>OFOV01000010.1_pt1 | contig 25282 bp, 31 predicted proteins | sample 1542391 | NCBI WGS metagenome assembly OFOV01 (sample SAMN04958492, study PRJEB24370) | sediment metagenome | isolation source: lake sediment | place: USA: Lake Hill lake, St. Paul Island, Alaska | collected 2013
TTGATCTGAGTGATCCGCGTCGATAAAAAGAAAATCAATATCCTTTGGGAAATTCCCCTTAAAAATTTCAGGATCCACATCATTCCCAAAAATGAATCTCATGCGAGAATCATTCAAAACTTCTTCTGGAAGGCATTCTAATTTTTTCTGAATGTCTATTGTAATAAAATGAGCGTCTATAGGCATTTCAGTATAGATGCATAGTGTTGAGGCTCCAGCATCATTTCCCAGTTCAACAATGTTTTTCGGCTGTGTTTTTTTGATTGCAAGCGATAACCATTTAAAATAGAGGCTGTCGGGATTATTGTATGTATTATTTCCATAAAAAGAATGCGACCAGAATTTTTGAAAAAGTTCTGGCCTGTTTGGGTTATAGCTAGGTAATTCTATCATTATCTGGTTATGAAATTCTTGTAAATTCATTTTATCTCTCTTTCGTTTAGATTAATTGAGTGCAGATCAATCCAGCAGGCATTTAACCCGTCGTTATTCATTAACGTGTAGTTAGCCGGGATAAGTGCCCTAATTGTTTCAAAAGTTTTGTTAGACTCAATGATTAACATAGAAGGATGATATTTATTGAAGTCCAAGCCTTTTAGTACCTTCTCTTCCACGCCCTCAACATCTATCGACATAAGATCTATATGATGGGGACAGTTTGCTTCAGATAATATTTGAGAAGTAGGCTTGCAGAGTACTTTCTTTCCTGGATAATTGTATTCTTTTTTTGTTGCCCCATCCTTGTATGAAAAAATTCCATTGGGAATCATGGTTTCTTCTCCATACATTGTGCAGAGTTCTATTCTATCAGACGCTCCTATATTGATAATCTTGAATCTATCCATTTCATTTTTCAGTAACAAGTAGGCTTCGTAACAAAACTCCGCTACGGGCTCAATAAAAATACCTTTCCATCCATACTGTAAGAGTTCAATAGTATTGCTGGCATGAAGTTCAATTACTCCAAATTCACTTATTCTTGATTCTGCGGTGGTAGTATGGCCCATTCCTATTTCAACAAAAAAGCCGTACTGAGGTAAGTATTTTTTGTATAGGTCAGCTAACCAAGAGCTTTGAATAATGTGTTGAAAATCATGCGTGATGGAGGTGGGGGTTAACAGAAGATAACCCTGTTGTTTATAGTCTTTCTTAATATTATAGCGACCATCAAACAGTTTTGATACAAAGCTCATATCACCCAAAGGCATCGTTTCTCGTTCGCTCCAGTTCCCGCCTTGAAAGGGGCCACTTTCATAGATCCATACATCATCAATAATAAGAACGTCTTTATTCTGTGGTCTGAATTCTTTTATTATGGACAGTTCTTCTTCAAGAGGGAGAGCATCTTTACCATATTTCTTAAAAGAGGTTTGATAGCGATCCGGGGCTGTTCCAAAATCGGCCTCAGGAAAATGGGCGTCTAAAAAGAATAGATAATTTTCATCTCTACTGATAGTTGACAGTATTTGTTTAAGAGCGTTTTTTGATTTATCATTGACTATTTTCAACCGGGAGTCTTGAAAATTTCCTATTGCATTATCATAAAGATTCCTGTCTATTTCTACCGAGTATAATTCTTTGAATTCCTGAAATAGTAGAGCATGGGATAACGAATCCCCAATACCGGTACCTGTCTCAATATAACCGCAGAGGTTATATCTTGCTATCAAATCTTTGAGATTAAACGCTTGTACGTGGCCCACTTATTCCTCCTTCATAAACTTCATAGCCTATTTTTATCTCGTTCAGGGTGGTACCAAAGAATTTCTTCTGAAGATTTTGTTTAGCAAGGTGTCTTTGATAATTGCACCGATCTACAAAAGAAGCTGCGACCTTATCCGCTTTTGCTTTATCAACGGCCTTAAATGTATCCCAATTTGCATTATAACAGGCTTGGTATTCTAAGGAACTAAGTACTGAGAAAAAAAGTTCATCTTTCATTTGACACTTTAAAAAATTGAGGCACCGATTAAAATTATCTTTTTTGATGTCATTATCAGGATCAAGTTTTGACTTCATTTCCAGTATGGAAAGGTAATCAAAAGCATAGGATTCATCAACTAATAAACTAATCATAATATATAGACCCAGTCCTTGCTGAAAATTTCTTTTGCGTATCTAAAAAAGTTTTGGTTGCCTGGATCCCTTGAATAAACGGTAACGTTCTTAATTTTCATTTTTTGTAACAGATAGCACCATACTGTATCCACCGTATGTATTTCTTCTGCTTTTTCGAGCATACCGAGCCAATCAAAGATGTTATCAAATCCTAAATAGTCCATAGTGATACTATTTTTCTTAGCATCTATGGCCCTCCTATTATTTAGATATTTATAATTTATTGATCCAAAGTTATGATTGATCAAAATAAAAGGGGAGACTGGCTTCAAGTATTCCTCTAATACTTTCTCTCTATTATAGTTTCTTCTTATCTCTAAATAATCTTCCCAATCAGTGAAAGGCATACTCAAGAGGGCATATTTGGCTTGCATCGCTGGAAGATTTCTAATTACTGAATCAGAAGATTTTAATGGTAAATAGAGCAACTCAGGAGTATCCTTTATATGTGACATATTTGATAGATATATTTCTTTGAAAGGAAAATTTTCTTCTTCACTAATATAAGATATGTTTTCTTCCCCTATATAAGATGCTAAATAAGAATATTCTTTTATTACCGGCCAAATAATGCAATCCGCCCTTTTCTCATTCAGAATTGTTTTGGCTATTTCTTGACAAAAAAATATGTCGCCTAACCCGGCAGGTTGTTTTATGATACAAGTTTTCATTACCTATTCTTTCAGATATCTTCCCCAGATAATGTCTTCAATCAGCTCATATTTCAGAGCCCTTTGAAAATTATCCCTGATAGCAGGCATCATGGAGTAATAAAGATCAGAAGATAATTGCACAGGATCAAATTCTTTCCCCAAAATCAGAATTCCATCCATATTAAAAAACTGGGCTATATCCGGGGCCCCATGATACACCGGAACCGTCCCACATGCAAAACAATCCAAGATCTTCTCGGTCCAATAAGTCTCATACTGATCATTCTCTATGGTCACCGAAAACATGTAGTCCTGTAAGGCCTCTTCCTTCTTTTCCATGTTCTTTAATCCCTGCCCATACACGTCCACCCTGTTCTTCAACTTGTCTACCCATGCCAGTCTATAATCATGCCCAGGACCAAATCTCTTTGTAGAACTTACCAAGGATACTAATTTGGTTTTTGGATATATGGCCGGTTTCTCAATCCAATACCCATGTGGCGGCATATAGATGAAATTGTCGGCCAACTCATAGAGTTCTCGATAATGAGTAAACACATATTTATAGGCCGCAGAAATTTCCTTGTAATGCCTCTTGAAATCTATTATTACATCAGGAATGATTACCCGAGATTCCACCACCCAGGCAAATTTAGTGGGGCACTCGGTCCCAATGTTTTTAACAATTGCTCTATCAATGAAAAAGGAGGTCTCCTGCAATACCCCTTTATCCCATTCAAAATAAGTGGGATGTTTCCACAGAGTCGTGGAAAAGGCATGCTGAAAATCTCCTTCAAAAAGTCCTATTTTCATGCTAACAACTCTATCATTTTTTCTCTATTCTGGATGTGTATTTAGCGCACAAATATCTAACGAGAGATTGTTCAAAATCTGTATTTCCGCTCATGTACTTAGACATGGTATCTAATAGCTTTTGATCTAAAATTTCTGAAGAAATTTTAGATAGTAGCTTTCCTTTCACACTGACACCACAATTTGGTAAGCTATTAGAAGGATCCCCATATCTTTGTATATCTATCAGTTCGTATCCTAGTTGTTTCAAAACACTTGAGAGCATTCTGGAGGTCCAGCCGTTGATGTGATATGCCCAGTCAGATTCATGCGATCCGTAAAGGTATCGAATGATTATAAAATCTTTATCTACAGAATCTGAGATGCATAAGGCTTTTGCTAAAGCTTCTACGTCTGGTATATCAATCCACAGACATCCATTTATCTGCAATGCGAGCGTCCACTGCCTTAACAGAAACAGGGAGTCTACATAGCCGAAATGTTCAAACATGTGATGGCAACGAATTTCTTCACATGGCTCATAATGCATTTCAAGAACATCAGCATACAAGTCTGTTTTCACTTGTGTATTTACTTCATGTCTGTCTGAAGGGAAATCTACGTTCAGATACCCTTGGAGATAATGAGAACCACAACCGAGGTGATATTTCATTTTACAACCTGCGAAGGGAAAAAACCGTGGGCTGTCATAGAGGTTGGATATATTTGCAAAAAAAAGATTGGACTGTATATTCTTGTGCTTTTTTGTATGCTTCATCCACTATACATGTGTAAGCGTCATAGTCACTAAGTATTTCTCTTATCCTATCTCTTAAATTATTCTCCTCATAGTATAAAAAGTGTACGTCAGGTTTAAAATACCTCTCTATGACATTCCAGTAATCTCTTTTACATAGAATCAATGACCTACATAGAGCAGCCTCAAATGTACGGCCCTTGATTTGAGGTACTACTCCCTTTTCCAGCATACAAAAAGCTTCATTGTGTTCCATGCCTTCTAATTTTTTTATGAAATTAATGTGTTGGTCTGTAGGGTACAATAAACTATGTGTCAGCGTTATTTTGCTCTCAGATATCAGTTTCAGTTTTTCGTTATTACACACAGCTCTGTTTGTAACTAATGGGTTATTATCATTTGAAATGAACCTGTATTTAAATTCACTTATAACGGCTAAGTCTTTTGCTATAGCATTACTAACAACGTGACCGGCATACATTATATCCCAAAGTTTTGGTACTGGTGGTGGTATAGTTTCTTCATTTATAGGTATAAATGTATGAGATCTATTATCCGTGCCATATTTTGTATTAAGCCAATAAGTAGTGTACGGGCATATAGATAGAACTTTACTAAAATATTTATCATAGTCAAAATGATGAAACCAAGCTTCATTGACGAAGAATCTATTAGGTTCTTCTAACTCCAAGTACACTATTCTATTATTCTCCAGTAAAGTTATATCTACGTTTGTAAATACTTGGGGGCCGGGTATAAAAACAAAGTTGCCCTGCACTGTTTTGAAATCTCTCAAAATTAAAAAAATGAAAAGGAGCTTGGGGGACGCCCATTGGTTGTCCACGATATACAACCATACTACACCTTCAATCTAAATAGATTTATTGTTCTCGATATTTCTTCAGTATCTTCCTTCATTCCTATTCCTTTTCACATCACAAGGGCAAATTATCTCCCCTATAGATTCAAGATAATACATACCCCGTCACTAAATTTCTGATCGTCATATCCTCTAAATTTGATATTCTTTGTGGTTCTTCTCCAAAGGACATAGCTTCATGGTAGTCTTGTATGGATTTTCCCGAGCCCATACAGCATCTTTAGGAAAACAATAAGAAGGATCAAGAACTACTCCTGGAGGATGATCTATGAAATATCTATTCAAATGGCTTTCATCATGCCATATAGCCACATAGCCGTGCTCAAAATCCTTCTGGATGTTACTGTAGATCGTTTTCGCCATATCCAAATAGTTATCTCGTTTACCCCCGTTGAATCCTCCGGCAAAATATCTATGTCGTTCTGAGGAACGTACATAGGCTGTAGAACGCGGATTCTTCTCGTAAGGAAGAAGATGAGGTGACGTGTTGTAGTACCCAGGATGTATTGTTGCCGTCAGGTCACCCAGTATTTCATCTCCCACAGACCCAACAAAAAGCATATCCACATCTGTGTAATACAAATAGTCCATGTTTTTAAGAATGTCTCTATTATTCCAAAATATCTCATAACGACGTAAAGTCATACCCGGCCATGGGTAATGTTCCTGCTCAATTGTAACAGCTCCGGGTATTCCTTTGGTATTTGTAAAAAGGAACATAGTAGTTTCGTGTTTGGGAAGGAAATATCTCATAGAAGACGCAAGCAGTGGTTGCACAAATTCTATGTACTTGTTTGTAGCTATTACTATATGACCTATTTTGGACATAGAAGGCTATATTTTGTTCTAATATTCTCTATAGATTTATTATGCTCTTCTGTATTGAAAGCAGAGCCAGCATGAATCCTGTGTTTTACCAGAACCTCTGGCACATTGTAGAATTTTTTTCCAGCCACCGAAAGACGACACCACATTTCATAATCTTCTACTCCCCGTATATCATCCCAATGTGCATCTTTTTTATAAAACATCGCGGATGAGTTTATTATTGGGTTAAATATTTTGAACTCACTTGGGTTTATTTTATTAAGGGGTATAATAGGCTGATCATTTCGGTTACCAAAATATCGAGCATTTGTTCCAACCACATCAAAATCTTTAATGTATCTCATCTGAATTTCCAGTTTTGTAGGCATCCAGATATCATCCACATCCAAAAGGCAGAGAAGATCGTATTTTGTGTATTCCAGCATAGCATTCAGTGTCTGAGATTTTCCTCTAGTATTAGGGAGATCAAAAACTTTAATTTTTTGACTATTAAATTCAGATATTTTCTGAAAAACCTCAGAATTGGGAGGATATCCGTTTATACCTATGAGCAATTCCCACTGTTCATAAGTTTGAGCCATTATTGATGGAAGACTTTCCTTCAGAAACTCCATCCCATTATATATGGGCATTAATATAGAGATCATTTTGTTGTTAACAGGGAATCCAAAGTTCTACAGAAATAATCGTGAAGAGGCTTTTCAATAGGAAGTTCTGTGTATAGCCCCAGAATTTCCCTGGCTACGGAAATCAGATCGGTAATTTCCGTGGTTTTCATAAACGTCATATCAAGACCACAGTTCGGGAATTCCGCATCCTGATTCCCATACACCTGTGTCTTCACATGATCATATCCGAACTTCTCCAGAACATAGGACAGAGTGATGGAGTTCCATCCATTAACATGGTAAGCCCAATCAGACTCGTGAGATCCAAAGATCAATCGGGTCAGTTTAAAACACCGTCTGGTGTTCTGCGCCCGATAAGATTTACCCAGTTCCTCACAAAGAGTCTCTATATCCGGAAGATCTATTCTAAGAATTCCTCCAGACTGCAATGCCTGAGTCCATTTCACCAGAAGGGCTACAGATTCTATGTAGTTGAAATGATCAAAAATGTGATGGGATCTGATTTCACTACAAGAATCATATTTTAGTGCTAGCAAGCTCTCATAGATATCCGCTTTGATTTGAACAATCGTATGGTTCTCTTGTGGAAAATCCACGTTGATATAACCCTCAAGATAATTCGCTCCACAACCCAAATGATATTTCATAAAATTACTCCCATTGTAAATCAATTTCTTGATGGCAGGAGATGTTCTTGAATCCTTTAACTGTCTTCAGAGAAATTCTACGCCCTTTCAAGTATTCATCATTCAAATAATCCTGACGAATATTCCCATATCGATTCGGATAAGGCCCCACCCGATTCACCGGAATGTTCACGATTTTTGAATCCTCAAAACAGATCATCTTAGGTCTATTCGGCACCGCCGTTAGAAGAGCATTCTCAAACTCTCCTGGATGGACGTAGTTGCCTTTGCTGATTATTTCTATCAGATCCGAAGTCCGGTAGAGATGTGCATCGACGGACATTGGGTAGCCAAAATCTGCCGCTTCTTTCTTCCATTCCCAAATCCTTAGCCTCCCCTCAAGATATTGGGGCATTCTCATGGGGATATTCATCGTGTAGCAATAGGTCAGATAAGGATGCAGTCTCAGGGATAGGCAAAGGATGTCTTCCGACTTCTGAAAAGTTTTAAACTCTTCAGAAGACATACTGAATGGATTCTTAAATACCAAATCATCTACGAAAAATACCGTATAAGGTTTTTCTGGTAGAACTGATTCTACTACAAGTATCTTGAATTCCCATTGATTCTGATACTTGAAATTCACTTTTGGATAGTCTTCAATAACTTTCTGATAGCCATTATAGAAAGATTCATTACTGCAGGTCCATATTACTATCGGAGAATCTGGTATGCCAGGCCAGAATTCCTTCATGGATTTTAATAAGAGATCAAGTTGACAAGCACGATCCTTACTGAAGATAATGATATTAGTCATCAGAATGCCTTTCGAAAAGCATAGGGGGTCATATTTTTTATGTGCTCCGCTGTATCAGCTTGTAATTGTTTGTTTTGTTTATCATCACTGAATGGAGTTTCTTGGTTATAGACATAAAGAATTTCTTGAATCCATTTTACTCTGCGATAGCCAGCCATTTCTAACATTGGATACATGATTGCTAAATCCCAAGCAACTCGAAAATATTTTCCCAAAGGATCTTTAAGACTTTCCAAATTGATACATTTCCAGACTTTATGCTTGCAGGTTCTCAGATGGCTTGCTCTCCACCATACTTTTCGTAGATCTTGAAAATCTTCCTCTGAATAGGGCACGTTATTATGCGGAACATTTCTTAAAGGATAAGGAACCCAACTCCCATGAGTAACTAATAGTTCTGGAATGCCATCATAATATCTTTTCACAATGTCCAAGGTATTAGGACCTGCAAGCCAATCATCAGCATCGATCATTATTAATACGTCATCATCTTGAGGATTCAATAGTCGAGAAGCTTCGAGAAAATTGGCTACACTGTAGTTTCGAGTCTCATTCAGCTTGATCTTCATTTGATCCGTCTGAAATCGTAATGCCCTCTCATAAGTTTTATCTCCTACCGGATCCAGAATCACCTGGGCAGACCAATTGGGGTATTCCTGGATATGAATAGATTCCAGACACCGTTCGATATAATCTTCGGCAGGGCCCCCCACCACCATAATCTGAAATTTGAGACTCATAGTTATTCTGCTGTTTTCCATTCCCCATTTAAACATAGGGCACTGGCTGCGGCCTCTATCAGTCGGCATTTATTTCCAGAATATTTAAACACGCAGGATAAAGAAGATTCCTTACAATAATATTCTTTGAGGATTTTTGATTCATTTGGGCTTGATGTGGCAATTTTATCTGGTTTTTGTGGAACAGTAATATCCATATTCGTCTCCTTGTGTAGGTTTTCAAAAGAAAAACTATCAATGTCAGATCGAGTGAGGGATCTATCTCCCGATGGAGAGAGATCCCTCATCATGATGAAAAATCACGCAACTTCGATGTCCTCAAACCCGAAGGCCGAAAGCTTATTCAGATCGAGCTTATAGGCTCTGCCGTCCTCAATGTTTCTATAAATGAGAGCCAGCCGTCTCATTTCCTCTTTGAGATTCTTAATCTTTCCATTCAGAATCTCAACCCTTCTCTCATAATCAGAAAGAAGACTTTTCAGAGTCTGAATCCTACAATAGGCTTTGTCCTCATTTGTAGGAGGATAGACATTGAGCATCGCAGTAGAACTATCATTGATTCCCACAATATTGTTGGAAGTAGTGGAGAAATAAGTTCCACCATCATTGCTTGTGATAGTTCCTGAATTCTTTAAACAATCGCTAGATAATTGAGGGGAATATATGTTGACCGTGTCTCCAAAGCCGCAACCCCTGACAGATTCTATCACGCTTTTTTCTTGTTCCTTCTTCATAAATTCTTCCACATCCTTCATGGTTCCCTTAAACACATCGAAGGATTCCTCGAAAACCACTGCCTTCTTGCTCACCTCCGCAAGAGTCTCTTTATTAAATATCGCGGTCTTTTCAGCCTTGATTGTATCAAGCTCAGTTTGCTTCTTCTGATATTCCCTGCGGAGATCTTCCAGTTGCTCATTCAGAGGCTTCAGAAGAGCATCCTTCTCATCATCACGGGCAGTATCATAGTCGTCAAGTTCCTTGATGATCTTTTTCTTCTCATCAATGAAGACCTTGATCTTTCCGATTACTCCCTCATACTCCATGATCTTTTCATCAATGGTATCCATTCTCGCCTGAATGGCAATCTTGATGTCCTTCCCAGTCTTCTCAAAGAGAATGCCTATAATGGCGTTACCCAATGCAGAAGAAGAACACAGAGGATCATCGCTGCTTACCCGCAGAGGATTCTGATAGCTGCCCATGATAGAAACTCCTTCTTTCCTATTGGTTTAAGAAACAATAGGACATCAGTTCTTTGTGGTAGTCAATTTTAGCTTGCAGTTGGATGTTTGTCAGAGTTTTGAATTCCACAAATTGGCTCCTTTTCTTCGGTTTTCTTCACCACAATCTCGAAACTCCACTCCTTATTCTCTGGGTATCTTCCATGATGAACAAGTTCTGTATTTCCCAATCCCTTCAGAATTTCCCATAAACTCTCAAAACAGAAATGATGAATATGATTCCGGTTACACAATTCATGCCCAAGAGGGTAATACAGATCCTTATCCGCCTGATAGAGAACCAGATTCCCACCCACTTTTATTACTCTAAGCCATTCTCGCAGAACAGCTTCCGTGTTTTGGATCTCTTCCAAGAGGTGACTTGAGAAGACATAATCAAAATGTTCATCCGGGTATTGCTCAAGAAGCCGGGCATCGCAGTTCATATCAGCCAGGGGACTATACAGATCAATTCCTATGGCATCTACCCTGATCTTTGATTTACCACAACCAAGGTCTAATCCTTGGCCTTTGCAGTACTTCATCAGACGATATCGACAATGATCTACTTCACCTATGATTTGATCGGACATAAAATTTACCATTTCTGAATCAGTAGTAATAACAGTACCGGAGAACAAATCCCTAGTAGGACCCAAACAGCACCAATTCCGATAATCATAGCCACCAGAATGTAGGCGGCTATCTTCAGCAATGGATTTTTTATTATCTTGAACAGTGAAGTTTGATCAGCCATGTCGCTTATCCTTTTCTTTTTTAAGAGATAGTAAACTATTTGAGATCAACTCTTCTATCTGAGTGTATACAATGTTCAATTCTCGGGATAATTCGCTGGTTTTTTCTCTTAGAGCACTCAAGCCTTTTAGGTTATACTGCTCTTCCTGACCCAGTTGAAGAGTAGCACAAGTATTGAATTGATCCTCAGAAGTAGCAACCACGGTAGCGTCAGGAATCTTCCTATTAACGATTATTTTAGCCCCCCAAATCATTCCCATCAAACCCTTTTTAAGTTCTTCTACCCGTGTTTCAATATCAAGTAGATCTCTTCCCCATTTACGCATGGCTACATATGTGTGGGCATTCATTAGAATTGTAGCTACTCTGAGGTCTAAGATTTCTAATTTAGCAAAAAGTTCAGCTAAATCAGATGTGGTGAGCTGGCTGCATACTGTCTTCATTCCTACAGTTTCGGTAAAACTCTTCAGAAAATCCTCATAGGAAACCTCTCCCTTACGAAAATTGTAATGGGAAAGACCATCGGACATTGTTGTTTCTGCCATGATAGAACCCCTTTTATTTAATGTGAATAAATCTGTCCTTTTAATCGTTGATTCTCAAGTGATAATGCATTGATGATTCGGTTCTTAATCCCAAATATCGCATCATTAATGTCTATGAGTAATGAATTATTAATACCCTCAATTTCCTCATCCGATGCAACAGCCATAGAATAAATTATCTGTTTGGGCTCTTTCGATATCTGCGCTATCCCACTTTCAAATCCTAACTTGTATTCTGTACAAATATTACTCTGAGATTCTACGTTCCATATGTACGACGCCACTTCTGTTTTTTGCCCCAAAAATACGCAATATTTGAAATACTTACGAATAAAAATAGAGAACTCTTCCAGATAGAATTCCTTGATATGAAACTCATTCTTGTGCTGAGGGATATCAGTATAGAGAAGTTTATTGGGGGTAGAGACAATAAAAACACCTTCCGGTTTCAAGACCCTTTTTAACTCCTGCATGAATTTTTCTTGCTCTTGCTCGGTAATATGCTCTATGGTCTCAAAAGATACCGCCACATCAAAGACGGAATCTTCAACAGGAATCTCAGTTACCGAACCCTTCTTGAATTTAAGATTCTGTTTCTTATACTTTTTCGAAGCATGCCTGACGGCTTCTTCCGAAATATCTACACCCACAACACTATTAGCATGCTCTGAAAGCACATGGGTACCAAACCCTTCCCCAGATGCTATATCCAATACCTTTTTGTTTTTGACCATCTCCGTAGCATACAAATATCTATGCCAATGCTCACAAGCAATAATGGGCAATAAAGTATCCGGCACGTATCGTTCACCCGTAAATTCCATTTTGGGAGGAAGATTATCTTTTACTACTGGCTGTGGCATTGGAGGGGCAATTGGAGCAGTAATTTTTGGTATTGGTGGAAGGCTTACAGGGATATTCGATCTACGAAGGAAGGGTTTTGACAACCAGTCTTTCATTCCACGTATTACTAATCCATCTATATCGACCAGCATTCCTCCTACGAAATACACCGTAGGTCTGAAATGATCCATTATCCTTTTGTAGAACCAATAGTCGTGATCTATTTCATGTCGCCAAGGTTCTGCAAGAGCCCATTCTCTTCTCACGATCGAGCTGGGAGCACCTACATGACATTCCATTGGAAATATGGGTACTCCAACCTCAGGGATAAGTATTATTTCATCAGGAGAGCCATTTTTGTAGATCCGAGATTTTTGACAGGAAATCTGTACCACGGTTATGGAAGTATCACTTGCATGGGATATTAAAGTTTCAAGATACGCATCCTTGTATCTGTCATCATCATCCGCAAAAACAATGAATTTCCCAGTAGCGATCTGTACCCCATAATTCCTAGGATTCGTCCCTGGGGAAACATGCATGTTCCCCATGTCTTTGGGAACAGAACAGAACTTTAAGTTGTAGTCTTTCGCATGCTCGTTCATGAACTTCTGAACATCAGCAGGAACAGGACCGTCCCACACAATGCAGTGTTCAAAATCTGTGAACGTTTGGTTCCTGAAATCCCTAAGAAGTTGGGATAGATATTTTACACCGCGAGACGCCGGGGTGACTACTGAGACTAAAGGCACCTGATTTTGTCCCTATCCTGAACTCGATTTTGACTAAGACTTGTTAGATACTCATACAGATAAGTATATTAAAAGATTATTGCCAAAAATACTCTCTTAATACGTTTTTCACTAGTAATGGCTTGCCTTTTCTCAAATTTTCTCCCAATAGAATCCCAATAACATTCAATCTCAGAAGGAGTCCCCCTATGACGCAGATTGCGTATGTCCCAGGTCAAATGCAGGAATTCGTGAGTAACATCGAGTTTTCCCTCAATCTCGAAAACAGTCGTGTCCCAGTCAAGGTCAGAATCGGTGAAATAGTCTATTACGACGGCACCACCGCTCGATACACAAAGCCAACAGGGGAAGAAGTCATAGGGAAGACCCATTCCCTACGATCCGCAATTACTAACAATTGGTTAACCCTCAAAGGTATTCAGATCATCTTCCCTACCGGAGTAAAAACCGATAAGATGAGAGAAGATACTCGCGATCCTATTCAGTACAAACAGCCGGATTATAATCCTCTCACTGGGGGAGGATTCAACGAATTTATGAATAAAGAAGCAGCGGCAGGTAATATTGCTGTTGCAGGCAATGTTACCCCCAGCAATGTGATCCGAGAAGAAGATCTGATTGTAAGACATACTGGTTCGCAAGCTGCCCCCCAGGAAGCTAAATCGAGATCAAAACTTGAAGTGACTGGGGATCAGGTTGTAGTAAAAGAATCAGGTGCAACAACGGTGAGTAGCTCTACTGCGATTCCTTCCCAACGAAAAGCCCATAAGACTTCAGTTATCAAGTCCGAAGATTATGGTGCCGAGAGAACCATCTCTTTCAAGAACAAAACTGCAAAACAGCAACCTACCCAAGCTAAGAAAACTTTCACTGTGGATACCACTACTCCACGAGTGGCCGAAGATGCTTCCCTGGCGGAGATCAAAAGGGCCACAGAAACAATTCCTGATGAAAGACAAGATGGTCAGGTAGTGAAGAAAATAGGCCAAAAGAAGATGGTTATTCAGCAGGATGGTGAATCTGATGCCCGGGTAGTGAAAAGAATTGGAGAAATAAGAGTCAAGCCTGACGCTACTGAAGAAACTACCGAGATAGAAGGCATAACTTTCAAGAAACCTGCCCCTTCAGTTGAAAAACCTCCTATCGTTACAGTACGTGGATCGGAACCGATCGCGGATCTTTCAGGAGTGAAAACTCAAGCGGAAGTGGATGCCATAGAAAAGAAGTATGACAAGAGCTTCTTGGACAAGCTTCCTAAGGAATGGTCCGAAATGCATTGGGTCCAGAAAGAGAAATTCATTCTGGAGCAGACAGATAAGGAATTTGTAAAGTTTATTCTGACGGTGGAACCTACCAAAGCAGTGCAGAATGCCTGCAGAAAGAGATTACTGGAACTTGAAAAACTTGCCCTTGCAGCAGCAAAAATTGGTTGATCGTGTCGTGGCCAACGCATGGGGCTTCGATACGGATACCGAGAACTTAGAACCTGGGCGAACTTTACCCGAGGAATGGGAAGAAGCGGCCCAGGGGACTTATGAAATTCAACCCCATAAGGTTCTTCGTGAACGTCACTATCAGAATAATCCGCTTGTAGTTCTTCCGGAGTATAGTGGGGATTTTTTGGATAAACTTCGTGATAATGATAAAAATAGAACTGCTGATAATGAGGACAATCTGAAGGATTTCTCAAGTCCTGAAGATTGGCTAAAGCATCAGGAGCATCCATTCCCTCGGGATATGGTTGATGAGTTCTATGAGTTTAATCGTCCTGGAGAAGGAGGAGGAAAGGAACTTTTCAAGGATTACTATGATCGTGGGTGGGATGTAGATGATGCCCCAGAATTCTCTGAAGATAAAATCCTCAGAACGCTGAAGCCTAAGTATCCGTTAGAAATTCCCTGTAAAGACCAGCTTTTTCATAGTGCGAAGAGGATAGCTGCATCATTCCTTGAGAGACATACTCCTGATATTCAGATGGTGATCGCCAATTATCTTCTTGAAGTGTATCCTCTTGAGATAGAGCTTACGATTCCTGATAGCAGGATACATACTGCTTCGAATATGCGTATTGCTCTTATGATGCGGGATCTTGAGAAGAGTCTTATCTACACGAAAAGCAAAGACCCTATCTCAGGCCAGATCAAGGGCTGGAGACCCCCGGATAAGAGCGGGGTATCGGTAATGTTGGATCAGAGCAGAAGTAAGCCCTGGATCTATCGGTGGGTGTTTAACACGAGTTCTGGTGGAGAAACCTACAAAACCATTTTTCAGTTCATTCCTCTTGGAAATATCGTTGATCTCGACAAACTTCATGTACGGGTGACCTGCAGTTGTAATTCGTGGTTATTTTGGGGGGCGCAGTATAATTCGTTTCGGAACAATTATCTTGAGGGTCCAATACGTCCCAAATTATCTCCACCGAGGGTACGAGATCCGAATGGTAAGTTCCTGGTGTGTAAACATGTGTTGAAAGCGATAGATGAGATACGTAACAAGCGGTTGATTAAGCCCATGCTTCTGAAGGGTCTTCCTCCTTCGAGATTGCAGAGACTTGAGAAGGAGCGTAGTCAGTTCCTCAAGACCATTAAGGAACCGCCTGATATAGTGGTCTTATTTCCTAAGAAGCCTGAAAAGATTCATGTCCCTAAGGATCTTGAATATGTAGCTGAAGCGCCTGAGATGGCTCCGGTCATTGAGAAGTGGGAAACTATGAGTCCTTTGAAGAGGAAGAATTTCATTCAGACCCTTGAGGATCCGGATGAGATTGCTTATATGGCCCATAGATTCCCGGAGACGGCGACAAAGTGGGTGGCGGTGAAGCTTAGGGATATGATTCGGAAAGAAAAAGAGGCTAAGGAACGTCTTCACGAAGAGGAACTACTACGGGAGATCATTTAGCCGCCCTCGGCAAATCCATTATCTGGTCGAAAAATAGACTTACCGTTCAGTTTCCCTTTACAGGTATGCTGGATCAGCCATCCTGTTTTGGTGAAAGCGAAATTGGTAATGCTCTCTCTTTTGGATTCTCCTACATAGAACATGAAGACCACACGGTATATCATATCCTGACCGGGCCAAGTTTGATGAAGAAGGTTATGAGAGACATAGATGCTGCGGTTTTCGTAGTGGGGAAAGATTATATAGGAGAATTGTGGACCGCAAGACTTTACTTGATAGATAAGATTCCCAGTGATCACATCATGTTTTCAAATGCGGATTTGACGGTTGTGTTGGACCTAAATCTGAATAGGATGGAGTAAAGATGCCGACTTACGAATACCGATGTAATTCCTGTGGACATGAGGAAGAACAGATCCATTCGATGAAGGAGAGTCCTGTTTTTTCTTGTCCTGAGTGTAAGACGGAGATGACAAGACAGATAAGTCTTCCTGGGTTCATTATCAGGGGAGGGACTCCTGCGATGAACTGGAAGGAAGAACGATATAGGGCGAAGAAGAGTAATGAAATTGGGGTAAAACAGTTGGAGAGATGGGGTGGAGGTCAGAGGATACAGCCCAATGTGGCGGGAATAGAAACAGATAATTGGTCTGATGCGGCGAAATTGGCTAAGGAGGCTGGAATTAATACGGACACGTATGAGCCTATGATAGAGAAGGAAAAAAGGACCAGCAAGACCAGTGGGATAGACGATGCGGCTTGGAAGAAGGCAAAAGATCTGAAATCGATTTAATAATCTCTAAATACGAACTTTTCGGTACATCACAAGAGGAATACCATGATCACTTTCATTGAGCCGCTCTATAAGGGTGACAATAAGATTCAGTTTGGGTGGAATCCGGAGCCTGCATTGGGTGTTGCCAGTTACAATATCTATGTGGGGCAGGTTCCCGGGACACTAACCAAGTTTGTTACTGGTATTTCTACGCGGGTATCGGATAATCCAATCAATTTGAAGAAAGTGGCCTATGATGTGACGATAGAGTCGGTACGGACGGCTTTGAGTTTGCCAGCCACTTCAGATTTCAGCAATCTTGTCCTGTATTTTGCTATCACTTATACTGACATTGCCGGGGCGGATAGTCCTATTGGGGATTCCCGGGTAGTGGAAGTACCTCCGGTGGGGATTCTGGGGAAGTATAAGAAAGAGGATCCTACTTCGAATCGGAATATTTTTGGTTTCAGTGAGGAAGCACAGAGATGGGTGAAGGTGGCAGCTTCAGCAGGTGGGGCTCTACTTGTTAATTCCTCAGATATATTTGCTCCGAATGTGACCACGGCGTATACCAGGGACAGTACAGGGCAGGTACTTACTGCGAAAACGTATTGGAGTGATAGGACCACAGCAGGATCTCCGGCCAAATTGTTCACTTATAGCTACACGGGTGCTTCTGTTTCAAAGGTAACGGTTACAGATTCAACGGTTTAACCTAATAATCTTTTAATACCCAAATTTCTGTTGTTCAGACTTAGCTTTCTACGAATTTGAAAAACCAATAATTTAAGGAGGATACGATGGCTTACGGACACACCGTTATTAAGTATGATGGAACCAACAGAGGTCCGATCTATCTCAAAGACATTGGGCAGCGAGCTGGTTTGGGCGGTGGACGTGGTATCTATGTGAAGGGTCAGGATCAGTATATTGATCCAGGAACGGATGCTACACTGCTTTCGACCAGTGATGTCATGCTCAGTTACACCAGTGGTGTCATTCATCACATGATGGATGCGAGTTCGTTTAACACGGTTATCATTCAGCCGGACTAATAGCTGAGACTAATGCCTCACGCTAGTGGGGATTGAATTGTAGATTTCGCCCTTTACGGCCTGCCCCCTATGTCATAAGGGCGCGGGCCGTTTCATTTTAATAGGATCACAAATTCAGAAAGGAATCACAAATGTCAAACGGAATCGTGAATGGTGATGTCTTCGATTGTGAGGATGGTTATCAGACTGTGGATCTTTATCTTGCGAGCTTCTTCCTCAGCGCAGGCTTCCGCATGATTCGATCCAAACGAGACGATAAAACCCGTCGAGTTTATTTTGTGTTTGAAAAGAATCCACTTATACAGGAAATGAAGGTGAATTATTTCAGTCGTCAAGCAAAAGTAGATGCCATTACCTTTGCGGATAATATCAAGTCCCTTAAGAGCCTCTGTCATAATCTTCTGAACACCCTTACCATGAGAGCATAAGCCTTATGTCAACGGATGTAAAAGCGGATGAGATAGCTAAGGTAGCGGATGTGGTTTCTAAAACTGAGAAGAAGGCAGGATTCCTTCTCCAACTATTAAGTGATACGGGAAACGTATCGATGATGCGTTTCTTGGTATTTGGGATAGTAGGACTCATAATGCTGAAGTTCGTGATGTTTAATGTGTCGGCGTATCTTGGACATACTCCGCCTTTTGCGTTTGATCAGACTGACTGTTGGGTATTGGGAATTGCTCTGTTCGGTAAAATGGGGCAAGCAGGATTCGAACTCATGTCGCCGCCTAAGGAGTAAATATATGGCCGTTACCATGGATACCACCCAAGAAGCCAAAGTCTGGATTTCCCCTACTATGGGTCCTTATACCGAACAATTCGTTCTGATCATGGATCCCACAAATCATTACTTGACGGAAGTACGAAAAATAGTCACGCCGAGCTAAAAGGATATTTTCCTATGATCCTAGACATTGTTCGCACGGTGAATGCCGCCAAGAATATGAAACTGAAAGATACGTTTCAGTTCATGGAATTTGATGATGTTTCTAAAGAAGTAGAAAAAGATGGCCCTGATACCCTAGAAATCTGGGCAGCAGTGAAAGTTCCCTTTGAGGGGACCTTACCCGAAAGCTATAAAGTTCTCAATCTCTTGATCGGAGATTGGGTGGGCAAGCACAAGGATGAGTTGACAAAGGTCATACATGATAAGCTGAAGGGGCATTTTAAGCAGCATTATCCGGAGAGTGATCTATCAGAGTTTGATGGGACCGAAGAGACTTCGATTTGGTTGGACCAGTTAGACTATATGCCTCGGGCGGACGAGGACAAGAATGAAATAATTATTGAAATTGATCTGGTATTAGACCCAGAACCTATCGAGGATTAACAAATGTCTATCGCAAAACAGATGATTGCCCGTAATGGTTGTCCAGAATGATATCATCCCGAACTTTTTAGATAACGGAGACCATAAACTCCCGCCAACCCTAGAAACTCTAAATTCTTCGCGGCATTGAGATCGGCTTGATCACTATGTCCACAATGCACACAAATAAACTTATCGCCTCTACGATTTCGTCTGTCCCATTTACCACAGACCGAGCACCGCTGCGAGGTCTTCCAAGGATCTTTAACTACAAGCCGAATCCCCAGCTCCTCACAACGCTGACTCAGCCGGTCTACGATATGGGCGTAAAGCCAATGAGACATCCGTCTATTCAACCTACGTGGAAACTTTCCACGTTTACCACTCTTCACCTTTTTAAGATCTTCAATCACGAGCATCTTCACGCCTGTAAAATCAATTCCGTTAATAATCTTGTCCACAAGACATTTACATTCCTCATGGGTATTCTTCTGTCTTTTATCAAAAGTCTGAATCAGATCATAGATTTCTTTTCCAATCATGCGCCCATCAGAGAAGACCAGTCCATTTTTGTAATTGTTGTCCATCCCCAAAATCTTACCAGTTTTTCTCAATGGGGGAGAGGGTTTTTCAAGAATAAAGTCAATAAAAATTCTATCACCATCAAGACCGAATCTGACTGTTTTACTGAGAGTCCATCCCTGCTTCAGCATTCTGTTCAAATGTTTGGTGGACTTTGTAGGAATGGTCATTTTAGGGGCACCAGAACCTATGAGATTCACGGCATAATCAAAAGAGCCTTCAAATTTCTCTACAGTTACAAAATGATAATAGAGATTTGTGGTGTGTCTTCTCAATCTCGGTTTTCTATTATTCATTCTATTACGGATAATTTCTTTGGCTTGTTTGGCAAGAGCTTGAGCGAGACGGGTAGTGGTGTTGAACTTATCCCGGCCTTTATGGATTGTGGGGAGGTCTGCTAATGTGGCTGATCTTTCATCTTTTCGCCAGAAGAGATCAATGAAGTACTGGGTGATGTCATGACATTTAAGAAGGAATTGTTTGAGGGTTTCAGATTTGGATTTATTGAGGTGAGTGAGATAGATTCTGGAGGATCTTCTCATGGTGGGAGTTTTGAATTTTCGGTGGGCTTTAATCATTAGGATTTTTAATAGCTTTTATAGCTTCATCAGTTTTTGTTCTTCCTCTACGCTGACCATAAAGGCGAGCGCAGAAGGAAGTGATGATAGAGACGAGATCAAACATGAGATCATGAGTTTCATTTTCAGCGAGATTGATGACTTCTATTTTGAAGGGGCATAAAGTTTCGAACCATTTGAAACCAAAACGGGTGAGTTTATCTTTATGTTCAACGAGAAGGACATCAAAATTTTTTTGTTGAAGGAGTTGATGAAGTTTTTTTCTATCATCATTGATGCCGGAGGCTATTTCTTGAGTGATGGAGACTATCTGGTAGCCTTTAGCGGTGGCGTATTTTTTTAGACCGTCAGTTTGGGATTCGAGGGATGATTTATTTTCAGAGAAAGATTCACGGGCATAGATGGCACATTTCAGATCGGTATTAGGGGGTTTTGAGCCTGTTTGTTGATTAATCCAGGACATGGGGATGAAGACACGACCGGTATCGGTTTTGATGAACGGGATTCTTCCTGCGTATATACCCCTTCTTATGGTGAGGGGTGTAACACTGAGGAGTTTGGCGGCGGTAGATATTTTTATTCTTTGTGGTTCCATATGATATAGAAAGATATTGATAGATTATTAAACGGAGGATTATTAGCTATGCCAAGGTCTTTTCTGTTGCAGTAGGGAAGCATGATCTATGGAAGCCAGAATCTGGTGAGAAGCTGATTGAAAAGGCAGTGAAGGAGTTTGGGATCACGGAAAATCCTAGCGTAGCTGGATACATTATCCCTGATGGCCGGATGTTGGATTTCAGCTCAAAGGGTCACGGTGGGGGAAGAACTCGGGATCATTCTGAAATAGGAACTATATTCAGCACCAAAAATAAATCTATCAGTGGATTTGAAGCGAAAGAGAAGTTTGGTGCGTTGGGAAACATCCGAATAATTTACGGGAGCAGCAACATTTCATTCGATATTTATAAGAGGCCTACTCGGGATCAATATTCTACGATTGATGATATTCTTCATCACTATAGTGGTGAATCGGTTAGAATAAGCCTTCCCGGAGGACAGCACAGAGATTTTAATTTAAAGGAACCAGGGGATGAACAAGCTCGTAGTTTGATCATTAGGTACATCAAGGACACTGTCGGCGGTTAATAGAATAAAAAAAGGAATTACCATCTATGGCAGTAGCATTCAAACGTGGAAGCACCACAGGGCCCGCAGACCTATTAATCAGTGTCAGAGACAGTGTTGGTACCCTCATTGATCCCTACCGGCTGGAATATGCCGTGTATGATGCCACAACCGGCATTGAGGTCCTTATGGGTTCCCTGGTTAATACACCGGTGAGGATATCTACCGGGCAGTATTATGCCCAGGTGGTGATACCGGCTGATGCCAATATAGGGAACTGGCTCATACGGTGGACCATTCAGGAGATCTCTACTGATCCGGTCTACCAATCGGTTCAACCGTTCAATGTTGTGGGGGATTCTACCATCGTTTCCTTTACAGGAGACGCCAATGTAGATAAGCTTTTGTATAGCCTGAGAACTTTACTAAGAGACAATAATCCTGATCGTAATTATTCATTTCGTCCCCCCAGTAAAGAGAAGTTCATTCAGGGTCAGACTCAAGTATTCGGATTTGTGTGGGAAGATGAAGAATTGTTGGAATACATCTATATGGCTATAGATGATTTCAATACCAGACCTCCAGTGACCGGCTTATTCATCAGTGACCTGTGGGGCAGCATGAAACGATGGAGGACTGCCATACTCTTAAGGGGTGCGGCATTCGCTTGCTTCGCAGCGATGGCCAACTGGATTGTTGATGAATTTAGTGTGGATGGGAAAGAGATGATTACCGTTAAGGATCAGAATGATAAAGAATACTCTCTCACCATAAAAAATCTCTTCGAACTCATTAGTGGTTATGTCCTGAAGAAGACTGCTCAAGAAGCTAAAAAACAGGTACAAGAAGCCCTGTCGGGAAAGAATTTTCTAAAACTGTTTTGGATAAGAATGAAAAGCAGCATCATTGAAGTAGTGAGTGGATTTAAGAAAGTTTCTGTAACCGACAATGCTTTGATTCAGGCTTATTCTATGGGGAGTCTCAAGGTCCGTTCAATGATTCCCAATTCCACGGTTCCCAAATGGGTGCCATTAAAACAGGTTCTGAAGCACCATACGCCGCATAAGAGGATGTTCCGTATTGATACTGCTATTGGATCGGTGAAGGTCAGTGAGGATCATAGTTTATTCATATGGAATACCAAGGAACCAATTCGTGCAGCGGAATTAGAACATGGGGACATGGTAGTAGGTTTACCGGGGAAGGAGTTTGAGCCGGTGAAAGTTATTGGGTCTACCTATGTAGGTACCCAGGAATTCACGTATGATGTCTCCGTCCCTGGAACTGAAAATGCAGTTTTGGATTCGGGAATTCTCATTCACAATAGCTACAGCATTTCGGGTGTGTCATTGGAGATTGACAAATCGTCAAAATACCAGTCGTTGAAAGACGAGTTCATTTCCGAATATGACAAGGTACTTGAGGCGGCTAAGCGCAGTATAAAAACGATAATGGGCTTAAAACAGCAAAAATACGGCGTGGGCCTCCAGTCCGCTCTTGGGCCTTTGTCAAGGCCTGGCGTTCAGTCAAGAAGAAACTTCTTGACAAGCGGGAGTGGCAGTTTTTCCTAATTTCCCAAGTTTACGTAATATTCCTATTTGTCTTTTCACCCAGCGTTTAGTTTCACCTAATAGAATAGCTATTTCTGCCCGAGATATTTTTTTGTAATGGTCTATGATATATTGAGTTTTGTTTTGATTTCTTCTGCTAATACATATTCCTGATTTACTTATTTGATCTAATATTTCTGGTGTAAATCTTGTATGATCCAAATTATTATTTAAGGTTCCTAAATATTCTAATTTCTCTTTGATCCTACCTTCTATTAAACCCTGAATTGAACCATCTGTCTGTGCAATTTTTATTTCATCCGACCAAAATCGAACTAAATTGAGTATTACTTTATTCTGAAGTTTATCTCTTTTTATTGTCTTTTTTATGCCCTCTGCTTGAGGACCTTTCAATCCTTTATTTTTCTTTCCATGCCAATATGTTCCGTCAAACTGAATCCAAAGATCCAATTTAGGGGAATAAAAATCGATAATATTTTTCAATACAGGATGTAATTTATGATGCTCTGTTTCTGGATCTATTAATTTAAGATATTCATAGAATTGAACTTCTTCACTGGATTGACGTAAAGATCCTCTTTTACGATATGCTAAGAATTGTTTTTCTTTAACCGTGTCTGATTGAAGTATTATGCTCAATTTTTTTCGGATCTCTTTATTTTGAGATGGAAAAGGAAATCCATACTTTTCTATATTTGTTTCTCTAGCTCTCTCCTTAAGTTCTGGAACCTGCATTGGACTTTCATGCCCATATTTTTCCATCATTCCTTTTTTTACACGGTCCACCATTTCAAATGGATTCGAGACGCCATATTTTTCTAGGTTAGTAGCTTCTGTTTTCTCTTTTATCTCTGGGCATTGTTGGGGATTAGGGACTCCTAGATTCTCCATATTGGTTTGAGCAATCTTCTTTTTGATTTCTTCAGATTGAAAGACATTATCCACCCCATAAAGCTCTCGTACTTTTTCGGTGACTTTATCTCTGACCTCTTGTGACTGGGTAGGATAAGCAACACCGCGTTTCTCCATATTCGTTTGGCGGGACTTTTCTTTCATAGACTCTAATTGGGTGCTATAGCTTACCCCATATTGTTCTTGCATGGTTTTGGTTAGATTGACCATGCGTTCCCTATTAACAATATCTTGATCTCTTCTGAGTCCTAATTTGGTAGATCGTTCCCTTATAGCCTTCCAGGTTCTTCCTGGAAATTTCTCCATAAGATCTTTTCTGGATCCTGTTTCATAGATTTTTTTGAGGAGGGTATCTTCTTCGGAAGTCCAGCAATCCTCCATTCCCTTAACTGCTAATTTGCTGGAAATGACCCTCTGTTGTTGGACTACTTCAGGATTTTTCTGTAGACCCAGTTCTCGGGCTTCATAAATAACGCTACTCCAAGGCCTTTTGAATTGTGGTTTAATGAATTCTTTCGTGTTATTCGTCCATATTTGTTTGAGGAGGGATTTCTCCTCCTCAGACCATGAATCCTTCCGTGGTCCTCTGATTTTTTTATCCTCATTTATAAGGAGCAAATCTCGGTGAAGGTCAAGACGTATGGCTCTACGACAGATAGCTTTCCAATCCTTCGGAATTTGTTCCAGGATAGTTTTCTTGGAATTGTTCTTGTAGATTTTCTTGAGGAGTTCGTCTTCTGATTGGGTCCATCTATCTGCCATTTTTGTCCTCCGATCCATTTTTCTACAGCTTTTCTTACGACGAAGGCTGGGGAGATTTTTTCTCGATCGGCAATTCTTTGGATATCTTCTCGCATTTCCTTAGTGAGACGCAGAGAAAATGCGGCTGGCTTGAGTCTTCCGGTATCGTAGTTCATATTTTCTCCTCTTATCTAAATATACTTAATTTGTGGTACAATTGCAAATTTGATGATAATCTTCTAATAAGGATCATTCCATATAGGTTATTTTCTGTGGCGACAGAATAGTTTTTTAAGTCCTACATTTGCAATATCTTAACGAGGACTTCTTCTATGGCCTTCGCAGTAGATTATACGACGGTGAGTGCTGCTGATGCGGTGAATCGTTTCATTAATTTGTCTGGGACCCCTCTATCACCTTCGAATGTGGCTATGGACATGATAGGGGGGACAGCGCAGGCTTTGACTGGGGATTTTGGGGTGGATGGGACGAGAATTAAGTGGGATTCTTCATCATATGGGCTCTATAACCAAATAGCATCTGGAGATAACATTCGGGTTATTTACGATCGATCCTAACAAGAGATTTCCCATAGTTTTTATCTGAAGGAACTTTTACAATGGGTCAGATACTTGGAAGATGGATAGATAATGGGGCAATTACTCCCAGTAAGCTTGACGCCACAGCCTCCTACACGATGGGGAATCTGGTGGTGAGTCAGGATGCCACGATAAGTGGGAGTTTGGATGTGGTGGGTTCATTTGCTGTGGGTAATTTGAG
>OFOV01000011.1_pt1 | contig 24586 bp, 45 predicted proteins | sample 1542391 | NCBI WGS metagenome assembly OFOV01 (sample SAMN04958492, study PRJEB24370) | sediment metagenome | isolation source: lake sediment | place: USA: Lake Hill lake, St. Paul Island, Alaska | collected 2013
ATTACGACCTCAAGAGCATTAAAGACAGGTCAATCATCATGCAGATACTAAAAGACAAGATGAAAGGCTGCAATGAGGATTACGTTGCAATTGAAGGTGATTTCAAATTAAAGTAGCGATCTATGCCAGAATCTCAACAACTATCCAGGAATACGAACAGCAAGTAGAAGCATGTAAGAAGTATTGCGAGATTAAAGACTGGGATTATGAAATATTCACAGAGCAGAAAAGCAGCACAAAAGAAAGACCAGTATATCAAGAAGTTATTAACCGATGTCGTGACGGACAGTTTTCTAGCATTGTTGTTTTTCGTCTTGATCGTGCTTGGCGTTCTAGCAGGCAATTTATTATGGACTTTGATTTTCTCAGCAGCAGAGGTTGTTATGTTATTAGTGTTATGGAAGGTCTGGATCCAACCACTCCGCTAGGTAAAGCCATGATGACTATCCTAGTTGCTTTGGCTGAGCTGGAGAGAGTCAATATAAGCGTTGCAACAAAACAAAGGCTGCAAGCTTTGAAGAACATGGGTAAAACGCTAGGGCGACCTAAAGGTTCTAAAGACAAACCAGGTCATGTCAGACCAAAAGGCGGTTACTATAATCGTGAAGCAAAAAAAAGGGGTATCAAAAAGCCAGTCGGTTTTGTCGAGTCAAAGAATTTTGATAAATAATTGACATTTGTTTGGTAAAATCCAAAATATTTAAATACATATACTTACTTACTTATATGTGAAATTATGAAAACAGTGCATCTCTATCTTGAAGATGAGCAATATGCCAGATTGATAAAAGCAAAGAATGATCTGAACTGGACTGATTTTATAATGCAACTAGCAGAGGAGGCGAGCAATGTTAAAAAGAAAGTTTGAGAATGGTGACAAAGTAAGAGATAGAATATCTGGTTTTGTAGGAACTATAACCTGTTGTGCTGAGTATTTGAATGGATGTATACGCTATTCTATTCAGCCAGGATTAGATAAGGATGGTCACTATCAAGAAGGCGAAGTCATAGACCAGGAACAGCTTGAATTGATAAAACCAAAAAAGAAAAAAGAAACAAAACCTATTGGCGGAGACAGACCGTTTTTACCGAAGTATAAATTATAGAAGGAAGAGACATGATAGAAATATTAGGCAATCTATTGTTTTGGATGCTGCTGATAGTCGGTATACCGTTATTGATATTTTTCTTATACGGTATTATCATAGTGCGAGATGATGAAGTCGGTATATTGACCAGAAAGATATTTGGTAATCAGATGCCACAAGGTCAAATCATAGCAAGACAGCATGGCGATGTCGGTATACAAGCTGACACTCTTATGCCAAAGTTGTATTGGAGAAATCCGATAACTTGGAAGGCAAAGAAAGTTAAGATAACTGAAGTCGCTCCTGGTATGATAGGAGTAGTTCAGGCGATTGACGGACAGCCATTGCCAAGAGACAGACTTCTTGCAGACCACATAGAATGCAACTCATTCCAAGATGCTAAGATGTTTCTTGATAATGGCGGAAGAAGAGGAGTTCAAGTTGAGATATTAAGACCTGGTGATTATCGTATTAACACAGAGCTTTTTACAATAGCAATAACTAAAGCCACAATAATAGAGAAAGAGAAGATCGGAGTAGTCATAGCTCAAGATGGACAGCCATTGCCACCAGGACTTGTGATAGCACCAAAGCAAGAAGATGCTAAGAAAGACCACAAGTTCTTCCAGGATGGTCAAAGCTTCATTGATGCTAAGGGTTTTAGAGGAACGCAGCTTGATACTCTACAGCCTGGTGAATATTATATCAATCCATTTTTATTCAAAGTTATAATATACGATATAACTGATGTGATGCCAGGTTATGTTGCTGTTCTAAGGTCAAACATCGGACAAGACTTAGCTAAGGATACTGAAGTGCCAAAGCCTGTTTCAAAGAAACCTAATTTCAATCAGCCAATAATGGAAGAGGAAGAGGTTGTTCTGACTACAGATAAGAATGAGCGAGGCATATGGAGAAAGCCAGTAGCACCAGGTAAATACAACCTTAACCCATTGGGATTTACAGCATATCTAGTTCCAACAAGTGCAGTAACTATTGACTGGGCATCGGGTAGTGAGATACGAGCAGAGCATCGTGTAGATGGCAAGATAGCCACTGATTTTGATGATAGTGAGAAAGCAAAGGAGTTCTTCAAGTTCAGCCAGTTGCGAGTAACCTCAAAAGACGGTTTCCAATTGGAAGTAGATGTTCGTATGATTATTCGCATACGGTCTCAACACGCATCATTCGTGATTGCACGTTTCGGTTCAGTTGCAAACCTGATTGAGCAGATAGTTCACCCACTCATTGATTCTTCATTCCGTAACAAGGCTGGAGAAAAGAAAGCAATTGATTTCATTATGAGCAGGACTGAATTGCAAAAGGAAGCACTTGAGAAAGCAACAGGAGAATTTGAGAAGTATCATGTCGAAGCTCAGAACCTTTTGATTGCATATATCAAGGTAGATGAGAAGCTTCTAGCTACTCAGACAGAAAAGGAATTGGCAATACAGCAACAGACACAATACGAGCAACAGGCTCTAGCACAAGAGAAGCGTATTGATGTCAAAGAGAAAGAGGCAAGAGCTGAGAAGCAGAAAGATGTCATTGCTGCAAAGTTGTCAATTGAAATCAATAAGGACTTGGCTGATGCAATGCGACAAGAGGCAGGAGGTATTCGTGACAAGACAATTGCAGTCGCAAACGGTGATGCTTACCAAAGCAAAACAGTCGGTATAGCAATTGCAGATGCTTACAAAGCACAGGCTGAAGTATTGGGTTCTCCGATACTTGGTCTATTGAAATCATTGCAGGAGATTGGAACAGGTCAGATAAAGATAACTCCAGATGTTCTAGTCACTGGTGGTTCAGATGGCGGAGGCAATAATATTACAAACACTCTTCTTGCTATGCTGATAAAAGAAGGTGCTTTGAATATCCCAAAGCCAGCAAAGAAACAAGCTACAGTAAAAACAATAGCTGAAGCACCTAAGACAAGCTCATTGCCTAAGATGCCAGTGGAAGACATTAAGCCTCAGTTGCCAAGCGAGCTGGATCCAGAGCCAGTCAAGAAGCATTTATCTGATGAAGTCGAAACCATGAGCGAAGACGAGAGAGCATCATACATGCAACCCAACCGCAGACGGAGACAGAGCTGATGAGACTAGACAATCTGATAAATAAACAAGTGTTAATCCATTGTATTAATCTGGAAGACGAGATGGGTATCTTGTCTTCCTTCGACATTAATGGTGTAGTGCTGGAGAAGAAATACAACCATCTCTTTTTTCCCTGGCAAGAGCTGACTTACATAGAAGAGAAGTCTCCATTTGTGGAAGAACAGAAACAACAGAGTAGTAATAAGAGCGAAAAGAAAGAGATAGAAATAACATGCACAGACGACCATCAGGCAAAAGAGAATTTCAACAAAGTCGTAGATATGATTCCAGAGGGATATGAAGTAAACTGGAATGAAGAGTATACAGAGTTCATTGTGAACGATGATGATGCTGAAGATGCAATCCTAGTTGACCTGGATGACGGAGAGATAACGGTCTATTATGGCAAGGACTTTGAGCTTGCAAAAAAGATAGCAGAGACTATAGAGATATACAGCGTAAAAAAAGATTATCAAGATGAGTAGATAGCTACTCATCCATCTATCATTTATTCGATGGAGGTATTTGATGTTTCGTGATTACGGTGATTGTGGTGATGCTACTGGCGGATATATGGATATTATCCCAACATTGCTTATTGGGACGATAATGCTGATAATCTTCTTCGCTATATTTACGCCAATATTAAATACAATCAATCCAACAAACACTTCACAGCCAAACATAACCGATGTAAAAGGCAATGACCATGCATTCGACCACATGTTCGATGTATTCAAAACTGTAGATTATACTCTTCTGTTCAATATCATCATGCTGATTGTAGGTCTCTATATTGGATATTTAATCTTCAAATATTTGATATGCTATCATCCATTCCGTCATGTAAGATATTATCACAGAGAAGACGAAAAGACAGAAGAAGAAAAAAAGTCTAAGAAAAAAGCACCGAGATTTGTGCATATAGATATGCATGACCTAAAACCAGAAGAGAGGAACGACTCGATATTCAATAAGGACAATGAGCAGGAGTCAGAGCCTCACTGGAAGGTCTTTAAGAAGAGGTAGATATGGATAGCATCGTCAAGAGACATTTGATCGCAAAGGCTTTACGCAGGAGCTATGTGAAGCGGAAGATCATAAACTATCTTTCAATCTATGAGTGTGGTTACATCTCTGAGATAGCACGTTACATCTCCTGCACTCCGACCAATGTTTGCGGTGCTGTCAGGGGAATGCAGAACAGATACAATACTGGCGATTCATTAGTTGGTTTAAATCTGGTTGAGGAAATTGATACTGGTAGAAAAGATAAACTCAGGTTCTATCGTATCACCCCTTTAGGAAGAGAATCTATAGAGATGTGCAGGGAGGTTGATTACTATGCCAATAAGAAGTAGGGAAGAGCGAAACGCTTGGTTCAGAGACTATTACAAGAAGCATCCAAAGCTGAAGAAATATCACAGGGAGAAGCAGAAGGAATACTACTGGAAGAATAAAGAGAAAGCAAAAGAGAACGAGCATGACTGAAGTTCATTGTTTGGAATGGGGTTGCAGATATAATTATAATGATACATGCCAGAGAGATAAGATTGAATTGAATCCAGATGCAGTATGTTGCACTGGAGAACCTAAAGATAAGAAGGCAAAATAATGAGTGAGCAACCTGGAAGAGACTTCACTGAAGCATATACAAAAGCTTTCAAACGACCTCACCTCTGGACAAGCAAATGGTTTTGGCTCGGAATAATCTTTGGTTTTATTGTTGGAACTATCATTGGAGAACTAATAAAAATCTTAATCGGTTGGTAGATGAAACATGAAAGAAGAGATGGCATGGCATAAACAATGTCTTGCAAACAGAGAAGAAGGTATGCATGGTAAAGAAAAGAAAGTATTGGAATTGCAAGAAGAAATATCAAGAGAATTAGAACAAATCAATTTTTATAAACTACAAATAGTGATGGCTGAAGCTTCTGGTAAACTTAGTTTTGATAGAGATAGATATTGTAAGCATTTAAAGAGGGATTAAATATGACCGACCAATTTACAAGAAAATGGATCACAGAACATGCAAAAGAAATATTGAAAGAATATCCATCTGGCATAACGATAAGGCAACTGCATTATAGATTGGTCACAATAGGAATGACCAATGATACGAACCACTATAAGCGAGTGGTTACAGCCATGACAGAAGCTAGATGGGATGCTGAAGTTGATATGACTGCTTTCATTGATAGAGAGAGGTCAATGTATGGAGAAACAAAAGACGATGAGATAGAGCTTGCAGACCAGATAGAAAAAGGAAAAGAGCAAGTAGAAGCATGGATGGAAGCATATCATTTAAACAGATGGTCGAACCAGCCATATTATATCGAAGTCGGAATAGAGAAGAAAGCATTGCAGGGAGTGTTTGAGAATCCATGCAGGAGACACGATGTAGGTCTAGCTCCATACAAAGGATATTCTTCTATAACTTTCTTGTATGAAGCTACAGACCGTTTTAACGATGCTATCGCAAGAGGCAAAGAACCAATCATACTTTACTTTGGCGATTACGATCCAAGCGGAGAAGACATCCCAAGGTCTATCGAAGAGAACCTTTCTAGGATGGGCTGTGATGTTAAAGTAAAAAGGATTGCATTGAATCCCAAGCAGATAGCGGAGATGCATCTACCAGGTGTTCCACCAAAACTAAACGATACTAGAACTAGGAATTGGGATGGAGGTTCAGTAGTCGAGCTGGATGCTGTAGAGCCAAGAACACTAGAGCAGATGTGCAATGATGCAATCGAAGAATACTTTGATGATGATGTATATGAAGTGCTTAAAACAAAGGAGAGCGAGGAGCGACAAAAGTATCAGGATGCTCTAAAAGACTTTGTAGAGAATATGGATGAGGATGAATAAAGATGAGTTTCTGTGATACACTATGGATATTTGCTCTTGTCGGTGGACTGATGGGAGGATTAATTCTCGGTGCTGCTTTTACTAAATGGTATATAACCAGACTGTATATTGTTACGAGATGAGGAAATGAGCTTTATTAAAAGTATAACAATATATGAGAATGCTGCTACAAGAGTCTACATAAACGAATGTCACAAGATGGGTAAGAAGACAAGAGTGTTTGCTGTAAGGCGAGATGACAAGACTGGTCTTGCGATGCTGCTGGGCGGTATCAAATTCAATCCTCGCTGGAGACAGTATGTTTTTGAGGCTGAAGCAAAGACATTGTGGAGTAGCGGATGCATGAAGAACATAGTTGACTTTATAGATGATCTAAATTATAAATGGAGAAGGAAACAATGGTCGAAGACATAAGGAACATAATAGAGATAAGCGGATTTGGTAAGAAGACAAGTTACGAGCAAGCATGTCAGACGATGTTGCAGAAAGGCTTTGAATGGCTGGAGACACATAAGCGAGCAAAACTGAAAGGACATACCTATCAAAACATCTATGGAATATTCGAGCCAGACAGCAAGGATGCTGAAGAGCTATCTGATGTTGTTGGTAAAAGCTGTGATGACTGCACTGGTGCAATGCATCAGGCTGTGATGTCACATCTGTTCTTCATCTGGAAGCATGGCTTAGAGAAATGGAAATCTGAAGTTAAAAAGAAGTGAAGCTAATGTCAAAAAGATTAGATGAACTAAAGAAGAAGCAAGAAACCTTATTGAAAGAGATTGCCAAGATTGAGCAATTAGAAAAACAAAAAGAAGAAGAGACGAATAGGGAGCGACAAAAACTCGAAGTAGAAAAAGCACTAGCAGAGAAACTAAAATTAGAAAAGATAAGAGAGAAGATACGAAGGAAACGAATCAGCATATTCCATATGGATGTTGATACAAAGCTGATGAAAAATATCTTCTATGCAATATCAACAATCCAAAGCGAAGCTGTATTTTCATTGAAGAAAAAACAGATTGAATGTATTGGTGTTGATCCAGCCCATGTTGCAATGTATACGATTAAGATTCCGTCTTCATCACTAGAAGATTACGATTGTAAAACTGACCATGACATAGGAGTAGACATTGACAAAATCACTGATGTTCTGTCAAGAAGGAAAAACAAAGGTAAGAAGAGCGGAGATGAAATAGCAATAGATGAATACAAAGAAGACACGATGCTTTATCTATCATGGAAGACAGGTCATGGCTCTTACAACCGTTCAGTTAAACTTGTTGATACAGCAGGGCTGCCAGTTCCCAAAGTGCCAAATCTGATGTTGCCTGCCGAATTTACTGTTAATACTGATGCTATCATTGAGTTTGTAAAAGAAGCTAATAGTGTCTCAGACCATTTCTCGGTTACGACAAGCGATGCTGGAGTCCGCTTTGAAGCTACTGGTGACGAAGACAGAATAGAATTGATTTTATCTGGTAAGAAATACAAACCATATCGAAGTCTATTCTCGATTGACTATTTTGAAAATGCAATCAAATCAATGAAACCTTTTTTCAAGCAATTGACATTGCGGATTGGAACTGACAACCCTATTGAGATTAGCGGTAAGGCAAAGATCGAGATGAAGATATTATTGGCTCCTCGCATTGAGAGTGAATAAAGAATGAAGCGACATTGCGTTGTCTGTGGTCGTGAAGTCACAAAAGGAACTGGTTGCTATTCTCAGAAGCATCTGGTTCATAAGATATATTGCAAAGGATTGTTAATATCGAATCCCTGGAGATATATAGATTACAAGGAGAAGTTTAAGCATGGCTGAAGAAAATATTGAAGAGCTTAGAAAGAAATGGATTGAAAAAGACAAGCTTATAAAGAAAGAGAGCAAGAAGAGATGGAAAGCATTTGTCGTAATGGTCATCGTTGAATTAACCTCTACACTGGTGTTGATGCCACTCGGTATAATATGCTGGAAAATCAATCTTGTAATAATAGCAATAGCTACAATCATCATGCTGGTGATAAATCATATAGTCTCTGTTCGCATACAGAATATAATTTGGGAAGGGGAAGAGAAAAGATGATGAGAAGCAAAAGGCTGTTTGGTGGTAGACCTAGACTGAGAATTGTCATATGGCAATGTAAGGAGTGCAAGAGAGTTTGGGCGGTTGAATATGATGGTGGCAAAGGTCATCCTGTCTGCCCTGATTGCGGAAGTCAAAGCATATACGTTGCATCATTGTAAGAGGCAAAGCAAATGTCAGAACACATTAAAACAGGATATGACATCGAAGATAGTATGAGGCAAGGGAAACTTGCGTATGATGCAGAAGGACAGAAACAATGGGTTTCTCTCTCCTGGCTCAAAGAACAGATAGACAAACAGACGAATGCTATTGCAGACAAACCTATCTCTGTTTATGACACAGGTGCATGGGATATGTTGCGTTGGTTCTCTAAGCTCTTGGAGGAGCAAGCAAAGGAGTAAAGCAAATGGGTAGTGCAATCTGCGGTGGAATGATCTCTTGGTCAAAATTCAAAAGACAAAAGCCAGATGATATTAACTTGATGTGCTTTATCAGAAAACGAGAACATATAGGAAAACATTATCGCTACAAGATTATAGATCTATTGAGCGATTCTTATCGTTGGGAAGATGAAAAGAAATGATAGGCTGGATCATACTGGGTATAATCATTGCTATATGTATATTCCTATTCGTTCCAGGTTTGTTCGATATGCTTGTAACTATTGTTCAATGGCTCATTCATGCAGCATCTAGTCTGGTACAACAATGAAAGCAATGTTAGGTAAAGAGGTATGTATCTTGAAGCGAACAAGGAAACGAGTGGGGAATCGGACATACCAAAACCATTCGGAGGTATACCCTCGCCTAAAGACATTGGGAGCTTGCTGGTATTGGGAAGATGCAAGATGAGAATAAAGCACATGTCGAATCGAGGTAAGCGTTGCTCGGTTCCTTTCTGTAGAGGGAGAGCAAGAGTAAAAGGAATGTGCCAGAATCACTACAACATGAGTTTAAAAAGAGGTTATAGAATCTGGATAGATTAATCCAGGGAGCAATAACATGTCATGCTTTGAACATATCTTTGTCTATTTACAGACCAGAAAAAAGAAAAAGTGCAAAACATAGAATGTTTTATATATCAGTTTACTAAAGTCTGAACAACCAACAGGAGAGATATTTTTATCTGACCTGAAATATATTCAAAAATCAGCGATTTTTTTTGAGCAGAGATTAAATAGTTATCGGAGCCTTTATAAACTCAACAGGAGAAAATGATATAAAGTTTTAAGTCGTATGGAAACCATGATAAGTAAGCAAGAGCTAAAGGGGAAATATGTATCTTACCAAGATAAAAATGGAAAACATAGACTATGTAAAGTCTACCGAATATCAGGAAAAACATTAACTGTTGGGATAGTAAAACAAATAAAACAGAAACGATATAGGTTGCATTGGGAAAGAATACATCCTGACAAGAATACTATTTTTGGTGTATATGTCAGAAAGAAAATTGTTGAAATAGATTGGTAGATAACAATAGTTTTTAATATTTGATACATATTCTTTTTTTGTGGTATAATGATAAAAGGTTCACATCTATCTAAAGAACATAAAAAAAGAATATCAGAAGCAAAGAAAGGAAAGCATTTTTCTAAAGAACATAAAAGAAAATTATCAATAGCTTTGAAAGGTAGACATCTTTTAGAAGAAACAAAGAATAAAATATCTAAATCTTTGAAAGGTAGACATCATACAGAAAAATCCAGACATAAAATATCAGAATCTCTTAAAGGCAAAAAGTTTTCAGAGGAACATAAGAAAAATATATCTAAAGCAAATAAAGGAAAGCATCTATCTGAATTACATAGAATAAAAATATTAAAGGCAATGAATACTAAAGAAACCAAAAGAAAAATATCGAAAGCACATAGAGATAAGCATCATTCAGAAAAAACAAAGCAGAAAATAAAAGAAGTAGTTGCGAAAGGAAAAAAGCATCATAACTGGAAAGGAGATGATGTTGGTTATAGTTCTTTGCATGAATGGATTAGACGAAATAAACCAAAACCAGATGTATGTGAGATGTGCAATTGTTTTAAACCAAAGGAAATATCGAATATATCTGGTGAATACAAAAGAGATATTGATGATTACCAATGGCTTTGTGTTTTATGTCATTCATATTATGACAATCAAATAAGAGATATTATAGGATCAGCAGCAAAAGATAGGCGAAACAGATACAAGGAATAAACGGTAATGGTTGAGGTTTTATTTGTATCTCTTTCACTCCAGACTTCTTGAGGTTCTCAATATCAAAGTTTGTAAGACCAGCCATAAAGTTATCAGTTGCTAAAACAGAACCAATTTTAACTTTATCTATTGGAACAGTTGTAATTTTATTTCCTGTTAAAGACTCTTTGATATTTTTATAATTCTTATCTTTTATGAAATAGATGCCCCAAAGCACCAAAGCAGAAATGACCATTGCATATATGAACTGCTGTATTTCATTGAAGCTTCCGAGCTGCCATGAGATCGCACCAATAAGAAGGGCATCTCCCATCCCGAACTTCCCTCTACTGATAGCAGCCAAAGCCACGAATGCAATAAACACATAAAGGAATGCAAAGCTGCTTTCTGCTGGTATCCCAACAATCAATCTGTAAGCCAGGACTATTATGAAGACGATTGCTACACTTCGCCTGCTTATAGTTCTGTACTTGAAATCCTTTAGACTTGAATAGAACAAGATGATGGCAATTGTAATATAAGTTATTGCATGAACTATAGGTATCATATCCATATCAATCACTAGACTTTGTTTTTAAATCCCACTTGCCAAATATCATCCAACAGACTATTGTAGTTTTTGCAATGATTGAGGCAAGAGCTACAGGCAATGTCCAAGCAGGGATATATGGCAAAGGAAACTTTGCATCATAATTATAGATGACATATCCTGCGATAAGAAATGTGACTACCTCAAGTATGATTACTATTATTCCAATGATGCGAAGACCTTTGTTTACTAATGGTTCGATTTCTGTATTCCAGTCTTTCATCACATCACTTAGAATAGCTGGTCTGTCTTATTGAAACTGTCTACTGGTTGTCTTCCGCTTCCTGCTGTTGGAGTATAGACTTGCACTCTCCACCCACAATGCGGACATGAGGTACTTGGGTTGTTACCCTGGTAAAGCCAATCCCATCCACAGTGTTTACATTTAAGACGTTGACCAGATTCGTTTCTCCTTCCAACCATGAGCATAGTATGTAAAATTATCTTATTAAGGTTTCCTGTTTATCCATTCTCTAGTGAGTGTTCTCCCTTCTTCTATCTTATCAAATACCTTTGCACAGAACAATGCATACATGATTCTCTTGCTTTGAGACCTGAACTCGATTATCTTTTCTTCAAAGATGATTTGAAACATAGCATTTATCCCAAGTATAGGTGCAATGAATACGACTGATGATATTTCATATGATGTTTCTCCCTTATCATTTGTCGTTACTTGCATCGTTAGCAATGGATAGACTGTAAAAAAGATGCTGGCGATTAGTATCACATAATTGAGTATATGATTCTTATCCACAATAGACTTATATACTGTGTAATATATTTAAGGTTTCGTGGAGACGGAGAAGAAATATACTACTATTGCACTCGATAGAAAGTCACATGCAATTCTTATGGATGTAAAGCACGATCTTGAGAAAGAGTTGCATTGTAGCTGGAGCTTTGGTAAAGTAATAATCTATCTATGTGAGAGATATGGAAAAGAAAGAAAGAGCTAATTCAACAGCAGTAGCTATTGTATCAATATTGATACTAGCTTTACTTCTGTTGGCAATGCATCTTATATTTTAAGGAGCCAAATATGGAAAATGAACTGAGGAGAGCAGACGAGACAAGAACATACGGAGATGACCTCCGACAATACATGGATGACTTGACGATGCTTTATGAATCAATGCTGGCTAAGTGGGCGAGAGGAATGTCGGATGAGGACTTATTGAATGCAACTTTGGCAAAGATGATCTCTATCATGGCTCACCTATTACCGAAACTGGATGGCGGTGGAACTAAAACAAAAGCACTGAGGGAGAAATTCATCCCATACGAGTCCTGGCTCGAATCAATCCAGATACCAAAGACAGAGGATATAGAAGCTGATAAGATACCGATGCTCTACTCTTTGATTTTACAGGCTTATGATAAGTTAGGATTGAGTAACCTATGAAGACTACATGTTGGGATTGTGATAAGAAGCAGAAGAACTTTTGCAGGAGACACAATGTATCTAAGAACTCCACTACCTGTGAGTTTGTGCAGAAGAACGACTGGAAGGCTGCTAAGCTATCTGCGATGAAAAGGTAATATATGTCTCTGTCAAAAAGAAAGAAGATTGTAAAAGAAGAAAGGAAGATATGCAATCCAGCAGAAGTATGTTTGAAATGCGGTGATCCAATTAAGAAGAGCAAGCATCATTTCTTCTGTAATGCTTGCTGGGTTCCAGGTCTTATGTATAGTGAAGAGATTAAGAAAAAGATAAAGGAGATGAAAAAGAATGTTGATGTATGAAAACCTAGATGAGTTTATGAAAACGCTGGAGACAATACAAAAGACGACTGCGATATATTTAAAGATAACAAAAGAAAAAAGAGAAGGAAATCTATATGTCGGTGGAATATCAGTGCAATATCTGAATGAAGGTCACATCCATGCATATCTAGTGAAAGACATAATCTCTGTGCAACTGATACCAGATGCTTTATTTGTTGCTTTGAAATATTATGCGACTGAGGATACAATCAATAGGATAGCAGAGAACTATGCAAGTGGATTAAAAGAGTTTAACGACAAGCTTACAGATGAGCGTAACAACATAATTAACATATTCAAACAGAATGGTTTTCTAAACATTCTAAATGTTGGTCTGATGTGAGGTTAAACATGAGGATGCTCTATAAGATGGATAATGTAGACCTCAAGAAGAAAGCTCTGTTCATAGGAGACTTCACGATGTATTTCGGTGAAGCTAAGTACGAGCTGAAGGATCATATTGAGAAGCTACAGAAGAACTCAACAATGTCGTCAAAGCTAGTCAACTCTGTCCGCAAGATACCAGGGATGACAGGATTCACGATAGATTCATTTCTTGGAGGTCTTGAGACTGCTCAATCTACAGATGTATTCTCATTCAAAGTAAATGGAGAAACGCTGGATAAGTTATTAAACGATAAGAAAGATATTGAGCTTGAAATATATATGAACAAACTTTACTTTATGACAAAAGCTGCATACTACCAGTATTTCCCAGGGTTCAGAAACAAGCATGATTCAGTAGAAGTAATAGCAAAGAAAGAAGAGGATACATGGCTGAAGCACTTTGAGAGCAATCTAGGTAAATACTATCCACGAAACAAGTGGGTAAGAACTATACTTGAAGATTAGGGAAAAAATATGAGCCGACAAAAAGGATTTCACCATACAGACGAAACTAAAAAGAAAATATCTGAATCTAACAAAGGAATGAAACATCCTTTGTATGGTAAACATCGTTCAAACGAATGGAAGAAACATATGAGCAAACTACTGTCAGGCAAGAATAATCCTTTCTATGGAAGGCATCATTCAGAAGCAACAAAGAAAAAGATGTCAAATAATCATGTTGCCTTATTTGGTGTAAATCATCCACTATGGAAGGGTAATAACGTCAAGTATGCAGCACTTCATAATTGGATAAAACGAAACAAACCTAAACCTTATACTTGTGAAATGTGTAATGAAAGAGAACCACATGATTTAGCAAACATCTCTGGTGAATATAAAAGAGATGTGGATGATTTTCAATGGTTATGTGTTCCATGTCATAGAAGATATGACAATCAAATGATAGAAGTATAATGGAGGATTGATAGATAATGGAAGATATATTTGGAGATGGAGTAATAATTGGATTTGCGGTAGGCATAGGTCTAGCTATCTGGTGGTGGACTATGATGAGATATGCAAACATGGCTCAATTCAAAAAATATTATCTCCAGCTAGATCCAGAGACTAAGAATCAGGTCGGAGCTATGTTCAAAGAAATTAGAGAGAAATCTAAGATTATGGCAAATAAGACTAATTCACTATTCTTCAAAAAGTGGTACAATACGCTGATTGACATTAACTCAATGATTAGCAAGAAGCTATAGACATAATCACATAGCGGTACTAACCAGACTATCAACCAATTAAAGAAACAGCCTATGAGCCTATAAATGCGGTTTAACGTGAAGATATGGGAAAAGAAGAAATAACTTTATACTGCCCTGTTTGTAGCACTAGGACACTTATTCCTAATGAAGAAGGAGATTACTACTGTGTGTCATGTTGTGCAACTTGGATTATCTCTAAGGTGAAAGATGCATGAGGTTCTCTGCAACTCTTGTGAGTATCAGTCAGATTGTGATTTGGATTATGCAAATGAATGTATCACATATAGAAAAGTTGGAGTGAAGAAAGATGGTCTACTGTCCAGTACATTATAAATATCTGAATGGAAGGAACGACAAAAGCAATCATGCACATGACAATAAACATCCCTGTAGATGGATGCAAGATTATATCTATAAATCAATCAAGAATAGAGTAGGAGCAAATAAATGAAATTGGCAATATCCCTGGTGTTGATATTTTTTCTTGCTGTTTGCATTATTGTCTAGCGTAGCAGCAGTTACGATTTATCCAGGAACCGAGTTCATAGTTGGTAACACAAGTTATACTGTAGACCACCCGATTGATTTCTATCAGATAGCTATCAATGAGTCATGGATTATGTTCAATGATTTTAAGTTCACTGATACCACTTCAGCAAGTGTAGTTATAACTGGGATAACAGAAGACAGCATAAGCTTTACAAACGATAGCGGTTCATATGTCATCTACAAACCAAGGACTATTGTAACGGTAGAATCAAAGACCGCAACAGTGAACCAATCTTTTACATTGAATATAAGTTGCTATCCAGCAGCTCCGATAAAAGGCTGGGAGTTTAAAGTGCGATTCGATGGATCACTCTTATCAGCAATCTCTGTAACTGAAGGTAATTTATTTTATGGATACGATACATTCTTTGTAGATGGAATAATTAACAATGTTAATGGAACGATAATCAATATCTATGGTTTGATTGTAGGTAAGGGCAATGTGTCACAATCAGGCATACTTGTAACACTGGCATTCAAAGCCATATCTACAGGTAATGCTTCAATAGAGATATACGATGTCGGAGTATGCAATGAGACTAAGTATTTGATTAACACTGTTAATTATGGCAATGTCATTATCAATAATGAAATTGAAGAGCCAGAAGAACCAGTCGAACCAGAACCTCCGCCAGTTGAACCCGAACCACCAGTGGAGCCAGAGCCTCCAGCCGAACCGCCATCTGAACCACCAGCCGAGCAGCCTGCCAAACAGCCAGAGAGCAAACCATTTGTTTTAAATCCGTCATTGACAGATGTGATTGCAGTAATAGCATCCTGTCTGATTGTTCTAGCAGCAGTATGGATTATGATTGTCGGAAGATAGCTTTTATATATTATATAACATATAACTATTTGGAGTTGTGGTAGACACGATTCTGAGGTAGATAGTTTATGCATAAAGATAAAGCTACAAAATACAAAACGTGGCAAGGTGTCAAAATGCGAAAACTGAGTGCATCCCATCCCCTCCTATTGCAAACAAAAGGTAATTGGGAAATTATTGCCAGTTGAACTATCTACCTCCATTCGCCAAGAGGAATTAAAAAATGAAAATAGGAATCGTAGCTATTGCAATAATGATAGTATCCTCTATTCTGTTTGGGATGTTCTATAAACCACCAATGGAAACGTGCATAACCAAATCATACTTTGATTCATTAAAAGACATGCTCATTCCTTTTGGGTTCGTTCTGTTAATGGTTCTATTTGCAGGGATGGGTGGCTCAGATATTTATGATGACTACCAGAATAGAAAGCCTAAGTAGAAACATATCCACATTCAGGGCATTCAAATTCTTCCCAGGAAAAAGCACCGACTCCATCCTTTCTTTTGAACATAGCTCTTCCGCACTCAGGGCATCTCATAGAATGCAACCTCTACCAGAACTTATCGTTCTTTTTCTTCTTGCCATTTCCATTGCCAAAGAGGTCTAGCTCTTTCTTGCTGCCAATACCTAAGTCATATTTCTTGCCTACTCCAAGGTCGTGTTTCTTTTCAGTTCCAAAACCTAAGTCGTATTTCTTGTTCTCTCCAATTAGATTGTACTCTCTTGGCTGACCAAAGAAATCAATATCCTTCTTAGGATTAAGGTCAAATGGATCGCTCAATGCTGGTCTGTATGGTTGATTGGATTGCTGTGCTTTTGCATACTGTCTGGCTTTGTTTGTTCTAGGTCTCTTCTTTCTATCATCAACTTGCATCTGAGAACGATACTTATATCTTGATTCTTGCATTCCCTTTAAAAATTCTTTGTTGCTTTCTGTAATCTCTTTTGCACTCTTTTTCGCTTTTGCGTAAGCTTGACCAACAGGAGACAGTTTTCTGTTCATTTCTTTTTCATGCTTTAATTTTCTTTTTAATGCTATTATCCTCTGCTCTGGCATCCCTCTAGCTTCTTCAAGTTTGCTTCTCACTTTTGCATATCTCTTTTCATATCTCTCTTCTTTCTGTGTCTGTTTGAATCTTTGTTTCTCTTCTATTTTTGTTGCTTTATCATATTCTGCTTGTCCTTCAGTTTTTTTTCCATATCCAGGTACATACCGTTTGTTCTCTTTCGGTTCTTCTCGATCAGCAGTTCTAGCTTTAAAAGAATGCAGTTTATGTTTCTCTTCTCTTTCTTTCCAAGCTTTTTCTGCTTCTTCTTTTTCTCTCTCAATTCTTTCATGTCCATTTCTTTCGGGTTCCTCTTCTTTTTGCTTACCATGTTTTGCATACCATTCTGAAAATCTGCTTTGTTTATCTGGTGACATTACAATCTACTCCCTGGCATATCGCTTCTGTTCCTTCTGGTTTCGTAATATACTTTCCCCTGTTTGCTTATCCTCTTACCTGGTTTTTTGGATTTGAATATACTGTCTATCGCTTTAACGCTTGTTCCTATCTGGTGATATTTCTTATGCTTATGATATTTAACATATATCTTTTTCATGTGATCTCCTCCTACCACCAATTAAGGTGAGTATGAGTAACTGGTTTTTTTATTGGTCTATATGGTTTAAATGATTCCGCCAAAGGCGATGGCATAGTTGGTGAATTTTGATTAGGTATCTTTATTATTGTTCCATGCGAATCTGGATAGAATTGATTTGTTGATCCAGGTTGCATACTGGTTAATTTCTTTTTAATCATATCAAAGTTATTTGGCATATCCTTCTTTCTATTTAGTACAAATTATAACCTTTCTTTGGCTTTGGCATTATTGGTTTTGGAACTACTGGAAAATGATATGGCGGTTGTTTAACTGGCGGAAATGGTGGCATTGGTTTTCCCACTGGCGGTATAATTATCCAAAGCGGATGGTTATCTATTCTTTTTAACATATCTTGTTTTACTGGCATACTCTATCACCAATGCAATAATCAAGAACTAGCTATATAAAACGTAGGAGTGAGAATAACTAAATCGGAGGATTCCCAGCCAGTAGATTCAGCACTACCATTGCGATTATTACACAAGCAAGTATTCCCAGCAATGTTGGCATATCGAGGTTGCCTGTAGCTGCTGTTACTGCAATAAGCAGTATCGCTATTATTATCATTATAGGAAGTATCTGTGTTGTAAGATTATTCACGATGTCATATGGCGGTGCTGGCGGTGTTGGATGAGCTTTGTATGTATACCATACTTCAGATAATACTACTGCTATATCTGCTCCACCGAGTATCCACATGCTGTTTCTGAATATCTCGGTGTTTCCTCCATATCTAGCAGACCAGTTAGCTAATGCTGTTGTCTGAGTCCAATTGACTCCATCTGTTGAATACCAAGTATCGTTTAAAAGACCTATAACATCTACTCCACCCATCACCCACATCTTGTTGTCATAGACTGCTGATTGTATTGCATATCTGGCAGTCCAGTTGGCTGCTGGTGTTGCTTGAATCCACTCTGCTCCGTCTGATGAATACCAGGTATCGTTATACACTGTTCCGTCAAACCCAGCAAAAATCCACATCTTGTTATCATATACAACAGCAGGAGTCATTCTCCTAGACGACCATGCACAGGTGGCATTTGCCATATTCCAGTTAATGCCATCTGATGAATACCATGCATCATTCATCATCCCAATTGCATCCCACCATCCACCCATCAACCACATGCTACCATTGAATACACAAGATGCATATGTTCCCCTTGCCACCCATCCAGCTCCGCCTGCTAATGCCTGATGCCAGTCTGCACCATCTGTTGACCACCATACATCCCCTAGTTGACCGACATAATCGCTTCCACCGATTATCCACATCTTGCCATCGAATACCAATGCACTGAACTCATGTCTTACTCCCCATGCACAACTGACATTCGCTAGATACCAAGTAGTTCCATTGATTGACCACCATGCATCATTGTTTAAGACTCCTCCAGAGTTCCCACCGAATATCCATAGCTTACCAGCATATGAGCATGAAGCAAAATAGTATCTAGCCCAAGGAGCTGTATCAGTAGCTTTAATCCATGTCGGATTTTCTACTGCTGATGCAACAGGAACGATTGCAAGAAGCATAGAGCAGATTACAAAAACTAACAACAATCTATTGAGCATAAGTTTCTTCATTGTATCACTAAATAAATAAATCGTTAAATGCTATTTAAATTGTGGTTAAGGTGGAACAGATAACTGGCTGATGATTGAATCCAACTGGCTTTGCATGATTTTCATTTTCGTAGTCATATCGTTTATCCCATTCATATTAAGATATGCAAGTCCTACTGAAGCTACAGATGCGATGATGACTATCATAAAGTAGATGTCCATAGTCTTTCTCAGGAACATTATCTTTGCAAGTTGGTTATCAACATATGAGTTTATGTTAGCTGCAAGCTCCACTGGGTTTATTTGCTCCCTTGGTTCTCTGTTGAATGACAGAGGTTCCAGACTGTCAAGGTCAACAAACATCACTGGCACAGTGTCCATCATTGTTATTATACTCTGAGGATCTACCTCATCTCCATCATTGATAGCATTGCCATTCTTATTGAGCAATATTATCATCCCCTTCCTAATAGACCAGCACTTATCCTTTATCCATATCAGGTCATTGTCAAAGTTCTTAATCTTGCTGACCATCTTATTCCCTTTTCCAATGAAGTTCACTATGCCATAGTTTTTATGTGTCATCCTTCTGAATATCCTGCATCTCATGTATGAGTCCAGGAACGCCCATCCTGCTATCATGCCGACTGGTAAGAACATGCAGCTTCCCATCACCATCATAAGAATCAAAACCCAAGGCTCTTTGATATACTCGTAAGCCATGAAGATGAACACTCCGCCAAGAGCAGCAAGGAAGAGAACAGTCGTCTGTCTTGTTTTTGTATTATCAAATTCTTTCATCAGCTTCATCTTCTCTTCTCTGCGTTTGAACTTCTCAGAGTTTAGAAGCTTAGCCAATATGCCCTTCTTCTCTTTCTCAGTAAGATTGGTATCGGGTTCTTCTTCTGTCTCTTCCTCTTCCGTCTCCTCTTCTGGTTCGTCTTCAGGCTCCTCTTTCTTGGGTTGCACTTTACGCTTTTCAGGATGAGGTAATCTCTCCTCAGCCATTTTTCCCATTCTCTCCTTATTTGCTTCTTCCCTTTTTGTATACTTATCAAATTCACTCATAAAGATTTCCCTCATCTTGCGGTCTTAAATACTTTTGAAATCCCTTCTCTGCTTTCTTTGCCTTTCTCTTCTCGTTATATGTGAATCCCTCAGTTGGTGATACAGTTGGTTCCAAGAATGATTGCATACGTCTCTCTCCGCCATGATATGCACTTGTCATTCTGACCTGTCCAACCCAAGGATGATAACGAGACTCAAAGACAAGCATCAGTCCAGCAGACCGCATTCCCATATCATAGAACCTATGCAGTATTAAGAAATCCCTCTGCAATAAAAACAATGAGCGACTATCCTGTATGTTGCTCAATACTATATCTGGATCAAGCAGCTCAGACCGCTTATCAGGATCACGACCTGGATGACGGACTATCTGTGTCTGATGTGCGAACTGGTCATGTGGAATATTTGCATAGAACCTGGACTCTTTTACATACTCACTGAACTTCTGGTCTTTCTTCCTTCTAAGCTCTACTTGCCTTTCAAGCTCAGCAATCTTGTTTAAAAGAAGTTGTCTATCATCTCTCTCTTCCATCTAAAAACTATATAGCATATAATATATTTAAGTTTAACTTATCATGGTTGATCCATTGCATTGACAACTATATAGAATGATGTAAGGAGAAGGAACACTCCCCATATGACCGCATAGGTTGTATACGGAACAACAACCTCCTGGTAATTAGTGACACTCTCAGAGACGTTACCAGTAACCGTCATAGTAGTTCCAGATTGGATATAGACTCCAGTGATTATGATTAGCAAAGAAAATATCAAAAGCCATAGACCAGATATTACAGAAAGATATTTTGAGTTTGTAATGATCCCAGCAAAAAAGAATATGGCGAAGACGAACAACCAAAACGCAATCAGTATCTCAGTCATAGTATGTAATCATCTTCTGTGTATTTAAAATATTACAAACAGAAAAAAAAGAGTTTAGAATTTTAAACATGCTTTGGTAATTTTATATTGTATTTTCCCTTTCCTTTCTTTTTATGATGAACTTTTTTACCTTTGCGTTTCATACTATCCCTCAGATAAATAAAAAAAACGGTTGAGTGAATGGATGCCACCATCGGTAGCATCCGCAAGTGACTAGCCTCTTAATCGTGGCATCAGACCACATCTTCGATTAGAAGATGTTTGTGATTACCATGATTATCGCAACTGCGATCAGAACTGGGATTAACTGAACTATAGTCAGTGTGGTTCCAGTTAAATTGGCGGTTGCAATCACTGAGTTAGTGACAGGTATAACCACAGCGACAGCTATGATTATTACTAGCATTATCCCAATGAATTGTCTTGCCAATTGGGCTTTAAACATTCTTGGTGAATTGCCTAACATTTTTTGTATCCTCCTTGATACATATACTTCTGCTTTTTTTGTTCGAGTGTGCAAGAGCCGAGCTTCACTCTAGTTATAACAATTATATAATCAGAAGTAATCCATATAACCAGTAACAAAAAGTATTAATCTCTATGAGTTGTATATGATAACAAAACAAAAGGCTGTAACAAAAATATATATAGTATGTAACAAAACTAATTTGACAAGACTCTCGCAATAGTCATATGGCTGATATGCTCGTCTTTTCTTTTCTCATTAAGCTCTTTCGTAAGCACCCTGATGCTTGTTTTGCCAGGCTGGTAGTTCCTCTTCACCCATCTTTTCTCTTCGTCTGTGAGCTTCTCTGGTCTGCCAGGAGCCGACAATGATCTCTCTGTTGCTTTGACTTTGTATATCATCCCATTGTTCACCTGTATCAATCCTATGCGTTGGAAATATTTGAGGATGTCGTTTGTGTCTTCGTAACCAGCTCTCAACTTTATTATGAACTCTCTGAAAGCACTTATCGTCATCTTATCAAAAGAGTCCTCTGATATTATCTTTGCAATCTTATCAAGCACAGGAGGTATCTCTTCTTGGTTAACTAACATTTATTTTAGCCTCTTCCTAGGAAGTAAATCATAAGGCTGTTGTATTGGCAACAATTCATATTTCGGTTCTTCAAATATCTGCTTCTTCTTTTTCTTTCTTATTACATTCCTGGGATTTATTCCATTACCATTAATGAAACTTAAAGCAGCATCTACAATTCTTCTCCCATCCATACGTTATCTCCTATACATCCTCTGTAGAGCAAACCCGAATATCAATCCGCACATGAGTCCTACGATGATCTTCATGCTTGGGATGTATTGGAATATCGCAAACAGGGATGGTATTATTATTACGCTCCCTACGAGCATTCCTAGACCAAGGAACAAAGTCATAATGAAGAAGAACAGGAAGATGAATAAAGCCATCAGCTCGGTGCTTCCTCCGAATATCCCACCAAGGTCTATCCCATTGCCAATGAACAATTTTTCTATATCTGATATTATGCCAGACCAGTTTACATTTAAAGTCATTACATACGACCATGAAAGAAACAAGTCCATCATTATGTCGGTCTCCCTGAGATTACCTCAAAGATAGTAAGTACATAAAATAAGTTGAAGAAAGCAAGGAGCATTACAGTGAATGGTATGCCAGTGGCATCTAAGCCGATAGCACTTGATTGTATCTGTGATACTGGAAATACAAAAAGATTGAGGATTATTGTAAGCATCCCTATGATGAATATGTAAGCACATACGGAACCAGATGCACGAAAGACAATGGCAAGTATACCTACCACTCCAAGCAAACCAGCTCCAGCAGCAGTAATAAGATTCAATGGGTTAGAGAACCATCCTAGCACTCCACCACTTTGTATAACTGATGGATCAGTTATGCTAGCATTGCCTCCGTTATTAGTTGATACTGTAGCACCTGTAGAATAAGTATTCCATATGCTCTGCATCCCGAACATATACATTATAACTGATAAGCCAAACAGCATGAGTACCCATGTAGCTATTCCGCCTTGGAGATCCTTCTTATCTCTGAACTTCCTGTTTGCTTTCATAGCCTACTCCATAGGAATATTCCTACAGTATACATTAAGAATGTCACTCCAAATATCCACCATCCACTGACAACATCGCCTGGAGCATGTCCAACCGCAATGGAGACTGGCTTTAGTAATAATGCAATAGCCATTATGATAAGACCGATATATCCAGTTCCGATGCCAGCGTAAGGCATTGCGAATCCCATGACAAGAGCCATGATGACAAGTACAGCTATGAAGTAAGCATAGTCTGGAATACTTACCAATGCTTGTTTGACTTTCTCAATTGAATATTGTATGCTTCCTATCTCAGTCATCTTGTATGCATCGAATCCTATCTTCTTGAACCAGAACTCTGCTGCGTATCTCCCAGTTACATTCGCAACTGTATAACTTATGGTTCCACCGCTAGCATTGGTTTGATTGCTAAAGTATATCTGATCCCATAGTTTGCTTGTCACATTGTATTTTGTTACCTCTAATGAAAACCATTCCAGTTGGTTATCAGAACTTGCTATGGTATATACTATTGTGAATGAACCATAGTGTACCTGTCCTTTTGGAGTTATAGAATAGGTTATGTTTCTGAATAGGTAATCATTATCTTCAGGAGCTACTGCTGATATGGATAATCTAAAGGTTCTTGTTCTAAGATCAACATTAGGAATGTAGTCTTCGCTTGTAGTAGTATATCCTGTTTTTTGCAAAGTGACTTTGTATAGTGTGCTTCTTAGATACATATCACATTGACCATAAGCATCTGTGTATAGATTGGTGACTGTCTCATATTGACCAGTGCAATTGATATAAGTTTTTACTGTTACAGCTACATGATCTAACGGTGGGCTGTTACCATATTCGTTCTTATCGCCTACTACTGTTATCATGTAAAGTTCAGATGTAGTATTCAATGGTAGATATGCATTCAAATAAAAGAATATCCCACTAGATATAGTAAGATAATATACTCTGCTTCTGTAACCATTGCAGCTTACAAGTATACTGACAAGACCTTGAGGGCATAGTGAAGCATTTATTCCAATGCCTCCAGTTATATTATTGAGAACATATACATGGCTGCCATCCTGGTTGCTTACAAGAATATTATATCCGACTAGACCAGAGCAGTCATCCTCAGAGAATGCTTCTACAGCAAGTCCAGTCGAGCTAGCAAACTCTGTTCCGTTTATACTGTACTTGTGTAATGGTGCATCTTCGGCATAGCTCCATGCTTTATAATAAAGTGCTATTCCAGGTATCAGTGTGTCATTGTAATATGAGGCTGTTCCATTGTAGACGACAGTTCCATCTGTATATGATGATGGCATTCCAGTTGTCTTTCTCAATATGACTGTTCTATCAGCACCAGTTCCATTAGTCCATGTAAGACCTATATGTGTAGCATTCAATAATACTATACCAGTGCTTGTCGGTGCATCTGGATAAGTAAGTTCCACATCGCTTGAATAGCTGTCACTCCACTGATTCCATCCGACATCACTTGCAAACGACCATGCTCGATAGTAATAGATTTGACCTTCTGTTAATCCTATGTTGCTATATGATGAGCCAGTTCCGTTATACACATTTACTCCAGAGGATATTGTTGCTGGGTATCCTGCTGTGTCTCTTTGTATCCTTGTATAGTTAGCTCCTGTTGCTTTAGTCCATGATAGATTGATTGTAG
>OFOV01000012.1_pt1 | contig 24529 bp, 25 predicted proteins | sample 1542391 | NCBI WGS metagenome assembly OFOV01 (sample SAMN04958492, study PRJEB24370) | sediment metagenome | isolation source: lake sediment | place: USA: Lake Hill lake, St. Paul Island, Alaska | collected 2013
ACCTGTAATACCCTGCAAACCCGTAACGCCTGTCAAACCCTGTAAACCTGTTACACCGGTTATACCTAAGCCGGTTACACCCTGTAAACCAGTTATACCTGTAATGCCTTGTATGCCCGTACCAGTTATACCTTGAATGCCAGTTATACCTTGAATACCAGTTAAACCTGTAACACCTTGTATGCCTGTACCAGTTACACCCTGAATACCTGTTACACCCGTAGCACCTGCTACGTTGGATATACCAGTGATACCTTGTAAACCTGTAATACCAGTTAAACCTTGTAAACCTGTAATACCTTGAATACCTGTAACACCGTCTATGCCTTGATAACCTGCTTCACCTGTTACCCCTTGAGTACCTGTTTCTCCCCGTAAACCAGTCACACCGGGTATATCGGATATACCTGTAATTCCTTGAAGACCAGTAATACCCTGCTGACCCTTGTCTCCTTGTGAACCAATTTGACTAATATTTATACTTATATCTTCACTATTTTCTGTAACATTGATAATTACTTCATCCATAAGTCACGTCCTGTAATATATTCCAACGTCCAGAAATATAGGTTTTTACCAAACCGTTCCCAAGTGTTATTTCAATATCATAATAATAATTCGCCGCCGCAATATCTATAATTTGAGCGTCAATTGTAAATTTTCCATCTGTGGGCGAGTTAGAAATAGTAATACCAGCACCATCCGAAAAAGTTTTTGCCACTACTCCAAGAGGAGTTAATCTCAAATCCATTTTTATATGAGCGTTAGTTAAATCTAATGCAACGGTATTTACTGTAACCGTAAATAAAATACCATTAAAGGTATCACCCTTAACATGCGATGGAAGATTATAGTGTTCCATGTTTTCAGCCATATTTACACCTCCAATGGAATCTAATTTTTTTGTATAGAGAATTCATTTGTTTTTTTTTTGGAATCCTCCTTTATTGTCAAATTAAAACAAAAAACCTCTTTTTTCAAAGAGGTCTTTTATACACCATTATAATTTATAATTTTATAGATTATAAATTATATTTTCCCACTGAATAGATACTTGTTCCCACGTTGGACAAGAATCAAAATGAGAAATACACTTTTCAGAAAACTTAATCCTTTTTTCTGAATTTTTCATAAGTTCATTGGTTGCTTTAATAAATTCCTGTTTATATTCTGCACTAAAGGGACTATGCTCAATAAGCATATTGCCTGTTTCAGATAAAGTCGTAACCAGTGCACCAATACTTGTGGTTATCATGGGTGTACCAGCCGCCTGTGTTTCCAACGCGGTTAAACAAAAGGTTTCCCAAAAATTATTGGGATACAAGCATAAAGAAGAAGAAAGCATTTCTTCCGCTAAACGCGCTTTTGTTAAACGTCCAGTTAAAGACACATTTCCAGCATCTACCATCCATTTTTCGATACGGATTTTATCTGCCTCTATCTTTTGCAACCAGCCAGCATCATTAGACCAATTCTTTAAACCCTCCCATCCATAAGTTATGACCAAATGAATACCTTTATTTTTTAGAGAAATTTCTTCCCACATATCCGCAAGAATATATAAGCCCCTATCAGGATTACTACTGTAAATTACTTTCAATGGGTCACGCGCGATATTTTTTCCTTGAAACAATTCTTTTCGAATTGCCAATGGTATGACATTTATTTTTTTGACATCCAATGCTTGCCCCAATCGTTCAGCAATATATTGCCTGTGCCAACGGGAAGAACAAACTACCGCGTTAGCAACCTGCCAAGCATCTGCATGGTTAGGGTCGGCAAAATGTGCATCCTGCATCCATATTATTTTTTTTGCCTCTGGAAAAAGATATAACGGGTCAAACCAACGTGAAGTAATCAACACATCTGGTTTCCAAGTAATATATTTTTTAATGTCCGTATAAGGTATAAAGTAAACATTATTATAAACATGTTCTTTTTCGCAACGACAAAATACATATACATTATGCCCACGTTTGGCAAAAGCATCTGGTAATTCCAGATAAGTTGTTTCAACGCCACCTACCCCTTGTTTTTCAATCATTCCTCCATACACCATTTCCGGCGTAAGTCCAAGCATAAAGAAGATGGTACGTATTTCCTGTTTTTTTAACCAATTTAAATTATTTATAATTCTCTGGTCTGGTATCGAAAGCAAACTTAATTGTTTTTCAGCACGCTGGCGAGCATGACGATAATCTTTCTTTTTATCATAACACAGGACAAGAGAATCTAAAGGAGCTTGGTTATAAGAAAGAGGATTCAAAAACAAAATTACATCACTTGGGATTTCCATTACTGATGCTTTCTCAAACCATTCAATTGCCAAATCTATTTCCTGTAGTTCATAATGAAGTTGTCCGCGTAAGAAATATAGTTCTGCACGGCGAGGGTCTATACCTACCGCAAGATTACAGGCTTCAAAAGCCTTATCATATTCTCCCTGCGCTTTCCAGCACAAAACAATATCATATGCGGCTTGCCATCTTTCATCCCTGTAATCAGTATTTAAAGCAAGATAACGTTTATAATACATAATAGCACTTAAATAATCTTGTGCATCTTTTTGCGTCCTGCCCATGTAAAACATGGCTCGTGCATCTTTTGGATTTTTATTTAAGGCGTTATTTAATAGTTTTATATATTCTACATTTTTTGCAACATAACTTTCTGATGTACGATGGCTGTGGTCATGTTTTACCAGAATGCGGTGGTCAAAATAAGTACCCAAACCTCCCACTAATGTTTCATGTACACCCGGCCCATCGAAATAGCGAGTACCATCGTTTCTCCAAATCCTAGCACGAAAATAAGACTGCGCGATAGCATCACTGCCCGTACCCTCAATTATTTTTCCAAGCACACATTCTGTACCTGTTCTGGCATGTTCTTGTAAAAACACCATGCCCTCAATAACATATTCATCTGCGTCCATAAAAAGAATGTAATCACTTTTTGCAAGACTTAAAGCGTGGTTCTTTGTTTCCACATAGTTTACAAAGGGGATTTCATAAAGTTTACCATATTTTTTAATAATGTCCTGCGTACCATCGGTTGAACCTGTATCCACGATGACAAATTCATCCACAATCGGACGCACACTTTCAATACAGCGTTCCAAACATTTCGCTTCATTTTTTACAATCATAACCAGCGCAATGGTAACCGCACGATTTTCACGTTCCTCGAATTCGGCAAAACTACATTTTCCGAAACTCATGTTTAAAAGTTTCTTTGTTCTTAATTTTTCAAGCCATTTCTCAGCCTGTTCGGAAGTCATATTTTCGGAATTTTTACGAATAATTATTCCTACTCCCGCTCCACCTGAGGGGTCACTTTCCAATTCTAGTATATCCCCAATTGGCTCAAAGATTTCACGAAAATCTTCTACAGTAAATCTCCAGTAATCAGAAGGATATTCATGCCTTCCAAAACCGGGCGACCTTGTTGTAATAACCAGAATACCGTTTGGTTTAGTTGCCATAACCATATTATAAACTGCTACGTGCCAAGTACGAGCATGTTCTAACATCTCTGTCGAAATAACCACTTCAAAAGATTCTTTACCATATTTTTCTAGAATTTTCTCAGCGGATAATACCTCGTCCACTCCTGCACCCGCGCGCATATCGATTCCAATATATTCTTTTGCCAGAGACCTGCAAGAATCTTGTGGTGTTCCATTAACATTAAAACTACCCACTTCCAAAACACGAGGTTTTTCAGACCAGTATGGAACAGATTGATTTACAATATTGATGCACCAAAAATTACACATTTATATTTTCCTTATTTCCATTCGAGTACATTACCATCATATTGTGCCCAATTAAAATAGAACTGCCCCCATTTTTTCAGTAGATAATCATTGGTCATCTGAATCACTTCCGGGCGACTTCTTACTTCTTTTTTAAAATGATAGACATAATCGGGAGAAATAGCAATATCATAACCCATTTTTCTGATTGCTATACTGTAACTGGTATCAACTGCCGTATTTCCATCAGGTAAATTCATATCTGGTAAAATATTACCAACCATGCGACTGTCTACCAGAATAAAATAACCAGTAGCCCATTTATGCGGACGTGCTATTAAACCGGTTGCGTTATAAGGTAGTTCCAAAGCGGAAGTTTCAAAAGTGGAATAGACACTAACCGCCCCGTATTTCCCATTTACAAGCGTCATAAGTGCATTACGAACAATATCAGGATTTAAAAATTGTATATCGTGGTCTAAAAAACACCAATAACGTTTTCCGCTTTTCAAAAAATCTTCACGTAAAAGAGACATGCCAGCGTTAATTTTTCCGCGTTGAAATCTGGTTATGAATTTAATATGGGGTATATATTTAAATGTTGATTCCCATAATTTTGAAATGTAGGTTGTCGTGTTAGTGAATGTGCCAATAACGGTATCATTTTCCAATAAAGAACCCAAATATTGCTCACGAGGTTTAATCGCATAAACAAATAAACTCGGTGTACCATAACCATCATAATTAAATGCATTTAACATTTTAAAACCAATATCTTCCATCATGCGTACAAAATATCCTAACGAAAAACCACCCATATGATTTTGTCCTTCACAATATTTCAAAGGAACAGCAGGAGTTAAATCTGTATTAGTCGCAAAGCCTTCTGTATCTGTTTGCCAACCATAAATTGTCCAAATATATTTTCCCCATCTTATATTTTCTGATGCTTCCAAAAAATACTGACAACATAGTTCAATATCAGGTATACCAATTTCAAGAGTGCCTCCCGGTGCAAGAATATCATACCAATGTTGTAATGTTGGATATACATCTCGTATAGGTATATGTTCCAAAGCATGATGACTTACAATTTCAATTGCGCTGTTCGATGCGAACGATAAATAACGCATATCATCCTTGCAATCCGATTCTGGCGTATATGGGTCTACATTCACATATTCACTCAAATGAAGATGTCCGCTTCCCAAATGTAAACGCAAACCTTCTTCTTTACGAGACCAGTGTTCACGCTCCCAAGCAAGTAACCATTCCCTGTTTCTAGCTAATTCATTTTCATCAATTAGTTGCACGTAATTTTCTCCATAATATATTATATCACACTTTATTTATTTTGTCAAGTAAAAAAATATATCGACTTCTTTTATTTAGAAAGAAATCGATATACATAAAACCAACATTTTATTCATGTTTTACTCTGCGGCTTCATCTTTATCAAGCCTAATCCTTTTTTGTAATTCTGTTTCCAATTTTACTATAACCGGTTCTAAATTTTCGGGTGTCCATTCTGGTTCAAAACCGTGTTTACGAATTTGCGAAATTAAAATATGTATACCTCTAGTCATTGCTGTCACAATCTGAGGGAGAGGACGCAATAATTCAAGTTCCTTATTCTGTGATTCAACAATTTCTTCAAGTGTTTTAATACGACAATTTTGCCCATCAATGCGTTCATTAAGCGGTTTGATTAAATTTAATACCGCGTTAGATGTTTCGTTGACAATATCGGAAGATTGTTTGCGTTTTCCCAATAGATAGCCTAAAACTACAACAACAATCGAGCCGATAAATGGTAGCCAAGGTATTAAATTATTTAAATCCATGCTTAAAAACCTCCACGATATTTGATATCCCGATAAAAATTATACTAACCAAGCCAAGCATAAAAATCGAACTTGCGAGAGATGAATGTATCGATAATCCGTTTGGACTATTCCAGCGGTATAATCGATATATTACAAGTACAATACACCAAATACACCACATAACAGGAGCATATCTAATTCTATGTTTTTCACAAAAAAACCATATTACCGTTACTATTACACCAATAATGGCTAGGGCAAACTGAACTTGATTTAATAATGCGCTTATATCCACATTTCCCTCCCATTATAAATAAATTTGGTCACCGGGTTTAAGTTTATCCCCCCATATATTTGGAGTAACCGAATTAGAATTTTCACTCACTCTAAAAATGACATTAGCCATTGTAACCAATACTACCGTATATGCTTTTTTGGTTTCTTTTTTAGAAGGAATTATTGGAGATTCTTTTTCTTCGGATTCAAGAGAGTTTATCTCTACTTCTTTTAATTTTCTTTTCTTCTTTTCTTCTTCCATTTTTTTATCTCCAAAAAAAGAGGAGGATTCTCATCCTCCCCTATTTTTTAAACAAATTAACTTACCGTTGCTGTAGCATACGCGTCCATCGTGGCTTTATTCGTAATATAAGCATGAATAATTGTTGAACCAGTAAGAACCTTTGTTACAATGCCGGTATTCGGAGTAACAGTAGCTTTTCCCGTATCGCTGGATGCAAATGTCATTTCTGTACCTGTAGTAGGCGCAAGGAATGGAAGTCCTGTTGAAGGAACTGCCCAAACGTGAAGGGTAAGAGGGCTATTTGCTGTATTCAAAGCGAAATCGCCACCATCAAAACCTATAGCAACAACATTGTCATACCAATTTGCGGCAGAAATTATTTCCTTGATTGTAGCATAGTAAGGGGCACTGTCACAAGCGGCAGACGCGTTATCTGTAGATGATAAAGCACGTGCCGCCAAAGGAGTGGAGGCTACGCCATCAGGAGTCATACTGATGGTAAATGCACCGCTAAGAGTGGCTTTCGGAACATCGATTTGAACTACACCAATTTGATTTGTAGTAGAATCAGAACTATTAAGTTGCGCTTCTAATACAAGATGTACAATTGATGGAAGCATATTTGCAAGAACCGTAATACTGCGAGCGGCAGAATCCAATGCATAATAACGTACACAAACTTCATCAGTAATTGTACCAGTACTAGATGGGAATGTTTGACCACTAAAAGTTACTTTATCAACCGTACCATCAAGTTGAGTTACCCAACCATAGATGGTTGCACCGGTTACAGCAAGAGGTGTACCAACTACCGTTCCTCCACCGCTTGCACCAAGAATAATGGTTTCTTGGGTAAAGATATTTGCGCCCGTTGTAATATCACTACCAACTGCCTTACTCAAGAAATCAAGATTCCATTGAGCATCAGAAATGGTAATATTCATTTCGGCTGTGTGATAGAAAACATACTGGAGTTGATTGCCGCGTCCACCGCGCACGTCAGTATTGGCAAGCGTAGTTTCAACGGAAGAATCAAGCAATGTTTTACCTTCAAAAAGTAAAGCACCAGTAGCGTCATCATAGCCATAAGCGTTTGCTACGCTAGTAAGAAATTTCTTCATAAATTTATTCCTCCTAATTATTTTTTATTATTTTGAGTGTTACCACCCAATTTACCCTTAAGGGTTTCGATACTAATCATTGTGTCTTTCCATTTATCGCTTTCAGTTCCAGACATCCAATGTTTTAATGCCTTTTTATCCTTAAATTCAGTAAATCCAGACATTGATGCGGTCAAATAAACTTGATAGTGCAACTTTGCATCCGCTCTTTGAAGAAGTTGTCCAAATTTTCTAATAGATAAATTGGCAATATCTTCTGGTCTTAAACTTGTAGAAACCATTACACAAACTACTTGGTCTTCCAAAGTTGGAGGAAGTGTGCCGCTCATTTTCGCTCTGAGCCTTTTTGCCTCATCCATTGAATCACGAATTTCTTTTTGAATCGTTTCATCTGGAATATCAACATCGTTTTGTTCACATATCAACAAGCGAAGTTCATCAAAATCGCTTGAAGTATATTTTTCCTCCTCTATTATAAAAATAGGTTTTTCTGCTTCGTAGTTATATTTGATTTCCAAATTTTCTTTTCTAAGACACAATTTTAGAAGAGCATCAAATCTAAATAGATTTTGGTCTTTATCTTTGTCAGCGTAAAGCGTATACAAATAATCTAGATATGTTTTTGATATGCCTTCAATGGTTGTATTTTTTTCTAACAACAGACTTCGAACCCAAACATGAAATTCGAAATAATTTTCCATTTTTACTGGATAAACTTTTAATTTTTTATACTGCAAAGGTCTATCAAAAGCATAGGCTTGCAGATTTAACCAAGAAGGCATCTTAAATATCCTTATTGCTCATATATATTACTTTTCCCTTAAAGGGTACTGTTCCTACGCTCATAACCTTATCTTCAACTGTTTCAGCACCATTAAAATACAAGCGTCCTATTCCAGCAACATTTGCGCCATTAAAAATCCCTATAAGTTCTTGAATACCAAAATCAACACGAGTTTTATAGTTGGATAACTGGTTTATTTTGTAATGACAAAAAAATTCAAACGCCATTAATACAACACCCTGAGTTCTATTTTGAGGAAATATCTTTAATGGATATATCCTCAACTGACAAATTTCTTTTGCCCAAACATCAAGATTTCCTGAATCCATAAATACCCTGAAATTAGTTGTATCTGGTTCAGAATTATAAATTAATGCGGCTTTTTCAGTGTGATTTAAATTGCTTTGATTCCAAGCATTTGATTCATTATATTTTAATAGTTTCCAAATTGATTCATTGTTCTCTATAAGATAATCAATGCACTTATAAGAATAATCGGAAAAACCAGCATAACTTGCGTAACCATCTTTAAAAGTATCAGCATATGTCATAGTTACCAACTTCCTCTTAAATTAATTTCCTGTGTTCCAACATACGAGCCAGCGGTACAAATTATAATTAAATAATCTGTTAAAAATCTTTTCTTATTTTCAACCGAGAAAGAATTACCGGGAGACACGCTATAACTAAATGCAAAGTTTTCACTAGGAACACTTCTGTCATCTATTGTAAGTATAAAAGTATCGGCTTGTACAGTATTATTCTTATAAAGATAAACAGTATAGGCTTGAGTATCGCCCTCTAAAATATAATTCTTATTTGGAGCGATAACTACTTGATAAATATCACTAGGGGCAGAAGATACCGTTACTCCAGCCGTATCATTTACACTCAAATCTCCTTCAAGATTACAGGTAATCGTGGCAGTTCCATTGGCAACTAGAGTAACCAAACCAGAACTATTTACTGTCGCCTTAGTAATATCAGATGAAACCCATACGGTTGTTCTGGAAACCGTAGACCCATTCATTTTGACTGTAGCATAAAGCTGTCTTGTATTGGTAGGAATTCCAGCAATTGTTGATGGACTTACAGATAAAGTATATACCTGTTTTTCTTCATAAGCTATACCATTTGTCAAATCATCGTTATCGCTAAGATAATCCATCTTCATTGTAAAGCGAATGAAACCAACCGTATCTTCATCCATAGTTTCAACGTTGTTATAGTTATTTACACCACCGCCCATCACTCTATAAGCACTCCAATTATTATTGTTTCCAAATAAAAATCGTTGATTGGGCATAATTAAATTTGTTTCATCATTGAACTGAGCAATTACTTCAATTGTACCACTTGGAATTACAGCCAATGCTGTTGCGCCGGTATAGTCCAAATTTTGAAGAATAATATAATCTATTGAGCAAGGTACAGTATGAACCCGCCCATCTAAATCTATCCAACGAAGAGTATTATTACAGCGTTTCACAATGGAAGATGCGGCTAGATTTTTAGTTTTTTCACTATTAATGGTTATCCAATACGAATCAGAAAACTGATACATATAGCCAATACCAGTAACGTGGTCTAAATCTTTGAAGAGAATTTTCTTATAATCATCTCCCATAAACTTACCTGTTACAGATGAAATAAGATGAGTAGTTATACGAACATTTATATCTTGATATATACCAGAAGCAAACGTTACTTCTTCCTCAATATTCCAAACATCGGATGCATTTGTAAACTCTTCATCTAATTTTGTTTGAAATAAATCAGTATATATTTCTTTTTGAGTTTTTGCATAATCAGGAGATGCTTGTAAAAACTTGTAACTCATGGTAGCACCTCCTATGGCACATAAAATGTTCCACTAAGCCAAGTCGCCCAATCCATAGTAGAAAGACCATAATCAACTATAAGTTGAGAAATATCCTCTTTTACTTTATCCAAATGAGCACTCTTTGCTTGAAGATTTTGCGCCTCACTATATGTTTTGAAATCTCCGTCTTGAATATGAAGTCTCATTTCCATTACATCCTGTACTTCTTTCATTAACCAAAATTTAACCATAATGCGAGCCAAAAGTAATTGATTTTGCACAGTTAAAGTTTGAGTAAATGTTGTAGACGCATACGCAAGAGATTGATTGCAATTATAAAATTCAAGGATGGCATTATCCAGCCATCCTTGAAGATATGTTTCAAAATCAACTTCGGAGGATTGATACAGTGCCACAAGTCGATAATCATTTACGAGCATCATAAACTGGTCGTAAATTGTTGAAAATGTAGTTCCTGCCATTTAGCCTCCTTCCAATTATTTATTTTTCTTCACTAGGAGAAAATGCTTCTCTGGCATCTTTTGCTTTATCGGCAATACTAATACCAGAAATACGAGTAATCCTATCAACAAAATTCAAATCCAAAGCATTTGGATTTTCAACTAACTTGTCTACCATAAAGGAAACAATAACTTCTTGTTGTGATTTATTAGCCGATTCATATAAAGCGATACAGCCCTCAACATTTTTATTCTCACTAACCAAAATTTCTTCTATCTTTTCTTTGGTAAGGATTTTTTCATAAGAATCTTCCAAACCGTGATGTCTCAAAACTTTGGGTGATAGAACATAAAAGTAACCGGCCTCTAAAAATGCGGGGTGTGTTTCAAAAATATCAACAAGGTCAGAATAAATAATACGTTTAACTTGCCCAAAACGTTCAAACTTATAAGTTTTTCCCGCCCCAAATTCGCGGGTAGACAAGTTTAAATGAAACGGTATGAGCGACATTACTGAAATATATTCATCAGGCGCAATTTTAATTTCTGAACCCTCTATTTTTTCCTCCACAACGTTGTTTTTAATTTTTCCCTCTTGTTTATTTTTAAGGGCGGCTAATTCGGCTTCCAACTCTTGAATACGAGTAGAGGTGATAGCCTTAGTCTTACTATTGACGGTCACTTTAATTTCTCCTTATAAAAATTAGTATTATTTTAGGTGGGAGGAAGACCCTCCCACCTATTTTGTATATTAAAGGGTAATTGTAGCGCCAAGACTATTGGTAGCTACAGCAGAACCCCAACTCTTGATAAGAGTACTTGTCTGCATAAGATTTGCATTCTTAAAAGTATCATCCACATGAGATAAAGTAGAACCTTCCAAAACCAATTTAACTAGTTTATCTTTAGAAGGAGCGACAATCCAAATGATAGCATCGCTAAGTTTTAACTGGAATGGGGTTTCCCAATCAGCAACTTGAGGAAGAACCATGATGTCAGTGCCTTGGAAATTACGGATGTAACCCAATTTTACATAATCAGATTCAAGTTCGTAACGATAGTTCGCGTCAGCAGGAAGAATACTAGCAAGAGCGCGCTGAGTGCCGATGGCAATTGGTTTACTGTTCGAATATGCGGCAACTTTTTGAGAAAGATTAACGAAATCAGATTGAGTATAACCAGCAACACGAAGTCCACTTACAGCGGTATTAGAAATAGCCGCCATAGCCGTCGCAAAAACGGTATATACATCAACCGTCATAGCGGTTTCCATAGAACGAACTGCTTTAGAAACGAAAGCGGCAAGGCTCTCTTTTCCAGCAAGAATTTTCATTAGGGAAACACCAACGGTAAGTTCACGTAATTCTGGAACGATTGTAACCTGACCTCTAAACTGCTTGTGAATTTCTGCAATTCTCTTAGCACGACCAGCCTTGGACACAACGAACAAATCACGAGGTTCAACATCGAAAGCGGCAGAATCGCCCCAACCGATAGCACGAACATCAGTATAAAGTCCAATAGAATCAATCAAGGTATCAGGAATAAGTACATCCAAAACAGCAGAAACAACGGCAAAAGTAGCCCATTTAAGAATAGGGTGAGTGACCCAAGTCTCTACAGGGAACTGGTCAAAATTAGCAATACCAGCAACACGCATGATTTCACGTTTAAGAGACTGATTTAACTGCTCTTCCTTCTGAGAGAAGGAAATTTCCACCATCTGCCCTTCGGCATTAGGAGCTTTAGTAGAAAAATCAAGACCTTTTGCACCGTTCATAGAGCGGTACTGATTCCACCAATCTTGCGCCTTTTCATAAAGGTCAGTATTGCCAGCGGCAAAAGTTAAAACGTTACTAGGAAGTTTGATAGCCATAATATTATATTTTCTCCTTATTTTTTATTTTCTAAATTATAGACCAACTACTTGAAAAAGATAAGCAGTTTCACGCTGGTCATCAATACCACCAGTGGCAAGACTGATATAAGTTGTTGCCATCAGTTTCATTGAAAGCACAGAACCAGTTTGAGACCCACCCCATAAAAGTTCAATGCCTCCAGTAGTGTCAGTAGCATTAATAAAAGTATTAAGGCTTCCAGCCAAAGCATCGGCGGTAAGAATCATCTCATCACCAAGAGAAGGTTTGAAAACACTAAACACACTACCCGCTACAGTATAAAAAGCCCTTGGGTCAGGGTTAAGACCCTTGTATTTACTAGAACCGGAAACAGTCACAACAATTTCTGGTTCATACGCAATCCAAAGGTTAGTTAAAGCACCAGTAGCAGGTACAGTAGCAGTCCAAACTTCGCTCTCACCTGCTGTGGCAGATTTACTTGCTAAAACAACAACATTGCCATTATCAATATCTACGCCGCAAACAGCGGAACGGTTATATGAATCGATATTCAAAGCGGCAATACTTACAGGAACTAAAACTCCATGATTTGCCATATTATTATATTTTCTCCTTAATTTTTATTTTTGCTAATGATTAGAGAACCACAACTTCAAACTGATATGCAACCACGCGTTGCGTATCAATAGCACCAGTAGCAAGACTGATGTATTTTACAGCAAGTAATTTCAAAGAAAGAATGCTTGTGCCAATACCTGCCGCCCATTCGAGTTGAAGTCCACCCGTGCTATTAATAGCATTAACATGTGTTGTTACACCAACACTATATGAGGTATTAGTAGAAAGGGCATCATCAGTTAAAGTAATAATATCTCCCAACTGAGGCTTGAATACACTAAATATATCTCCAATTTCGTTGCGGAAATTTCTTGGGTCAGGGTCAAGTCCTTTATATTGACTAGAACCAGAACTGGTCAAAACAAGTTCAGGCTCATAAGCCATCCAAAGACCGGTTAACCCATTGCCCGTACTAGGTACAGTGGCAGTCCAAACCTCTGCTTCGCCAGCAGTAGTAGATTTAGTAGCCAAAACAACAACGTTACCATTTTCAACAGCAGACGCAGAAACAGCAGAACGATTAAAAGCATCTATATTCAAAGCGGCAACACTTACAGGTAAACAAACACCATAAGACATAATTTATTCCTCCTAAATTTATTTTGCTTCCCAAAGACTTTTTTGCTTAGGGATTAATGTAAACGGAAAACCATATTTTTTTTCAATTTTCTTTTCCGTTTCTTTATTTACCAAGGCAAAATCAAAAGACTTGGCTTTGCAGTTATTTTTCCAAACATCGATTTCCTCAATAGAGAATTTCTCTGCGTCTGCCAGCATTTCGACACGCGCTTCATCTGGAATAATAACTCTTTCTGCAAGTTCAAGGAGGGTTTGTTGGATTGCAAATTGCTTCTGTTGCGCTTCTACACCAGCCTTAAATTCTTTAAGTGCAGACATTTCTACACTCATTTGTGCCATCTTTTCAGACATCTTGCACATCTTGGCATACATGCCATAAACAACCGCTTCAAATTTTGCTTCTGGTTTCTTTAATTCTTCTGCCGCCATTTTACACATCTTGGCAGTTTCATCATCGCCAGTTTCTTCGTCCATGTAAGCAACTAAATTAACAAATTCTGCAAAAGAAAATTTCTTTTCTTCCTTGGCATCTTCTTTTTTTTCCTCTTCGGGAGTTTCAGTTTTTTCTTCTTCTTTACTGCCCTCAGCAGGAGCGCCCTCAGCCATTACTTCTGGCATTTGTTTACCCTCTTCGGGAATAACTGCCGCCATTTCTTCTGGCTTTTTTTCTTCGTCAGCCATATTTTCCTCCTTTAATTTTTCAACCCATTTTCCATCTTTGATGGTATGAGTCTTTTTGAATGAACTAATTGCAATAGCCCAACCATTCTTTTTATCGTCTGAGCCAATTGCATCCGCCTGTCTAGCAATAGCATTTGCCTGTCCCAAACTAATAGGAGGCTCAATGCCTTTTAAGGCAAGGTTAACCTCTTCTATTTTTTCATAAGGCATTGTTTTTTCTCCTTCCTGACCAAAATAAGATAATTTACGTTCATCGATTTTATCCATAGATTCAACTAATCTTTTAGACCAACTTAAACCGTCATTACCACCCCAAAGTTGCCAAGTAATCCATTTGTTACCAGCCTTGTCTTCAAAATCATCTCCAACATGACGATAGAAATATTTGGCAATGGAACGAATTTTTTCTGGAGGCGAACTTTCATTTTTTAACAAATAACGCGCGAGAGACAAATTAACACTTGTACCTCCGCGTCCATGTTTTTTATATAAGTCCAGACCTTCTTGCGCGTTCTCTTTTACTTTTTTTGGAATTTTAAAATCTAATTCATCATATTTATTTGCAAATTCTGCCAAGTATGCTTGCTTATATTCTTCTGTTTCTTTCTCAATAGAAAATTTAACCACACTTGAAATCGCATCAGGAACAGCGGGAGTTACAAAACTTCCAAGAACGGTTATCCCCTCAAACATATAATCTTCCAAAGAAACAACACCATTGCCCATTTCTTTAGCATCAAGAACACTCATTTCAACGCTAACTGCTTTTGATTTGTCCCTTGAAAAAATTTCAAGCAATCTTCCAGAATATTTTTTCCATACATATGCCATAGTATTAAGCATAACACGTCCATCTGGAGTTGTCTTTTCTTTAATTTCCGTACCAAAAGGTACAAAACCACATGGATTTTGGTCTGGCGCATGAGTACCGGCATCATCGAAAGAACTATCATATTTCCATAAAACAGGACAATTATAGATTGTCTTGGCTGTTTTTCTAAGAACATCTTCTCTCACAAACGTATCATGCCTGTTTTTTCCAGACGCAAAGAAGTCTAGAGATAGAACAGCAAAACTAGAACGAGGATTCTCATCAATGAGTTCCGCGTTGTCAATCGCAAAACTAAGTTTTTTCAATATTTTCTACCTCCCTTCTTTTAGAATACTTTTGTAATTTTCAACCAAAACGGTAATTCTTTTAATGCTTTTTCCAAGTTACTGGTTCTCATAAAACCGTACAATCTTCCATCTCTACATAACAAAGGAAGATGTCTTTGGTAAATCAGCCATTCGGAAATAATACCATTACAATAATAAATTTTATCTTTTGAAATGCTTTTTGGATTTGTAATATACATCACAATCTCCTACTTGGAAGAAATATCCCAAAGCATAACCTTAAACCAATCTCCGCCCGTTAATTCTGCTTTATCGTTGAAGGTGGTCGCTTCTTCATATTCATTCTGTTGAAGTTTTATCATTTCCCTCATTCTCTCCTCAACAACAGGACTACCTTCTTCTATTGCTTTTTGTTTTATGGAATCAAGAGATTCGGTTGTACCAATTTCTCTTTCCAAATATGCTTTAGCAATATCGAGAATATTTCCGATTATTAAAGAAACAGCACTCACATCCATTATTTTTACGGGAGCATTCAAGTCAGTTAAAAGGCTATAAATCATGTTTGAATGACTTATTTCTTCATCGTGCTGTCCTTCAAAGTGGCTTGCCAAATTGTCAAAACCACGATTTTTTAAATCTCCCGCAATGAATAAATAGATATGGGCATTTTCTCTTTCGTGCACCCATTGTTCATAGAGAGCGGCAGATAGGTCTTCACTTATTAGTGGATTTGTCATAGCACCGCCTTTTTATAATATGTAATCTCCCGTTTTAAAAAAACGGGAGATTATTTATCCGTTTTCTAAATTATTAAACCAAGAAAGCAAGGTCAACTAATTTTACAGCATTCATTGTTCCTGCTACGGCATAAAGACTGGTGGGAAGAGTAGCACTTGTTGTAATAGTACCCGCATCATTGCTCCCATCAAAATTATGCAAAATGCACAAAGTGGTGGCAGAAAGAGAAAGTGGGAAACCAAGTTTTACACCAATACCAATAGAAACCGTATCCGTACCAGCATGTGTTTCGGGTGGAACGTGAATAAGGGTTACAGTCTTAAATGCTTTTACGCCAATGATTTCAGATGCACCGCTCAATGCAATTGTATCTGTACAAGCTGTACCAGCAAAGTCAGTACCCGTAATTACAACGTTTCCCGCGCAACCGCCAGCATTAGCCTTTGCGGTGACAATCCTAGGCACATCCGGGTTTGTAATAAGCGTTGTAATGTCTTGTCCTGCACCAGCCGCAGTTAGAGGGATTGCCGCATGAACATAAACCGCAGTTTGAAGAGCGGGGGCAGTTGTGTACTTAAATGTATTCATTGGTGCTATTGTACCAGCAGTAACGGTTGGAAGTCCGTCATATTCAAGCGCATCAAGTCGAGTACCTAAACCAGCACGTTGTGCGGCGGCATTCATGTTATTCAATTGTGTTTTTTGTAAAGTCGTCATTCTAGCCATTTGTAAATCTCCTTTTATATAATCAAAATTTTTATGGGTTTTCCCAAGATTAAGAAATACCGTTAAGTGATTATTTTAACGGTCAAATCACCAAATTAAGTAATATTGTAAATATGCATTTCTATTGCATAAAATACTTCTTTTATTTAACCTTGCCTCCACGCCCAATATTACCACCACTTGAACGCGTATTTTCGCCCTCATCACCAATTTTCGAAACTTTCTTAACTGGTGCACCAGCACCTTCGGCTGGCATTTGAGCCGCAGATATAATTGGAGTGAGTTTATCAACCCATTTACCCGCACGTGCTTCGGCTAATTGTTTTTCAAATTCAAACGGAGACATACCTAAAGCCGCCGCAAGTTTTTGAGGCAAAACAATACCTAAAGGTAAAAGTCCCATTTGTGCATCTAAACGATTTTGACGATTAGTAAAAAAACTCGTGCCCTCAAATTTAAAATCAAATTTATAATTTTTCGTAAATCGATTCACATGATAATTTAGAAAAGCATTGAACTGAGGGTAAAGTTTTGTAGCAATTTGTTCATCAACATTTAATGACAATTGAGTTTCAATAGCATTTGGTTTTATATCAGAACTGAAAATCAGGTTTGAGTTAACACCGCTGGAAGCCAATGCTGTTCGTAGATAACTATCATACATCTCGTTTTCGGCTGGAAAATTTATTGCTTGTATATCTTCTAATGGAGCGGCTGTTACTTTCATAGATTCAGAAAGAGCAGAACGTAATAATTGAAGAAACTTTCCTAATGTTTCGGGTGACATTGAAATCTGGTCTTTAATTTTAGCATTAGTGTCTTTCAGCATTGGTACTTGTCCAACAAGTAATCTACTTGCGGCAGACATGTTAATATTTTTTTGCAAGTTTCTCATAAGAGGTTGAGAAATTAAATCTGCAAACAAGGGCGTAAAATAAGGAACACGTGCCGCGATTTCAGGATTAAGTTTCCAACACCATCCTAAATCTGTAGGTATATCCTGCCAATAAACCCATGAAGAACCTCCTCTTGCCTCTGGAGGAAGAGATGGAATATAACTTGGTTTAGTTCCACTACTTCCCCAAATATCATTATATTTTTCGGCAAAAAAAGGTGGATACATATTCAAATCTACACCGGGAAGTATGAACCAAAACATACTCATAGAAAATAATAAGCCATAATCCCATCTTCCAGTAATTTTTGTATAAGTAGGAGACGATGGTAATTCTTGCAAAACGATATTATTTCCATCAAATCTAGGTAAACAGAAAAATGCTTCATTTCTTACCATTTGCCTTACTGCTATACCAAATTCTTTTTTATAATCAAATCTGGAAAAGAACTGTTCTACTGCTTTAAAATCCTTCTTGTATTTAGCGCCATCATATTCTTTTTCATCAACATCTGACGTATAGGTTAAATCCCAAGAAAGCATTCCAGAAAGATAATCTATCAATCGTTTATAAGGCATGGACTGTAACTCAAAATTTTCAGAAAAAGCCATTAATGCGTTTTCTGAATTTTTTGGGTCTATTAAGGCGGCATTCAAACTTGTTTCTGTTGCCACCATAGGATTCATGCTTATATCTTTCATCCTGCCCGACAATAAATCAGGAGTCAGAATGTTCATATTACTTTGTGCCATTGAAAAGTTATAAAAATCAAATACTTCTTTAATCTCATTTTCAGAAAGAAGGATTTCCTCTTTTACTTTTGGTACACTTCTTTTTTTAGTAATTGCCAAAGCTAGTTCCTCCTTTCCATAAATTTTAATTTGTTTATGTTTTTCATTACATCACCATAGTTACTGCTAACATCGCTTGTTCATCGGTCATGTCATCACCCTGACGAAGCAGTTCTCTGTCCAAAACCGTTGAAACAAAATAATTAAGATAGGATACAGATGTATAACGGTCTTTCAATCCGCTTCCCTCGTCTAATTTAATAGTACCATTTAAAATACTCATTTCAAGATTCAAACACTCTCCTACAAGTAAATTAGTTTGGACATAAGGATGCAAAAGCCATGCTCTTATGGCTAATTCTTCGTCAGTATTTATAAACTCCTTATTTGTCTTTATTAAATAATCCTCAGCATCTATATCAGTTGCCAAGAAATCAAATAATTTCTTTTGTAATGCACCTCTAAATGCTACAGCAATATCGCTATTTAGTTTAGAATTTGCAGAGATTGGAAAAACTACAGGACTTGCATTTATACCCAAAGTTCTTTCTCTCAATTCATCTCTAACCTTTTCGTCTACGTAAAGAGATTCCATAACCGTAAAAGCAGGATATTCGATTCCTCTTTCAGGATTAACAGATATACTAGACATAGAATCAAATATAGAGATGCCCACCTGTTGTAAATCCAATACTAAATAATCCGCGCCAAAGTCAAAATATACTTCCTTTATTCTTAACGCTTGAGATATTATATTGCTACCATGCGAACTTTCAATAAAAACTATTTTTCGATTATATCCTTTATGTGTAGGTATTAACCTTGCACAAACAGTAATACTGTTATCATTCATTTTATTAGCACGACTTGCCACATCTAGTGATATAACCCTAATTTCTCCGGGTAATTTTGGAATTCCATAAGGATTTTTTTTCTGTGTTAACATGTCGTCGCGTAACGGATAAAAAGCACCTTTTATACTTCTTGGAAACATTTGAGATTTAAAATATGCTTTTCCAGATTGTCCCATCGGAACATTTTCGTATTCCATAGCAAAACTAATTGGGTCTGATTGTTCCTTTTCTGTTTCCATTTGTTTTTTAGTTTTTATTTTATGAAGAATAGAAATCAAATAATCTGTACAGAAAAAACCAGCTTTCTTTCCATCTACCATAAGTTTTACCGTACTGATTGCATCTTTAAACCACCATTCACTTTTATAACCGGCAGATGAGATAGAAAATTTTCTAGGTTCTTCTTCTGGATAATCTGCAAATTCTGGTAATTGTTTAAATGGTACTTGACGCACATAAAGAAAAGGAGTAAATATTTCGTCCACAATTTCTTTTTTTAAAAGCCTGAATTCGTCCAAAACAAGAAAGGTTGCTCTGTTTCCTTTGCCGCCCTCATTTGCGGCTACAACCTTCATCTTTGAACCATTAGCAAACAGGGCTTCATAACTATTAATGTTTGTAGTAACAGAAATAATCTCTCTTTGAAGCATGGCAGATTGATTTCTAAGAAATTGTACTTTTTCAGAAATAATCAAACCCGCTTGTTTAATAGTAGATGCACCAATAACCACTTCGCTATTTGGATATAATATACATTGTGCAATGCTAAATACTGCTACCAAAAAACTCTTGGCGGCGGCACGTGAGCAAATAGCAACAAATACGTCCGATATAGACATTAAATATAGCCAGAGTATTTGATACGGAAATAATTTTACCCCCATATACATTTCTACAAAACGATGAGGATTCCTTCTAAAAAAAGTATTCCATAAAATCAAATTTTCTCGTCTTTCGCTTTCAATATCTTTTGAGAGACGCATATCTTTTCTTTTTCGAAATACATTCTGTGTTTTAGAATCTTTACGATAATCGTCCTCAAAGGGTCTGTTCGGTCTTCCCCTCTTCTGCATCATTATTTACCTCCAAAGAAATATCATCGTATTCCGTATTATCATCTTCAACAATATTAAAATCACGAGAACCGGTAATATAATTTTTTATCGGTCTAACAATATATTTCTTTATATAATCTTCAATCCCATCAATGTCTTTGAAAAGCGTCTTATCTTTATAATATTCGGCTGGAGTAGTTTCTTCTATGTTCTTTATAAAAATACCCCAAGTTTCTGTACCTTTTCCTGAACTTGCCGCGTTTTGTTGAGCAGGTGTTAGTGCCGCGTTTTTCAACAATTCTTGTATGGATTTAAGAATTGTTTCTGCGCCCTTACCGTCTTCTTTATTTGCTGTTTCCAAATCCAGAGATTTCAAACATATTTGTTTTAAAAAAAATTCTTCTGCTTTATTTTGACAAGAATAACTTTTTTTCCATTCCGATAATTCCTTTTCTAAAAATCTATATTCATCGGCAGTATATCCGTCGCCCCAAAAAGCAACAACTCCCTCTGCACCATCAAAATCTTTTTCGTCTTCGGAGTGTTCTGGTATTGGCATTTCCATAAATGTTAAATCTATTGATAACGGGGCTTCGCTTATTCTTCCAATATCAACACCTTTATGAGAGCTAATAAGTTTGGATTTATATATCCCAAATATAGATGGGTCATCATCTAATTTTTTCTGAGTGGCAACATGATTTGCAGTTGCACTCACAGCCGCAGTAGAATATAAAATATTAAGTGCTTTACAGGTTTTATAAATTGCCCTGTCCATTGAGTGCTGACTATTGTAAAACATAACATACATATCACTGATACATTGTCTACATATGGACATATAACCATTCATATCTAAAAATCTATCTACAGATTTATAAAAATCCATTATAGGTTTTATTTTACAACATTTTCGACAATAGACAGAAGTAATGCCCTCTTTTACGACAGTGAGAGACCTTCTTCTTCTCAATACTTTAGGCACGTCTTTCCTCCTTAAAATAAAAATTTCACTCTTTCGAGAGAAACTATTTTCTTCATAAGCCGACTGAGGATTTCGAAACCCCGTCATCATCTTTACAAAAGATGCGTTCTGCCTCTGAACTAAATCGGCGTAAAACAATGTTTATTCTATATCACCGTAGTCTAAATTCCAACTTGCTAAAACAACCGCATTGGCAACTTTTCTCCAGTGCTCTTTTGAACGATTTGAAAGTTTATTATAATGTAAAATATCTTTTTCTATATATTCTTCTGATGTTGCACCTATCATATCAGCATATGCTTCGTATGCACACTGAGCAAGTTTTTCTAAAGTTTTTTCATCTATCATAAAACGCTCCTTTAAGTGGTAGTACCGGGCGGGAGAGGGGTCATCACCTATAATCAATCCTACCTAAAAAAATCTGCCCCTGAGTAAACAGAAACAAAAATCAATAAATAGAACTCCACTTTATCAGTCTGGTGAGGACTGGCCCGACTACAATTGTAATATACCACAAATCTTATATTTTATCAAGACCTAACGCAAAAGATTTTCTCTTTTCTTTTTAGATGTTAGACTCTTGGCACACCTATTAATTGCGCCGCATTCGCCACATCTTTTAGATTGATATTCTCCAAGCGATGTTCGATATGGTTTGTCTAACAATTCAAGTTTTTCAGCACCACAATTTTTACAATGTTCCTCTGCATCATCAAAAAATAAACCTATGTTAGGATGGCGATTATCCCATCCTCTAACTACACAATACAGTTCCTCTTGGCTTAAAACATCCTGACGATTATACATTTCCATATCCTCGAGAGATTGAGAATCTCCTTCTGAGCAACGTGCCCACAAAGGAAAACCATCATTATCCATTTTTGGAGTAAGTCCAAGAGTTGTATTTATGTAATCTAATTTATTATAAGTAAAACGAAAGTTATATCTAAGTATTTTTAAAGTGTCAACTATTCGATATGGAGCAGGAGGGCATAAACCATGATAAAGAAAACGGGTATTTGCTTTTGGAATATCAAAATCAGCAATATTATGTCCGATTAAAATAGATGCGTTATTAAATTCTTGCCATAAACCTTTTGTAATTCTTTCGTCATCTCTTTGCTTTGCCTCTTTAGAAGTCAATACCTGACTACGAACTTCTTCGCGCATAAAATCCTTGGCTGACCATGAAACCATAACCCAATCGTCTATGAGTTGAGATGGTGAAATATCTTCTTTCCATGTCTTCCAAGCATATGCACGTAACGGCAACGTTTCAATATCAAAAATAACTACATCATGAGAATTGAGATTTATTGCCTTTTGAGGTGCAAACTCTTGTCTGCGAGTCCGTTCCCTTCTGAAAGAAGAGCGAAGTCTTTCCGCATTTTGATAACCATTTTCTTCTGCAAGTCTATCCCAAAAACTATCCACCCCATTATACCGATTAGAATGATACAAACAATCCTGATATAATTTGTCTTCCAAAATAAACTCCTATTTTTATTACTAAATTTTTATAATATTTGATTTATTACCAATTAACGATGTTTACTTTTCTCTCTTTCCTCAATAAGACAACCGAAGGTAAATAACAATATTACAGGAAAAACCACCCTTAAACAGAAAAGCCCTACAAAAACAAAAAATTCATTCATATAGAACCTCCTTAAAACTAGCTGGCGGGAAAGGTTTCGAACCTCTAATCTTTCGGGTCAGAACCGACTGCGTTACCGTTTACGCCACTCGCCAATAAAATAGTCCTTTTATACGGGAGCTAAACGCCCATTTAAATATTTACCACAAACATATTCATCTTCCTCTGTATATTCGCTTTCAGGACAAACAGCGTAATTTTTAATTCCTTTTTTATAAACCACAAGAACTTCATTTTGATATTCATCCAAGGATAGTTCTAACGCTTTATTGATTGCCTCAAATTCCGTTTCCATAGATTACCTCTGTGATGCACGAATTCAAGAAAAGGCAGGTCGAAGTGGGTTCGAACCACTGACGCTCGTTTTGGAGACGAGGATTTTACCGCTAAACTACCAACCTGTGAATGAGTCATTTTTACAACGACTCAATATCTTTTTGTACACATGGTACATAAGGCTGTGGACTTCCGGGGAATCGAACCCCGACTCGCGCATTGCAGGTGCGCCATGCTCCCGTTATCATCAGAAGCCCATTGTGAGAATTATTAATCCCCTAAACAGATTTCTACGCTATCTCCCTTATGCTCCCTGTAAAAATACAAGGCGGTCTTGACGATTACTATTGAAATCTGCAAACAGTCTATCAGTTTATGTCCGACTATCTTGTTTTATGCCTTTTCCTCATGCTTCATGGAAGTGAGGTTGACAACCTTTGTATAAGGCGTGTTTCTCCCCCGATAGTTGGGGTCATGACATTCTAATAACGGTTTACCTCCGTGCGCCAATCCTTTCGGAAACCGGACACTCTCAATTGACGAGCAGGGACTTTGCCTACAAGCATTTGAGCATAGATATATTATACCACATCCTGAAATATTTGTCAAGAGGGAATATCCATAGGCTCTTTAGAGCATTAAATTCTATCGTCAATTGATTACAATCATTATACCACGTTTTTACTATTTTGTCAAGTCTGGATATAATTGTTTTTTCCATTCTGGAATATTTTTTCGAAGAGCATTCCAGCCTAAATCATTTTTTCCAGATGCAGATAGATATATCATATACAAATCTTCAAACCATTTTTGAAACTCCCATTTAACATTATTCATTAAAAATCTTTCGGCGTGTTTACGAATTATAAACGGGTCAAGTTTTTTACATGTTTTTGCCGCCCACACAAAATCATCTAGCATATCACATTTAAATCCATGTATACCACTAATAAAAGTATCATCAGAACTAAATACACCAAATTTTGTAGTTATTACAGGTGTACCAGAAAGCATTGCTTCTACGTGAGTACCAGCAAAAGCATCAAGATATTCGGTTGGACAGAAAAACGCTATAGCATGTGCTAATAGCGGTTTTCGTTGTTCAATATCTTGAAAACCAATATATTCCCAATTGCCGGGTAATAAATCAAATTCGTTTGGGGCAATAGATATTAAATGTCCTTCTGGAGTAATTTTTCCTGATTGACCGGCAATTATTAGTTTTGCTCCCACAGCTTGTGTAGCAAGATAGGATTCAAGAATACCTTTTGTGCGTACAAGTCTAGCCATGAATAAATAATAATCTTCTTTTTTATCTGAAAATTCTATATCATCAGGGTCAAAATAATTTGGTATTACTCTGTCAAAAAAATTACCACCCCTGACCTCAAAGAAAGTTTC
>OFOV01000013.1_pt1 | contig 21741 bp, 42 predicted proteins | sample 1542391 | NCBI WGS metagenome assembly OFOV01 (sample SAMN04958492, study PRJEB24370) | sediment metagenome | isolation source: lake sediment | place: USA: Lake Hill lake, St. Paul Island, Alaska | collected 2013
TTTTGCGAAAAAAGTCGGTTTTTTTGTCTTAACCTATAGTTTAGAGTATACATATAGTTTCCATTACCATAATCTTTATAAGTTATCGTGCATCCTCATATCCTATGAGAAAAAATAAAAAATCTATCGTCGATAATGACCGAAGTATGCTACAACCCATTAGAGAAGTCACACCAAGAATTTTTCAATAAGGCAATACCATATTATGTTCAAGACAATAAATTATTCGTACATGGCGGATTCGATGCCAGGCATGGAAAGACTCCAGACCAATGTAGTATAGAGTTCCTAACTTGGGATCGTGACCTAATTGAGTATGCTAGGGAAGGAAACATTATACCAGTATACGATATGGTGTATGTTGGTCACTCAACCACACAATCATATAGTTGGGAACTGGAACCAATAAGATTTAGTAATTTGATAATGATGGATTGCGGTGCCGGGTGGACTGGCAAGCTAGCAATTATGAATATAGATACTAATGAGCATTGGCTAAGTGCAATTCAAGATCCGGCAATAGAAAAGCCAGACATGAAAAAGATATATAAGAAACTAGGAGGGAACTAAAATGTTGAGTATACATGTGCCGAAAGGCGGTCAAGCACCAGACCTAAACAAAGAACTAAGTAGTGCAAGAAACATACAAGATAAGTCCAATAGAGATAAGACTATGACTGGACTACGAAATATTTCTAAATATCTTTAGTGCCTTACCAAACGGATTCTTCCAGGAACAGGGACTCTCACTTTATTGGAATGATGAAGAACTCACAACCGAGCCATACAATAAGATAGAGAAACATTATTATTGCGGAAAGGAACTACTACAATTTACTGAAGGCAAAACATTAATGTATTGTATTCTAGTAATAGATCTAGATGAATGTTACTTAGCAGATGTATTCTCAGATGGTGAAGTAGTTAAGTTGTTTGCAGATACATCAATGGTTCCGAAGAAGCAGGGCCAGGGCGGACAATCACAACCTAGATACCAGGCTAATAGATCTAATGAGATAGTGCATTGGTTCAAGTCTATTAATGAAGTCCTCAAACAATATGACCGACAAATCATACTAGGGATTAATTGGATTCATTATAAGAAGTTCCTGGGATACTTGAACACATATAATAGGGAGAAGATTGCGCAGCAGATCTCTGCAGAGTATTGCGGTCTTGCAGGAATCTATGATGTGATTAATAGATTGGAGAATGCTAAACGACAAAAGCGACAAGCATCCACATAAGCCACAGCCATCCACAACTCAGGCCTGAACAATTTTCAAAAGAAGAAATCCGATCCGTGAGTGATTGAAGATTTTAATCTTTGCTTAGATAGTTCTATCAATATTTCTAATAGGTAGCCTCAACATTAATAGATCATGATGGACATCCGAATAATGTTCCTGGACCATTACCTTCATCATCTTGTGATGGATATACTTCAATCCAAAAATGATTTTTTGACGTCGTCGCTGTCAAAAAAGTTTTTGCGAAAAAAGTCGGTTTTTTTGTCTTAACCTATAGTTTAGAGTATACATATAGTTTCCATTACCATAATCTTTATAAGTTATCGTGCATCCTCATATCCTATGAGAAAAAATAAAAAATCTATCGTCGATAATGACCGAAGTATGCTACAACCCATTAGAGATGAACAATACTACAAAGAAATGGAATCATGTTCTCATTTTGGTATGTATTTCTATAACGAATATTTCAATCTATATCATTGTCCTTCATGCAATTCTTTTTGGATTCCGACTAAGAAACTTAAACATGGTATAAAATTTTCTTATGCTCATGTTGATTTTAGCAGGAATGATGACAGGATTATGAATGTATGGTGCGAAGATTTAGTCAGGATGCAGAGAAATGCAAAGTTGAGTGCTTATGAAAAAAGGATTCTCAAACAACAAACTAAGATGTATGCAAGGTCAGATAAAAAGTTATAAGATAGCATCTTATGATGTGGAGACAGACACATCTGACAATATGAATACATTTCTATTCGGAGGTTTCATAGATAGCAGTGGAAAATATAAATGTTTTATAGACAGAGATAAGATGATTGAATATATGAAATCTCATGTTGATAAAGACACATATGTTTATGCAACAAATAATTCCTTTGACCATTATGCTTTGTTCGGTCATAAGGATGATTTCTTGAAAGAGGCACCATTAATGCGTGGAAGTCTTTTAATTAATGCGAAATATCATAGCATAAATACCTTTGATACAAGAAGTTATACTAAGTCAGGAGTAGAATCTATAGGACTTATGCTAGGAATACCAAAGATGCATTTGAAAAGAGGTATGACTAATCAGATATATATGGAAAAATATTTTAATAAAAATTTATTGAAAGATTCTTACAAATTCCGTAAGGCAAGAGCATATAATAAGACTGATTGCACTATTACTAGAGAATTTATTATAGGTTTTCAAAAATTACTCAACGAATTAGGAGGGAATCTTAAATGCACTATCGGAAGTTGTGCAATGGACTTGTTTAAAAGAAAATATCTTGAAGAAGATATACAGCATGAATATAATAAGACTTTCAGTGATGGAACGAAGTTGAAAGAATTATTATCTAAAGCATATCATGGAGGAAGGACAGAATTATTCAAGAGGGTTGCAAAGAATCGTGTTGCCGATAAGAATAAAGTATTTTATTATTATGATTTCAATTCATTATATCCTTCCGTAATGTTAGGAGAATTTCCCAAACCTTCGTCATGTGTTCTTACATCAAATTCTAAAGGAAAACTTAATGTATCGTCGATAATGAATTTTGAAGGCATTAGTGAAGTTGAGGCAGTATGTCCTGACATGAAATATCCTATACTTCCAATGATTGTAAATCATAAATTGATGTTCTGCACAGGAAAGATTGACGGAGTATTTACACATTTGGAGTTGAGAAAATTTATTAAAGAAGGAGGAAGGGTTACAAAAATTTTCAAGACTGCGTGTTATACTAAAACTTTCAGTCCGTTCAAGAAGTGGGTTGAAGAATTATATGCTCTAAGATTGAAATTCGATACTGAAAATAATACTATCTATAAGGAAATAATTAAATTGCTTTTAAATAATTTGTATGGAAAATTTTTTCAAAGAAACATCATGAATATGGAATTTATTTCGCTGAAGGATAGGAATGATGATGATTTGAAACAAGATGGATTTACTTTTGATAGAAATATCGGATTTGGATATAGGGAAACTCCTAAAGAAAGCAATCAAACATTTATCATTCCAATAATCGCTGTCTATACTACAGCATTTGCTCGTGTGAAACTGCATGAGAAACTTGTTCAACTTAATGGAATATATTGTGACACTGATTCTATTCTGACTGATGTGACTATTCCTGTATCAAAAAATTTGGGAGATGTAAAACTTGAATATGAGTTTGATAATATTGATTTGTTTCTTCCAAAGACTTATAGATTGTATGATAAGACTCATAAGAAGTGGGTATATAGGACTAAAGGTTTGAAGTTAGGAGAGAATAAGGAAGAAGATTATAATAAGATAAGGGCAGGATTACCTGTTACGCAGAGAAGGTTTGGAACTATCAAGGAAAGTATTAGGAGCAGAGGAAAATTTAAACCAAATCAGGTGCGTTATGTTGAAAAAATAAATCGTGGTATCGACGAGAAAAGGTATTGGACAGGAGAGTTTGATGAAAATGGTCTTGAAATAAGTAGACCATTAATTTTTGGAATGAATATTGTTCAATTAGAAGAATATTTTTCATAAAATTATTTTTCTTTCTTCAATTGTTCTAATACTCTCTTTCGTTGTGCAGGAGTCAATTGTTCAAACTGCATCACTATACTCTTTTCCTGATTCTTCTTATAATCTCTTACTCCATATATTTTTTCTTTTTTCATTCTATTCTCCACATTTACAGGTTTTTTCTTGTTCAATTTTTCAAACTCTTTTTGTGTAACTTTCTTATCATATCGTTTATACATTGTCTTTGTATCTTCTTTCTGTAATGTTTTTCCTGACTCTCCTTTCTCTTTCTGCACTCTTAATACTTCTCTTCGGACTTCTCTCTTATTTGCTCCTGTAAGTATTGTTCTTTTTCTTTTGATTCGCATTTTTCCATTCTGTTTGCCTTCATATGTTATTCCATCATTTAAGTGTGTATATCCGACTTCGACATCACTATCAAGATTATTATCTGAACGATATGTTGCTAGTGCCTTGTTTATTGCCTTATTATACTGCAATTTTTGTTGCCCAACAGTGTTTACTTGCCTGACTTCGCTAAATCCATAGACTTTCTGTTTTGCAAATACATTACCTCTATTGTTTGTCAGAAAACATGCTATATATACCCAAACACTGCCTCTCATGTTTGACCTCTCAATCTTTTCTCATTTTCTTCATGAAAGACTCTGTTTGCATGTTGTTCTGTCCTCTTCTGTTTAACAGTCAATTTCTTCTCTTTAACCATACCTTTGTTTAACTTGTTAGAATCCCTTGCCCTCTCAAATAAGTCTGTCTGTTGCTTGATTACTTGCCTTGTATCGTATAATTTGAAGTATTTGTTGCCCTTATACATCCTTACAGAAACTTTGTCCATACCTGTGTCACTGAATTTTGTTATCTTGTTCGTGACATAGGCAACAGTCTTATAGTCATGAGGTTTCGGTCTATAATTCTCTAGGATAATCGGTTTACTGTCAGGATTCTTCCACAAAACAACTCTAGTTGCACTCTCAACAACAATTTCAGTATTGAGTCGCATTCTAATTTCAACTTGTCTCGAGAATTGTGATGTATAATAAATGTCAATATCGTTCTTCGACGACTGATTTAGAAAATAACTGAAGATAATATTCCTCTTCTTACCACTTGCTCGTGAATCAAACCATATATGTATCTCGTCGATTAGAAATATTGAATTTCCGAAATACATTCCACTTTCTGCAAACATCATCAAATCATCAACAGTGTATGGAGTGTGTGGAAAGTTTAAGTGATAGTTAGAATAAATTTTGTATCCTTGAAGATATTTCTTATATGCCTCTATTGTCATAGAGAGAGTTTTTCCTGAATTTCTCTGACCTATGAAACCTATAATCATGATGCATTCCTCAACCCTCGCATCTAACAAAACACATATGTGTTTTGAGAGATGTTCAGAAATGTTCTATCATTTCTGACATCTAACAAGATGGTAATATCTTATGAAATATTTGAAATTTAAAAAGACTGTTGTGATGCAAAATATAGATTATACTTTTTCATTCACATTTCTATGTGTTTCATGAAATCTATCTTCAGGCAATTCTGTAATTCTTCTGCTGTCTCCATGAGGATTTCTGTATTGAACATATCTTTTACCATTCTTTTTTGCTTTGCATTGCTGATTCATTGATTCAATCTTTTAAATTTTTCTCTCGCAGTTTCTTTATGATGTGCAGATTTATTTTTTGTTAAATATTTCTTATCATATATTTCTTCTTTTCCCTTATTATTTCTTATTGTTAATGTTGTTTCATTGACTGATGTTATAGTTCCCATCTTCTTATGAATCGATGATGAAGGATTGTTTAATATTCCCTTTCCATAAACAACATCTCCTTTCTCGAAATCCGTTCCTTCATGAAACTTCTTTTCATCATATTTTTGTAATGCCTTAAACTTTTTCTCATGAGTATGTTCATCTCTCTTTATTTCTTCAATTGAACGAGCATGTTCAGGATGTTGTTCTTCGAGTTTTGAATAATCTTTCTGTGCTTGTTGTTCATCCTTGACTTCAGCACTAAAATCTTCTCCACTATAATTACGTTCTTTGCCTCCTGTAACATCGAACTTAATATTATGTTGTCTTAATGCTCTAACAAGTTCACTCTGCTGTGCACTTGTAGTGATAGAATATTTGGTATTATTCACTACAATCGTTCCATCCTTCTGTTTTGTTGCAATGACAGTATTATAAGAGTAAAGTTTTTCTCCGTCAGTATGTAATGAATTATTGGATGTCTTTCCTTCCTGTCCACTAACAAATCTTTGTATAGTGTCGTGCCTATTTCCAATGCGATGTGCATTGATTCTTGTCCTGTCAGTATTGCTTAATCCTGACGATGAATTAGTGTTTGGTCTGAAATCAGTTCTTTTCATGGTAAATCATCTCCTCTTATTATAGACTAGATTGAATGCCTTATTATATGCACTCTTCTTATCGTGAGCATAAACAATATATTTCTTATTATTTACTTCAACAAGATATTTATGATTATTTTCGTTAGGATTAAGAACTCTTGCATTATGAATCATACTTCTGTCTTTATCTGTAAGATGTGATTTTGCATTATTCGGTCGAAAGTCTTGACGTTTCATGGAATTGGAGGTAGCGATGCAGAATCGCTGGAGTTACTCTGCATCGACTACAAGTGATTTATGTCTCTGTATGGTATAGTTATTTTGAACACAGCATTCTGAGTTTATTAATTTGACGGATAGCATCAGTCTCCTTAACAGCATCAGGATATTTTACGAAGTAAGAGTGATACATTGCCTCTAATTTATCGACGGATTTACTGTTCAATTTTCTCCTTACAGCAAGGAAACTGATGTGTATTGCCTCTTTCTGTATCAATTTGTGCATCTTACGTTTTTCAGCATCCTTGCTATTATCTTTGAATAGTAGATTCATTCCCATTCTTACCACTCCAATTATTTTTACTATGTCTATCAATATCTGATTGACAGATATGACAGTATTCAACATTCTGAACATTTAATTTGCGATGACATCTCTTACAGATTTTTATCATTTTAATCTTTTTCTTCCGACTCCATTATCACAGTCTAAACATATTTTATTGTCTTTATGATAACTCATCTTTCTCTTACAAATAATACAATGTTGTTTTCTTTCTGTCTCTACGACAGCATTTGTTTCCAAAGTGATGAATGGTAATCTCATTTTATTTTCCGAATTGTCCTCGCATGTTGATTGCTCCTTGCTGTAATGCATTGTCTATCTTTGCCCTGAGTCCTTCAACATATTCTGCACGAGATTTTCTATCCTTACTAATTGAAAGCACAAGGAAATCACTCAAAATAGCATTTATCTCTTTCATTCCTGTAATTTTAGCAAGATAAAATGCTTTAGTAATAAGTTTAATCTGTCTTGCTGAAATATCTGTTCTTGCCTTGACTTTGTCCTCATGGAATAATTCTTTGATATCATTCTGCATTGCATTCTGTTCATTCCGAAACATGTTTTCAATAGAGTCTTCGGAGTCCACACTAGGCAAAGGAATTTGTGCAAAATTTTCAGTTTGCATTTTGTCCATCTTAGGAATACGTTTATTCATTTGTGTCCTCCTGCGACGAGCAAATCTGAGTGTATGAGTTTCTTGAGCATATTGAATATAAACCAATATGATGTCCTAAAAGCATTATGCTCTGAATCATTGATATATTCTCGTTCTAATGCAATTAACATACACTCATCAACCTCTTCAAGACTTCCCATTGCTATTTTAAAAAAGTTTTTCTTTCTATCTCCTTCAAATGTATTTCCTTCTCTAATATTTAATCTAACACTAACACATGCTCTTTGTATTTGTGATGTTAAATTATATAATTCATTCTTTGGAAATATCATTGTAGTATCATACACTATTTTTGTAAATTCTTTCATTGATTCTAATATTCTCAACATGCTCAGTTACCTCAATATGCTCATTATTTGTTCAATATTCCTTGCCTTACTCCTTGAGCAATTATTTTCAATGTCTCGTTACTAGAGTCTAATTGACATGCAGGATTGTGAGTGAAAGTCACAATACTTGAAATTACTCCCATCACGATGACTGCAATCAAGATATACAATAGCCACTGCATGACTTCTTCATCCTGAAATATGTCACGCAAGACTTTTGACAACATCAATACGGAAAAATCTTTTGCCGTGATTTCCATTCCACTTATTGTGATTGCCTTATTGGTCTTATCATAATCGAATTGACACTGTTCAGGATTGCCCTTATACCAATGTCCTACAGGTCTATTAATCCTGTCATGAGTGCACTTCTTGATGTCAAACTTGTATGTCTCTCCATCGTATGTGAATGTCTGTTTCTTACCCTTCTTTTCTGCCTCTAGTTCAGTGGGTTTGACCCATTTACCCTCCCACATACCTGTATCGGCAAGGAAGTTCAATCGAATTAACTTACGACGTTTCCACAAAACAAGTATGACAATTGAAACAATTATCAGCACGAGTGTGAAAAAACCAAAAACAATATAAAAAATTGTCAATCCTGCAATGTCCATATTAATCAACTCCCAACATTTTATTTCTTTGCTCTATGTATTGTAAACCACATTACAACCAAAACTAAAATCATAAATATTGATGCATAAGATAATACATCAGGATATTTGTAAGTCACGAAAACACTCAACATCAATCCGAAAAATAATGCACATAATCCGAAGAAGTGTTCTGAAATAGCGATTGCTCCGATTAAAGAAAATATTATGAATAATGCAAGGATTACTAGCATGATTTGGTCAGGACTGAATGACCATGAATTATTATAATTGATTGCACAATTTATATTAGTTCCATTATTTGCAGGAAGAGTAGTATTCGTTCCACAAGCATTTGCATCATGATAAGAAACTATTTCAACATTATTAATGCAAGGATTAATATTAGCAATCCACGATTCAGAGCATGAACTAGGGAGAGACCAATTCATTGCATCCTCGTAAATAAAACTTGCCTGAGTATTTGCATTTGCTATTGTAATATTGTTGCTCCATGAAAAGAATGGACTGATTAAATGTGTGTTGTATAGTGATGTATTCCAATTTCCATCTGTGAACTCATTAGTATAGTTTCCTGACTTTATATCACTTCCAATTGGAGATGCTCCAAATATTGAAAATAGTGTCTGATAACCACTAGAATTGAGGCATGCTACATCACTCGAACTTCCTCCATTTAATGCATCATGATATGAAGTCACTCTGAAATATAGTGCAGTAGAATTATAGTTCCAACAAGAATCAAGCAATAGCACTTGAGTCACATTTTCAAATCCAATCTTGACCTTCCATAAACTATTATTGTCTGAAAGCAATGGTTTCTTGTATATGATGTCGATATAATTTAGATTATCCGTTGCAATATAACTTCCACTATAATCTAGCATACAACTACCATCATTCCCTACCTGATTGCTGATGTTCGCACTTTCTTGATAACAATATGATGCTGATGCTATGGAAATTGAGCATATTGATACGATGAGCATACTGAACAATATTAAATATTTATATATATTTTTCATTGTAACTCCCAAAATCATTGTTTGTTTATATAATTTTATATACTACAGACTATATTATCTACAGTAATGTTGCTGATAAATAAAGTATCAATAGGATTACAAGTATCACTGCGATGATTCCTAATACCCAATATTTTACTTTATCATCTACTTCTCCATCCTTTGTGAAAAATGCAAACATTATTCCCATAACCATTACGATAATGAATAATACTACAAGCACTTCATTAATTGATTGAGTATCAACATTTCTGATGACAAATCCATTATTTTGTCCACATGATACTGTAGTTCCATTGTCTATAGGAAGAGTGGAATTGTTGTTGCACATGTTCATGTCATAATATGTTTTTGTCTCACTATTATTGGTACACGCACTATAGTTTGCAATCCAAACAGGAGTGCATCCTCCTGCTCCGTTATTATTGTAAAAATATAATTGATTGCTAGCGATTGCTCCCAATAGACCAAAAGTTGTCAGGTTGAATCCGTTTGTCACATTATAATATCCCAATGCTGATGCTACAGTGCAGTCATTATTGACACAATCATTATATAATGGTAAATATCCATCATTCGTTGATGATGCATTATCATAAAACACATTGAATGATTGTATTGGTTGTCCTATAGTATCTACTTCGTAACCTCGCATATTATTGACGCTAGTCATAGTGACATTCAAGTCTTGCAAGAATAATCCGACAGTAGCATTCACACTTGCATTAACATTCGTTGATGACAAGAAAACATTTGTTAATGTTAAAATAGTATTATTGTCTCCGATAAACTTTAATAAATAGAACGGATTAAGACCATTGAATGTGTTTTGAATTGCAACATTGCTGATTGAATTTACTCCTGCTAGATTGACGTTCAATAAAGCATTCTTAGGAACTTCATTAGTAACATATAAACCATTTATAGTGGAATTTTGCAGTCTTGATGCACTTCCATTGCTCATTCCAAAAAGAGTTTGTCCTTGAGTTCCATAATCATTACTGTTCGTTACAGAAATATTTATGAAAGTGAAGTTAGAACAATTTGATGGTCTGTTGTTTCCAATCTGAATTATAGCATTATTCAATCCACGAGGATAATTACTGACATTCATATTTTCAATAGTGATTCCTGTAATTCTATCTAAGACATTACTGCATAATAGCAATGGAGTTACTAATTGCAGTGTTGAATTTGTAGTCCTCATTCCATCAACTGAGTATGAGTCTATAGTTCCGTTCATTGCTACTGTATTGATTCCTGTTGCTGTTGTAATCTGAATTCTGCTTGAAGAATTTGTTGCATAAACATTGTGTATATAGAAATTCGTTACTCCCTGCAATACAAATAAATTTGTCAATGCCTCCATGTCTGTAATCCCACTATTCAAAATTGTTAGACCTGAGATGTTTCCATTGAATGCCAACAAGGGCGTTGCTCCTCCTCCATGCATTGCCGTAACATTATCAAAATAATTATTGTTGCTTACACTCGTAAAACTGAATCCCATCACACCTCCTGATAAAACACTAGAGTCGAAATGTATATTTGTGAATCTCGAATTTGATATATTGCATACTGCTTGAGGACATTGCAATTGACTTGCTGTATTTGTTGAAATGCTTGTAATATTCACTCTATCAACAATCTCATTGTTTAGATTGCCTCGAAATGTTAATCCAATACCACTGTCCAATAATCCATTCTCCAAAGTAAAATAGTTTCCTGCAATGTTGATTGTATTAGGACTCATTGCATTCACACTATTAAATATCTTGAAATTATTTAGGTCAATAGTGACATTATCGTCATTAGCAATCAAACAAGGGATACTACCGAAAGTGTCAATATCAGATTGCAAAGTATAGGTATCATTTCCTGTTAAAGTGCCTACACATGATGTTATATTTGTCTGTGCATGGACTACAACAATGCTCGTGAGCATGATTACAAACATTATTATAAAATAGTTTTGTATTCTCATTTTTACCTCATGGTGTTAATTCTGACACTTTGCTTACAGTCATTATAATGCTAGGCACAGCAGGAGAATAGGAAGTGTTTGATGTGAAAGGCATACTGACTGTAGTTCCATCGCTTGATGCATACATTACCTGCAATGTATTTGTTGTATTCAATGGAATTATGAACATTACACTCAATACTAATTGCGTATTCGTATTAGGAATATATACAAGAGTGTTGCTACGAGGAATGTCAGTTCCATCCTTTCGTAACCATAATTCAAAATGTCTAGCATTAACACTCGATGTAACAACAGCACTGAGTTCGATTAAATACTCTCCCTGTTGCTGAAATGTAAAATTTGTATTAGAAGTTTTTGTGATTAAATAACTTCCCTCATTCACTTCAAAGAGTGTTGCAAATGGAGTGCTTGTTGATGCAACCTGCTGTGTTGTATTGCTAGAGAATTGTGCATAAGGTCTCTTGAAAGAAACATTACCCAATACAACAAGATTGTTATTAACTTGAGCATTCAAAGTTGTTGTAGTATTCAAAGAAGTGTTGCTCCATCCTCCTGCATTAGATGAAGTGAAAGCAGAACAGATATTTTGAATAGTCTGATTATTTAATGTATCATTGAATGTGATGTTATACAATGGAGTCACAATAAGATACGGACTTAATGATGCTAGTGTCAAATTATATATTGTTGTAATATTGTTAGTGATATTAGTCGTATTCGTCACATTATAGAATGAATTGAATGAGATATTGTTTATAACAGTCACATTAGAATAGAATGATTCATTACCGAGTATTGTAGTCACATTGATTATATTCGTGATATTGTTAATTACAGTAAAATTGTTTGACACATTCACAACAGTAGTCAAATTATTTGTAATGTTTATGATATTGGTGATATTCTCGAAACTGTAGAATACGATATTATTCGTAAAATTGTTTGTGATATTATTTTCAATATTATTATTGTTCGTTATGTTCAATAGTTGGAATGTTGTTATATTCTGATAGTTTGTAAAGTTGTTTGTAATATTATACATCACAAAAGTTGAAATGTTGTTCGTTATATTGTTTGTTATGTTGATGATGATTATATTTGTATTGTTCACATTTGTTGTCGGATTGAACAAACTTCCACTTGTTGTCATCTGTGGAGTTGTGCTAGGAATGAAAGTATTTCCTGCACTGACAAACACTATTCCTAAAACTAATGCAAGAAAAATATATTGAAAAATATTTTTGTTTATCTTCATATTTTTACCCTGATGGAACTGTCGGTATGAACTGTGCAATTCCATATGCTATACATATTATTGACGGAACGATTATTAAAATGGTATTTACCCATAAAGGAATTGTTGATACACTCAACACTATATTTCCAAAGAATCCTCCTCCCAATTCTATAGTCATTCCTAAGAATGATATTGTAGTGCCTAATGATTGACCTGTGGTTGTATAATTTATTGCTAGACTATTGCCTATAGCATCTAGGAAGAATGCTAATAGCAACAGATATACTAGACATACCAAAAATATTGTAGTCCTATTAGTCTGCATAGCCATGATAGTGGAGACATTAGAAAATTGTTTCTTCTAATGCTTTATTCACCTCGATAAATTTTTTGATTCCAAATGATTTTATTTTTAATTCATAATTTCCTTTGATTGTCCACATTTTTAAAAATGTTTTTCTTTTTAATGAATTAAACCAATGAGGATACGATTCTTTTTGATGTTCTATTAATCTTTTTTCAAGATTGATAGTCATTCCAACATAATATTCTTTGGATTCTGTTTCAATAATATATGTTACAACATTTGTCATTTTAAGTCTCCACTATCATTACCCTGTATTTGATGATTTTACACTGCTCGAAAATATTATTGTAGCAAGACCGAATATTGCTAATGACACGAATACCCACACAGGCACCCATGCATATAATGTTGCGATTACGAGTCCGAACATTGATAATACAACAGACATTATCAATGACATCTTTACTGTATCTGTCTGATATCCAATTACAAGTCCGAATCCTATAACAATCATTATTCCGACTAAGACAATGACTAATTTCATGTTGTCGCTGATTCCTTGTCCGAATTGGTTGAATTGATTTTGCTGATTAACTGCCTGTTGATTAACTCCCAATCCTAACATATTCACTGTATAGTCTGCAAATGTTGTATAATCAGGTGCTCCATTCTGATTTCCATAAGTTCTTACAACAAAATTTCCACTCGTTGTATATTGACATGCCTGATTGAATTCACTATTATTTGCTGTTGTAGTTGTTGAATATCCTTGTGGTTGAGGAATTGTCAAACTACTAAATCCGAACATGTCAGTATTTCCTGATGTGACATTAAATTCTATACTATTAACATCAGTTCCTGTGAATGCAATCGGATATGTTGCCTGAACATTCGGAGCACTATTGTTAAATGTCATTCGTATAGTATAAAATTTTGATGACATATCAAACAGATACTCGAACTGAACATTTGCAAGTGTGTCAGTCAATGCATAATCATAATTACAATATAGTGAACTTCCATTAAGATAATTTACACACAAACTTTTTGCAGTAATATTTCTAACGTAAGCAAAGTTCGATAATAAACTACCTGCTTGTGACCGAACAGAAATTATACCACTTCCAAATGCTGATGGTAAGAAATTCACTCTTAACAATTGTGTATTACCATTCGCTGATGTCATTGTAAACGTAGTGTCATTTGTTACATTCGCATATGGTTGCGTAAATAATGTTGTCTCATTATATCTGCATGTTCTAGTGAAATATGTAGTTCCTTGCGTATAGAATAGTTGTGTATGCAATGCATTTGATGTCTTTACACTCACTATCCTATTCAATGCATCAACATTATATGCTACTGTCTCATCATTTACTGCATATGGAGTTACTGCAAGTCCATATATTGAATGAACTCCACTGCTTGACGAGTTTACACAGAATGATGTGAATGCCTGATTGATACAGAATTGACCTATAGGACAATTTTGTATAGTGTTTAAGTCAAGACATCCATTGCCTGTTGAATCTTGACAGATAAATTGACTTGTTGAACTTGCACAATTGCTTGTGCCTATAATCTGACAATAGTTTTGACATGTATTAGTGCATACTGCACTACCACTAGAATTTGAACATCCCTGTGCACAGAATTGTGTATTCTGTTGATAACACACAAATTGTAAACCATTAAAGAATGGACTTGAACAATAAGTATTTGGACTTAAACATACAGGAGAATATGATGTTGCTCCATTTAATGTATCATTGAATGATAATCCTAATCCATTATTGTATAATTGCTGAATATCTTGTGATGTTAATGCAGTATTCCATATGCTCATCTCATCAAAAGTATCTGATGATGCTCCTCCAATTGCGAATTGAGTGAATGGAGTTGAAAATAGTGGGAATGCAGAATCAGTCCTGACTAATACTCCATTAATGAAGTATGATGCATAATTTAAATTATGATTATATAAAATTGTAATCATATATCTTTGACCATTTACTAATCCTGAAGTTCCATTCAATCGCATCTGACTTCCTGAAGGATTGAAGTATGAAGTATTTGCTAATCTACATCCTGTAGTTCCTGTAATGCAAGTGAATGCTAATGCAGATTTTTGCAATGCTGATGTAGAGAATAATGATGCATTGTCTGTTATCATCCAATGTCTTTCAGTGTTTGTCGGAGTAAAATTAATCCAATAATTTATGCTGAAGAATTGTGAATTAAAATTTACACTACCATTATAGAAGAATTTGCTACCATATGTTTCAACTCCTCCTCCCCATTTTAATGCATTGCCTGAAACTAGACCTGCAACACTTATTGAATTGGAGATATTGTTACCGACAAGATTATTTCCATTAGCAACATCAATGAGAGTTGAAAGGTTTGTTGAATCAAAATTGTAGTAAGCAACAATATTAGAAGAATTGTATGCTGATGCAAATGTCATACTTGCTAGAAACAAAGTTATGACGAAGAATAATGACAACACGAAATTTTCTCTCATAGATTTCATTTTATACCTCACTATATCAGTTGAATATGATGTTATGAGGCACTATTCTTTATAAATATTGTGTAGAAAATATAGTCTGTAAAATATATATCAAATTTTAGAATATAAAAATTTGTGATAAGGAATATGACAATACTCCCTATCACTCTCAATCAACAAACCTTACTTCTTTTTATGTAGTAAGTATCTGTAGACTAAGTAAACTGCTCCTACAACAATCACAAGCACTATAATATATGGTGCCCATGAAAGATTTGTTACAGTTCCTCCGATATTCAATGCAGACCAATTTAGTCCATTTGTTGAAGTTATAATAACTCCTAACAATGCAAAGAATATTACTAACGCAATCAATACATCAAGTATCTTCTCAGTAAATCCTTCCATTTTTTCCTCGTTCAGAATATTCTTATTCTGAAAGTTTTTCTTTATAGATTGTAGCATATATACTCTAGAATAGATATGTTACAGTATATAATGGTAGTCAAGATTTATAAATTTAACGAAATTTTTCTATCTCAAACTCCCAAAATCCGCACTCTCAAACTCAGATGAAGAAGAATGCTATTGTTATGATGACTAGAATCATGATGATAAAATCTATTCTATATACTATTTTTTTCTGATAAAATTCTGTTTGAGAAAATTTTGGTTTGCTATATTCTATAAATATTTTGTATGCTACAAAAATTAGCAGTAAAATTATTGTTAATTGAAAATTATGACTTATTGAAGATACAACTTGTGCTTTGAAGTTTGTGCATTTCGCTGTCATCTTGTTTAACTCGTCAATACATCCTGTGTTGAAGAATGAATTATTGTTGATATCGTATGCTACTTTTGATATTGTCCAATTGCTCAAATTTTCCATATAAGCACCACTATTAGAATCGTTGCACATACTATTATGACTATCTTTTCTTCCTTACTTGCTCTAGTCCATTCTTTTCTAATCCATTCCGTAATCATCGATTATCTCTTTTCTAATTGTTCTTTCAATGCATCAAAGATAACTTCTCATATCATTTATAACAATATTATAAATATTTTCAACATATGATATTCTCGTATTGCTTAGAACTCCTGTATTTATATTTTCTTCTTTCTCATCAAACTGAACGAAAATAATGAATGTCTGACGATTCAGTGCAAGACCATTACGAATTTTATCTAATCGCATCAGCGTTGAATTTAATAATTCTAAATCTTCCTGAGGACTTATCTTGCTGATATGCAACTCAGATATTTTTTCAATCATTGGTCAGGACTCCATAATGGCGTCGGAAACGCTTTGCGTTTCTGAGCATGTTCAGAATCGCTACGTTGATTCTGACATTTACTCAATGGACTCTTAAAGTCCTTATATGATTCTGATATTTCAGGTTTCCCATCCCAACAATGAATTACTCTCATAACTCTCTTATGAGTCATATCTGCAATTTGTAGAATATTCTCTTTAGGAAACTTCCAATATAAATAATTTTGTATCTTATTATAAAGAAGATAATACATTACACTATTACGATTTGAGTGTGGTATTAACTCCTGATATGATGGAAAGTTTCCATTCCATTCAATATTATCTTCTAATGTTATACGTTTCCTCTCATCAATAAAATATGTTAGCATTATTTCCTCTTTGATGTAGGAAACGCTTTGTGTTTCTGACTTTTTCTATAATCATTCATATCTTTTGAATATTGTGATTGATTATTTAAATCTTTGTCTTGATTTCCATTATTCATTATATAGACCCACATTACAAATGACATCAGCATTAATGATATTCCTAAAACAATATCATATTTCATCACTAGCATTTCCGTAAAGATATTCAACATATACATCCCATATGACTTCCAATAAAATATTTTGTTATCCATGTTTATCCCTCTCTATGATTATATGTTCTACACGTTCTGTCTCAAATGATTTTATATCAAATGCGAATTTATTTGACATGTAAAATTGTGTTATAATAAATATTGCAACTCCTGTAAATGCTAGAATCCAATTTGCAATCCAATCATCAAATACTTGCTGTATTCCGATAATGAAAGGAAATGTAGCAAACATTACTGAGAATGCCGTAACAAATAATGATGACAAAAAAGTGCAAATAAATATTCCTACATAATCAGTTTCCTTTACGATAATATGTTTTATCTTTTTCATTTTACTCAATATAATAGTGTTGAATAGAGCAAGCGTGAGTCGATTTAATGAAAACAATTAGAAATCATTTTCAACTCTATTCAACTTTTGACATCATCATTTGTATGGAATCCGATGCCTCACTCTGATTCTTTAGAGTATGAAAGAAGAGGATTTTACTCCTCATCCTCACTATCCATCTCTTTCAAGTAGATGTATTCTGCACACTTGTTTGCTACTATCAAGACCTTGATTAAGTCCTCTCTGTTGTAATTGTCTGTGCTACTCCATTCGTCATCTCCTTCTTTCTTGTAAGATTTTGCAATCTTAACATTGTAGAAGGTCACTTTTTGCTTGTTTATCTCTTTAACACGAGAAAATATCGCGCCTGATACTTGTCCTGCACGAAATGTTTTCACATGCTTACTCTGTTCTTCCTTACTTGCTTTCTTGTCTACCATTTTTATTTCCATAGCATTTTACAAAACGCTATCAAACAACTTTTTATCCCATAGGATTATGAATCTATAAACAATTTCTTTCTTTCAAATATTGAATGCCTTTCCATGTTACACTCATTGATATTGGAAATACTCTGCCTCTCTCCTGAACTATTGTAATCATCTTATTATATTCAAGGTCTTTCAATATTTTGTATATTATAGGAAATCCCATTCGTAACTTTACATTCAAAGTTATCTTCTTGCAATATGGATGTTTTAAAATAAATATTAGTATTCTGCGAATCCGAACTTCAGTGCTTTGATGAATCATTATTCTCCTCTTAACTTCTTGAATTTTTCTTTCTGATTATGAGCAAACGTGATTATCTTACAAGCAATATCTTCTGCCTTCTCTAAATCAATCCATAGTTTTATATTATCTTGTCTTAATTCAATATCACTTATATCGCATACTCCCTGAGTTATTTCTAAATCTTTATTATGGTCTTGAACAATAATAATCTTATCCATTTTTATTCCTCTCAATAGTTTTCTGTTTTCTTTTCTCTCGGTCAATTAGTGCATCAATGTCTTTGACTCTCATCCTATATCCAATAACTAAATCCTTTTTCCTGATTTGTAGTCTCTGAATCTTTGCTATCAAGTCATCATATAATGCCTTCCGTTTAATCATGAGTCTCTCTAATTCAGTAACACTCTTGCTGTCATTATCAGTTAATATATTTTGCATGGTCAATATCCTCTCGCAATTCTTTAACTTTCAATTCTAATAATTTAATCTTTTCATTCAATGAATCAATACGATATTCTAATAATCTTATTTCATTCATAGTCTGTCTATTCCTTCTTCATATAATATCTTATTGTATTCACTATTTATTTCAATCTTGAATAAAATACATAATTCTTTAACAATATTTATTACTTTTGACTCGTTCAATCTATCATCCCATCATTAAAATTTTGAAATCCATAAATGATTTGTTGAATGTTTTTAGCAAAACAATTTTTACATATTGAATAACATGATTCTGTCTGAGTTTTATATCCAAACATTAATATAACAATATTTCTTGATTTGCGCATATCACAAGTTCCATGATGATGACTTATATTATCATTCATCTAATAATCTCCAATTAACTATTGCTACCCTCGTAAATTTATTGTCAATCATTATTTTATGCTCTATATTTCTTATCATATCCATTGATGATATTTTATATTCAACTAGGGTTGAACAATTGCCGAAACCTGCAACTTCATTACTATCATATCGATAAAATATGAAATATTCATAATATTTTTTCATATTGCAAGACTCCAATACATTATTGTGATTCCTGTTGATATTAAAAATGCTAATAATAGTTCCACAGGAACTGCCTCTTCTGATGTGTCCATGCTACGCAACCATATGAAAGATAAAGAGAATAATGTTATGTAAAGTCCTGCACAAAATATTGAATAATTCATTTTGTTTCAACTCCTTGAATAAATTTTATTATATCTTTAAGACATGATTCATCAAATATGCTACTATTTGATGGATTGAATACATATTTCTTCCATGTCTTATAATATTCTATAGTTCCTAAATGGTAACCATCATGCTTGTTTGTTATTCTGAACTTCGTAGTGATACCATCCTCACTGAAATCTTCAATTATGATATGCTTAAATATTTTCTTCATTGCAACCTCTTCATCTTTTTCTTTAGACATATTGAACATATTGTTTCTTCTATCTTCTTTGTTCGAGTATTCTGAACATGACCACACATCAAACATTTCACTTTAATACTCTTGACTAATCTGCACTTTCCTGAATGATAACGAAGGCATCGAGGACAAAGTGTCATTTCAATTCCTCCTTTTTCCAATATAAATAATGTATTGTAAATTGTTTATTGAAGTGAAATACATTATACATCCTGCCTGACATTAATATTGCATGAAATAATTGAGAATTATAGTATATATCGTGCTGAAACAATAATTTGCGTATTGAACGTGGAGTATATAATTCTCCGAATACGAACAAATTATTCAACTGATTTGCTTTAATGATTAAATCTTTTATTTTCACAAAAATACCCCACAGACTCGTAAAACTTATAATCTTTAAATACTTTATCATAGAGCAATAGTTACATCCCAACATAACTATTGTAAACTATAGATAGAATTATTATCCCCTTCTATCTATAGTTTTTATTTATTTTGTTTTTGACTCATAAAATAGTGTTGTCAATATTATATTATCATCAACAATATTTGTCTGCGTCGCAAAAACTTTGTTATCAAGACTGAATGTGTTGATAGCAATATCTCTATCCCTCAAATCTTCAATACTATGCTTAAACGATTTTATAATTTTAATCAATCCTCCATTATTCTTTTTTCTTTAATATATTGTTTCATATGCGTGAAACATTGTTCGCAAATCACAAGTTTCTGCGAAGTAAACATATATTCAATAATGTTTTATCAACATAAAATCTTTTCACAAAATATTTACCATCAAAAATATTATTCAATTTGTCTCCACAAATATCACAAATTTCGATATACATTATCTCATTCCTCCTATCTCTCGTTCAATTATCCTCTTATAGATTGCATTTATATCTTTTATCCTGCATTCAGGACATATCGCAAATGCTATCGTATGATTATTGAAGTTTATTATGAAATTGCTTTCCCACAGCAACTTCTTAAACTCTGAATCAATACGCATCCTGTTGCATAAGAGACATCTTTTGATATCTCTTATGATAGGTTTATACATCAAATCCTTGATTATTCTCTCCTTAATCTGTCTCTCAGTCCTAATCATACACTCAATACCTCTGCATTGTCTTTCTTTGTTATGATTCCCTGTTTATACAAGTCTGATGCACTCTTCATAGCATCATGCATTTTTAATTGAGGATTTATTGTTATAAGTTTCTTAGCATGCATCATAATGAACTGCATTCTAGGAACTCTCTTATCTCCATCCTTAACAGGTTTTCTGAACTTATATTTCCCACTCAGATTAAGATGACTTCTTCGACTATATAGTGCTGTTAGACTTCTGTCAGGAAATTCTTTCAAACATTCCTCAACACTGTGACTCATCAAGAATTTATCATGACTTTTCTTCCATGCTTTGCATGAAGATTCTCTTTCCTTGTATGCAATTTTAGGTCTGCCCAATACTGCCTTCTTTGGTCTGCCCAATTTTGTTTTAGGTTTCTCAACTTCTTTCACAACTCTTGCAAACAATACTTGTTCAGGTTGTTTCTCCTGCACAACTATCTTCTCAACTACTTTATGCATCTGATTATATTCCTCGATGCTATAATCAATTATTTCTCCATCTACTTTTGTTATTCTCATTTTCGCACACTCCGTAGAGTTGCGAAAATTTCAAAAATATTTTTTATTTTTGTCATACTTTATCCCTCCGATATTTTATATGTCATTATTAAAAGCGTAATCAAATATATCGCAATCGATACATACCATGCAATATGATACGTTGAAACATTATAACAATTCATGATAAATCCATTTGTCATACAATTTGTCCTATTCGACCATGAACTGACATCCATTAACCATTGACAAATCATGAAAGCAAATAAAGATAATATCACTAATGTAAATTTTATTGATTTTGAAAATTTCATTTTGCTACTCCTAACTCATCTAATAAATAATCAATATAATCC
>OFOV01000015.1_pt1 | contig 19996 bp, 34 predicted proteins | sample 1542391 | NCBI WGS metagenome assembly OFOV01 (sample SAMN04958492, study PRJEB24370) | sediment metagenome | isolation source: lake sediment | place: USA: Lake Hill lake, St. Paul Island, Alaska | collected 2013
TCCAATTCTTCCATTGCATTTATCCTTTTGTCCCCGTTAGGTTGAGTTTTAGACGCCGAAAGGGCGCAAAGTGGGTGAGAATGGCGACTACGGGGATGAAATTCGCCAAAATGACCTACTTTGACCCTTAAAACAGCCATTTTTCGAGCTTTTTGCCCAAAATTCTGTGTTTTTCTTGGTATTTAGCTAAAGCTCCTAAAAAACACTGCCGAAGGCACTTGACGTCTAATTTAGCCAAAAACACGGCTATTTTTATGGTTCCGAGCAAAAATCGGTAATGCGACTGACGACAGCTCCCGAACAATCGCGCTCGATAATTATACCACCAATTGCGCTTGATGTCGAGTGTAGCTATTGACAAGCGGGGTACATTGTGGTATACTGCGGGGTACACTATAGGAGGGTGCTATGGGCAAACATTTAGGCAAGAAATACAGCGTTTGGTTGAACCAAGACGAGCAACACATCGTGGAGCAGTGGCAACGTACATACACTATATCCCAGCTATTCAGGTTATTGCTGAAGGTCAGTAGCAATCATGCTGCTGTCATAGCCAAGTTTCTCGAGGCGGCAAAATGAGCAAGCACTACAGCTTTACGCTTGACGATGCACGAGCGGCGCTGTTTGACGAGATCGTCGAGAAGGACTATCAACGTGCGACATCCCAAGCGATACAGCACTGGCTTTTTGATTACTGGTTACATTTTCGTCCACGACTGTTCCGTGACCTGATGCTGGTGCCCAGAAGACGGCGATATCTCTGGGGAGCAATCAAAATGCGTCGTCGATCAGCATCCAAGCAAAAACCAAAGCCAATGCTGGGTGGTGGTTTGGGTAATGCGACTGTTGACGGCGAAGAAGTAATGCGACTGTTGACATGGCGACGGTAATACGATTGTTGACAGTTCCCCATCATTTCGGGCGTTCCTACGCCACGTGCTCTTTGCAAATCAGGCGGCGTTCTTTGCCGCATTCCTTTCTTGCTCTAAAAAAAACACAACCAACCGCAGTGCCAATGTAGCATAAAAAAAGCCTGGCTGAGCATTATGCCCAACCAGGCTACCAGTCATTCACACGGCTGGCTATGAATTGTCGTCGTCTTTCAAAAAGGAAGCGATTTGCTCTTCGGTTAGACCTTCGGTGCGCCGTGCCCAATCTCTAGCCTGTTTGGCTGTGAGTTCGGCGAGGAACTCGGCTTCTTCGCGGCTTTTGTGAGGTATGCCGTCGGTGCTCCAACTGCCTTCGCCGTACAGTGGGTCGTTGCCTTCGAGGACGCCGACAACCTTGAGTTCGCCGTCTCTCTCGAGAATATAAAAGTCCATACGTATAAGCTCCTTTCTTAGAGTGGATTGTTGCAGATTGGGCACTCTTTGAAGCTGGCTCTTATGAGTTCTTCGGTTGTGGGATAGCGCCCAAATGTTTCTTCCCACGGAAACCCATCGAGGGTGTGGTACTTTGCTAGCCATAACTTTGGCCAGTTTTGTGGATCGCCAAGCGGCAAGGCCGAGCGCAGTACCATCATGTCGCCCCTGTGAACGTAGTTTGACGCCTGCACGAATTGATCTGGCATGATAAGCTCCTTTCTAGTGGATTAAGTATAAGCCAAATGCCAGGATGCCCACGATGAAGACCAGGGTGAAAATGACGGCCAGCAGATGGTCTTTCTCTGGCTCGGGGATTATTATACCCAGCATGATGCTGTTATGAGTGGCGTTGTTGGGCTCAGGTTGTTGCGAGTTTTCGACGCCGAAATGTCTGATGCTAGTCATCGATCAACGCTCCTTCCTTGATGATTGTGAAGTTTGCAAGCTCGCCGTTTATTCCAGCGAACTGCAATTGATGACCGTCGTATCGAACCACGGCAATCCCATTCGTCTTGGCTAGGCGGCAAGCCATTCTGAAATCCTGGTTCGATGTCGCCACAGAAGCTAAGACCGCCCTGGGAATACAATCCTTCCCAAGGCGGCTCGCTTTGTGGACTAACTGGATGGCGCTACGAACTACGCCAGTGCTCATGAGGTCAATGCTGCAATCGAGGTGTCCAGGGCCAATCGTGCCGCCTTTGCCTGGGCTGCCGTATTCACCAGCCATACCTGCTGGTTGTAGGTCAATTCTTTGTTCGCTATCGCCATCTTGACGATGTCGTAGCGTGAGAAGCCGTTGCTATCCAGTATCTTTGCTGCGATCTGGATGACTTCAGGGGCAAGCAGGCTTGAGCGAATGACTGCTGTGTTCGACTTCTTGCTTGTCTTAGTAGCCTTGGCCTTGCTCTTGGCCTTCGCGGGCTCAGGCTCGTTGCTCTTCATGTTGACGAGTGTGCCGTTGACATTCAGCCCTTTGCACAGTCTCTGGGCTGCGTCGTACTCGAGTGGTTCGTCATTGCTCTTGATCCACTCTTTGTTCTGATACACGTACACGTTATAAAGTTTAGTAGCCATAGATTGCCGCTCCTTTTACGGCGATAACTATGTTGCCAAGATTTTCTTTTTCTTGGCTTAATGAATTACAAACCTATGCCGTAGGCACTTGATGTCATTACCTTTGAGCTATTCTGTGTGCTGAGAGATAGCTATTGACATTCTTTGGGCGAGCATTATAGACTTTGCGATTGCGGAACTGGATGCGAGCTGGCGCCGGAGGCGCAATCTTAGATAGAGCCGCGTACTTTGCGGCATTCCTTCTCTTTCATGTTTGGAATAGGAGCCGGCGTTGTGCCATAGAATGTGCAGAACACTCTTTGACCGAGCCTTATGGAATATGCGATTAGGAGCTGTTTGGCGAGGTTGCTCGGGAAGTATGTCGGGCCGGCCAACGAGTTCTTTCATGTTTGGTGGAGTGTAGGCCTGACCCCACTCCCCTACCCCTCCCCTCCCAACAAGACATCAGCGCTGCGCATCTGAAAAAGTAAACGATGGAGGGGGTGGGGGGCTCACTTTTATATATGTATATTAGTGGTTTTATAGCTCCCATATAACCCCAGCCAAAAACTTTTCGACACCGAAAACTTCGTAACCCGTCACTTTTCATTATTTAGTGACTTTCAGCAAATGCTGAAACCGTCACTGGTACTGAAAACAAGTTACCAAAAGCTTTCACTGTGACTGAAATGGTCACAAAACGGCATTCTTCTAACGGTAGTCTGCTTAACTACTTCGCGTTTTATTCTTTCTTCTTAATTACTTAAGAAGGAAGTTTCTCTCTCTCTTTCTTTTGCTACTTTTCTTTCTCTCTCTCTTTGCACACCTATACTCGTTATCGAGCGCCCCTTGACAGAATTGAACAATTGCGGTAGAATTGTAGCGTAAATGTGAGGAGGCGGGTATGTGTTTATGGCACCGGTGGGTCATGAAATACAGGGTTATCTATCTAAGCGTAGGCATATTTGGACTTACCTATTACCGATGTTGCAAGCATTGCAAGAAGTACCAAATCCATATAGGGACCTGGCGGGAGGGTAATTGGGAGAATATTCCCACTCCGGCATATGAGCAGGAACTGACACTGGATTATTAGGAGGGAGAATGATTGCTGGCCACTTATTTGACGGCGCAGGGGGAATGCGTCTGGGATTTGAGCAAGCAGGAATTGAAACGGCGTGGAGGTTGGACATTCTTTATGGGCAAGACATTACGAAAGCACATCCAGGAGAATTTCGATTGGTCGATGTCATTTGCGGAGGGCCGCCCTGCGTTCATACTTCAAAGGCAGGGAGTTTATCAGGGGTCAAGACCAATCAATCCCTGTGGCCAGAGATGTTGCGGTTCGTCCAAGAAATCAAGCCAAAATGGGTGGTCGTGGAGCAACCCGTTATTAATAGAGACATTATCCTTGGATGGATTGCCGAGCTTCAACTCTGTAGTTACGGGGTCGCTGGGCGAATTATTGACAGCAAACACTGGTTGCCCCAGCAACGTGCCCGCTGGTTTATCGTCGGAAGAATGGGAATTACTGGGCTGGCCTTATGGGATTACCTATACCCTGACGGCGAGCGAGGCGAAGGGCGGAGCGCCGAAAGCGGGGAGGGCCAACTATACATTCGGAGCTGTCCCGACTGTATGCCAAGCGGAATATTTGCAAGGGTTTCCGCGCGGGTACCTGCACTTATGGGGGCTGGAAACGCTGTCAGCACACCAGTCGCTAGGTTTATTGCATCACGGCTCGTCGATACTGAACAAAGAATAGGAGTTTAGGAGAATTATGGCATCTTGGCGTACACCCTGCCTTAAATGCGGCAATAGCATTCCTGTTGAGTTTGTGCGTGGTCCACAGAAGGGATTGTGCCGGAAGTGCAGACGTTTGGCGGCTCTGAAAGAGGCGACGGCGCAGTGGAAAGCCAGGAGGAGAAGTGGCAGAAATCTATCCTAGACTTGGGAAGTTGTATATAAGAGCTAAGGCGGCGGGTGCCATAGAAAACTATCGCGGCGCCGTTCATGATCTGGCAACTTGGCCGGATTTGCACAAAGAGATTTTGGACGATCTCGAGCAGGCCATTGAGGCATGGGAGCAAAAGAATGACCAACGGCAAGATGACACCGAAGGAATTTAGGAGGTGTATATGATTGTATTGCACAAGATCAGAGGTTTATTTAGGAGCTGGGCGCTGTTGGGGCTACTTCTGCTCATTGCTCTCGTCTGTTTTGAGATTTTCAACTTTACGACCACTCAATTCGGTTTGCTGTCTTTATTCCCCGGCCAGTATTTCATGAATATACCCTGGGCAAATATACTGGCGCTGGCTGCCTGTCTTACGGACTTTGCAGGGCTGGCGCGGATGTTTACGCCGGAGCAGAGCAGGAATGAGGCTGTTGGGGTATGGATGGCTGTGGTTGGCTGGTTCATGGCCGCTACCATTAACGCGGGTGGGACCTGGTGGGCGCTGGTGCTGACCATTAGTAACACCAGCATCAAGAACACTGTTATCCCCGCGGCAGCATTCCATTTCTGGGTGCCCATCATCATTGCTGTCTTTGTGTGGCTGATGCGCATCTCTTTGATTGGGGGCATCTCCCTCGCCGGAGAGAGGTTCTTTTGGGGATCTGGAAACTCGAGTTACGACGATTACGACAACGGCTTCAAGAGCTATAAACCGCTACCCCCACTTCGCAAGCCAAAAGCTACTTATCACCCCGTCGATGACTATACCGCCTCTAATGGTGTCGAGAACGGCTATAACAACGGCAAGATCAAGCCGAGCGCATTGAGGAGATACTAATGATAATCAAAGGACAGAAACAAGAAAATTGGTGTGGGCCGGCTTGTGTTCAAGAGGTCTTAAGACGCAAGGGCATCAAAGTCTCTCAAAAGAAACTGGCCAGGCAACTCAAGACGGACGAAGACGGTACCACCCAATGGAATATAGCTAATATCCTGGAGAAGTACCACCTGGATTTCCGGTACGGAGAAGGTGCCTGTCTGGACCGACTGAATGAGGCCATCAGAGACGGCGCCACTGTTATCGTGGACTGGATGACCGGCGCGAATTGGGTAGATGATGGTCATTACTCCATACTCGAACGCGCTGATGAGCACTACGTTTACCTAAACAATCCCGAGGGGATTGGCTACTACGGAATGTTTGATAGAGAGAAATGGGAGAAGGCCTGGTTCGACGTCGAGACCGACGGTGCGGTTACATACCAATGGGCCTTAGTGATCGCATGAAAAAGACAGGAATGGCATGTTTTGGTGCAGCGCTTGGCGCTTTCTGTGTACTGGTTACTATTTACCATCCGCAAGCTATATATGGCTTGCTGTTTGGTCTTTTATATATTGGATTGGCTCTTCTAGCGTACAGAACATATTTAATCAAATAAGGAGAATGAAATGCATTTCGATTGGACAATAGTACTTCAGCAGTTGGCAAATATCGGCATAGTATTACTTGGTCTTGCGCTGGGTTATGTTGCAGTGTTTTTATCCGGCTTGGCCAAGAAATTGCTTGTTGCCAAACTCGGTCAGCAGTTGTTTGACAATCTCTACACTACTGCCGAGATTATCGTGCGCGCCCTGGAACAACAGGGCATTATCCAGCATCTTACTGGCGAAGATAAGAAAAAGATTGCCATGGTGTTGTTACGGCAAGCTGCCGATGCGCTCAAGCTCAGTATCACTGATGAGCAGTTGTCTTTATTGATCGAGAGCTTGGTGCAGGCACTCAATACCGAGGCCGGCAAGTTTGAAGCCCCAGCTATAAAACAAGTGCAAAACCTTGTCTGGGGCGAGAGCGAGCCATTACCGGTACCTGTATAGATGGACCTCTCTGCCTCATGGGACTACATCAAGTCCGTCGCAGATCAGAGGCTAGAGCACAACCGTACTCAGTATCATGTCCTAGACTACGGGACAGATATTGAGCTCCTGGGGGCTGCCGGGGAACTGGTAGCCCGCAGGACACTCGATTTACCTGAAGTCTTACAGATTTATCTAGATGGGGGGATTGATTTTGTCTGGGGCGGCAGCATGGTGGATGTCAAGACCACCAAGGCTACTCGCTTCGTGGACTTCCGCTTCTTGCAGTGGCCGGAGAAGAAACCCATTGTCGCCGAGATCGTCGTCATGACTGTGGTGAACCTCAGACGCAAAAGAGGCTATTTCTTGGGCTGGGCTACGCGGGAGGATATTGAGGCGGCCCCCATTAACCGCGCTCGCAAGTTCCCCTGCCACGAAATCCCCCTGACGAAGTTGAGGCCGCTCGTAACCCTTCTTCCCTTGGAGTACAGATGAGGAATAGAAAGGTAGTTTTAGACGTCGTAAACAAGAGAGATGGCCGCTGCATGTATGGATTACTGCACGGCGGCTGTGTCGAAGGGAAAGAGCCGCACCATATCGTAACTCGGGGTGCTGGAGGCGATGACGTGCCCGAGAATATTATCACTCTATGCAGGAGACACCACAATGACGCTCACGCCGGGAAAATATCGAAATACGAGCTCTATGGCATCCTCACCGAGTTTTATAAATATCAGTATGAATGAGTTTCTTATATTAGTAGACCGTTCTAAGCATGGTACCCCCGCGGGCAACGGCTGGGGTGTGTACAACGATTTAGTGTGCAACTATTGCGGGCATATCTGGATTGGGATAGCCTTGGTTGGGACAAAAGGCAGGGAGTGCCCTCACTGCGGCGATTACGATGAGGACTTCTGCTGGATGCCCAAGCATACTGGGATTGCCGGCGATGGTGTCACACTCTCTCCAGTAGGAGGGGAACGTGTCCCTGCTTACTGAGGGCGATAAGAAATTCCTCCCCATGATCAGGAGGGAGTACGGCCAGTTTCATTTGGGTACGCAGTGGTACCTGAGAGACTGGACACCTTTACCTAAACAGTGGGCCTGGCACCAATTAGACGTCGTCAACACTTCTTTCGTGGCGGGGCTCGCCGCAGGAAAGACGGCCGCAGTCGCCGCTTCCAATTTGATTGACTGCATCAGCATTCCCTATTTTAAGGCCCTGAACACCTCGGTCACGGCCAAGCAGGCAGAGCTGCCGTTTGAAATGGCCATGGGCTGGATCGAGGGCAACGATAGACTAGAACATCTGATTGATGATATTTCGCTCCGCCCCTTCCCTACCATAACCTTCAAGAACTTCTCTGATTATTCATTCAGAACATCGGGGATAGACGCCCGCTACATCCGTGGGTTTGAGTACGACAGGGTTAACCTGGATGAGGCTGGACTGGATATGGCTGGCAATATCGTCAAGATATTACGCGGTCGCTTGAGGGGTGAGAGACCGGACGGGACGAAGAGAACGGCCCGCCTGGACGTAACGACTTCTCCTTCCGCGGCGCTGTGGCTGAGGGAGAGGTTCTACAAAGGCTGGCCGGAGGACCCAACTGCCGATTTGGAGCAGTACCGGAGTTTGAGGGCCTCCACCTACGAGAATACCCACCTGACCAAAGCACAGATCAGGGCTATGGAAGCAGAGTATCCCCCGGACATGATCGAGGTCGAATTGGGAGGCAATTTCCCCGAGTTCGGCATGAGTATGTTCCCCCAAGTGCATGTCGAGGCTTGCATAGACATTGCTTCTTACGACGAGATTTGGTCAGCCCTCAATCCCGACAACGGCAAACCCGAGAGAGGCTACCAGCTCGAAGAGGACCCCAGGCATGGCATTATCTTGTTAGATACTCCCCGCTTGCCGGGACACGTCTACATCTCTGGTGGAGACCCCGGGATAGATAACTACCCCAAGAGGAATGCTGGCGTGGTCATGGTAGCAGATGTCACTCGTACCCCTCACAAGCTCGTCTATTTCCACTGGCTGGCCGGCAAGGGCTCATACGAGCCTTTTTTAAGGTCTTACCACTACGCCGTACAGAAGTTCGTGCCAGTTTTGAAAGGCATCGATGCCACCGGCCCTCAGCAGGCACTGAATGAGTTAGGTTTCGAGCGGGAAGGTATCGAGACTGACAAGCTATCTTTTACTACTGATAAAAACGCAATGCTCAACGCGCTTAGCTTGGATATTACCTCGCACCGTTGGGCGCTACCTCCGATCAGGGGGCTGTTGCGGCAGTTGGGGTCTTATATTCCCGAAGAGGATAAGAACATCCCTCAGGACATAGTGATGTGCCTGGCAGAGCTCAGTCACCTCGCGCGCTATCTGCCAAGCGATCCAGACGTGACCACTCCTGTAGCTAAAGCCAATTACCGAGACCGGAAATTAAGAGCAACCTTTGTGGGTGGACGAGTTAGGAGACTGTAGTGAATAGGTGGTTGTATTTGAAGAGAGGAATGCCGGACTACTGCGAGTGTGGACGCCAATTGGAGGTTTCCGTTACTGGCATCAAGTTCAACGTGACCGGGGAACCCATGAGTGTGGTAGAAGAGCACAGGTGCCCCAATTATGACAAATGGGATACCTGGTCTTCAGAGCATGACTGCTATTCCTGGACCTATGGGGTGCGGGGGTGAAACGCTGGCTTTTATTAATTGTGCTGTCGTCTGTCCTCCTGCTCATATTGTCTGGCTTCAGCCAAGATGACACGCTCCCGCGGTTTTTGAGCGCACCCTACTACGGGATGAAGGTAATCTCATCCTACTTCGATCATAGCTATCCTAATCTATCTCTGGATAGCACATTTACCAAATATACCGGCGAACGATGGAAGGGCGATAAGGTCGGTATCGGCACCTGTCTATCAACAGTAGACTGCTACGATGGACATAATGGCTTAGATATTAAGATGTCCTATGAGCCCGTATTGGCCGCCGCGTCTGGCATTGTGACGAAGGCCGATTGGAGTATCAAGGATTATCCCAAGCTCGGTTATGGTTTAGAGATTGTCCTACAGCACCTAGTTGACCACATTTTATTCCAAACGCACTACGGCCATCTATCGGTCATAGATGTAGTACCGGGTCAGACAGTGAAGGAGGGAGAGGTCATTGGTAGGAGTGGCGCTACGGGCGCATTGACTGGTCCTCATCTGCACTTCGACGTGAAAGTATTTATTGATGGTCTATGGAGGGTAGTTGACCCCTTCGGCTGGAATGGTAACTATCGCGATCCCTGGTCTTTAGAGAAGTTCGGCGCCGTGAGTTGGTACATGTGGAAAGATCCATCCGCCGAAATTGTCTATGGCAACAAAAAGTGAGGCTCAAATGATTATTTATATTGCTGGACTATATACTGTTGGCAACATCGACGAGAATATCGCCAATGCCAGAAAAGCCGCCATCGAGGTCTGGGAGAGTGGCAATGTGGCCATCTGCCCACACCTGAATACGGCGCACTTCGAGATTGATGCAAATCTGGATCACGATGACTATATCTTGGGCGACCTGAAAATCTTAGCTCGCTGCGATGCCATTTTAATGCTCCATAACTGGAAGCTCTCGCCGGGTGCAAAGATCGAGAACCTCTATGCCATGGAGCACAAGATACCGATTTATTACTACCCGGATATTCCGCCAGTACACCCACTGGAGGTAGAACGCCCTCTACAGGTTACCGGCTTCATGGAAACCATCATGGGGATGTACCGACTACATTTATCCAAGAATATGGATTATTCCCCGATGAATATTTCACTGACCGGCGAACCCGGTCTAGTGACGAGGATCTGGGATAAGACCTCCCGATTGCTTGCACTGACTGGCTTTAGGGCAAACATAACCAACGCAACGTTTTCGACGCCGAAAACTCCCAACAATGAAGCTATCGAAGACACCTATTTCGACATTGCCGTCTACGGTGTGATTGGTATCCTATATCGCTTTGGTATGTGGGGTAAGTAAATGTGGAGAGACAACTTCAGCGAGGAAGAACAAGTAGAAATCGACCTCGCCATCGTCAGTGACATTATGCACCTCGAGGACTTTCGTGGCTACCAACTTGTAGCCAGATTGGCCGTTGCCTTGGACGCGATGGAAGATAGGTACGAGGATAGAAATCTGCTTGTCCTACTGGCTGGGCGACTGGCCCTAGGGGCTGGCTATAAGACTGGGATAGCGCCAATCTCGCTCGAATGGGCCACGGTCAATATTGACCTCCCCAATGGGCAAATATCCTTCGTGATACCCATAGAGCTCATAGAGGGGCTCTGGCCGGCCTATAACAAAGAATGGGACGGTGCCGATGTACGTTCCCGTGTCCAACAATTCGTGAGGTGAAAATGCCACTGTATACATTCCGTTGCAAACGCTGCGCTGCTACTGTGCAAGTAGTACACCGCTTTGATGAGCCACATCCCACAGAACACCATGGCGAGCTCGCCATTCCAGAATTTCCCTTTCCTATTGGAGTAGAGCAAGTACACCAGGCCATGGATTATAGGGCGCCCGAACAACTCTACCGTATTCCCATCAGATATGAGCAATGTAACGGCGAACTGGTCCGGGTCTGGGATGTACCCAATGTCATCTACGTGGGTAGTGGCTTTTACACTACAGACAAAGTGCTCTACGACCATCCCACAGAAATGGATATCGAGGACGGTAGCTATGACCCCTATTCACCATAACAACTGTACCTACTGTCAGTTCCGCTACAAGATCTTTACAACTGCCAAGGGCAGGAAGAAGCCAGTAGAAACCGAGCGTTGCAGGCTGACCAATAAAACACTCTCCCCGCCGATGACAGATGGCAGGTATTGCACTTTATATCGGCAAATTGACTGCCCATGTCAATTGTGCCAAACAACTGCACTCGAAACCGAGCGCAACTCTTGACAAAATTCACTTTTTGTGATAGAATGGTGTGTTGGGGGAAGAAAAAAGTCCCTGGCGTTCTCTTTTAGAGCATGTCAGGTCAAGAATTGAAAAAACAAGCTGGTGTCTACCGCATAATCTGCTCAGCAAATGAGCAGAGATATATTGGGTCTTCGGTGAATGTCTACCAACGAGAGCTGAAGCATTTTAGGCTTTTGCGACGGGGCAAGCATTTCAATCCGCACTTGCAGACCGCTTTTGATAAGTATGGTGAAACATCGTTCAAATTCGATGTTCTATTCTTTTGCGGTCCTGGGAATTTAATAGCGCTTGAACAAATGGCGATGGATGCTATCTGCCCCGCTTTTAATGTATTGCAAGCCGCCAGCCCCCGCGTCGGGCTTAGGCATAGCGAGGAAACAAAGGCGAAGATAGCCGCCACAAGTCTGGGCCGTAGACACACCCCAGAGGCACGCGCTAGGATCAGTGCTACGCTGAGAGGCCATACGGTTTCGCCAGAGACACGCGACAAGTTAAGTATTCAGCGCAAGGGTAAGCCGGGATTTAAATTGACCCCAGAACAGCAAGCCAAGAGGGATGCTAGTGCCACCGGCAAAAAGCGCACGCAGGAACAACGCGACAGAATAAGTGCTGCACACATGGGAGTAAGACCCACAGAGGAGACGAGAGCCAAGATGAGTGCTGCGCACATAGGTATAAGACCGACGGAGGAGACAAGAGCCAAAATGAGGGGTCGAAAGCATACCCAAGAGGCGCGTGACAAAATAAGGGCCTATTGGGAAAGACGACGAATAGGACAAAAATAGTATGAGTATCGACTTCCCCTCATGGTCGGACCTCGGCATGGAAGAAAGCCTCAGTGAGCGAACGCGTTTTGCGTGGGATTACCAACTCATGCTTTGCGAGCGCTATCGACGCTATTTCGACGGCGATGTCTTCCAGGACACAATCGAGGTTGAAAAGGGCAACGAGGACGAAGACACTCTCTTGTTCCCGATAGGCTTGAACCTGGTAAAGATGTTGACCATGGCTCAGGCCGATGCTGCATTCGGCGAGTGGAGCGAACAGCCTATCCGCTGGAGTGTTGGGCAGGACATGGAGGTGACCCCTCCTGACGAGAAGGCCATAAGCCTGTTGACAAACATTATGGATATCAGCGGCGCCGGCGCCATGTTCTGGGAGATGGAGCTCGAGCGCAACGTTTACGGTGGATCAGCCATGAAGATCTCGCCGTACCTCTCCGACAGTCTCCCCCACATCCGCTGGACACACATCCCCCGCGAGGGCTTCTTCCCAGTCTGGGACCCCGAAAATCAGAACGAGCTTTTGGAAGTCTATATCATTGTTTGGATAAGTGCCGAGCAGGCCCAGCAGAAATACCGTTACGAAGCGAGTGGTGCGCCGGTACGCTACATCGAGCACTGGGTCAAAGATAAGCACGAGACCTTTTTGAACGACCGGCAACTCAAGGACTACTCCGGGGTAAACCCATTTGGTGTGGTGCCCTTCATCTACGTTCCCCGCATGAGGTTTTCTACCTGGTGGGGAGATGCCTTGACCGCCGACATCATTCCTGTCCAGGACGAGCTGAACATGCGTGTGGCTGACATGGCCGATGCAATCAACTACAACGCCCATCCTGTCCGATGGGGTTTGAACCTCGGCAGGGATTTCAATGCTAAAAACTTCCCCATAGGACCGAATACCTTTTGGAACCTGGGGCGAAGTATTGGCCAATCGCCGCCTCCAGAAGTAGGAATTTTGGAAGCAAAGGCCGCTGTCGCTCAGGGAGTGACCGACCACATCAAGTTCATCTACGACTGGGGGAGAACCAGCGCCGACAGTCCTCCAGTTGCATTTGGTGAGGACCAGGGAGGCGGGCAGAGAAGTGGAGCAACCCTGGAAATCCGCATGTGGCCGTTATTGAGAGCCATACGTCGGTCGCGGTCTTACCATGCTGCGGCCATGAAGCAAGCTTTGTATATTACTGGGAACATTCTCAAGCAGAAATTGTTTCCAGACATCCAGGTGCGCACCATCGACGCTCTACTCGAGAACCGTATCGTGCCCTCCTACGCCGACATTATGCCCAGAGACCAGTCTGCCAATGTCGATGAAGTAGTCAGATTAATGAGCACAAAGCCGGCGCCGTCGATCTCTCTAGAGACTGCCCAGACCGTGTTGGGCAGAGGGGCAGGCGAAGTACGCCGGATAAAGGCAATGCTTCAGGACGACGAGGTCTTTTATAGGGAGGATCTCGAAGCCCAGCAGAAACTAGATGCCGCGAAACAGGCGGCACAGGCGAAGGCCGCAAAACCAGATACGCAGGCAACCAATTAGGAGGCAACTATTACTAAACTTGCGTTTGTTACAGACGAGCATTTTCCTTATCAGGACGAGGCCGCTCGCAGTGTGGGGCTCCAGATTGTTCGGGATTTTGCTCCAGACATCCGTATTAGCGGTAGCGACGCCATGGACTTTTATGCCATCTCAAAATTTGATCACAACCCGGACCGCTTAAAAAAGGGTGGGTTGCAGCGCGAGATAGACGAGTGGAAAAAAGGCGAGAGAGAATGGAAGGACGCTTCTCCCAAAGCACATATCTTCTTTTTAGTTGGCAACCACGAAGATAGACTGCGAAAATACTTGTGGAAAAATCCAGGGCTCTACGATCTCAGGGTACTCGCTCTTCCCTCTGTATTGGAGCTAGAGAAGCAGGGGATTTACTGGGAGAAGGAGAAGGGCGAGCTGGCCAATTTAGAGCTAGTTCTCCATGACCGGCTGGTAGTTAAGCACGGCGACCTGATCCGCAAATACTCGGCCTATACGGCCAAAGGCGAGCTGGAGAACGAGCAGTATGCCATCTCTACCCTAACCGGCCACTCTCATAGGGGCGGTACACATTACGCTACGGGAAGGAACGGCGTAGTCATGGCACAGGAGGGCTTCTGTCTCTGTAGCACGAAACCGGAATACATCCGGGGCACTCCAAATTGGCAACAGGGCATCGTTTTGGCAGAAGTCACCCCTAATTCTCTTGTGATGGAGCCCGTCCCGTTCTACCGCTGCCGTGGCAAGGTAAAGGCGACCTGGCGCGGGAAAGAATACACGGAATTTTAGTTTCCGACGCCGAAAAGGAATAACCTATGTGTACACCCTATTGGCAGAAAATTATAAATCTCTTTGGTGCTAACCTCATCGGCTATTATCCCCTATGGGAGAATGTTGGATCAGGGATAGCCCAAGAGATCAGTTATGGGAATGTTGGTTACCATATTGGGGTAGAGCTAGGCCATCCCGGGAAGGGCGACGGCAAGACTGCGGCGTATTTTAATAACGTGCCGTCCTATGTCAGCCTGAATAATCCGAATTTTTACGGCAAATTCAGCGGTGCCGCCGGTTCCATGATATTTTGGGCGCAGGCGGCCTCTGCGGGCCTGTGGTCTGATGGGGTCGAGCGGAGCATGGATAACTGGGCGAGGAACGCCTCTAACTGGGTACACATGCGCAAGGGTACTGGCGCGAACACCGTTTTCTTGGAATACAGGGCCGGTGGTGTGACGAAGACAATTACCTATACAGACATTAGCCCCGGCACCAACTTTTTCACATTCGGTATTACATGGTCAAAGTCAGCCGACGAAGTTAAAGGATACTATTATGGATCACAGAAAGGTTCTACGCAGACAGGTCTTGGCACTTGGTTAGGCACGGGCGTAGGCGATGTCGGTGACAGCGAGATCCCCGGAGCGTATCCCTGGTTGGGTTGTATACAGGATGCAATATTTGTTGATCGAGTAGCTACTCCCGCAGAGATGCTGGAGGCGGCAACACTATAGTAAAAGGAGAGCGAAATGTTATACCGATTGTATAGAAATATCGCCGTTAAATGGCAAGATTTTTACCGTGTCATGCGCCTGAAGATCCTAAAGAAATTAGGCAAGGCGCCCGAAGAAATCAATCTGATCGTTCAGAACCTAGAACATAAGTGGAGATAAGATGCCTAAGTTAGTAGACGATACCGTTTTGGATGGGGCATTCGATATTATCAAGACCAACTGCACCGTCATGCATGTATGTAGCGCGGAGCCGACTACTCGCGCCACGGCCATAAGCTTGTCCTTGGCCGATGTGGCTATGGCCTCCGGCGATTTTGCCTTTGCAGATGGTGGTACCGATGGCCGCAAAGTCACTGTAGCTGCTAAGTCAGCTGTCCCGGTAGATGTTACTGGTGCTGCTACCTGGATTGCTTTGATTAGCGCCACACTGTTGCTCCTAAGAACCACCTGCACTTCGCAACAACTGACGGTGGGCAACACCGTTAATATCCCGGCCTATACAGATACCATCCGCGACCCAACTTAAAAAGGCTGGTGCCTAAATGTCATTCCACGATTTGGTGCGTGTAGCAACAGCTACTGTTGGCACAGGTACCATGACTCTTGGTGCCGCCGTATCGGGCTGTTTGACTTTTGCCAATGGAGGGGTGGTAGATGGTGAGGTCGTCTGCTATGGGATTGCCGATGGAGCTAACAGTGAAACGGGATTAGGCACATATAGTTCGACTGGACCTACTTTGTCTCGGGACACTGTTTACCAAAGCACCAATGGCGGCAGCAAGATCAGTCTGAGTGGATCTGCTGAGGTATTTATCCCTGCCTTATCTCATCCACTGAATGATCTGGAAGCTGGCAAGATACAGGTTGCCATCAATGGGGATCCAGGAACTGGTGTGTTGCTAGACTTTGAAATTCCTTGCGACATGACTATCGCCGACTGGACATTGATCTCTACCAGTAGCATATCGATAGTTATCGACCTATGGAGAGATACTTACGCTAACTTTCCGCCAACGGTAGCAGATACTCAGACTGGAGATCAGAAGCCTACGCTAAGTGCACAAACCAAAGTTACTAGTTCTGATTTGTCACATTGGACAGTTGCGTGGAATGCAGGCGATCTAGTACGTGTCAACATTGACAGTAGAACTATCTTTGGTGCAAACCGTGTACTTTTGATATTGTCGTACACAAGGAGATAAACACTATGGCAGTATGGTTCATAGAAGGTTTTGATCACTATCTAAATGATACCTTTGGCATGCCAGGAGCAGTGGATACAAGTGTTGATTTGCTAAGGAAATGGACAGGCTGGATTAATGGTACGCCGGGCAACATCTATGTAATTGAGCCACTTTATGCTCGACAACAACCAGGTCAGGGGTTGTGGACTAATGGTCAGAGTCCTAGTCCTGTTATTTATAAGAATAGACCAGCAGGGAGCCAGGCTACGCTTATCTTTGGCGGTGCGATGGCCTTTGTGACACTTCCTGGCACGGGCAGTTACTGCGTAATATTCTATGATAATGTAACTGAGCAATGTTCACTGAGAGGCGACAGCGCAGGGCATCTAACAATATCCAGAGCTGGTACCGTTTTAGGTACTTCCACTAATGTTATTTCTGTGAATACTTGGTATTACATAGAAATCAAGATAACAATCCACAACACCGCAGGTGTTATCGAATTGAGAGTAAATGGCACGAGCACTGGATGGATCCCATCAACTGGAAGTCTCAATACTAGATCTACAGCTAATAACTATGCTACCGGTATTGGTATTGGAGGCTATGCAAGCGTCAAATGGGACGATCTTTACATGGCGGATATTACTGGTAGCTACAATAATGACTTCTTGGGGCCACAAATAGTTGCATGTCTACGTCCAGTTGCTCCGGGTACTTACACTCAGTTTACTCCGAATTTTGGCCCTAACTTTGCCAATGTAAATGAACAATACCCTGATGCGGACTTGACCTTTAATGCAGACACAGTAGCAGGGCATATTGATACCTTTGCTATGGCAGATGTCCCCATAGCTTCGGGAGTGGTTACTGCTATTCAGCATGTTATTTATGCAAAACAAGATGCTGGAGCAACTAGAACAATGACACCAATGCAACATACCGGGTCTGGAGATACTGCTGGCCCTACCACCTTTACCTTGGGCACATCTTATCAATATTTGCTGGATTGTCGCGATGCAAATCCCGATACTGGCGTTCCATTCACCATTGCTGGAATTAATGCAGCAGAGTTCGGTTATAAGCTGGTGTCATAATGGCTAATGTAGTAACGCATCTAGTAGAGGTGCTGTTACAACCGACTTCACAGCAGATAAGAGCGGTGCAATATGCTGTTGAGGCATTGGTGCCCTATACAGCTCCTAGTCCAACTACTATTACCGGAGGTGGAGTAAGCCAGGAACTTGTTGAGGTTTTGTTACAACAATCTGTTGCACAAGTCAGGGTGCCACAGTATCTAACTGAGGTATTGCTACAACCCGTAGAAGGATATTATCTGCAACAGAAGTCAGCTTGGGCAACCATAACATAAAATGTTAGGCCAAACTGCACTAGGACGTCAAGCAATAGGTCGGCTTGAGCAACTTGGAGGAGGCCCAGTTACCCTTGTTATTCAAGACCTTGAACATGCACATAGCCTTGACAATGTAATTCTAACCCAAGTCCATGTTCTGGTAGTCCAGAATATGGAGCATGCCCAAGAGCTCGGCAATGTAGTTCTGACCCAAGTACATAATCTGGTTATTCAGAGCGCTGAGCATGCCCAACAGCTAGATAACGTCGTTCTCGTGGTTGACCTGAATATTCAGAACCTCGAGCACGTTCAGAACCTTGACAACATAATACTAACTCAGGTACACAATCTTGCGGTTGCGAGCCTGGAGCACGCCCACGAACTTGGTAGCGTCACTCTCACGCAGGTACATAACCTAAGTGTAGCCAGCCTCGAGCATGCTCACGAGCTGGGAAGTGTCACGCTGACGCAGGTGCATAACCTTACTGTCCAGAGCGCCGAACACACCCAGGAGTTGCCCAACGTCACGGTCACTACCGAGAACGTACTGGTGGTTCAGAACCTAGAACATACTCAGGAACTTGGCGGTGTAACTCTTACCCAGGTCCACAACCTTGCGGTACAGAGTGCGGAACATGCTCAAGAGTTAGAAAATATTGCTCTCGGTGTTGATCTCTACGTGCAGAGCCTGGAGCACGCACAAGCACTCGATAATGTTACCCTGACGCAGGTTCATAGCATAGCTGTCCAGAGTTTGGAACATGCTCAACAGCTAGACGGCGTCACCCTAACCCAGGTACACAATATCGGTATCCAGAGTTTGGAACATGCCCAAGAGCTTGGCGGCGTCACTCTTACTCAGGTACACAATCTGAGTGTGGCCAACTTGGAGCATACGCAAGAACTTGGCGGCGTCACACTAACTCAGGTTCATAACCTGAGTGTCCAGAGTGCCGAGCATACTCAAGAGCTTGAAAATGTTACCTTATCTACGGCTGGTGACCTGGTTATCCAGAACCTGGAGCACGCCCAGTCTTTAGATAGTGTGGTCCTAACTCAGGTTCATAGCCTGAGTGTGGCCGGACTGGAAAGCACTCAGGAACTGGACAACGTCGCCATAACGACGACCTACAACCTCGAAGTACAGTCTCTTGAGCACAGTCACGAGTTGGGCGCCGTAACACTGACACAGGTACATAATCTGGCAGTCCAGGACTTGGAGCACCTCCAGTCAATCAGCGGCATTGCGCTGACGCAGGATCACTTCTTGACGGTTGCCAGCCTGGAGCACCTACAGAGCCTTGATGGTGTCACCCTAACCCAGGCGCACAATATCACGGTAGCAAGCCTGGAACACGGGCATGAGTTAGAGAATATTACCACCACCCAGACCCATATTTTGGTCGTTGCAAGTCTGGAGCATGTTCAGACCATCAGTGCGATTAATCTGGCTGGGGCAATTGATGTCATCCCAGTCTCAGCAATAGGCTATATGGTTGTGACTTATGCTGGGGCAGCCTATTTATGCCTGTATGGGAAATTAGAAAGCGATGGCATTATCAGGAAAGATGTTACAGAGAATGCCTATATCGATATCAACAAAGCATTTCAAAGTGTAGGTTATCTCGTCGATGAGGTTAGTTCGGACATAAATATATGATAGGCGAAATACACATAGGCGATGTTGGCCTACCCTTTATAAAAACCATGTACGACCAGAACGGTGCTATCCTACCTATTAACGGATGCACCGAGATGTGTTTCTGTTTCTGGAAGCCGGGTGGTACCACCATTGAGAGAACTGCTGTCTTTGTCACAACCGGTCTAGATGGCAAACTGAAGTATGTTACTGTGGCTGCCGACCTGGATATAGCCGGCCTCTGGAAATGGCAGGTAATTCTCACCTGGGGCACCATTATCTTATATAGTGACGTGACTGTGTTTCGGGTTTACCCCAATCTATAGGTTCTGATAGTTTTCGACGTCGAAAAAGGAGACCTAATGGCATTAAATATCACAAATCATGGCGGCGGCAAGAGTATTGCCCAAACGCCGACCCTTACATTAACTGCATACAACGCCGGCGACTGCATGGGCGGCATGATGACCTTCAATAATGCGACACGTCAGGCGGGCGGCTTGAACAAAATCAACTCGGTGCGCATTATCGACAACCATAACATTAAAGCACAGTTGGAAATATGGCTGTTCGACGCCGCGGTTACTTTTCAGGCAAACCACGCCGCAATGAGCTTCAGCGCTGCCGATATGCAGCACTGGATCGGCGTGTTGCCGGTTGCGTCGGCTGACTATACTACACTGGGCGCTGTTGCTGGTGCCAATCCGAAAAACCTTGGGTTGGAATATACACTCCCCGGAATGGCTATATACGGGCAGTTGAAATGCGTGGCCACACCGACCTATACCGCCGTGGACGA
>OFOV01000016.1_pt1 | contig 19088 bp, 20 predicted proteins | sample 1542391 | NCBI WGS metagenome assembly OFOV01 (sample SAMN04958492, study PRJEB24370) | sediment metagenome | isolation source: lake sediment | place: USA: Lake Hill lake, St. Paul Island, Alaska | collected 2013
GTGTTATCCTATGGTACCCCGCATTGGATTCGAACCAATGACCTTCCGCTTAAAAGGCGGAAGCTCTACCTACTGAGCTAGCGGGGCATTTTTGTTAAATTTTTGAAAAATGCCTTTATCAATAGCCATCCACCATAAAGGATCACCATGAAAACGCCAATGATAATCGTACCTAGCAACGTTATTTTTTTATTTGCTACGAATCCTAGTTTTTTACCTAATTCTTCCAATTTGCCGATCATACCGTACACTTTTTCATCTGGGGTAGCGCCTGTGCCTGTTTCCATAATAAAATCCTTTTAAATTGTTATGCTATGGAGCCGATGAAAGGCTTTGAACCTTCAACCTATCGCTTACGAAGCGATTGCTCTACCAAATTGAGCTACACCGGCGTTTCTTCAATATACACAAAAATAAATAGATTTTAAAGTAAAATTTGCTATTTTCTTTTCGCTTTCCATTCAGGATCGCATTCTATTATCTGAGGTTCACCGTTACGCCACCATATTATCGGCTTATGCAGAATAGAGAAACGATAGTCACAGATATCATATTGGCTAAAAAATTTTTTATATGCCGCTCCATCAGGTATACCCTCTGTGTGGCGTATGACTCGATTGGCATAGTTCTTCATGTACCGTTTGCGTTTGGTCCCATATCCGTCGACTGAATATGGTGCCCGGTAGCTTCTGCTCATACATTAGCTCCTTTGTTGAGGTAACTAATGCATACAAAACTCCTCTATTAAAGTGGTGGGCCCATCCTGAGTTGAACAGGAGATCTCCTGCATGTCAAGCAGGCGCTCTAACCAACTGAGCCATGAGCCCGTATTATTTGGTGGACCCGTCCTGATTTGAACAGGAGATTTCCTCGATGTGAACGAGGCGCTCTAACCAGCTGAGCCACGAGTCCTAAAGTAATTGATTATACAGCTGTTCATTACCTTTGCAATGATTCTTCAGTCTATCCAGCCATGCGTATGTTTTGACTTTGAACATCTCAGGATGCTGCGTCTTTCCGTTGACTTTAATTTTACACACTACACCTTCAAATGTGATTCCGGGCATACAACTCTCGCGGATTTCTTTCTCAATCTCATGGTTCATGTTCCCGCGATATACCAAGGTAGGTATCCCAGTATGCCCAAAAAGATCGATGAATTCATCTGGATTCACTATTCCATGCTTGTATGGGTTCACGTCAATCAGAGTCACCTGATGGGGCTCATCAACATGAAACCCCGCGAAAGAGTTCGGGCTCCAGTATTCAAAGAACGCGACGACCTTGTGCCACCTCTGCTTCTCGAAAATCTTTGATAGTTCTTCCTCGTACTTGTCCTGGATCAGCTCTATGGATTTACCCAGGAACGGATGCCTATCATCTATGAGCTGCGTCCTGCTGCCGTACTTGAAAAAGAACTCTTTTTTTCGTGTCCATTCTGCTCGAATATTGCTACCATCCAGTTTATCGAATGCATAAACAGGTACGCCATAGTGCACATCTCTGGATATAGATATGTATTCTTTCATTTGTAAAATCTTTCTTCATAAGTACTTGTTAATTAGTAGCCGATTTTTCCCATCCGAACTTTTCCAGATATCTCAGAACACTTGTATATTCCTCCGGTAGGAAGGTACCTGTCCAGGCGTCTTCTTTCTGGCTATAGCCGTGTCCTACGGCGAACCATTGGAGACGACTCATATCTCTCATGAAACGTTCACTTATTCCGATGTCATCCTTTGGAGGGAGTACGAACCAGATAGAGCGCTCCATGTCGTTCGACGCATAATATAAATGAGCATGCTCTCTACTCATATTTATTCTCCTGGCGGAAGGTGAGGGATTTGAACCCCCATGCCCGAAGGCACTCACGTTCGAGGTGAGCTAGGTACCAATTCCTAAAACCTTCCGTTAATTTATTTCATTCAAAATTCGAATGATTTCGCATTCTCCTTTACATCTCACGCATAGAGCCTCAGCTTTTGTGTGCACCAATACATGAATGTAATCACATTTTTTGCATTTTACTTCTGATACTAAATACAGTTTCTACTCCTGTCTGTATATTTGGGACCGGAAAGATTTGAACTTTCAACCTCGAAATTAAGAGTTTCTTGCTCTACCGTTGAGCTACGATCCCGTGTTTAAAGCTACTTTCTCAGGAGCTCTATCCTTATAGACTCTCTGCAATTTTTTATCTGTTTTTTCACTCATCAGATGATTATAGATGTCATCGAGAATATCCTTAGCCATTTTTCTGGCTTCGATATCGTCGAGGGCATCAATAGATATTCTGATAGTGAGCTGGTAGTCCATAGAGCACTTCCTTAAAATAAAAAAGCCTCGAGATTCCTCTCGGGGCTTTTGTCCAACATCCCTTGTGTGCACTACAGTTTTTAGACAAAAGCCCTTATAAAGCGTCTTTCCGGCGCTTCGATACCACGACGCGTTTCGTCGTCGATTTTAAGGTTTTTGTCTGCATAACTTCCTCGTCTCTAATATACCACAAAAAAATGAAAAAGTCAATAGGAAAGTTTCCGTAACCGAGATTCTGTTTTATCGCTACATTTATCTAATGCCACTGACCCGACCATCATAGCCCTGCTCACCGGCTAGGTCTGTTTGTGTTGCTCCCGCGGAAGTGCAAACGATTGGTTAGATCTTCTTCCTCAAGCAGCGGAGTCTCGAGTTTCCTCCCCTGGCTTTCGCCTCAGGCGTAGCGTCAAAACTTTCCTATTGACTACGGTTGTGTTTCGTGAACAAAGTGAAAAATTGGTACCCCGAACCCGATTTGAACGGGCGACATCAGATTTAGGAAATCTGCGTTCATGTCCACTGAACTATCGGGGTAAAAATTTATTTGCTGATTATTTTTGACGGTAATCCTATTGCGTCTAACAAATTAATTAAAGGCGTTGGATCCAACTCCTCTACGTTCACCATCGTTTTTGGATTCCATTTACCCTGTCTCACGAGCAGAGCTGCTGCCGCGGCAGGGACTCCCGCGGTATAGCTGATAGCTTGGGATTCTACCTCTTGATAGCAATCTTGATGATCACATATGTTATATATAAAAATTTCTTTTGGTATTCCATTTTTTGTACCACGAATTAAATTTCCTATGCATGTTTTACCGGTATATCCCGATGCCAGAGACATGGGATCGGGCAAACATGCCTTGATTACCTTTAAAGGTACTACTTCCAGACCTTCTGCGGTCACTATAGGCTTCTCGGAGAGCAGACCGATATTTTTAAGTACATTAAATACGTTTATATAGTGACTGCTAAAACCCATCCAAAATCTTATATGAGTCGCATGAATGTTTTTTGATAGCGAGTGTATCTCATCGTGACCTGTTAAATAAACAGTCTGTGGGCCCACCTCTGGAAAATCATAGGTCATTTTTTGTGAATGAACAGGATAGTTTACCCACTCACGATCGATCCAGACCCAGACTTTACCCGTGAACTCTCTGAAATTTATCTCAGGATCAAAATTTGTAGCAAAATATTTACCGTGATTACCGGCGTTCACATCTAGAATATCTATAGAACGTATCTCATCAAACAAATCTCGAGCTGCCAGAGCAGCATAGGCATTTACCACGCCAGGATCAAATCCTATCCCTAAAATAGCATTGACTCCTTTTTGGGCACATCGATCTTTACGTTTCCATTCATAGTTGCCATACCATGGTGGAGGCTCACATATTGTAGCGACACGGTCGGGCTCCTCGTGTATAGCTGTATCGATATAGGTAGCGCCGGTCTCTATGCATGCCTCAAGAACTGACATGTTTATAAAAGGTGACCCGAGATTTATAACGATATCGGAATTTGTTTCTTCGATGGTTTTTGTTATATGAGGGATCTTTAAAGCATCCAATTGTCGAGAGTATATCGATTTCGAAGAATCTTTTATATTGTTTTTTCTTTGGATACTGTCTATAATAGTATCACATTTTGATGTTGTACGGGAGGCTATACAGATATCACCGAGGATGTCATTATTTTGAGCGCATTTATGGGCGGCTACGTGCGCTACTCCACCTGCTCCTATCAACAAAATATTCATGAGAACTCCTTAAACAACATGTTTCCAATTTCTTCTATATAGTACGCACTGTATACCACTCACAGTCATACCGTATTTCTTAGCTATTTCTCGCTGTGGTTCAGGAGAGCTCCTTATCTCTATAACTTGCTCTCTTGTTAGTTTTGAAAATCCGTTATTTTCACCTCTTGCTGATCTACCTTTTTCATATTTATCTCTAGTGTTTTCTTCGTTTGTACCCAGAAATAAATGGTCTGGATTTATACACTCAGGAGTATCACACGTATGACAGACACATATGCCTTTAGGTATGGGACCTCTATATTTTTCATAGTATACTCTACTAAGTCGAGTTTTGTTCCTGTTTACACATATCTGGGGATATCCGTCTTTATCTCTTGGGTGACTTGTACAAATCCAGCAGTTGCTTTCACTTATCGAGTAAACGACCGGCCTCGCGGACCTACTACACCCACACGTGGTTGTGTTCCCAGAGTTTAAACAGCTTGTTGTAGTTGTTATCACATTACCACAATCGCACAAACACTCCCAACGATGCGGTGCTTTTGAACTTATCCTTTTGAGTACAGTAAGCTTGTTGTACCTTTTTCCTGTTATATCTATATATTTTGCCATTATGTTCTATAGGGTATTTTTATAGTGGCTATAGTTGAACTCTCTTACTATATCTATAGAGCCATTCAGTCGTTTTACTACTATAGAGGGCATTTGTACGCCGTTGAACGGGTCTTTTTCACCATCGAATAGTCAGCAGCATTTTTTATTCTAACTTCATCTCCTATAAAAAAAGGCTTCTTGAAAAGCCTTTCTCCAAAAACATCATTTGTCAAATAAGAGCGCCCTGCTATCTGATATTTGTATGGACCTCATCACCAACAGAGACACAGTATCTGTAGATTATTAGATCCAGCATGTGCGTTTCTGCTCTTGTCGATGAGGTAGTAGGTGTTTTCATTTTATCCCAATGTGAATGTGGAGCGGGATACGAGGTTCGAACTCGTGACGTCCACCTTGGAAGAGTGGCATTCTACCACTGAATTAATCCCGCTTTTTTAGCAACCTATAATGTAGTTTGAAATGGCAATTCGAGCACAGAACTTTACATTTTACTATTTCGGTCATTATTCTTTCTATACATACCATGCTCCATATGGATGTCTTACATCAGAGGTCTTTATGTCTTCGGGACCTACACTCATATGGATTTACAGTGATCGCAAGTACACTCTTGCTGGATTGTGGATTTGATGACGTTTATTAATCGCCTCTCAAAATTTCTATTCTTTCATTTATGTCTTTGTTTGTGCGATCGGTATTAATGATGTCTTTCATGAATTTCACGTAAGGTGTTTCTCCGATCATAGGGATGCCGTCTTTGTTCGTTAAAAATGCTACAGCTACTTCTGCCATCCCGGCTCGATACGCCCATTGGACCACAGATTCGTCGTACATTTTTTTAGGTAATAATTTATTAGCTATCTCTTGGCAGCATTCCAGGCAAACTGATACACTGTCGTGACCGCCTTGATTGTAGCCACTTAAAAATTTCGTATGGCCATGATGTTCACAGGATCCTTCTATGATCTCTCCTGTCCCTTCTCCCATGTCTAGAGGTTTGTTTTCTATGAAAATTTCTTCATAAATCTCATCCCTGATTGGGTGCTTTCGTGGTCTGATTTCTACTATCATGAAGTTATCCTTTGTTAATAAGTGGAACGAGAGACGGGGCTCGAACCCGCGACATCCACCTTGGGAAGGTGACGCTCTACCAATTGAGCTACTCTCGCTTATTCCAATTTACATATATGCGCTTTTCCTCTGATGGCTAATCGGCATACTATTATAAAAATAACATTCAGTCCTTCCTGCTCTTCTGTCTCATGAACTATCATTCTAAAAATACCTTCTCCTTTTACGCGTGGAGGAAGATCTGAAATATAAAAATCTCCGTATTTTTCTTTTAGAGGAACTTCTTTGGCTTCCCATTTTTCTGTCCAATCATCGACATATATGTATATAAATAAAATCTGATCAGGTAAATCGTGATTTAACAAAAATTTGAAAATAGAATTGAATTTTATAATACGTGCTTTGGAGAGGAAATACTGTACTCCAGCTTCCCAGATTTTTATTTTGTACCAGTCACAGCATCTTTCGATATGATTTTTTTCAACGAGGGCCATATTTTCTCCATGTTCTTCCGATGCCGTTTATAGAAAGAATTTTTTCAGAGGTTGTAGTAAATGGATCTAAATTAATTTGTATTCCTAGAACCTCATATTCTCCAAAACCTGTTATTTTATAGTATTCATTATGAAAATTTCCCATTTCTATCTCAGTGCTCTTCAAAATAGTGCCTTTTTTCCATCTTTTTTTTCTGCAGCGTTCTACAGGGGAGAATTCTTTCATTTTTTGTACTCCATGCCAGGTTCTTTTTTTCAATTTGGTCATAGATATCTCACAGAAATGGAGCGAGAGACCGGGATTGAACCGGCGACGACCACGTTGGCAACGTGGGGCTCTACCGCTGAGCTACTCCCGCAATATTTTTACTTTGTGCTACTCTATCTCAGGAGGGACATCCAACCCTTTAAAGGCGCTTTTGGTGATGCCCTCGTAAATCTTCCTGCATTTCATTACGATAACCCGAATGAACTTCTTTACAAAGTCATTAACTAAAGACCAGATCATAGATGCGGGCCAGTATGTCACCCATATTGATATTTTGCCCTTATTTTCTCGAACTCTCGGAATAGCCCCACAGCATACAATGTGCCTTTTCCAATCATCCATGAGATTTGCAGGGACCTTGGTGTCTTCCGTAATATTTCCAAGTTCTGGGTGTATGACAGCTTTCTTGTTGTAGTGTGCTTGATTCTCTTTTAGGAATCTACAGCGTACTCGGGAGAATTCCTCCGCTTTTTTGTGGGAGTACAGCCACCATTTTATGAAAGACCACAAGAATCCGGCTATGAGGTACCCGAGTATCCAGAATGCGGAGGCTGCAGGATGATGTGTTATCTGATCGAAAAAATCTACTTTAGCAAGAAACTGAAGAAAGCAGAGGTATAGGATTAGCCAGATACCCGAACCTAACGGGTTCTCTTTTTCTACGCACCAGAGTATCGCGACTATCCATGCTGCCGTGACCAGGAAATACCACGCGGTACCAAATATAAATAGGTCAACCAATTCATGACTCTGCATACGCTCTCCTTACATGTTATATGTTATGTGGCACGCCTAGCAGGACTCGAACCTGCGACCTGATGCTTAGAAGGCATCTGCTCTGGATCCAACTGAGCTATAGGCGCACAAAATATATTCTAATATAACAACAATATATTAGAAATTAAAGTGAAAAATTTAATTTGGGAGCAGTAGGACTTGAACCTACATGAACCAATTACGTTTCTCCCGCTTATAAGACGGGCACGTTATGCTCCCTAAAAACCCATTAAACGCTTTGGATTATTGAACGACTATCAATCATGATATTGTTGTCGGTTAAATCGAGTTTGTTGCCGTTTTTGAAAATTACCTTTGACCTACCTCTGAAAATGCTATCTCCGTATAATAGGTAGGCTTTTAGTCTGTGTAGTTTTAGGTGTCTTGATTTTCCGTTTATCACAATAGTTACAGATGGATACTCCCCTACTAAATAGGTAGACAGTATTTCTCCTTTTTTGTTTATGATATTATTTCCTATTATTCTGTAACCCCTGTTATAAGCTTCTTTTTCTAAATAGGAGAAAACGTAAGGTTTTGAGTTGTGGTGAGGAGTACTTCCTGGAACAGCTCTTTTGAAAGATTTCTCTATTATATCAGGACAGCACTTTTTTATCCAACCATTTACTTTTTGAGGATGTTTACCTAGTAGCTTTGCTACTTTACCCACCCAACCAAACATAGTAAAATCTATATTACTATTTTTAACTTTCTCTATATTGTCCTTTTCACCGCTAAGAAATTTCTCCCTAAACGCGGCATAGTATTGTTCTCTGTTTTGAACATTCTTTTTTCTATAGGAGGATAGCTTGAATAGCTTTGGCTCTAATGACTTTGGTTTAAATGTTATAGGATTTGAGAGTATATAGAGACACTCTTCTATTTTTGTTTCAGATAATTCATCAAATCTTATTCGGAAAATTTTCCACCCTATGCTTTCCAGATATTTTTGTTTTTTGATGTCTCTATCTTGATTCTTTTTGTTTCTAAAATGCTGCATTCCATCAAGTTCAACGGCTATTCTTGAGCTTAGAAAAGCGAAATCTATGAAATAGGGGTATTCTGGGTATTCATTAACTATATCGTATTTTTCTAATAAATTATGTTTTAACACCACATTATCATAAAACCAGCTTTCTAAATAACTCATTTTTCCTAGTCTTTTTCTTTCCCATGCGGTCTCTCCTAGTTGCTTTTTTAAATACTCAAATCTAGCCTTTCTTATTTTTTCTTTAGTTTCTTCTTTACACCCATTGCTTCGATATCTTTTAAGACACTCTCTGTCACCACATGTGACTTTAAATTTTATAGATCTGTTTGTATATTGTCTATTTTTACCGCAAAAACAGGTCGGTATTTTAAATCCCTCATACTTAACCACATAGTCTATATACAATAAACTATGCTCTTTTTTAAGATGTGCAGATAATGAATTTCTTGTTCTGAGCTCTTTTTTGCACACATAGCATATAGGCATAGTCGAACCTCCTTGCATGTTTAGGTTCGAATAATTAGTAGAGTATTACCCCCATCCAGGATCGAACTGGAGTTTATAGAGTGAAAATCTATCGTGCTTAGCCATTGCACTATGGGGGCAAAAGTTCTTATGTGAAACACAACCATAAATTTCAAAGATCAAAAAATGTGTGGTTGGCTACTCATACTCCCGCCCTGGAGTGCACACCACACGGGGCACCGGAACGGAGACAGCCGTAGCCGTCCATCTCTGAGTAACCTTGCCAAAACAAAGAACCCCGCCAGGATCTCTCCTGACGGGGTTCTTTGTTATTCCTAAGCAATGACCGCCCCATCAGGATATAGGTGCTCCTCCCTCTTCTCTACCTTCTATACCTATGGTCCTGATGATATTAGTCATAAATGCCTCAACCCTAATATACCTCTAAAAAATAGAAAAGTCAATAGGCAGGTGTCGTCCCACTATAAGAACGACACCTGATAGTCCTTGTACGCATGGCACATGAGCTCTTACGCTACACTATTTTTCAGCTTCATCCCTTCCAAATAGAGCAGGTCGTTGACCGCGATCGTGGTCATGCCGTGTTTGTCGGCGATTTCGTTGGTCATTTCCATCAGCCGTACGTGGTCCTGGAGGGAAGGGCTACCTTTAATAGTACGACCCCAAATTTTATTTACCGCCTCAATCACCCCGCCCCCAAACGGCAGCATACCGCGGTAGTCCTTCGCCACACCAAAATGATGGTGGAGATAGGCTTTTAGAGGGAAAAGCATAGACCAGCATGGGTCCAGTCTGGCGAATTCCTCGAGATCCTGTAGGGTAGGATCTCGTTTTACCGCGAGCTCATACGCCCGGTTGTTGTTTGCCATCACCATGATCTTCTTTTTGACCACGCCCGCGTCTTGCGGGATATAGCAGAGGTCACCGTCACCGTAGTGCTCCAGCAGATACGGGGTGATGTTTACCACGCGCTCATGGAGACACGCATAGTACTTCTCAGCGAATGCACGATCCTTGTCCGGAGACATTGGAGTCTTGGGCTGTGAGAGGTAGTGGAGGAGATTGGAACCTACGGGGATCTTACGGAACGCTTCATTTAATGAAGCGATGTCAATGAGAGAGACGCTACGCATAAACTGGCCTCCTGCGTTGGAAGGTGTGTAGTGCACAAAGACGCCTACTAAGAAGCGCCGTTCTGACCACGTTAGGCGATCAGGATACAATTAAGATACTTAAATCATAGAAAAATATCCTTTCGGAATTTTTCTATAAATCAAACTAAAACTCTGGTTTTTAATGCCAGAGGACTCTATATCTCAATTTAGAGTTTTTACTATGCCACACAAAGAGTCTGAGTCATTTAAAAATTTTAGAAGCCTCAAACCCATTGCTTCCAATGCATGGATAAGAGCATTTTTAATTTCCTTAAGCTCTAACAGTGTAGCATTTCTTTTCTTTTTAGGATTAAATCTTACGCTCAGACCTAGTGACTCTGAGCAGCCCATAAATTTAATGTCAAAGAACAGAAGGAACTTTTTAAATATAGTATAGGGAGCAGAAAAAATCAAATGATTTAATTTTATTGAATAATCAATAGAATTTTTTATTTTAGATTGGTCGGAGAAACATAATAAACTCTTAATATATTTTTGGATAAACACAAGATACATCTCTATTCGAAAAGGAGTCCGCGTATGCCTTTTAATCTCAAAGAAGCTGCAGAAAATTTATTGAATGTGGCGAATGCTCTGGAGAAAGAGGCATTCGATAGGACATTTTTTGTTTGCCAAAGCTGCAATCACACTGCATCTCTCACCTCGATCAATGCCAAAAGGAATAAAGTCGCGAAAGAGATGGGTGTGAAGAATGTGAATACCGTGACCGTGAATGAGAAAGTATCCTGCCCGGCATGCGATGGTGTCCTGGAGTATGTCCCCACAGATGAGAGTAGTAAATATTATGTGGAGGCTGCTGAGGGTGCTCCTCTTGAGATAGCGCCTCCGTCTGATGTATCGCCGGATATGCCTAAAGATGAGCCACTCCCGCCTCCTGAGAAGAAGAAACCTCCGAAAGGGGCTCCAGAGGATACTGGTAGCATTTTCGAGCCTGTCGATGAGAGAGAAAAGGATGAGGAGCTCAATTTAGATTTTCCTGAAGGGGAAGGTAAATCTGAAGATGAACCTCCTGAAATGCCGCCTGAGGGAGATAAACCTCCTGAGATGCCGCCTGAAGGTGAGAAGTCCCCTGAAATGCCTCCTGAGGGCGAGAAGTCCCCTGAGATGCCGCCTGAGGGGGATAAACCTCCTGAGATGCCTCCTGAGGGTGATAAATCTCCTGAGATGCCTCCTGAGGGTGAGAAACCTCCTGAGGAAGCTGAAATGCCTCCTGTGGTCGAGGAAGAAGTACCGCTTCTAGAGCCTGAGAAGAAGCCGAAAAAGAAGAAGGAAAAAGTAGAGTTCCCTAAAGAGGACGTGCCGAAATTTGAGAAAATGCCAAAAGATGCTAGTGATGATGCAGCCTATCAGGCGTCTCTTAAAAAGTACATGTTCTGAATGTTTCGATATGCAGATTAAAATAAGATCTAAATATGATTCTAGTGATAGGAAACACTCCTCAAAAGGTAGAACTTAAAGATCTTGGCGATTATATATACTATAAGCAACAAAAAATTTTTACAGATTCTCAGTATAATCGATCGCAGGATCTTCAGAGAGAAATCCAAAAAGGATCTTTAACGATACTCAAAAGAGCCGACGATAAGAGTGGCTCTTTTGATATACCCTCTGTAGGCTATTCCTCGGCATCCGCGGATAAATCTCCTGTGATGGATTTTTCCAAGCTGGACACTCTCCTGGAGCGTATTAATAGTCTGGAAGAGTCGATCAATGCCAAATCGACCCCTTCTCCTGAAGCTCATAATGATGTCATCAAATCTCTGATTGAGAAGGTGACTCGTTTGGAGAGTGAGCTCATCGCCGGTAATAATGGTCAGAGTTTGTCTATATTGCATGATGCTATTAAAAAATTGGAGGATAAAGTAGGCCGCGGGGCTGATGATGCTATTTTTAAAAAGTTAGAGGATATTTTAAACAGGGCCCCTGTTGCAGGTATTCCTGCTGTACAGAAAGAGGAGATGAGGCCTGAAGATGTTTATGTGCCCACGGTCACTGTGGAGGATGCCAATACGCATATTAAACTGGATATACGGACTATTGGTGGTGGGGATGATGTGAATGACTCTTTAAAGAAACTGAAAGAATTAAAATCTAAATCTTAAATACGGGAGGTTTATATGTGCGCAGTCGGACTTGACGTAGGAACATGTTGGCTTGTTTCAGCTACTCAGGATGATAGTGGTCAGACGCAAATTAAAAGTATTCGAGATGCGTTCTTGGATATAGAAGCGGACGAGAGTACTTTGAATATGCTTAAAATGTCTAATGTGTCTTATATACAGGATGGGAAAGACATCGTAGTAGTGGGGGACGCGGCACTAAACCTAGCGAATTTATTAAAAAGGAATACGCGTAGACCTTTACAAGAGGGGGTGATTTCTCCTGGTGAGCATGACGCAGAGAGAATTCTGGTTACTTTACTCAAAAATATTCTCCCTAAATCTAAAGTGGAGAATGAAAATGTGTTTTTTTCTGTGCCAGCAAAATCTGTTGACTCTGAAATGGATATTATATACCATGAAGCCATGCTTCGTAAGATTATAGAGGTCACAAGTGGATGTAAGGCCTCAGCAATTAACGAAGCTGCCGCATTGGTATTTTCCAATTGTTCGAACTGTGGATTTACGGCTTTAGCGACTAGTTTTGGAGCTGGAATGGTTAATACTGCTTTAGTATACCAGACTATGGTAGGTATGGCATTCTCATTATCTCGTAGTGGGGATTGGATAGATTTTTCGGCAGCACGAGCCGTAGGGTCTACCGCGACTAGGTTGATGTCTATTAAAGAGAGGGGTGTAAATCTTTTAGATCCCACTGAGGGAGATCCTAAGCAGATACGAGAGCGTGAAGCTATCATAATGTACTATCGCAGTCTGATACGATATGTCATTGACAATATTTCCAAAGAGTTCAAGAAGAATAATAGTAAAATAGAGCTTCCGGATTCTTTGCCGTGGATATTGTCTGGAGGGACCACAAAAGCAAAGAATTTTCTTGAGTTTTTCAAAAAAACTTTTGAGGAAGAAAAGATTAGCCTTGGGGTAGGTATCTCTGATATCCGTATGGTTTCTGATCCGCTCAACGATGTTGCTAAGGGGTTGCTCATAGCAGCCATGAATGAGTGATTATATTCTATTTATAATTAAAAAAGGTCTGTAGTGATGCAGGCCTTTTTTAATAAGAAATAGCATAATCTATTAATCTATCTTTCTTTATCAGACATTTTAATTTTAAAGAAGTCCCTATGCAGAATGACCTACTCAGAAATGTAAAATATCGTTTACTTGACGAATTGCGATATGCTATTGAAAAACATCAGATATATTCCGATTCTGTAAAGTGTTACCATAAGTTCCCCTACCAAGAACGCCCCTCAATGGGTGTGGTCCTCAAGAACGCCTCTTCCAGCAGAATAAAACTCTCCGCGGATGATAACGCCGGTACCCTCAAAAGTCATCTGACTCTGGCTAAAGCTGAGAATAAACCCTCGGGGTGCCTGGACTGGGTATGGGAAGATGCCGTGCATATGACCGAGCTCCAGCAGGATGAGGACCTCTCTAGTCAGATCCAAGGCACATCCACCTACGGTCAAAATCGTTTTTTCTATACCTCTAAAAAGCCTATCATATCAGGAAAAAATAATACGGTCGTCGCTGACAATTTCAGGCAGGTCTCTCTCACTCTGAACGGTGAAAATGTGCTCGCTGAATTCATAGACGGTAAAAGAGGGATAGTAGTTTTCCCGCAGGCACCCGTGGTAGGAGATTCTCTAAAAATCAGCTATTACTATAGCAGTCTCACCCCGCCTGGCAGGTATTATTTAGAGATCATATCCGCTACTCAGTTCGTCATAGATCCTTTCTATCAGGTACGAGACGAGGAGTTAATAATAGATACTACAGGATTAGAGACTACAGTCTCGCTGGCTCATGGCAATCTATATGGAGATTTTGATGTCCTCTATACCATGAAGACTAAATTCAGCAATAAAATCTATCTGGAAAAAAACGTAGACTACACTATCACGACCGCTGGAGTAATAACTTTTCTGAATCCGCTCCCTGTAGGCACTACTCTCTACGCTAATTATCGGTGGGGTGGCGCTACCATGGGACCGTTTGATATCCCTGAGCCATTCCATTACAATAACACCGCGCTGCCGGGGGTCATACTGGCATTCAGTAATCAGCTGGACGTAGGGACTCGGGTGGTGGTGCTGGTATATCCTCAGAGAGAGCCCTCAGCTATTATATATAGCGGGCATTATAAGATGGTTTTTGAGATAGAAGTATTTGCTAAAGATCCCATACAGCTCCCCGATCTCACGGACCATCTCATATCGGAGATATGGTCTAATCGCAGGCTGCCTTTGATCAGTGAGGGTCTGACTATAGAGGAGATGGATCCTACGGGTGAGTCCGAAGAAGTCTATGATAATAATACTGGAGACCTCTACTATAAAAACAGTATCACTTTACAGATGATGACAGAATGGAAAAAGTTTGTGCCGCTCAGTATAGAGCTCATGGATTTTGATACTAAACTTTATCAATATATCACGACAAAAGAATATGTGATCACGAATCAGAATAAAGTGTTGGAGATGAAACTGGTGCCGTGGACGGTGCCTTTTGAGGTGAAATATCCCAAAGTAGGATATGCCCGTCTGATTTGATCGAATAATCTCTTAATATAGATACCATTTTAAATTCATATTCACATCTCATATAAAAGGAGTGTCGGTATGCCGATTTATACGTACAAGTGTGAGGCGTGCAATTTTATTTTCGAAGAGCTGGTGTCGTACGATAAAAAAGATGATGTAAATTGTAATTTATGTAAAGGTAAAGCTCATAGGGGAGCGGCGGAGACATTCGGGATAAATACGACGCTGAATCCGAAAACGGACACGATTTATAGTCCGAAAGAGATAGATAAAGTAGTGGGGGCTGAGTCGGAGAAAAAATGGGCTGGATATGATGAGCGCTGGCGGCAGCGATACGAGGCCCGGCAGCAAAAAAGATGGAAGGGTATGACTCCTACTCCCGTGAATATACCAAAGGATCCTGACGGAAAGTATACGCCTATCATGCATTTAGGGAATAGTAAAGACAGGGAGTTGAGGAGAGAATATTCTACGGCGTTGCAGGAGCATAGAGCGGAGAGAAAAAAGAGAGGTGAGGATCAGTTTGATGCGCCTGGGGCGATTCTATAGCTTAGTTACTAATACTCTCTTAATATTTAAATATAAATAAGATACTCATAGCAGATATAGCCATATATAATAAAATAAAATCAACTGACGAAATTTAGTAATTAAGATATAAAAAGGAGCTCACTCATGGCTATAGGACCTCTTGAAAGTTTTGTATTCCCGGGCGTATTAGTCCGTACTATCAATGAGGCCGCGGGAGCCTCCACTGCAGGTGATATACGTTTCCCAGCTATTATCGGAGTGTCCGCTGAAGAAGTCCGTGTAGCTGATTTCGAATTGGTGAGAGGATCCTCTGCTATAGCGGACAATATTATCCTCGATGAGCTGGTGACAGGGACCTCTGTGTCCACACCGTCTGGATGGACTCCGGGCTGGATAGGTGGAGCGCAGGGTAGTGTAAAGTCATTTCGTGTCGCTAATGTCCCTATCGTGACTGGTGACGGGTCTGGAAAAGTCGGTACATCCCCCTCCAATGTAATAGTCACCGTCAATAATGAAAATGTGGCCGTCAATTCGATAAACGGTCTCACCGGTCAGGTAGATCTGGTCGTGATACCTAAAGACACTGACGTTGTCCGTGTCAATTATTATTTCAAGAGACGTGATACATATATCGAGAACGAGAATCTCATTCTCCAGGCTGACGGATCCAATAAGATTTTCAAAGTCCATAGCGCTCGTATAGTGAAGGGTGATAACAGTGGTACGTCGGCTACGGATGCCGATATCAACGGTACGGTAAAAATTCTTTATGATCCTACTCCGACCACTAATCCTGGTGATGAATTTGAGAGGACTGTAAAAGTCATCGATGTTAAAGTGGATGGTGTATCTGCCACTATTACCGCTTTGGACGGTTCTACGGGTAGAGTCACTCTGCAGACTGCTCCTACAGGAGGTGGCAGTCATACTCTTACGGTGACGTATTTCACGAATATCTGGCAGGACACATATGATATTCTACCCGCTCCTGTTGTGAATAGAGTCATTGAGGTGGGACTCAGCCAGGACACATCGGATTTTTCCGTGGGTAATGATTGTGTCCTGTCTGGAGATAATAAGCTGCACTGGGGTAATTCTTATCAGAAGACTCAGGGTGTCTACACTGTAGGGTCTACGGCTGTAATAAACAACATAGTGCCTTCTATCACAGATACTAAAGTTTATGGTAGAGTGGCTGCTCCTGCAGTGCCTAGTGGTGTGGATGCGGATAATATTCCTCTGAACACTGATGGCAACAAAGTTTTCATTCTACCCACAGCTCCTGTTGATTCGAGTGGTACTGGAGTGGCTACAGAAGATACCACATTGATTACGGCTTATGTGGGTTCGACATGGTCAGCTGCTTATACGGCTGGTCCGGTGACTGTTCTATCTATTAGTGGCAGTCAGATTACTCTGGCAGTGTCTCCTTCAAATGCCCTCTCGGAAAAAGTATATGTCACCTATTATGAGAACAACATAGTAGATGATGATTGGCTGTTTACGGTGCGTGTACCTGGTGCTGCTGGAGTGGGCAAATATACGATTTCTTCTCTGCTCCACGGTAATGCATTGTCGGTGACGCAGGCTGCGGGTGGTACGGTTTCTCCTGTATATGCGGGGTCCGGTTCTCCGAATTTAGAGGTAGATCCTCTTATTGCGTCTGTGGAACGTGTGACATGCACATTTGATGGTGCAGGTGGTTTCACGGTCACATCTAAACTTGGTACTGCTTTCGTAACTAACGGTCGTACCGGTTCTGTCACGACCTACAATCAGAATAAGGGTAAACTCGGTAAAACATATGTCGATCCTACGACTGGGTTCAGAGTGACTTTTGATAATGTTGCTTTTGCTCCTGGTGTAGGTACGACAGTCCTTTATGATATTGGTGACCCTACTGTCAGTGATGCTACTCAGAAGCTTTATATCACTGCTATCGGCAGTATCGTAAAAGTGATACCTGGCATGAATATCACGGTATCGACGACCTCTGGTAGCTATGCTGATGATACAGTAGTGCTCAGCACCTATAATAAGAGCGGTAATGAGCCCAATGTAGGTGATATGTACTATGTCACATTCGATAAGGCTAAGACTGATTACACTACGAAATTCCTGACGAATATGCGTGATGTAATCAAATATTTCGGGCCGATCGACATCAACAATAAAGTATCTATCGCCGCTAATCTGTGTTTTCTGAATGGTGCCCGTGCAGTGGCTATCAAGCAAATTTTAAGAGTGACGGGTGGTACGGACGCGAGTGTGCAGGATTACATTGATGGTATCGATGCTTTTGGTGAGCCGATGCCGAATGGTCTGCGTCCGTCGATGATACAACCGCTATCGACAAATTCGGAGGTACAGAGTTATCTGAAGACCTCTAATGCTATACAATCCAGTATCCGGTATAGGAACGAGCGTACTAGCGTTATAGGTTTTGCGGTCGGGACTACTTCTGATGAGGTTATTCAGAAATGTAAGAATCTCGCTACCGAGAAAGTCACGGCAGTTTATCCTGATGGTGCTATCATTGGTATCGTCGACACCTACGGTAATGAAGTCGAATATATCGTCGATGGATCGATGATCGCTGCCGCGGTAGCTGGGCGTGATATTTCTCCTGTCTCAGATATTGCTACTCCTCTGACCAATGCCACGATCGTAGGTTTCAAGAGACTCTACAGGAGATTGGATAATGTGACTGCGGCGTTGGTGGCGAATGCCGGGTGTACGGTGCTTGAGGAGCAGACTCCGGTTATCAGGATTTTGATGTATTTGACTACAGATATGTCCACATCGTTGACGAGGGATCCTCGTATTGTTGAGGTGAAGCATTCGATTCAGCAGGGTCTGCGTAATGCTTTGCAGCGGTATATCGGTTCCAAGAACCTGCCGAAGATGCAGCCTCAGATCAGGGATACGGTGGGGTCTTATTTCAAGCAGCTCAAGAAGAATGAAATCATTGTGGATTTCACGGGTATCAATGTTAAGCAGAACGAGAGTGATCCGAGTACGGTGGATGTGGAGGCATATTACAGTCCAGTGTTCCCGTTGAACTGGATTGTTGTGACGTTGAACCTGAGACAGAGTCTGTAACCAATAACCAAACAGAAGTAAACCACTATTTTGAAGGAGCATGACATATGGATCGCATAGCATTAGCAAAGAGATTAGAGGGTCTTTCGAAGGTGTTTGCCAGTGATTCCCCGTATCATAGGGATCTGAAGGCCATGTCGGAAGTCCTTCAAAAAGTTGATGATGATAAGTTCAAAACTATCCTGAGTACAGATTTTGTGTCGGATGTTGCTGCTGGTGATAAAGAGGCAGTTCAGCCTATGCTTCAGCAGCCGCTACCTACTACCAGGGAGCGTATGGAGGAGATGAGAGGCAGGTCTGGTCGTCCGATGCCGACTAGTGATCCTAAGAGTCAGGCTGATTTCATGAAATCTTTTGTGCAGAAAGCTATACAGGAAGGATGGCTCTCTCCTGAAGGTATGCAAGAAGCCAAGAAGCTTCGTATTGAGCCTGCACCGATGCCTATGAAAGCTCCTGCTGTTAAGCCCATACCTGGACTCGTTCGTGAGCAGGAGACTGCCATGAGTGCGGAGGCTTCTACTGAGCCGGTAGGGTTGTATTGGAACAAAGAGGCTTCGGAAGCTATTCTGAATAATCTCTTACGTGATGTCGTAGGGATGGATAAGAAGCAGATAGAGGATACTGGGCGTCATCTCGAAAAGAATCAGATTCCGGATGGTTCTCATGATGGTGAGAAGGCCAAGAATCTCAAGCCAGAGCAGACTCCTGATCAGGAATATCTGGATTCAGGTATTGTTGAGAAGTCTCATGGTAAGGTGAGAAAAGAAGCAGCGGTTGAAGAAGATGAGAAAGAGGATAAAAAAGAAGATAAGAAAGAGGATAAAGCTGCTAC
>OFOV01000020.1_pt1 | contig 17724 bp, 11 predicted proteins | sample 1542391 | NCBI WGS metagenome assembly OFOV01 (sample SAMN04958492, study PRJEB24370) | sediment metagenome | isolation source: lake sediment | place: USA: Lake Hill lake, St. Paul Island, Alaska | collected 2013
TAGAAGCTGTAGACGGTAAGAACAAAAAAATTCTCCTTCCCATGGCCCCTTCAGCCGGAAGTACTGCGGAAGTGACATATTGGGCCAAAGTTATTTCACCCCCCGGTATTTATGTGGTGGACTTCATTGAAGATAATCAGTTCACGGTAAGTCCCATCTATAGTGTGGATAATAAGGTCTTAGTCAATAAAACTACAGGACTTGAGACTACAATTTCATTGGGCGATGGCAATATTTATCCAGGATCTGAAGAAGTTGTTCTTGAAGGGAGTTTAAATTACTCCGGCGTTGATAGCTACATCTTGGTTCGGGACACAAATTACACTATCGATAATACCACCGGCATAGTCACTTTCCTGAATCCCGTTCCTGCGGATTCTGTAATGAAGACGAGCTATCGCTGGCAACCTACAGATTACGTGAACGGTCCCTATACGTTCAATTACTATCAAGAAGTTCATACTGCAATTCCCGGGGTGGTTATCTGTATGGGTCGCAGGGCTAAAAAGGGGGATCAACAGGCGATTATTATTTCTGAGGATAGGGAATCCCAAGCCATGATCTATGGGGGACATTGGGACATGTCCCTATCTCTGGGGATCATCTCCAAAGACACAATTCAAATGGAAGAGATGGTGGATCAGGTAGTTAATTACCTGTGGGCAGTCCGTAAGAATATCATGGAATTTGAGGGATTTACGCTCAATCGGGTAGAACCTACTGGAGAATCCGAAGAGACATTTATCGAGACCACCGGGGATCTGTATTATGAATCCACGGTGGATATTTCGGTGATGACCGAATGGCAGAGATTCATTCCTTATCTGTACACGATTAGGCACATCAACACAAATATAATTCCTTTGGTTCCTGATATGCGGGAAGTGATCAAATACCCAGAAGTCGGCTATGAAAGAGTACTGTAGAAACAATAATCTTCTAATATGAAACGATAGAAAGATAGAATCATATCTCAAATAGGAGTACTTGTTTATGCCCCTCTATGAATATCGATGCAGCAAGTGTGGTTTAAGGTTTGAGGAATTGAAAAGTAGCAAAGAAAGTTCGGCGGTGGTTCCGTGTCAGAAATGTGGGAAGGATTCGGTTCGACAGATCAGTGCTTTCGCCCCGGTGGTTACTGGGGGAAGTGCAAATGAACCGGTAGACATGAAAATAGGCCGTGAAGCCAATAAAATGATGGCAACGGTATCATGATAACCAATCAAAACGGCATGATGGGAAAGAGCTTAAAAATTTCGAATTACCGAAAGCCAAAGATGGCAAGTTCATGCCGGTGATGGGTTTGGGGGAGAAGAAGGAAATAAAAAATCGTCAGGAATATGTTTCGGCTCTTCAGGATCATCGGAAACAAAGGCAAGAAAAGGGAATTTCACAGTTTAGCGATAAGGGCGGGTTTTGATTCTTGTGGGACCCTTCGTTCGCATCAATAATAAATAAGATGTAACACCCAGATCCAAATCAAATCCTAAATCAAACATCTTATGGTGACAAACACAAAACGAACGAAGGAGACCCCTTATGGCAGGCATTGGACCGTTTGATTCGTTTGCTTTCCCAGGCACCTATACTCAAACCCTCAATGAACCACCTCTTGTAAGTGCTGCAGGAGCCCTTCGTATCCCGGCATTCATTGGTGTCGCCAATGAAGTGACCCCAATAACCGCCTATGAAATGATTCGTGGCTCCAGTTCCATGGCCGACAACAAGATTACCCGGGAAGACGTTTCTTCTCAGGTTACTGGAACCAACCGGAATTTTCTTGTCACGTTCAAACCCCTTGTGACCGGCACAGGTGGTGGGGTTCCCGCTGTTGATCCTCGAAATGTAACTGCTTACGTGAACGATAACATTGTCCCTGTGGCATCAATTGATTCGGCCACAGGAACTGTGTATCTCGTGTCCTTCCCAACTCTTGGAGATACGGTAGAGATTACCTATTACTTCAAGCGCATGGATACGTTGATCACCAATGATGATCTTAGTGAGCAGGCTAATGGAGTTCTGATTCTGGGAGTTCCAGTTGGCAATAAAGTTTTCAAGGTAGAAAACGTTCCGATCGTTGATGGGAGTAATGGTGGTATCACAACTACTGATACCACGAAAGTAATCTTCACTGTTAACGCAGTTCGGGTATCAATTACTGCTGTTGATGGTGATACAGGATTGGTAACATTGGCTCAAGCTCCATTAGCAGGGACTACAGTACTTGCTACTTATTACACCAATACCTACCAAGACACATACGACATTCTTCCCAGTGATCGGGTCGCTGCAATCACACGGGTAGGATACAGTCCTTCAACGACAGATTTCGTTGATACCGCAGATTATGTACTTGACACGACGGGTTCATTCAATACAATTAACTGGGGTAACAGTGCCAAGATTGCTCATGGTACTTTAACCACTGGTTTCTCCTCTTTCTACAGCCAGCTTTCTGATACACTCTATGATAATAGAAACTTCCGAAGGTTGGCAAGTGGTGTTTCTGATAGTACCAATGTAACGTTCAGTCTTGAATACACTCCGACGACCGGTTCTGGTCTTGGAAAGCCCACAGATTCTACAAGTCTGGTGACTGCATATGTAGGGACCATACCTACTACAGCTACTGTGGCGATTGTGACTGAGGTTGATGCTTCACTGGGAAAAATCACACTGAAGACACCTCCTGCTGCTGGACAGAAGGTGTATGTCACGCAGTATCAGAACATGTTGCCTGATGACAATTGGACATTGGATGTTAAGACTGCTGGAGCTGGTGGGGTAGGAACTTATGGGATCACAGGAGTGAATACGGGTATTGGTTACAATATCCTGTGGTCACTTTCAGATACAACGGTAACGGATCCTTATTTTGCTGTTGAGAATGTTACCTATCCTGCAGGAACGGGAGCAGTAAATTCGGATGCTCAAGTAATGCCCGGATATGGTCTTGATGAAACCATTAGTTTAACATTCTCAGATTCCACAACATATGTGGTCACTTCTAGTGTCACTGGTGGAACTGGTTCTGCTGGGGACAATACCGGCTATCTGAATCAGACCTACATGGATGGTAAGACAGGTTTCCGTGTCACTGTTCTGGCGAGTACTTCTGTGGCCTATGTTGCAGGAAACAAGATTGGATACAGATCTTCTGCTACGGTTAAAACAGGGGCAGTTCCGATCCGTGCAGTTCCCGGTCTGAAATTGTTTGCCACGGATACGTTAGGTACTAATGCTGGGGACACTGCTCTTCTCAATACCTACAACAAGAGTGGTAACGAACCCAGAATTGGGGACTTCTATTATGTCTCCTTCAATGAGTCAAAAGAATTTGACTCAAATGGTTTAACAAAAGCGGCAGTAGTAGCTCTTGAGAAGGATGCTCTCGCTTTTACGGGTGGAATTGCATCAAATAACAAACTGGGTATGGCGGCACATCTTTCCTTCCTTAATGGTGCTCCGGCTATGGCTCTGTTACAGATCTTGAGGACCACAGGTGGAACAGATGCTCCGGATAGCAGGTACATCAAGGGTATTGATTATTTCAACATTCCTCTTCCTGGTAACATTCGTCCTTCACTGATGGAACCGGTTACCACATCCATTCCGGTGTTGTCGTATCTGAAGACGAGCAATGTGATTCAGTCTTCAATTCGTCAGCAGAACGAGCGGATGAGCTACTTCGGTTTTGCAAATAATACTTCACCGACTACGGCAATGACTTTTGCGCAGTCGATGAATTCCGAGCGTATGACCGGTATTTATCCTGATGGTGGATTCATGCCGATCACGGACGAGCTTGGAAACAGCGTTGACTTCTTGGTTGATGGATCATTGCTTGCTGCAGCCATTTCAGGTCGGGATACTTCTCCTGCCTATGATGTGGCGGAGCCGTTGACTCATAAGCCGGTGGTAGGATTCTCACGGTTGTTCCGTAGGATGGATCCTGTAACGCAGGCGCAGGTTTGTAATTCAGGTATCACTCTACTTGAGGAGCAAGCTGCGGGGATTATCGTTAAGATGGATTTGACCACAGATGTGTCATCTGTTTTGACGAGGACTCCTTCGGTGATTCGGATCAAGGATTTTGTGCAGAAGGGGACACGTTCTGCATTGAATCCATATATTGGAATGAAATATCTGACTTCGAGGGCGACTGAGGTTGAGAAGACATTGAGTTCATATCTCAGTGCTCTTCAGGCGGCACAGATTATTACGGGTTTCACTGGGGTTAAGGCGACGCCGAATGCGAATGAGCCCACGACACTTGACGTTGTGGCTTACTACAGTCCAGTGCTGCCGTTGTTGTGGATTATTGTGACTTTCAATCTCAGAAGTAATGTTTAAGGGTAATTGGAGAAGGGGAGCCTTGAAATAGAGGTTTCCCTTCTCTTTCATCTTTGTTCAAGAGGAATAGGTATATGGCAGCAGACCCCAAGAAAGTTGCGAATAACATTTTGGAATTTCTTATAGATCCGACGAAGATACCTGTGCAGCAGCGGGTGTATTTCCGTCCGGAGGAGAAATTACAGAATGAGACTTATGAGGGTGCGAAGGCGGATGCGGTGAAGGCGTATGGGGATCAGAAGAATAACACAGATTTCTATCCTGGTAAAAACAGATCACAAAGGAGTTCGAACATGGACAGGAAAGCGATGGTAGCGAGTTTTGATATTCTTTCCAAGAATTTCAAGAACGAAGAGGATCCGTTTGCAGTCCAGCTTCGTACGATGGCATATGCTATGGCGAAGATGGGAGAAGAGGAGCTTGTGGATCGTTTAGCTGAAGAAGCTCCTGATTTTGAGCAGATGGATGTAGAAGCCAAGAAAAAGGTCGAATTTGTGACATGCCCAAAATGTGGGAATCCCAAAGTTATGAAGCAGACTGGATATTGTCTGAAGTGCAAGACCAAGGGAATTGGTAAAGGGAAGAAAGCTCCTGAAGAAGAGAAGCCTGCTGAGAAAGAAGCTTCAGAAGTCAACGATTTTTGGGGTAAGGAAGCTTCAGACCTCATTGCTAAGACATTGGTGAAAGATGTTATTGGTGAGGAAATGGGTGATGACGATGATGATAAGCCTGCTGCTAAGGAACCTGTGAAGGAAGCTTGTCCGGTGAAGGAATCCAAGAAGGAAGAGAAAGTGGATCCTATGGTGGATCCTGAGGAGAAGGAAGCTTGCCCGAAGGAAGCTGCATCTAAAAAGGATGCTGAGGAACCTGTGATGGATCCTATGCCGATATCGGCTCCTGAAGCCAAGGGTGTTGAGATCAGTATTAAGGTTCAATCCGCAGAAGAGAAGAATCCTGTGAAGCCTGAGGAAAAGAAACTACCTGCTGAGGAAGTTCCAGAAGCAGTGGAATCCAAAGTAGACACAGATATTCTCAAGGCTGCAGCATCTTCATCTGTCTATGATGGAATTGAGATGGAAGCGGGGCTGATGACTTCGGATGATATTGGAGAAATGTCGAATGAAGAGAAGCAGAGACTTTCCCAGTTGTTCGCTCAGTAATTCTGGGTTGAATAGCTTTTGCACATAACTAGGAGGATTTTCCAATGGCACGAGACCATGATACTTATATCTTTAGGAAGGGTGTTTCTCCAAATACCCTTTCTGTCATCTCTTCAAAGAACCGCATCTATGCGGTGAACTCTGAGGGGGCTCAACATCAGATTGGGGTCATAGCGACATTTGATCCGTCTGAAGCTAGGACCATCGAACCTATACGTGGTATAGGTTTTGGTGATCATATCGCGGAACTGGTTCCTGGTGTGACAGATCCGATGACAATTTCCGTGACCCGTAGTGCTCTGTATACTTCAAATATCTATCAGGTGTTTGGGTATAAAGCGGGCGTTGATGGGTTGGTGAGATCGTTAAGGCATCATCGGTGGCCGTTTGATATTCGTCAGGAGATTGTTTTCAGTGCTTTGGCTCAGATTGATAAACCTGCCCCAACAGGAACTAATGGGGATACTGGTGCTCCTCTAACGATTGAAATGAATAGTGCTCCAGAAGGGAATGCTCCAGAAGGGAAAGCACAAGCTCTTGTCACAGTGTATGAAGCCTGTTGGATTTCTGACTATTCAGTTTCGTATGCATCAGACACAGCATTGGTTCAGGAAACGGTGACAATCAATGTCTCCGACATACTGAATCAGTGGGCAGCAGCATTCTATCTTGATGCCGGGTATGATTATGATCAGAATGGTCTTACAGAAAGTGGTCTGTCTCAGAGACTCCTTCAGGCATAAGTTTTGGATTTTCGTAGGGTTTAAGTTCAGAATAGAATAAAATATCAGATCACACATCAGAATTGTGGAATAACATAACATACCAAATCCTTCCTATTTCATCCCCTCGAAAATCTTCTTTAGATTTTGTTTTTCTACATTTCATATAGAATAAGAAAGGATATTTTCTCATGTCCTCCCTCAAAGACGTTTTTGCTAAGATCAAGACAGCTTTCTTCCTTAAGAAAGAAATAGACTTTGAAGAAGCCGGAATTAAAATGACATTGGAACCTCTGACTTCCGCAGAGGAACTTAAGGTTCTGGAAGCGTGCAAGGATTATGAAGGAGCAATTTACATTGAGGGGATCAAGAAACATTCCCTGGCCTATACTATCCGTAAAATTAATGATATGGAATTCAAGGGGGAATTTGTAGATTACGAAGATGAAAAGGGGAAACCCGCTTCGGAATCCCGCCATTTGTTTATGTTGAAACAGATTGAGGAATGGCCAGCAGCATTGAGAGACATGCTTTTTGAAGCGTTCAGTAATATGCAGACGGAACTTGAGCAAAAGATAACGTCACAGGCTAAGTTTGAGAGATTCGTCTTAAAGGCTCCCGAGACGGAACCAGAGAAGAAACAAGAGGCAGGGGTACCTGAAGGATTCAGGAGGATTGTAGAACCTTCGGATCAACCAGAGGATGAAACAGAGTTGGTGAATAGAATAGCTCAAAAGGAAGTTGAAGAAGCTCAGGCAGCAATAGACAGGGCTAAGAGTGGACAAAGATAAAGCCTATCAGGCACTTTCAGATTTAATCTTCAAAGGCTTCCTGACCACTGAATTGGACTTGGCTGGGGAGCTTTTGGTTTTTAAGACTGTGAATGAGCGCGAGTTTGAACTAATAAAACTGTTATCCGGAAATCCCAGTCGGAAGGACTATGGTTCGAGATTTAACATTTTTTTCTTTGCATACAGTCTGATTGTATTCCAAGGGAAGAATTGTTTGGTGGACAGGGATAAGTATGTAGCAGAAGTGAGTGAGGCATTGAAAGAGATGCCTGCGATGTTGTATAGGAAGATACTTGATAATCTGAATGTTCTAAGGAAGGATTCTTTTGATGCTCTGAGATACTTGGAGGGGTTCTTATATACCAGGCAATCGAGGAAGGTATGGCAGTCTCTTAATGGTGTTTTGCCTTCTTCTACGGAGGCTACAGGGATACCTGGGACGGGGGAATTGGGATTGAACATTTTTCAGGAGCATTGGGTCCAGATTAACAAATCGATGGATATAGAGGAGCAGGCGAACAGAGATTTTTATTTGTCTTTGATGGTGGCCTCGGCATCGAATCCTAAGGGGGCTCGTGGGATACGGAATCAGCATGAGACGCAGGCGCATAGTATTGAGGAGCGTAGGAACAAGTTAGCGAAGGTGGGGTTCATAGATACGAAGGCGTGGTCTGAGGAGGGGTGGGCGGCACCTGTGGATACGGCGGAGGAGTTGGTGGCGGAGTTAGAGAGGCAGATGGAGGGGAAGAAGGACAGGCATGATATTTTCATGGATAAGTATTTGGAAAAGTTGAGGGAAGAGGCAGAGAGAAGGGCCCAGGCTGCGGAGGAGAGGATTAAGAAGGCTCGGGAGGGTTATGATAATGTCTTTATACGAGGCGATCAGAGGGCGCTTACTCCGGAAGAGACTTTGCAGTTAATGGGGAAGCGGGCTCCTACAGTGGCTCAGGTGAGGGATGAGGAAGTGAGTCCTGAGGATGCAGGTAAATTTTACAAGAAGATAGGGAAAAGAGTTTTGACTTCGGCGAATTAAGAGGATCATTATGGCTGTAAGTGCAAAAGCTTTGAAAGAGATCAATGAGACTCTTAAGAAGATTTACAAGTCTTCTCTGGATAATGCTAAGGCTGTGAGTGAGGAGGAGAAGGCTTATAAAAAGTTGGATGATACTCTTAAAGGAACAACAGAACAATTAGATAAAATTAACAAAGGATTTAAAAAGAGTACAAAAGAGGTGAAGGATTTTAAGGAAGCAGTAAAGAAGACAACATTAGATGAGGACATTAAGGGTGCAAGGGAGGAAGTCGAGAAATTAACAAAAGAAATGGCTGATTTGGCTAAAGCTGGGGGAAAGATAAATACTGATGGATTTAAAAAATTGGAAAAGGCAATTGACACAGCTAAAGATAAGGTACAGCAATATTATGATGTGATGTCGAAGTCTGCGTCTCAGAATACGGCTGAGACTGTTTCTACTATGAAGGGTGGATTTGGTCAGATAGGGAATATGTGGAAATCATTGAAAACTGGGGATCCTAAGGCTTTGTTGGATCAAGCGAAGGCTGCAGAAGAATTTGCGACGAAGATGAAGGGTGGAGCACAAATAGTAGGAAAAATGCCCGGGTTAGTGGGAACACTCGGGAAAGCAATGGGTGCTTTGGGAGGTGTGGTTGGGAGTGTATCCAAGTTATTTGCTGGTCCTGTGGGTTGGGCTGCTCTGGCTGCGACAGCGATTGTGAGCGTAGCTATGAAAATAGATTCTTTTGTGAAGGATGCGAACAAGAGATTCGCGGCTATTCGAGGTCCGGATATTTTTACTAAAGATGTGGGACAGCAGATGACAGATTTCAATTTGGCTATTACTGATATAGCTTCCAATCTTCATGATGGATTGAAAGCTGATGAGGTATATGCTTTTGCCGCTTCTATAGCTCAATCGGGAAAAAGATTACAGGATCTTTCTAACTCTTTTTATAGTTTCAGGGATGTGGTCTCTATAGCTGCAAAAGCGAGTAAAGTATTAGGAATAGATATTCAAAGAACTGGGGATGTGATGTCCAAGTTTTCTATTGACTATGAGATGGATATTAAACAGATAGATCAAGCTTTTGTACAAGTAGCTTTTGATGCTGGAAGGAGTGGAATAAGTACAGAAAAATTCTTGGCTGCAGTGGAGAATGCTTCTAGTGGGTTAGCTTTTTATGGGGTATTTGTTCGAGGGGCTTCCAAGGCTATAGCAGACCTGACAAAATCTCAGGTGGTAGGAGCTACAGACGCTGGTAGCACTGTAACGGATTTGATGCAAAAGTTTAAAAACATGTCTATAACGGAGCAAGCTACTTTAGTTACATTTATGAGTAAGGGTGGACAAGCCGCTAAAGATATGTATGCTAGTATTAAAAAACAATATGATGAACAAATAGCCACCGTAAGTAAAAATATTGTTGAATTAAAACTGAAGGGTGGAAATGAAAAAGAGATAGAAACTTTACAAAATAAACAGGCCGAATTACAAAGAAAAGCTGCGATGGCTCAACAGGGTGCTAGTGGCGATCTTTTGGGAGCATCTGAAAATTTAGGGGAATTTTCAGATAAAGCGATGGATGTTTTTAGAGCCTCACTTCAAGGAATAGCTAAAGGATTAGGTGGAGATATAGGAGATCTTGATCTTCCTGCATCTACTAAAGTTGTATTAAATGAAGCAGCAAAACAGCTAGGCTTAACAGCGGATCAAACTAGACAATTACTAGGTTCTTCCCGACATCAATCTCAACTTTTTAAAAACATATTAGTGGGAGCAGATAATCTTTCAGGGATTCAGGAAACATTAGTGGGTATGAATTCCTCAGGAAAAGAATCAGATAAACAAAATTTAGAAACTTTAGACGGTATTTTAACTAACGCGGAGAAGGATTCTGGTTCATTGGATGCATCAGCAGAAACTCTAGGAAACCTATTTCATCTTACTGGTGATGAAACTAAAACTCTGATTGCTGGATTAAAAGTAGATAAGAAAAATATCACATTTTTGAAAAAGATGGTTCATGGTGACAAAGTGACTGGAGAGAATGTAAATGCATTATTAAAAGAAACAAGTACTGGCTATAAAATGGTGCAAAAGCAAGGTGATGATGCTTCTGGAAGTTCGGATGCTACTCAGAAAGCTTACGATGATACATTTGTTCAACTCAGAAATCATACTCTTTCTTTGAAGGACATGAGCGACATAACAAAGGACGGATTGAAAGCCCAGCTTTACTATTTAGACGGTATTCTCAGTGGTATTGATGCCTTGATATTGGGGGGAAAAGAAAAAGAAGCATATAAGCAGACTATAGGGGGAAGAGCAGCAGAAAAAGCTTACATGAAAGGATTAAATCTTCTTTCAACTACTGGAATTTCAGGATTAGAAAAACCGGAAATAAATAAAGAAAAATTCCAGAAAATGGATCCAGGAGCACAGATGGCGACTGCTCAAGAGGGTGCTGCTGATTTATCTAAAAAAATGGATCAACAAACTAAAGTATTAGAAACACTAGAAACATTGGGAAGTGAAAATGTTGCTGCAACAAAATTGGGAACACTCAAAGCACAATTAAAAGATCCTAATACTAAAAAAGAAGATAAAGAAGCTATTCAAGATCAAATAGATGGTATCCAGAGTGTGTTTGATGAGATGGCGGCCCAACATGAAAGTTTTGATAAAGTGATGGAAAAACAAAAAACAGATAGGAAAAAATTACTGGAAAATGAAAGAATAAAATTAGCCGCATACACCAATATTACTAAATATTTACCTACAATGGATGAAAATGCTCAAAAAACAGCCAGTCTTATTGGAGCTTCTTTAACAAAAGAAGGAGCCACAGCTCTCAGATCTTCCATAACATCCCAATATGGTGGGTCAAAGATGACTCCAGAAGAAGCCGAAAAAAAGTTTACATTGACTGGATTTAAGAGGGCATTTCCTGACCTGAAACTCGTTAATGGGGTCTATAATATACCTTCAGATGAACCAGCAAAAGCACCGGAGAAAAAAGCTGGATTAACAACTCCAGAAATGGTCACTAATGCTGGACTAGTACATTTAGATCCCGGGGAAACCATTCACCCTGCCCAGTTTAAAGAAGCCCCAGGTGCAATGGGCGGTGGAGGTGCGGGGGGAGGAAAAAATATTACCATCAATATAAATGCCACCGAAAAAGACCTGGCCCAAAGAATTGCAATGGCAGTACGCGGCGTCCTTTATGAAGAAAACATAGCGAACTGATTATATGCCCATAACCAATAAATTAATTTACAAAGAGAATTACGGTCCCCCGTATAATAAAACTCCATTCATCATGGCCCTAATTGATAGGAATGGAACCCTGCAGGGCATGACCTACCCTCCAATTGATCGTTCAATGGAGTCTTGGGCTCCGCTTACTTCTCTGCCTCCATCCCCCACAATTCTGGGCATAGAACTCATGGTCAATCCTGCAAGTATGTCCACCAATATGGCCAAGATTGTTAACCGTACCCAAAGTATGGTCAGTTTCGTGGAAGATCATTGGGGTGAAGAACTCGATACCCTCACCTTCCAAGGTAAAACCGCCTCCTTTGTCGTTGGTGGAAATGATCTCTACAGCATTAGAATGAATGATTCTGAAACCTCTCCCACAAAAAGATATTCTCGCAATGCAGTTACCAATGAAGCTATTCGATCTGATCTTTATACTGGTGTAGGATTAGGTTCCTCTTCCCTTTCAGCTACAGACGGAGTAAAAGATTACGAAATTGGCCTCACCACATCAAGAAGACGCTGGTCCGTGTCCTACAAACTTTTCAAAAGATTCATTGATCTCATTCGATATAATGGCTGTTTTTTCGATAACCAAGGCTTCGTATCCAAAAGATATTATATTATGCTCTCCTACGGGAACTCAGCCTATAGGGGTCTATTCGAAAGCATAGATCTAACCGAAGATGCCAGTAGTCCTTTTAACTTCACGTACACAATAACGTTCAAGTCAGAAGAGACTATTTATTCCTACGTTAATTATGGGTCTTCAGCCACAGCGACACCCACTAAATGAGCAAAAAACAGATTAGACTCGATACCGGAAATGTCCTTGATGTTATTCAGGGGACTCCAACATTTAAATTATCGGGTCAGAATGAATATTACACCCAAGTCATAAATAGCATTGGTCCCAATTCAGTTGATCTGACTGAAAATAGATCCCTTACCGGGGCTGCCCCAGCTATTCTTCCTATGCGGATAGCTACAGTAGGGAAAGATGGAAATCGTGTAGAATTCACGATGCTGATTAACCCAGAAACTTGGAACCATGGGAAAACCAACTCATATCAGGCCACCTACACAAGACAGGGATGGCAGCTTCAGCTGTGGGGTCCTAACCAGGATATGATAAGTTCTACTGGGAAATCCGCAGCTACCATGAATCCCGGGACCGGTCTCGATAATTTCCTTCAGGTGACTTCTTTCGGATATCTTAATCTCATGGCCCTGATTGCAACCTATAAGACCAATGGATATGAATTTTTGGACCCTTCAGATGTCCGATCCCTTACCCGAGTGATTAATAGAATTCGTGGTGTTCAGATTTTGTATGATGGTGATGTTTTCATGGGACATTTTAACAATTTCACTCTTGATGAGGATGAGACACACCCTTATATTTTCAACTATAACTTTGAATTCATTGTTAGCACTCTTGATGGTACAGACAGTGGCATAAAGGGTCATTATGTACACATGCCGGTGCCTACCGGAGATTTATACACAGGAACAGCAGCTGATGTGCATTCGGTTGTTATTCTTTCAGATGTAGCGACAAAACAGCCTACTTCATCTGTAGCTCCTCCTAAACCGGTAGATGATATGATTACGATACGACTTTGGGAACGAACAACCGGATTGAAATGGAGTGAATCGTCAGGATTAGGACTTACTGATGGTTCAGTGAAAGGCAATTTAGCGTTACGGCAACAGTTATATACCATGAATTGGAATCCTACCACCAAAAAATTTGAGGCCAGATAATATGGGCAGATATGATGGTGGAGAAGGCCTTTTTGGGGCCAATGAAATATCCAGCAGGGGTGTAATTAAACTTGCCCCGGATGTCCTTGTAACTATTAATGGGGCACTTGGATCTACTATTCTCAAACCTGTGACCGGACAGGGTGGAAAAGTAGATTTCCAACAAGGAATTTCATCGGTTCAGATACAGAACAATGTAGATCCTCCGGGATCATCTACTTGCAGTATTGAGATTGCGACTCCTATTTATGATGAACGATCTAAGTACTGGGTGAGTTTCAAAGGAGAAGGAGATCGTACCTTCAAAGTCCCCTATTTCGTACCCATGATGGAAGTACAGGTTTTTTTCAAGGGAAGATTCCTGGTTGGAGATCAGCCCAAGTATTATCCGGCATTTTGGGGATTTATTACGAACGTAGAGGAATCTTTCTCAGGGGGGCTTTATAAAATTACCCTACAGTGTGCGGATATGCTACATTGGTGGCAGTATATCTTAGTAACTTTTCGTCCTTCAGTTGCTACAGATGCTTTCACTGCTGGAGGACAGCATGCAACGGTATTCGGATCTCGATATCTTACATCAAATGCTTTCGAGATCGTGTATGCCCTGACCCGTCAGATGGGTTTCGAGAATTTTTTTACGCCGGATTGGGTAGCGAAGCTTCCGGGACAATCAGCTGTGAGTATTTCTGATAAGGAATACAGAACAATTTACAAAGAACTTTTTACGTATTGGACGGATAAATTTAGCCAGTTTGGAAAAGGAAATTTGCTGAAGATGTATGGGGCTGCAGGAAACCTAATAAATGATCCTAGGGGACGAAACGTACAGTATCAACAAGATACAGGAGTTAACAGTCAGGGTGATTCCCTCACAAAAGCTAAAGATGCGGATACGACTCCAGTAGCTTTTAAATTTGAGCAAGATGATAAATTTCTGAAAGACTTTCAAGTTTTCAACGAATTTGCTAGTCTTTCAAAAAGTTTGGCTGAAGCGGAGTACATGACTAAAATTGATGTCGCGACGGAATTAAAAAACAGAGTAAATTATGAATTTTTTCAGGATGTGAATGGATCAATCATATTTAAGCCTCCATTTTACAATCTTGATGTGCGGCCACTTATGCCCTATAGGATTAAGAGCAACGATATTATCAATTATTCTTCTTCTATTAACTCGGATGAAATCGTTACCTGTTTAGAAGTACAGACCAGCATACAGCAGAACATTCGTGATGAGAACTGGATCAATATGGTTGGATACCATATTGACATAGAACTTAACAAACAGTTTGGGCATCGCTATAAGAAAGAAAACTGTTGGTGGTTATCGGGAACGCACTTGGCTCAGTCGTATGCTGTGGGAAGAATGTCACAGATGAATGCTAAGTGTTATGTAGGGAGCGTGACCATACCAGGAAGACCCGAACTCCGTATGGGATATCCAATCTATCTGGAGCACAAAGATGCTTTTTACTATGTAAAATCAATAAATCATGCTTTTGATTATGGCGGATCTTTTACCACCACACTCGCTTTGGAAGCCAAAAGGCAGAAAATGTATGATGTGAAAGATGGAGTTTGGGTACCTCAAGAATATCAGGTCTATTTCCTTACTGGTAAGGTTACACAAACGTTGGATGAGAAGATGAATCGATGGGTTGAGAAAACAACTCCTCAGCAACAACAAATTGATGCAAGTGATCCAAAAAAGAAATTTCTCAATATTATTCGTGGTTCAGATATGGCAGCTTCAGTAGAACCCGGTATTTATGATTACAAGGATCAAGGGGACGCGGCCAAAATACTGTTGAATGAACAATCACAAGCACAAAAACAGGCAGCAGCTAAAAAACAAGCATTCATTCAAACTATTTCTTCCGCAGCTTCTTTATCCACAATTCAGGAAAAAACCATTCCCTACACGGATGAATTTGGTTATCGGGTAGTTGGTGGACTACGATATGGAAGAGGAATTTCAGTTTTACCCCAAACCGTTTTTGACGGTAAAGAGATTAAAACGGCTGGAGAAAGAACTCAAAAGGACATAGTTTCTGCATATCAAGCTAATATGCAGATGGATAATGCAACCGATGAAGGCAATTTCATGAAGGATTATTTCACCAAAGCAGTATATAATGATGCAATGACAGGAGCAAAAACTCCTATGGAAGGTCTTGTCCCAGGTCCACTAAAATTTGCCTATGAAAGTCTCAGCAAAGAGTTTAAACCATCTACTGCATCTCAGGCAAATCAGATAGCAAATATGTTAGTTGAAACTTCTCATACGGCATCTACTGTATCTTTGGTGAATCAAATCTTTGAGCAACGTTTCTCTTCACCGAATCCATAATTATGGCTATAACTCCAGGCAGAATATTTAACAAGGGTGCCAAGCCGGATTCTATCTTTTCCTCCTTGGCTGGATCCCAGAAGGCCCACCGATATTTCTATCTACGGATCGGTGAGATAGTCGATATCCGTCCCGATCAGTACATGATAAAGGTGGCATGGAAGACCGGAAAAGGAGATGGATATACCGACTGGATCAACATGTCCTTCCCCTATGTGGGCCCCGCAGGCTGCATAGGAGCATACCCTGAGATAGGAGCCCTAGGAATTTTTGGCTTCGCTGATGAAGATTCCTCTTCAGGAAAAGGAACCCCCCTACTACTTTCCTACACTAATGTCTCTCTTCAAGCCGCTTTAGATTACAACTGGAAGAAGCTTTACCCCGATTCGGTTCCTACAGAAGAAGAAAACATAGTCTTCACCAAATTCAGGAAACTTTCCGAAGGCGATCTCATAGTAGCTTCTAAATTTGGTGGAGAACTCTTCATAAATAAAGACGTTGAAATAAAAGATGGCCTGAAAGATACCATCCTACTTAGGCACTCTGACCAATCCATCATAATGACCTCGCTGAACAACTTTCAGTTCAGCAATGGTGCTTCTGTAACTGCCGGGGCTATCATAAGAAATTCAGTCAATATTTTTGATTCTTCTGGGAATAGAATACCTAATCAACTCACCCATGAAACTGCAACTCCTGATGGAAGAACTCCTATCTACCTGGTTCCTAACGGGGCAGCAATAGACGAAAACACCCAGTTCTATTCAGAATACAGAATTGATGTAGATGATCTGGTAGATGGAAAATTGGACCGTAATGATATCAATGCTCAAACCGCCCTAGGTGTCCGAGATCCTATAGTAAGAATGGTAATGGGTAACTATGCTGGAGCAACCCTATCCGATATCCTAAATAAAAAATATGGTAAAATTCTTCGTCCCATTCTATTCTCCTCTCCTATCGACTACACCGGTAATTTCGATCTGGTAGAATGTGTTCAGAACAAGGGCATGGATGAAGTAGGCTCATTAGGACTGGCCTGGGCATTACACCTTCTTAAGAATAATGCCTTCATGGGATTTGATAAGGAAGGACAGTTCTATCTCAATCTTGGGGCTTCTACTGCCGCTAATCCTTCCGGGGCAGGTCGATCAATGTCGGTTCTTGCTTTGGGGGCTCTCAAAGAGATCTATGGACAATCAGTTTATGATGGGAATTCCTGGGACTTATCTACCAAAGGTGGGATACGTTGGAATATAGGAGCACATACCGGAAAAGGACAGAGTCGCAGTATAGACATCAAGGCCTCTTCCGGGATGAAACTTGAGATCCGGAATAATGACGATGACAAGTTTGCCAAGCAAGAATATATCTATGGGAATCAGAAGGTCAGCATAGGTGGAACTGATGAAGCAGATATTTCTGGGGATTCAACGCTGAAGGTGGACGGATTACGGACAGAAGAAATCAAGGGTGCAGCTGCCTATTCGTATCAGAGTGGGAATTCCGTAAATGTGATGGGAAAATACACGATCGTTGTTTCTGATGAGATGCAAGGGAAATATAATAAGAGGAAGGATACAATCTCTCTGGGGCAAGAGTTACAGATTCTTTCGGGGGATGACAAAGAGAGTATTACTACTTTTGGAAATAAGAAGACGACTCTGACTCTTGGAAATATTGAGGAGACCATCATTGCGGGAAATCGGAAGGGGAGTATTCAGGCCGGGAAATACACGGTGAATGTTACAGCAGGGAACATTGCAATGGGAACTCTTGCGGGCAGTGCCAAAATTTCTGCTCTAAGTGATATGATTCTTCAAGGACTGACTAAAGTGGCTGTCAAAGGTGCAAAAGTTAATCTCGGACTTCTACCCGCACAAGGTGGGGCCGTTGCAGGATTAGGAGGAGCAGCGAACGTTCCCTCACATTTTGACTATTGCACGGGCAGTCCTCTTAAGGGTTCTACAACTATCACTGTGAGTGTATAATGCCATTTGTCAGTCCAGCAATGTCGGGTCTCATGATGGCCAAGGGTTTGTCAGCTCAGATGACAGGATCCAAGTTCCAGCCTATTGTCTCAGCCGTTTCTTCCGCAGTATGCTCATATCTTCCCATGGCCCCAATAGTCATGGGAACCAATGTGGTTGTAGGACCTGGAGCCGGAACCTATATGGGTCGGATAATAGGGGCGGTACCTTCAGCTATGAGCAGTTTGATGTTGGCCAAAGCAGCTTTATCTGGAATAAGTGGTCGTGATACCAAGAAACTTTTTGATGCTGTATCATTTGGTGT
>OFOV01000022.1_pt1 | contig 15718 bp, 22 predicted proteins | sample 1542391 | NCBI WGS metagenome assembly OFOV01 (sample SAMN04958492, study PRJEB24370) | sediment metagenome | isolation source: lake sediment | place: USA: Lake Hill lake, St. Paul Island, Alaska | collected 2013
TGTTTTCTCCACCATCATTCGTAAGATTTCCTCGTAGTGTAGCATTCGTCTCTTCTACTCCAGTTGCAGCATTAGTCGTAACAGTCGGTGCTGTAGCTGGAGCTGCTGCTGGTATTATAAATAGATTCAATGCACTGACTAGCAGCAGTATGATTATCAAATACGAATTAACTTTCTTCGATATGTAAATCCCTCCGTATCTTAACCCAGTTGACTCTCACATGATGAGCATTCAAAAATAAGATTATGAACAATAGGATACATGAAATGCATATGACCATCATCATCCAATATCCATCCCATACTTGGTATTGAAAGAATCTATAGAGTGGAGAACCCATGCTTGTCGGATATACCATACCCCATTCAATCCTTTTTACTCCGACTCCAAAAGCCCATGCGATCAATACATGGAACGTCTCATGCAATGGCGGAATGAAATAAACTATTGGTAGATACAACAGGAAATAATATTTATCTTTCATCAGTAACTTATCTCCTTTAAATCTGAAACATTTTTTATTTCGCTGATGAGAACAAAAGGTATATTTTTGTATTGAGAATTTGCTATAATGTTATTCCTCTCTTCATAGTATTCTTCTATTGTTCTACTATCACCGTATTGTGGACAAGGATGAAATTCGACTAGACAGTTATTGAATAGATAATCATCTTCTCTTGGAAAAAAATCTATGATTTTATTTCCTATGGCGATATGACAATTTATTCCATACAAAGGTTCTTTCAATAATGTCTTAGCACATTCGAGTTCCATATTAGATGCAAATGGAACATTGTTCCAATAGTAAGGCAACTTTCTAATTCTTTCTATATATCTTTTTTTACCAGCAATAGAATAATTTTCTCTAGCTTTCTTTCCTTTCTTTTTACCAAGTATTTCTTCCAATGTTTTTCCCTTTCTTAAATCAGATAGCTTTTGCCTATAGTCATCTATCTTTTCTGGACTTACATACTCTTCACATTTCTTTCCTTTATTATGTGCTGGTTTTCCTTTTGAAATATGCTCATGCGATTCATAATATTTCTTCCAATATTTGGATAGCCTTCTCTTTGATTCTTTTGTCATCATTTTTCCTTTTGCTTTATCAGATAATTTTTTCAGATATTCTTTAGTATTGAAAACAGAGTTAGGCTCATTGCGTATTATCTTTACTGAATCACTAATACGTTTACGAACATCTGGAGAATTATATCCAGAATTTGTATCTTTATGTGCAAGTTTTAAAGCCTCACTTATTTTCTTATTGTGTTCTTTTGTTCTTGGATAGATACCTACTGGCATAAATCAATACCTCGCTTTTTTATGAGCTTTACGATATGACATTCCTGGGTGAGCTTCCATTATCCTCATCTCCCTGAACTCATGCAACAGTATGCGTTCTTCCCTCTTTGTATTTTTGCATACGTCTTCCCTGATGTAGATGCTGTGCTTGTGCATATGTCTCATCCTCTTTGGCAACTCTCTCTTAGGTAGTTCGCCATGAACCGCAATATACGGATACATGAAACCCCTTGATTTCTTTATGACATGATACTTCATTCTAATACTTCCGCATTCTCTTCTTTGTGCTTGGATGTTCCTTTCTTAGATGAGAATACATCCTGTCAATATATTCCTTCTTACCACTGATGACAAGCTTGTGTTTACTCTTCATATCACAACTCTCCTTAGTGTTTCCATCCTTTCTTGGAAGCTATTGCATGAGCTATTCTGATGCCTTTATTTTTTCCATATTGCATCTTTGTAGCTCTCAACAGCTTCTTGAACTTCTTGGTTTGTGGGATATACATCATCTCCTTATATTTTCAATTTATTTAAGCTGGATAACTTTAAGTTTGTCTTACTGTTTTTCTTACTCTTTGTTTTTTTATCAATAGTTTCGACAAGCTTAATGGCAATGACTCCGCCTACCGCAGCCTCGATTAGATTACCTGTGTCTACCATTTCCTTTACCTCCTTTGTGGAATTATATACCATGTAATTGACATGATGATTGCTATAGCTATGAAGAATGGAACCATGCTGATTATCGCTCCTGTCGCTGGATCGCTGACATTGATAAGGCTCGTTATGAATGGCTCTATGACAGGATACAGCTTGCTATAGACTACCAGCATTATCAGTATCTCTACCAGGCTTACGATTGTGAACTGACCTCTAAATCCATTTCTTCTTTCTCGGAGCATTTCTTTTCCCTCTCTTTATATTTACTTTCATCTTTAAATTACCAACCATTAACTTATTTGAATCTAATCTCAATCCATTGCTCTTGACTCTTGGAGTGTATTGCTTTGTCTTCATCTCAAGTGTCGGGATATGTCTGAACCCAGTCCTTGCAGCAGCTTCGTAAACCTTCTTTGACATCTTAGGATGTGTAGCTTTGCCGAACCTAGCCTGTGATCTCATCACAGATACTATGTCAGCCATTATCATTTTCTCTGCATGTCCTTCTGGTGCAGCAACTTTCTTTTTCTTCTTCTTGCCAAACAGTTGCTCTTCTACCTCTTCGTCTTTCTTCCTTCTTCTGAATGGAGTTATACCTGGTATTGAAGGTGGAGGAGTTACTGTCGGAGTTGTAACTGTAGTTAAAATGTTGAATACATCCATCTTTAATTCCTGCTCTTGTATTTGTTCTAGTCTCTGTTCCATATCTTGACCAGTATCTTGTGCTATGTCTGGTGTTACATCTGTGATTGTTCCAATCCCTTGATCTGTTCCTTGACCTGTCTCTGGAGTTAACTCTGTTATGATTCCTGTTACTACATCTGGCTCAAGCTCCTCGCCTGTTTTGCCACCAGTGACACTTCGACCACCAGTGAACAATATCTCTTCTATCCTTGATTTCTCAGATGGTGTTTGCAATTCATAAGGAACCGTAATGGTTGTAAGTCTGCCAGTGTCTTTCCATTCTAGTTTACTTTCTGTTGCTGTTGTTTTTGCTTTTGCTACTGTAGTTGTCTTTGCAGCAGCTTCAGTTAATCTCAAACCTGTTCCATAAGCCAATCCACTAGCAGCAGTTGTTATGCCAGTTGTTGATATAGGTTCGATAGCCATCTTACTTAGTTCTTCAGATATAGCTTTACCTATTTGACTAGATACTTTACCGAAGTCAAGAGGTTTCACGACTGGCTTAGCTTCTTCTGATGCGAGCCTTGCTGCCATTCCTTCTCCTGCTCTAACTTCTTCTCCTGCACCAACAGATACCTTACCAAAGTCAAGAGGTTTCATTCCAGTATCTTTAGTTACAAGCTTTACATGTATCCCTGCTTGTGTGTCGCCCTCAAGAGATCTAACTACAGATATATCACCGACTCCTTTTTCACCAATCTTCTCTATAGTCTTCTCTTCTTCTTTTGCACCTACTACAAATATTACTCCCCTCTCTTTTATATCGCTGACTGTACTTTTCATTACATCTATTGTTCCAGTTTCTCCTTTCATTCCATATCCAGTAACGGTAGCTTTTCCAGTATCAAATGTTCCAATCTTTTTTATTATTACAGGTTCTTCAATTGCAACAACATCAAGTCCATGTTCGCTCTTAGCTGCACTAGCGATTATACTTTCATCTCCAGCTTTAGCAGCAGGCTCACTATAACCAGTTATAGTTTCAAATCTAGTATGCTCTATCTTCTCACCGAACTTCCCTTTCTCAGTCCAAGTTATAGAAGCTTTAGCATCTGTGACAGTTAGACTTCTTGGAACCTCATTTATTTTAATTACATCTGGTAGTTCTTTTCCAGTACCAGAAACAGTGATCTCAAATTCTACTGGTTTCTGTTTAGGTGCTTTTGCGACAGCTTCTCCAACGCCAGTAAATTCTACTGTTCCCTTCTCCGCTCCTGGGTATTGAAAATATATAGATGTGGATTCTACCTTTTGAGGAATTGCTGCTACATCAGGTTTGAATCCTAACTCAGCCTCTAGTTTTGTTTGTGCAATATCCTGTTCAATGAACTTACCTTTAGGCATCTTTTCTGATAATCCTTTGAATCCTTCACCCATAGCAGCAGTAGTTAATCCCCAACTGAATGCAGACTCAGCTATTGTTGAACCAAGTTCTTCTGGATGTGTTGCAGCGACTTCCACAATATGTCCGCCTTCTAAAGCACCATACATAGACCAGTTCAAAGTCTGACTACCAAGCTCGGTTCCAGTAACTTTAGCAGCAACTTTACCAGCAGATATAAAAGGCTCTGATACTTTTGTAGCAGTCTGTTTAACACTTGTTAATATAGCCTGACCTTCTGGAGTAAACTTACTTCCTATGGTTTCTAAGCCAGCAGTTATTCTAGGAGCAGCAACGCTTATTCCCTCGCTTATTAAAGAAGTAGCTCCAAGCATTGTTAATGGAAGATAGACTCCCTCGACCATAGCTGGCGAGGCAAGAACGTGCATGGCATAATCGCCTTCCTTTAATGCTACATCAAGTCCTAGTGCATATGTTGATAGCTCCTCTATCCTAGCTTCCCCTACTTTCTTGTCACCAGTTATAGCACTCTGTATCGCTGATCCAATAGTCTTAACAGCCAATGGAGATTCCAAGAATGCAGCAGACGATAACGCTGCTCCAGTCATCTCTCCATGCTTCCATTGATAGACCTCAGTGGATGATGGCAATTCAAAAGCGTAACCTTCAGCAGTATCACTTACCTTGTAACCAAGCTGTTTGTATTTACTTACCATGAACTGTTGATTTGATAGACTCTGTTGTGCAGTCTTATACTCTGGAATTTTCTCAGATGTGGTCTTAGCCCAGTCAAGATAATCCTGATTAGTTTTCAATGCAGCATTAAGTTTATCCAGTGCTTCAGTTTTAGTATACTTTACTTCTACTCCGCCCTCAATCAAAAATATGGAGTCATTAGCACCAGCTTTGTTTATATCAGTTATAGATGTATTGATCTGCTTTATATAATCTTGAGCAAGTGGTATATTCTTCTGAGCCTCAGTTGCAACATTAATATTGCCAGCAACAATAGTAAGACTACCAGTTACATCGCTCTCAAGTTGAGAATAGAGTTGCTGTTGACCTGTATCTTGTTTAGCTGGATTATATTCATGTAGAACCTGTGCTGGTGATTCCTTAACATATAGCGGTTCACCAGTCTCAGACTTACCTACATAATGCTCTTTCTCTAAAGTCATCTCTGTTCTATGAGGTTCCTCTTTCTTCTCAAATACTGTAACCTTCTCAATGAATGCAGCTTGAGCCTCAGTTGGTTTCTGACCAGGTATAACAACAGTAGCTCCAAGTTGCTCTGGTGTAGCAGTTCCAGTTTTTGCTGCTGGCAATGTATCTACAAAAAGGTCAGTCTTCTTTTCAGTAGCAGCACTAATCTTTTTTGATACGGCAGATGGAACATATACTGGCTTACCACCAACCGATAAATCAGTTACAGTAGATCCAGGAATCTTAGTCGTATCAAAATATGGTGCTGTCAATAAATAATCTTTATTTTCAACAGTTGTTACACTAGGTTCACCATACTTTTCTCCATATACAGCCTTACCTAATTTCCAATGTATTGAACCTGAATCTGTGACATTCTCAAAACCACTTACAGTTTTACCACCTTCTTCTACAGTATAATAAACATCTCCTGTAACTGGTTTTACTTGAATTACAGTAAAATTCCTATTACCCATAGTTTCTCCACTTATAGTTTTTCTAGTTTCAGTCGGAGCTGCTGGTGCTGGAGTTGTTACTACAGGTGTTGCAACTGTTGTTAAACCTATTCTGCCAGAGCTAGGTTCTGTAGTTGTTGTTGCTGCTGCCTCTTTAGCTAATTGATCCTTCGCCCAAGATATTGCTCCAGCTTGAGTATATACCTTTGGTGCTTCTGCTGCTTTATCTAAAACCTCTTTGCTTTCTACTGTTGGTGTTACTGCACTTCCTAACTTTGTCAATATTTTACCTAATGGTGTTGAAGCAACAGCAGGCGTAATAGTTATTGGTGCTGCTGTTGTAGTAGTCTTAGCTACTGTAGTTATCGGTGTAGTAGCTACTGGTGTTGTTACAGTAGGTGTAGTTACCTTTGTTGTAGTTACTGTTGGAGCTACTGTTGTGGTTGCTGCTGGTGTTGTAGTTCCAGGACTAAGAACAACCTTATAAGTTCCGCCAGCTTCAGCTACAACTTGAGCTGTGTATCCTTGAGTTGCGTATCGTGCTGCTATAGTATCAGCATTACTCTTTGACGTATTGCTAACTGGTGTAGTCGCTGCTACTGCTCCAGTTGTTGTAGACGTTACTGTAGTAGCTGCTGGTGTAGCAGCCTTAGCTGCGGTAGTAGATGCTGTCAATCCTGCTGTTACTCCAGTCGCAACTGCTTTAGCTACTGTTGCTACTGGTGTAGTCGCTGCTGTTGTAGTAGTCTTAGCTGCTGTAGTAGTTGTAGTCGCTACTGGTGCTACTGTTGTGGTCTTAGCCACTGTAGTTACAACTGGTGCTGTTGTCTGTGCTTTAAGGGCTGTCATTACAGGTATTCCTGTTGCTGCTGCCGTTTTCATAGCTTTAATCAAATCAACCATCTTTAAAACCTCCAGATATTCAATTTCATAATCCTGGTGCTTTTGCAGTTCTTACAATGCAATGGCAACTTTTCAGCCTTTAGTTTATTGGTAGTATACTCAGAACCGCACTTGAGGCATTTGATCCTCATACGAAACCAGTTGTACTTTTTCATACTTCTAAAGAAGAAATCTAGTAAAAGGTATTTAAAACCTAGGTAATCTTTAAATTACAAATCTACATACTATCAGCTATGCCGAATGAGAATGAACAGAATCAAGAAGCAATGATGCCAAAGATGTCTTCTCAGGAACATCTGCAAAAGAAAGTAATAGACTTTGCATTCTCTACATGCACAAGAGGATGTATAAAAGAAGAGGATGTTGCAGCGTATACTAACCAGACTGGGTTTGTAAGGTCAGTGTTGTTCTTAGAGCCTATGGCATGGAAGTATCTGCCAGACCAAGTTAGAGAAGAGATAAAGAGTATACATACTGAATTAAAAACGGAATGCAAAACGATAGAAGATGATGCAGAACTTTCAGATGATAACAAGAGACTAAGCAAAAGGAAGAAAGAAGACGAGGCAGCAATAAGGATATTGCAGTATTGTTTAATCGCATTGCAGTACAGTCCTATCAATGTTGAACTTAGAGAAGTGGAACTTTTTGAAGGATACGATGAACTCATAAAAGATATACGCTCAGAGACTCAGATACGATTATTTTCTGATGTAGACAAGGTGTAGCATGAAAGACTTTTACGAGATGGATTTCAGCAATATATACAAAGAGCCAGAATCATATGATCTCGCAAGAGCATTCTTAAATCGTCTATGGCGAAAGCTTCATGTCTTTAACTTCAGCCTTTTGATATTGTTCTATGGAAAACACAGAGTAGGAAAATCACTAGCAGCAGTAACATTCGCTTATTTGCTGGATGAGACCTTTGAGAAAGAACTTGAACAGAGAGTAGTTTATGGATCAAGAGACTTTCTAGCAGCAATGAAAAGTCTGAGGAATCGCAACATAAAGGGCGGAGGAGTAATATTCGATGAAGCAGGCTCAAGCGAACTTGCATCCCAGCGATGGTACGAGGATGCTGCTAAAGTCATCAGCTCCAACTTGCAGGCATGTGGATACCTAAATCCATTCATAGGATTCGTAACTCAGAACTTTTCCTTTGTCAATACCCAGGCTCGTAAACTAAGTCAAGGCGTATTCGAGGTTGATAGAGTCACCAACCAATGCTCAAGGATAAAGCCATTCTGGATAGAGAACAATCCCTGGACATCTAAGTTCTATAGACGTTACCCGATCTTCTGTGAGAGGCGTAATGGTATCCCATCTAACGTATACAAGCTAGGCATGATTAAGATAGGTCTACCGCCCAAGGACATACTGGAGCGTTACATAAACCATTCCCAGGCATTTAAAGACAAGCTGCTAGATGATAGTGCTAGGGATATTGATATACTGGATACTCAGAAACAGATGCAGAATGCTTATGTGACTGACCTGAACGATATAGTTGATCTAGTAAAGAAAGATTTAGAAACGTATAAGACATCATCTAGGCATGACCGACTTGACGAAGACTTGATACGACATAAGTTCAGGCTTAAACATCGTGATGCGAAGGTCGTAAAACTTTTAGCAGAGAAGTCAATCAAGGCATCATCTAGGCAAACCCACACACAAGAAAATAATGATGCTATTTGAATGTATATAATTACTTGTCTTTAAGTGGCTCGGTCTTGGCTGGCTGGCTTTCTAGCTTACATACATAGTATGTTTTTAGCTAGTTGAAATGAAGCTATGTAACATATTAACATGGTTACATACATAGTATGTTTTTAGCTAGTTGTTTTTTGGTCTATTTAGAGGCTCTTTTTAGGCTCTTTTTGGCTATAGAAAGCTTTATAAAATAATACGTCTTACATAACCTTAAAAATAGGTTTGCGAGGTCTCGGAAAAACTCGCAAGTCTTCAGTTGATTTTTGGCGATTGACTCGCCCACAAACCGAGGAGTAACGAGCTGGCGGAATAGCTCCCAGCGTTAACGATTTAAGCGGATTCTTAAAGCGTATGCAAGCGTTAAATTGCAACATCCTTTATTTTAACAGAGCGGTTTAAGCTTCAAAACTTAAACCGCTATAGACCGTTTTAAAGCGGTCTGGATGTGATAAAAACATGAGCGAACCTAAAATAATTTTGAAAGCTGGAGCCATAACAGAGATTGATAATATGAATATCTATAAGAGCGAAAAAAACCAATATACGCATCTAAACATTCATAGAGTTAAAAACCTGGTTTTATCTCCGATAGTTAAAATTAAAAGAGATGAAGACGGAACCTTTTTTTATACTCAGGATGTTTTTATAAAAACCGATAAAGACGACATAACGATAACGGTATACTCTGAAACACAAGAGCCAATAAAAAGCGAATAATAAAATAGGAGCGTATAAGGCTTTTAATCTGGTGCAATGCCAGACCTTTTTTTTAAGCCAATAAAGGCTTTAAGGATGTGAAAAAAAATGGAAGCAATAACCGAAAAAATAAAGCTAGTGAAAGTCTGCAATATGGAAAACACAAGAGGCGATAATGTCGTTAAAAACCAGTTTATTATAACGACTCCAGACGGTGACTTTTTCCAGAGTTATAGAACCGTAATAGCAGCCAGGATAAACGGAAAAATATATTTAGATTCTGGCTCCTGGGATTACTCCGTAACAACTGGAAAATATAGAAACCAGTTTTTAGGAGAAACAAAAAAAGAGACCGAGAAAAAAATAAAATCTGGAGTCTACATATTAACAGACTTAAACAGATAAAAAAAGGAATCATTTAAGGATTTTAATCTGGTGCAATGCCAGACCTTTTTTATAAGCCAAAATTAGGCTTAAAAAGGATGTGAAAAAAAACATGGAAGAAAAATTAAAAAATCTAATGGAGCAAGTAAAAAACGAAGACCGAACCGAAATTATAAACGGTGAATCTTTAACCTTAGACCAGGAGCTTAAAATCATTAAAGCTTTAACTAAGATTTTTAGTGAAGCTACAGAAGCACCGACAAACGAAGAGATAGACTTCGAGTTTTTGTCTGTTGTAGATGACTCACATATTATTATGTGTAAAGCTAAAAACAAGATAGCAAACAAGATTTTAAGTAAGTTCTATCATGGCTCTGTAAAGGTTCCAACATTAAGCTATAGTGACGACAAAATAAAGAACGGTTCTAAATTCGCTTATGATTTTTTAGAGGCTATTATGAGCGTATTTAAACCGTTTAATGTTAAAAAATTCGATACCGAACCAATCAACATAATAACAGGAGAAGACAAACCGCTTATAATCAGTAATGAGTATTTTACTTTTTTACTGGCTCCTAGGATTGAAAGCGAATAAAAAAAGGCAATCGTTTAAGGATTTCTATCTGGTGCAATACCAGACCTTTTTTATCAGCCTGGCAACCAGGCTTTTAGGATGTATTTTTTGTGCATGTCGGAGACCTTAAAAATATTTTATCCGACATGCCTAGTCTAGTATTGGCACATGCCTGGTTCGATTCCAGGAGCTAGACCTGGCATGAATAACATGCCTAGAATAAGGATGTGAAAAAATGGAAAAAGAAAAACAGCAGATAACATGCTCTGAATGCGGAGCGAAGCTAGACACCTTACATGAGGAAACAGGTCAATATGGAGTCTATGAATGGAGCGAATCAAATAAAAAATACGAACATACATCTGATGAGCTTCCAGATTACTCCGTCTTTTATTGCCCGAATTGCCATGCAGAAATCAATGCAGAAGAGGCGACAATATGACCGAAGAAACATGTTTTGTCTGTGGTGAAAACGTAACTCATTTTATAGATGGCTGCAACGGTGAAACCATTTATTTATGTGACGTTCATGCAGACCAAATAGGCGGAGCAAAAAACGAAGAGGCGGATATAAATCTCTTGGAAGGTTTAGACCTAGAAATCGGTGAATATGACCGAGATACAATCGAAGAAATAAACGAGCTAGAGTCTGACATCGAGCTTTCGGAGAGTTATCTAAAGGAAAAACTAGAGAAGCTCAAAGAGTTAAAAGAGCAACTAAAAAAATGATTAATTTAGGATTTTATCGGGTGCAATCCCCGACATTTTTTGTAAGCCTGAAAGCAGGCTTTAAGGATGTGAAAAAGACATGATAGAAGGCGATATTGAATTGAGTCACTTGGTCGAAGAATATGACCAGGCGACTGAAGAAGAAAAGAAGCAATTTAGAGCAGACACCCAGGAGCAACTTGAACGAATGGCAATCTTATACAAGCACCAGAACAAAGACGACCTAGGAATTTTAACGGTGATATGTGAAGCATTAGGCTTTAAAGCATATCCAGGTCAAAGCATGATAGGAAACGAAGACATAATCCATTTTATCAACAACAAAGAGCAATTACTCGAACTTGTCTTCAATGAATATCCAGATGACGAAATCCTGGAAACAATCAGGAGCGAGTAAATGCAGGAATACAAAGCGTTAATACGAATATCCGCAGAGTGCGAAAGCGACTTTAAAGAGCAACTAGAGGCTCTGGATGGCTTTGTTGATTCAGACCTCGAATGGTGGTGCTGTGCAAAGGAATGAGCATAAGGCTTTTATCGGGTGCAATCCCCGACATTTTTTATAAGGCTCGGAGCGAGTCTTAAAGGATGTGAAAACATGAGCGACAAAGTAATAAAAATCGAAGTTTATGGCGGTTGCGTAACCGATGTTATGAACTTGCCTAGAGGCTGGAAATACGAGATAGTAGACAGAGATGCAGAGAAATGCGGTGAAAGCTGATGATACGAACAAAATACCGATATAATATGCATAAAGACTTTGAGACCAGGAAAGAAGCGGAACATTTCACCGAAGAAATGCGAAAGGTAACAAGCTCTTTCTGGTCAAATATCGAAGAAATAAAATGGAACGAAATCACAGAGAAAGATGTCAAGCACCTAGTAAAAAGCGGTGACTCACTCTTCGGAATGCAAAGCATTGCCTGTGGTATAAAATTGACACCTGGCATGGTCGGATATTTAGAGCCTGACAAAGTGACATGCGGAGTCTGTAAAAGAACAAAGTTATACAAAGAATTGATAGCAGAAATGCAACAGGAATCTTGAGGTTCATCCCTCAATTTTCTTTTAGGCGATAGATGCCTAGTAAAAGGATGTGTTAAAATGGAAACATGGAAAGAAGACATAAGAACATGCCTGGATGAGTTATCCGAGGAGTTCACTCTGGAGCAAGTCTATGGTTTTATACCAAAGCTCCAAAAGCAACATGCCTCGAATAATAACATTAAGGCAAAAATTAGGCAAGTGTTACAGCAGCTTAGAGATGATAAAGAGATACTCTTTGTAGAACCAGGTAAGTATAGGCGATCTAAAAAAGAACATGCCTAGACGGAGTGATAAAATGACGACTGAGCATTTATCTGATAAGGAATTGAAGAGACGTATACAAGCAATACAAAGAGAGCATGAAGACGATGGCACAGGTCAAGACGAAGAAAGCGACTTTGATAGTCAATTATGGTAAGGGATAAAATGAACCAAGAACAAAGAAAGAAGCTTCAAATAGCTATGGATATATTAACCGAAATCCAGGAGCAGGAGCAAGAGAAATACGATAACGCACCAGAGAATCTACAATACTCGGAAAAGTTCGAGAAATTCCAAGAGACCGCAGAAAGTCTACAGGAAGCTATAGACATCATTCAACCAATAATAGAGGAGTGAATATGAAAGCTTTTACAGTAGACTCTAAGGATTTACTCGATAAAGAGAAGAACCCTAAATTGTCTCTATCACCTAGCGACATAGAACAAAACAAAGCGATACCTAAAAAGTATCTCTTTGAGGTCTGGATTCATCCCCATAATGGCGGTGATGACTATCAGACTGGAGCAGAGGTAACAGCTTATAGTCTTGAAGAAGCAAAACTGTTTCTTGAGGAATATCTGACGAAACGAAGTGCAATAACAAACGATTATAAGTTTATCTCTGAGAAATGAGCTAAGACTATTTTCGGGTGCAATCCCCGACATTTTTATACGACTCTGGTAGAGTCGGAAACACATAAAAAAAGGATGTGAAAAAAAATGAATGAGAAAAAAACCTTAGACCAATTAGTAAAGGAGCTGGAGCAACAGAAGACAGACCGATATGATGTAGTAGTGCCAGGCGATGCTTTGAAAGTATCCATAGATGTCGGAACAAACATAATAAAAATGGAAGTTCCGAACCTGGATGGCTCATCCAAGAAGCACAACATAACGAAGTTTGCACATGAGCAAATTAGTGCTAAGACTGGCATTCCATTGAGCTACTATGACCGAATGAAGACCGACAGACCTGAGCTACTGGCAACAAACATAAATTCATGGTTGCCAGATAAAGAAAAGAGGCTCATAAGAGTCTTAGATGGCAATGTCAGAGCGATGCTATCAGACCGATACAGAATCATAGATAACTATGATATTCTTCTGGCGAGTCTGGAAGAGCTGAACAAGATAAAAAAGACTGGCATGAGAATAGACATAAAAGAATGCAGTCTCACCGAGGCTCATATGTATATCAAAATAACATCTCCCGACATCTCTGGTGAAGTATTCCATTATAGAGGAAAGACCGAACCAGTAGAAGCAGGAATCATAATAAGTAATTCCGAGGTCGGAGCTGGAGCCTTCAGAGTAGAGCCATTCATAAACGTGCTTATCTGTCAGAATGGAATGATAGGCGAGCATAAGCTGTCCAAGATACACCTAGGAAAAGAGCGAGGAATCGGAGTGATAGACTGGAGCGATGCGACACTAGAGTTTCAAGATATGACTCTCTGGAGTGAACTTAAAGACCTGGTAACAGGAACCTTTAACGCAGAAGTCTTTAACCAGTGGCTCGACAAGATAAACGGAGTAGCTAGTAACGAGATAGCAAAGCCAATGCTAGCGGTTGACCACATCATAAAAAGATATGATTTACCGAAAGCAATCAAAGACGACCTCATAAACCAGTTTATGAAAGAGTCACCGACACAGTGGGGATTGAGCATGGCGGTAACACAAATCGCACAGAAGCAGCAGGACTATGAGAAGCAAATAACTATGGAGCGTATCGGTTCAAAGATTCTGGAAGAACCAGTAGAAGTATATGCATTCAAAGGGGAGTAAAATCCCCATCTCTTTTTTTTTCACTTACTTATGAGTTTTACTATATCACATATTACGCTTGCATGATTTAGGATTCAGTGACATACGAGCAGGGTGCTGACTAGCTTTGGCATCCTGCTCTCACATCCGAAGATCATCTACGCAAGATGCCTAGAAAGGAGGTAAGACATGGAAGACAAGGATTGGTATCCAGGCTGGTGTAAGCTATGGGAAAATGCATTGATAGCTGAAAACGAGCTGGAAGATGAAATGGAAGAGGAATAAGGGTTATTCCTCTTTCTCATTTCTTTAGGAGTAAACAAGATGTCAAACTGTAGAGTGAAATGCCTAGATTGCCCTTTTTGCCAGATGGTAAAAGGCAATTATGAGTGCAAATTCGGAGGAAAGAAAACATGAAAGAAATAAAAATACTATCTGTAGAGATAGATGGAAACATATATGATTTGAGGCAGGCGAAGGCAATAGAACACGAACATACATCAGACAAAATCGAATATGAAAGAACCGAGAAATTCAGTATGGACAAAAAGATGTGCTGTACCTGTAAAGAGTACAAACCTCTTGATAAGTTCTATATTGATAGATCACATCCAAGTGGTCATTGTGCCAAGTGTAAAAAGTGTGCAGCAAAATACAGCAAAGAACATCATATCAAACAAAAAAGAATAAGAGAAAAACTCAAGAATATGCCAAAAGAAAAGACTTGTTCTCTATGTAAAGAGACTAAGCCGATGACAGAGTTCTATAGGGCGAAATCATCTAAAGACCTTCATACAAACTGGTGTAAAGACTGCACATGCAAGAAGCATCGGGAATATTTAGCAATGATACGAGGAACACAGCCAGAACCAATAAAACAAGAATAGGAGCGAAGCATGTTTAAGAACTATCTAAATAGAAACGGAGAAATAGTAACAAAGACATTTAAGGAGCTAAAGACGACCTGGACAAAGATGAACGAATACAAGTGTGGATACGGAGTCATGTATGAGGAGGTAAAACTTCTCAAAAAATACGGATTGCAGCCGACAATATTCAATGTAGCGAACCTTAGAGAATTAGACCATGTATATCTGACCGAGCATTATGTAAAAGTCTGTTTAGAGCATGGTGCTGTGGATCACAGGGAGGTAAAAACATGAGTAAGAATATGGATGGCAGACCTATCGAATGTAAGAAATGCGGTTATAAGTGGCTCACGAAATCAGAGCTATACTACATTACTTGCCCTCGATGCAGGCGGAACGTAAAGATACGAGAGCCAGAAACACTTAAAAACAACTAAACAATTACATACTATATAGATGCCTGGATGTGAATCATTTTATCCATTTTTCACATCCCATGCCTTATATTCGCACCCAGGCATCTACACATCCAAGAGGAAAGAAAGATGGTAAAGAAGATATGCACATATTGTAGTCATTCAAGATATACAGATTCCAAAATGCATATCTACTGTAAGCTGAAAGATTGTCTGATGCCTTACCAGACTGTTTGTAGAAACTATAAGGAGAAAGAAAATGATGCAATACAAAAAACCTCTGGTGATGGAAAATAAGTTCTTCATCATCACACTTTTGCTGATAAGCCTAGTCACTTTGATGGGCTGTCTCCTCTTTAGCATTTTTTCGATATATCAAGTGATTGAATTATTTAGAAAGATTATTAAGCCTTTGTAATTATCTATTTTTTCGAGGCTGAGGAATTTGGAAAATACGATACTCTCTAGGCTTTTTGCTCTCGGTAGAATTAGGGTGACACTCCTGTTGAATAGGATTTTGACTTATAGTCATGTCCTCTCCTCACCAGAAAATAACTCTTTTAACAGGAGTTCACAAAGGCTAGGCAATGGACTATTGGGATTGCGACACACCTCGTTTTTTATTCCATTGCCAGCCATCATGGAAGCACCATTGTTTAAATATCCCATGTCTCTCCAGACAGGTCTATCTATGGTGCTTCCCTCAC
>OFOV01000024.1_pt1 | contig 14934 bp, 16 predicted proteins | sample 1542391 | NCBI WGS metagenome assembly OFOV01 (sample SAMN04958492, study PRJEB24370) | sediment metagenome | isolation source: lake sediment | place: USA: Lake Hill lake, St. Paul Island, Alaska | collected 2013
TTTAATGTAATAATCATCAGTAGTAGGTCTTCTACGTTCAAGTGTTCTTTCCATTCCTACAACATCACGAGTTGGTTTTCTGCTCCAAATGTCGTAGTCTGTAGTGTACCGAGCCATATATCCTGGCAAGTTGGCATTCATTGCTTTTGCACCATAAATGATGTTACGTTTCTTTTTAACATATGATTCGATGTCTGCACTTACTGGCGTATATAATAATTTCATTTTCTTTATTCTCATTAGAATCTGCTCCTAAAATTTGTTCTTGGTACTTTGATATTAGAAGAATGATTTCGCTTTGCAAAGGACGTTGCAGACGGTCCTTGAAGTTCAAATGGCTGGATGTTCCAAGTCCGTTGACGATATGCTTGTTTTGATTTATTTAATGGTTTTTTTACTTTAAATTTGAAAGTATTTACTGGAGGACTTTTTGGATAAATTGGAATTGATGATTTGGAAGTATATGAACGACTTGATGGATAAGAAGGGTAAGAAGGATAAGAAGGCGTTGATGGATAACTAGGATAAGATGGATATGATGGATAACTTGGTGTTGAAGGAATGCTTGGATATGAAGGGTAACTTGGATAGCTTGGTTTACTAGGATATGAATATTTAGAAGTATAACTCAAATATGATGGATATTTATTGTATTTAGAATAAGAGGTTTTTTGAGGATATTTTGATATTCCTCGATAAGCACCACCTGTTATTGAACCATAACTTGTATTTGGTTTTGGTTTTTCAGATTTTGTTATTTTTTCACCCATTGTTTCAATGGATTCAAAACCTTTTAATTTTAATTGTCCACCAACAGTTGGTCTTTGATATTCTTCTAATGCAAATTCCATTTTTTCTGCTCTTGTTTTTATGTTTTTTAGAGCAATTGTATAACCTTCCCAATCTCTCGTTGTCTTATAAATTTCCTTTGCATATCCTTTTGATGTTTTTTTGAATGTTCTTATGATATCTGTAGATGAAGCTAAATAATCCATATATGAGCTAGTGGGATGAGTCCATCCAGGAATATTGCTAAGCTCCCAAGCAGGTTTAACTGGCAAATCATGAAGTATATATTTTGTTTCTGGAACAATAACTCCTTTATATTTTGTATAAGGAGTTGGTTCTGATATTTTTGTTCCTTTTGTGCCTTTCCAAAGCGTTACTTCTGGTTCAGGTGAACCAAACTTACCTAATTCCATTTTTGGTGATATAACTCCGTATGAACCTTTTGGTTGGGTTTTCATAAGTTCTGCTGATGTTTCATATGTTCTTGATTTAACAGGAAGGCGTTCTATTCTTTCTGATAAGAATGTAGTTAATGCAGGAAATTTACCTTTTGGCAAGATAGATAAACTATATTTTGATGCTAATGATGGTTCAACTCCCAAAAAGGAAGGAACTGCTTTTGTAGTTGGAGAAGTTGCTATTCCAGGAGATTCGGAAGTTCCTTTCCCAACTTTTAATTCTTCTGTTGCAATTCCAATTCTACCTAAAGCACCAGGAGGTTGAGGAGCAGTATGAACAAGAGTATATTGGTCAGGAACAACTGTTCCTTTTGATTCTTTGAATTCCTGTATTCCTTGTTTAAAAGGCACTTGACCATATTTTGATGCTTCTTCAGTTGCAAGTAAAGTTTCTGGTCTAAAAACAGTTTCAGGTTCTTTGTAAACTGCTGTTCCTAATTTTTCTTTGATTTTATATTTAACTGTTCTAATGATATTGATTGGTCCGAATGCACTTGGGAGTAAAGGTTTTCCTGTTACAGTTTTAGTTACAAGTTGAAATCCTTTAGAAAACCCTACATTTGCAACGTTTGCTATTCGTCCTCCTGTATATAATCCTGCAATTTCACCAACAGTAGAAAAAGCAGTTTCAAGAGGATATTTTTTCATTTGTTCTTCTTGAATTTTTCTTTCTTCTGGAGTTGAACCTAAAACTGGAATATATCCCATTCCATATGATATTGCACCTGATGGTCCTGTTGATGATTTTTGTTCCCATTCACCATATTTTTTTACTGCACCTGAATATTGTTTAACTCCAGGAATACTTCCAATGATTGGCAGTTCTCCTAAAGTTTTTCCAGTAACTTTTTGTGATATAATTTCTGGCATCATAACAGGAGCAACAATAAATTGCCTTGCCGATTGAAAAGCTGATTTTGTAATTCTTTCAACAGGATGAAGTTGACTGTAATATTTGGTTTCTTCAGGGTTTGGTAATGAATAATCTTCCCATTTTACTTCCATTACAGCAGCACCTAATTCATATCCTTCTGGGACTTGACCTTTTACTTTTGATGTATATATAAAAACTCTATCAATAAAATTAGTACCGTATTTTGCAACAGTTGGAATTTTTGATGGTAATGCTGTAGGACGCCAATCAGAATAATAAGGTTGGAGTTCACGAATGGTTTTATTAACTTCTTCTTTTCCTCCTATTGCTTGTAATTTTTGTTGTTCAGTGAGATTTGCTAATCGTTCTGCTCCACCTGGATAATATTTCCATTCATTTTGAGGAATCTTATTCCAATCTGTTGTTTGCATTTGTTGAATTTGTTGTCTTATTTTTTCAACAGGAGTTAGAGGACGTTCTTGTGTCATTTGTTTAGGTGGAGGAGCAGGTTGATTTCGCTGTTGCCACATTTGTTCAACTTTTTTGATATCGTGTGATTTAGCCCATTCTCTTGAAAGGTCGGATACGTCTACCATTTGTCACCTTCGATGAGTTTACCAAACATTTCACGCCAGGTTTTAGCATTGAGTTTTTTCTTGAAAGCAATGATATCTTTGTATTCGTCTTCGAATACTGGGAATTGGATTGTTTTAATTTTGGGGCATCGGAATTTCATCAACATATATATGCACTAGGTAGTATATATTAGTTTCGGTAAGTGACTGAGCACCGATACCGCACCTTTGAAGAGAGTGCGAAGTATCGCAGTGCGAAAGGAGCGTAACAGTGTGGAGAACCTCAAACACACAACAATATATTATTACGTAATATATTGTGTGTTTGGTGTTCGACTCTCGTAGGGGATTGTTAAGGGGGTAAGAAACAAGGAATAGGGCATAGTAATCATCCCCCAACTTATCAACAACCATCCAACTACCCCATATGTCCCCTTCTTCCTTCCTCTTCTCTTCCCCCTTCTTTAAGTGGTATTTCTGTAAGATTGAACTAATCTAAACCATATGGATTAGTTTGATGGTTTGAGAATCAATGTATCGTTTAATGAGTTAACCTAAAAATAGTTATCCACCTTAAAAAAAGTCGAAAGTAATATAAAAGGGGTCGGCGTTATTGTATATTAAAGAGGTGTGAAATGACAGACAGAAAGTTTGAACCTTATTGGACACAAACAGATGAAGGCTGCTTCGAATTTTTAGGACGAATCGGAAACAAGAACTTAGTGTGCCGTGTATGCGGTGCCAAATTTGAAAAGGAATTAGATGAAAGTCTTGGGTTTGTAATTATGGATACCCAGGATTTAGAAGAGCACTATAAGACGTGCCACGCTGACATAATTGAAACGTATGGATTAGAGTTTCATACAGGATTCCAAGACACAAAGAACTCAATCAACAGCGACTTACCGCATATCATAGTAGTGCGTGAAAGCACTCATAAGCCAAAGACGACAGAACAAGAACCATACTTTCACGTCTATATTTTGAGAGCAAAGAAAGGGGCAAAACCTGCCCCAACTACTTCTACTGCACCGATATCAGAAGCTAAGACTAAATGGACATCAATCTACAAGAATGTAGGTGAAGCTAGATTAGTTGAGTGCCTTGGTAAGCAATTGCAATCACTACAAAATGCTGGATATGATTTGCAAACTGAAGTAAGGTTTGCTATATACAAGAACAAGTTAGGCAATTGGAGCATATCAAGTAAGGTATTAAAGGACGGCACTGCAGAGGATAACGTTGAGCTATTTGATGTTAATGCATTAGAGTGAGGAACATGCCGAGTACAGAAGTTACACCACCTAACCTTTCATTTTACACCTCCATGTTTTTTGAAAGGCGTTTAGCTTCTCTCGTAAGCGTGTTTCCTCAGGCTATTATTAGATATATAGCTAAAATAACCCCCTCCCTCATATACATATTTATTTCATTCTTTTATAATGATTTGTCAGCAACAATAAGTGGAAGAAATATATTATCAATAAAAGGAGATAAGATATGATGAAAAATAAAACAAAGATAGGATTAGGTCTGGTGTTAATCATGATAGCATCTGGATTAGGATACATAACGGTAACAATAATGCAAGTTAATGAAACAAACTATTCTGGATTAGAAGCTCTAACATACATTACAGTTATCAATACAATGTTATCTGTATTTGGATTAATGATATTGAATGTTCATAAGAAGGTGTCAGTTAATGGGAATACGGGAACGATTAGCAAGTAAGATATTCAACATTGATGAGAACGGAGAATCAAATTTAGAACCTGATGACCAAGGTTATGTAGAAGTTGGAACTCACGCTAACATTCAAGAGACTCCAATACAACGGGCACTAGGATTACGAAGTAAAGAACGAATCTTTCCAAACGCTATGATGCCCACGGAAGGAATTGACACGTCAAGCGATAAACAAAAAATGCTTGAGGTTTATGACGAGATAAAAAGGAACCCAACGCCACACGGCGTATTCGTGGTTCGTGGACTAAGTTACAGAACATCAAACCATCCGCACGATGGAATTGATTTAAGAGACTTTGAAGAATACATGATGGCTACGAATCACGTTAGGGCTATGCACGATATAATGAGATATCATAACGCAAGGCGCATTGCAATAATGAAGGGATATGCTTCGATGGAAAAGAAAGACAGGAACATGATGTATAAGGGGAAGCCACTTGGATGAAGCACTTAAATTAAAAGTAAAGATTCAATTGTTAATTGATTTTGTATTTGGATTAATCGTTCTTGGATTTCTTTATGGATTTCAAAGGGGATTGATTAAGTTATGAAACTACTCTGCAACTATTGTAGCAAAAAAATCACAGTATATCAAGGTCAAATTAGAAACGCAGAACATCATTTTTGCAATAAGAAATGTTATTACGCTTGGAAGAAAAATCACTATACGTATCGTAAAGGATTAAATAAAGACATGAGAGTTCAACGAAAGTTGGATAGGTGGAGTCAACTCTTTTTAGAAAATCATCCTAACCTTGACTCCTCCTTTCACTCCTCAAAGGTGATACAATGATTAAAAAGATAATGTTCCTTTTAGGAACAGCAATAGTAATGGGTTGCTATTTTGATTTGATGTATATTCATTTCTATTCAGCAACAAACAATCTATATGAAACAACAATTCAATCAAATAACTATGGAGAGTTTTGGATTGAAGCTGTGATGATGGTTGTTGGTTTGATTTGTTTTATTGGCGGAGTCTTTTTACCTGCGTTAAAAACGTATAAAAAGCCCGATACCATATAATCAAAACCCGATTATATTATTGTTTGTAGGGCTTAAAAAATTATTGTTGCTTTAAACGATAACCTTTTTTTGATATCGTTTCATACTGTTGTTCAGGAGTTTTAAAAACATTATTGTTATATCATAAGACAATAATATATTATTATTAAAGCATATTATTTGATTAAAAAAAAGAAGGTAGGTTTCCCTACCGAACGTAGCTGTAGACGAGTCCAACAATTGACATAATCGCTCCAATAATTAGCACTATTCCCAAGATATTAAACACGTGAGTTCCTGTATCAGTTAAATTTCCCTGTGACAAATTCCACATGACAGAGCGATTGACACTTGAGTTGAAGACATCAGATTGGCCAAGATAATCTCCTGTGATTTGATATCGTGCTGGAGTTTGTATTGCATTCAATGTAACAAAGAATGCGAATACTCCAACACCAAGAATTATCAAGGATACAATTACACCCATGATTACTCCTGGGTCAAAAAATCTGTAGCATGTCTTCATATCTTCACCCCAATTATCTTACGTAATTGTATACGAGTCCAACAATCGTCATTATTGCACCGATAATCATAACGATGCCAACAATGTTGAATACTTGATTGCCTGAATTGCTTACGTTTTGAACGGCAAACCAAGTTTGGTTGTTGGAATTAGAGGTTGTAGCACTAGGAGTTGTTGCTGGGATGTTGGATACTGTCACGAAGAAGGCAAATACGCCGACTCCTAAAACAATTAATCCAACTACGATTCCCATTATTGCTCCTGGGTCCATGAAACTATATCTTGTTTTCATAGTTACACCTCTTATTTCACGTATTGGTAGACAAGCCCTACGATACTCATGATTGCGCCTATAATCAACACTATGCCAATTATGTTAAATACTTGGTTTCCTGTTTGTGTGGTGTTGTTTACTGCCATATTAGCTGCATAACTTGATTGCTGTGGAATGCTTCCCATTGTAACGAAGAATGCAAACACACCAACTGCTAATATAATCAGTGAAACTACGACACCCATAATGGCACCAGGGTCGAAAAAACTATATCGTGTTTTCATTTTTTTGTTCCCTCTTTCGATTTCGCCCATCCTCCACTGAACTATGAGAACTAATATGGCGGTAATGATATTTATAGTTTATTCTTCTTTTTAAGATATATGTTGAATATTATTTGATATATATTAATAGGAGTGTTTTAACATATATTTGTTATTGGTTATCTAAAGACGACTTTTCCGATAGTCTGAAAAAAATACAACCAATAAAATAGCATTAATCAAAGCAAGCATCAAACACACAAATGAAATCGCTGGGTCAAATGTTGTATATGTTCCAGTTATTGCAGTATCAGAAGTGGCATTAGTTACGGCATAAGGCATTTCAATATTCATTGATGCTGCTCCTATAAAGATAAACATGAGCATTGATATTGCAGAAAACGCCCAGCTTTCTTCATAGATTGCAAGTATCATCATTATTATTCCGACTAAAAATATCGCTATAAATATGCTTTCAAACATTCTTTTTTCTCCTTTTTATCATTAATATAAAAGGTAATGCAACAAGAGGAATAAACGAAATAAGTGGGACTTTATCATTAACGTGCCATTGCCAAAGAACTTCTTCTCCTCCACCAAGACATTCTGCAATTCCAATGAAAAAGAAAGACGCTGGGTTTGCGATTGTATTATAAGTGGCATTAATCCAACTACTGTTGAATGCAGTTTTACTAATTCGGACTTCATCTATTCTACCGTTACAAGCACCGTAGTCTACAAGGTATCCTATTTGTGTAACTACTGCGTTGGGTCTAAGGTTATTGATTCCTGTTGCTGTTGATGATTTTAAAACACCATCGATGTAAATTGATTTGTTATCTGGAACTCCATTACTATATGTTCCTGCAATATACATCCAAGAACCAACTGTTATTGATACCAAAGAAGTCAAGGTGTCACGTGCAGTACCGTCATCATCACGGTGAATGAATTTGATTGCGTTTGTAAAAACTTCAGTATCATATGTGCCAAGAAGAATGTTCCAACTCGCTGATACTGCAGATTGACCCATAAATACTTGGTCGACTGAGTTGACATCAAAGTTAATCCAACATTCCAAAGTGCAAGTATCAACATCAGATAAGTTTATTGTTGAACCAATTCCAACATCAATGTAATCTGGAGTTGTAGTTGGTGGAGTTCCCATAAAATCAACAGAAGTATTTACGATTCCTGGAGCAGTGTCTGGATTTCCTGTTTGAGTTCCATTATTATTGTTGGCTGAATCTGATGCGTTGGTTGCGTTCATATGCCAAACTCCTCCATATGTTCCGCTCCAAGTTCCATACTTGTTTTGTTGATTAAGTGCTGATGGATTGCTATAATACATCCATAGTAATGTGTTAGAAGTATTGCTTAATGATGTTACATTTACCCAACAACTTAATTTACCTGTTGTCCCGTTGAATAATTCTATCTCGTGATTAAGTTTTGTTGAATTATCTGAATATAAAACAAAGAGTATATCAGAACCATTATCTAATGCACTAGAAGCAAGGTCTGTATCTGTTGATAGATTAATGAGCATTGGAAAGTTTGAAAGGATAGATGGAACTTTTGTGTAATTTATGGTGATTAGTTTTCGACAGTTCCAACTATAATTATACCAAGGTTTTATTTCTGATGATGCCCAGATAAAGAAATCAGAAGCATTGCTGTTATGATATGTTGCATTTAGCCAAGAATCATTTCTTGCTACAGAAGAAAAACGCATTTCATCCATCATACCATTCCAGTTATAAATTGCTGCTGGCCAAATTCCAACACAAAATACAACTCCTGTTGTTGCCGATGTAAATGCTCCATTTGAACCACTTAATAACCAATAAGGAAAAGGAGTAACTTGTTGTTCTACTGTTGTTTGTGATGAACGCCTATACCAAAATTCCCTCCATTGACCATTATCCATTCCTGTGTTTGATGCATAATCAATCCATATATTACCTGCTGGACATAATAGATATGAAAATATCTCACGGTCTACTGATGATTGACCACAAAATTCATAACCTGAAACACCTAGGTCATATTTGCCACATATCCTATCTGATTGAGCACGGAATGAAGATATGTTCCATAACACTTCTAATGAAAAAGAATTAGTTGTAACATCTAAAACATTACCTAAATCATATCCTCCTCCACCGCCTGTTGTAAAATTGATACCGTATCCGAATCTTCCAACCTGAGTGCTTGGTGTTGCACCTAATACAGCAGTTGACCTATATCTATTGATAGTGCTGTCCCAAAGATTAGTGCTGTCGTTCATATGCCACACTGCAGAATAATAACCGTCCCAAACTTTGGTTGGGTTTTGATTATCTGTTGCTGTTGGATTTTTAAAGTATATATAAAATGCTGTGTTATCTGTAGCAAACACTCTAGTGATATTTACCCAAGCAACAGGATGAGGTGATGACCAATTCTCTAATTCATAATAATATTCTGTTGTGTTATCAATTCCAACGAATCGAACATCAGCACCAGTTGCAGAAGAACAATTTTCTTTGATACTTGTGCAATTGATTCCTACTGGAAAGTTAATCAATAATGAACTTATGTAATCTTTATTTATTGAAACGAGTTGTCTTTTTTGCCAAGCAGTATTCCACCAAGGGTCTAAGCAATAGAAGTGGTCATTATCAATTGCTTGTTGGATTGTTTCGTCAGATGGTTTGATAGCGAAATAATATTTGCCAGTTGAGACAGTAAGTCCTGAGAAAGGAACATTAAGATATATCCTCGCTTTATATGTTATTCCTGATACAACAGGTAAGTTAAGTGAATAATACCATTTGTTGAACGATTGATAATCGAAATCAATAGGAGTTACAGATATATCCCAATCCATCCAATCGTAATAAGATTCATTAACCCAACCATAAGTTGTGTTTTGCCTATACTTTGTTGTGCCATTTTCACCTATAAAAGATGTCAAAGCAGTATTTATAAGTTTGTAATTTGGATGAATATAATTCCTCCATATTTGAATGCGTGTTGGCTTGCAAAAGGTTTGATTGAATCCCAAGGCAATATCAACATTGCCAGTATATACTTTTGATTCTAATTCCAAAGTTACCCAACCGCTTGAACCGATGGTGTGAGGTTGAGCTGATAGATATACATAGGCATCATCAATAAAGACTTTGTCTCCATTGTAATGAATTTCTGATGCTTTTGCAAACATAGGAATTAAAGGCAATAGAAACAGTGCTGTGATTATACAAGGCACTATCTTTTTGATACTAATGAACGATATAGTGCTCCGCCTCCAAGGAATGCTGTAACTAATCCAAATACTAACAAAGCAATTGGCATAAGAAGCACTGCACAAAAGACATCAACTGCAAGCAAATAGATTATGAGTGTGGTTGTTTGATGCTTTGATGAGATTAGAATGCCGATTGCAATAACGGAGAATAGAATCGTGAAGAATATCTCCTTTCCAAATCCAACAAAGAAAACATCAAACGCTTTGTATAAAGTGTTGTTGGTGAGATTTGTAAGGTTATCAATATAAGGTCCAGGGTTTGGCATAATTATCACTCATATCCTTCGTGTCCGCCTGTTACCATTTGGACAAGAGTATATAGTAATGATACCACGTAAACAGTTCCTATGATACCGATGAAGGTCCACATTATTGGTGAATATGCTCCCATTGAATTTGCAATGTTATTCATAACACTGAAGACATTGATAAAGGCTGTAAAGAAGAATCCACACATCGCTCCAAAGGTTGCACCAGTTAATGGATTTATTCCAGAAGCATATCCTACTATGCCTCCTAATGCTAGTCCTCCAAATGATATACCAAAGACTGTTATGATGGAACTAGAAGATAAATCAAGTTGCCAACCAGTTGCTTGTAAAGCAGAAGCTCCACTGAAAACTGATGCAGATATACTATAGGAACTGATTGTAGTAAATAGAGCAAGCATTCCATTAACGAGCATAAAATACATCAGGGATTTAATAGGGTTCATTCTTTTGCCTCCGCATATAAATAATTGTAGCAAAGATTATTGTAAAGATTGCAAACGCAATAGCAATTCCTCTTATAGCAACATCATCAAGTAATACTGCTTCCATAAAGATAAGAACTAATGCAGCAAATATTACTCCTGGTTCTTGGTATAGAGGACCAAAGCTAACTAGACACAAGAAGAAAACGATAAAGGTTATCATTTGCGTCCAACTTACAGGAGATAAAGGACAAATCCCAACAATAGAAATAAATAAACTATTAATCCAATCAACACTATACTTTGGATTGAATTCCAAACCATAAATCATCAATTTAATAGTTTTATTTTCAGAAAACAATTCACTTTGGATTTCAATTTCAACATAATATACTGTTGTTAATCCTGCACCTGCCACAACAGTCCAGTGATAATTTTCATTGCTTGCAACGAATGAATGGTTATTGATATTTGTGTGGTTGTTGTTGCTGTAATTATAGAATCTCATAGTAACATTCAAGGTTCCATATGAAGAATCTGTGTAGTTGACCCATAACCCTGTTGAATCGTTGCTCGTCTCGATTGATATTATTGAACCAATATCCAAAGATATAGTTCCTTCTGGTGGAATAATGATTTGAATGTTAAGACTGGATAATGGCGTGAATGGTCCGAGGAATGAAACATTAGAATCATTAGTTTCAATTCCACAGAAATAGGTTTTGCCATATTCAAGTGAAGCCACGACAGTATCAGAAGCGGAAAGGAAGTCTTTATGAATATAATATCTAATTCCAGTGTTGTTGTAAAGATAGATATAGAACTTCGTGTACGGAGAAGTTAAGAATGTTTGGAGTGGTGTTTGGTCGACGAATGAGAAGGTATAATGGAATTGGAAACTGCTGTAGTTATTTGAACCACAATAGAGGCATTCAGGTTTACAACAAACATAGAAAGTAATATTTTTATTACCACTTGACCAAGGAGTAATAGCACGTGTAATATTGTCGAAGGTGTAAAAGATTACATCAGGACTTTGAGAAGCATTTTCATCAAAGATATTTGATGATATGTTGTCGTCGTAAAGGATTGTTGTTCCGTCTCTTAATGCAAACAGTATTGATGAATTCAATAATAGTCCAGAATGTGCAACATTTGTTTGATTGCATTCCCAAAGAATAGTGATGTTGTAGTTGCCGCCTGAAACCATTTCAGTTGCTGTTGCATAAGAAGAAGATAAGAGTCTGAATCCCATACGCTCGTAATAAGTCCAGAAGGAAAAGTAATAGGTTACTCCAGATGTGCAATTTGTTAATGAGGCATTATTATAGAGTGAACCGTTGTAAACTGTGTATCCTTCTCCAACGTTTGCAGGGTATCCAGTTTCATTATATTTAACAAGGCAGGATACGTTTCCAATAACGCCTGTGGGTCGTGTGAAGTTGTTCCAGTTCAAGTTGATTGTTGTAGAGTTGAATTTGGTTGTTGTGACTGTTGTTGGAGGAGTTATTGTTAGTGTTGTAAAAGTGATTTCATTAACGGAATATGTAGTAGAACCATTTTCAGTTGTATTGATTCTTATCTTATATTCTGTTGCTTGTTTTGTGATGTCTGGAAGCATTTTCATATAGGTTGTGTTGAAGTTTGGATATACTGAATAGTTCTTGCCATATGTTGACCAAGTTCCTGTCGCACTGTTGTACCATTCCCAATTAACAGTATAATTATAAGTTGTTGGTCTAAAATAGGTACCGAATGCTTCGTATGTAAGGAAGTTAGTGAAGTTGTTTGAATTGTTGTAGGTTGCATTAACCCAGGAACTGTTTCTTAATCCACTTCCACCAACTCCAGTTCCGTTACCGATTGATATTCTTAGTTCAGAAATATTTCCTGTAAAAAGAACAGAACCTAAATTATCTCCACCAATAGTAAAAACAACATTTGTATCAATAGAACTTATGTTTCCTGTGGTTGCTTGTGAAGCAGTTCCAAACCAAGTTTGATTTATCATTACCCAACCATTACGATTGCTTCTTCCTGTCCAAGTATATCTTTCATATCCATTATCAGTTCCAGTATTAACTCCAATTATTGGGAAAATATCAGGAGCAGAATCAGCAGGTCCTGAAAAAGAACCAAATATTTCTCTATTTGCTATTGATGTTGCAGAAACTATCCAACCTGCTTTAATAGCAGCTGCATCTTTTAATTGGCATAATCTTGAATTTTCAGCACTATAAGGATTTGCAGTATAGAATACCTCAATTGTAATATTCTCAAACCCTGGGTCTAACGTTTCATTTGTTATAGGTATTCCACGAAAAACATTACCAAGGAAACAATATCCAAAACCTAATTTACTTGAAAAATTTGCAGGAGTTTCAAGTAAAGTTGCTGCTCCAAAGTATTTTTCAAAACAATAGTTTCTTCCAGAAGTAGAATCCCAAAGTATTGAATTGTTTGTTAAGTTTGAGAACTTATCGGTTCCATTAAAGTGATATACTGCTTTATAGAATTGGTCCCAAACTGCAGAAGAGTCTTCAACACTTAATGATGTTCCATTAACCTGCATTCTAATGACTGTATCATCAGTATTACTAATTGTTGTAACATTAACCCAAGCAACTAAGTGTCCTTCTGAGCCATTGTAGTATTCAATTTCGTGGGCATATCGTTGTGTCATATCTGAATTCCAAAATGAAATATTAGAAGCATTTGGAGATATAACACCACCATGATTTGTATCCAAGAATACTGATGACTTATTTGATACTAACACAGGAAAGTTTGTAAGTATTTCATTAATGAAGTTATGATTGATTGTAATGTTACAAACTGTATAGTTTGTATATGTAACCCAAGGATATACTGTTGTGTTTACATAAGCAGAAGTTCGAGGATATATATCAACGTCTGTTTGGCTATCAATTGGATAAATGAAATCGCTTCTTGCTCCTGTAAAATAGAAAACAGTTGCATTTATGGAATCTAAATAATTATCAACAGAACTATCTGAAAAATTAACTCCAATTTGTAAATAAGTGATATTATTCCAAGACCAAGGTTTACCAAAAGGATTAGTTGTAAAATTATATGTATATATATTTTGTCCTGCTATGGGACCAAACCAATATGTGCTCTTTTGTGCAGTACCGTTTAAAAGAATTTGCATAGCAAAAGAATCATTATCAGGGTCTGCAAAAAAACCAAACGATGTTTTTACAGTTATCATTACGTTTGTTATGTTTCCTGTTGATTGTGTTGTGTTATCAATTTCATAAAGGTCAGTACAATTGGAATGTGTTGCAGCATTAAAACCAATGTTCCAATCAGCATCAACATATCGAGCACATTCCCAATTAATACCTGGTGCTGTTATTCCTGTCATTTGTATTATACTTCCATTAACATTAGGAAATAGAATAAGAGTAGAACCAGAAGTAGTTTCTGTGGCAACAACAATTTGATTCGTTAATGGAAACATTATTAACAGTTGTGATATTGCAATTATTAAGATTAATATCTTACCTATATTTGTCATAGTATTGAAACTCCTCTCCTTCATTTCTGTGTGAGTCTAACGCATAAGCAATAATTATGCCAATCATTGTGATAAAGACAAAGGTTCCAAATATCTTTTGGAATCCTTGTAGCAAGGCATTGTAAGCACCAGCACTTGCAACAGTCATAGTTTGATTTGCCAATGGAGTAAGTTGGTCAGTTGTTATTCCAAGAATGTAAGAACATATCAAGAATAGAAACACGCTTATAGCGAATGAAATAATAAATACAACTATTGGAATTCCACCTCTCATTCTATCACCTGTCTCCTTTGTAAATACATAATAAAGCGGATTGATTCTATAATCATAACAATGAATATGGCAGCGTGCCAAAGCATCCAGACTCCGCTTCCAAATTCAGTTGCATTTGGAAAGTATTCATTTACAATGCCGAGCACGTTGTTGAAAATGTAAATCAATAGTCCGCCTATAGATAAAGCAAGAACTAATCTTGCGTAGGGAATTACGTCCATTAGATTTCAACTCCTTCGAATTGTCTACTTCCACATCTTGGACACTTTGATTCTGCTCTTATTGTGCAACCGCATTTCTTACAAAATATATCTACCATTGATTCCTCTTTTGTCGCAAGTAATTATTGATTCTGTTAAGGTCACGTTGTGCTTTCTCGTGTCTGAATTTCATTGCTGGGTCTGCAAGGATAACCTGAAGGCGCATCTTTTGATGTGCTAATGTTTGATATTGAATTCCTCTTACAGTATGAGAAAGGTTTGGGTCGTCGGGAGGATTAGAATAATCAACAACAACTTCTTCAGTTTCTTTGTCTACAATTCTGTAAACCTTTTTACCGTATCCATAATAATCATCTTTACCTGGAATGGCAGTTCGTCTAATGTAATAATCATCAG
>OFOV01000026.1_pt1 | contig 14466 bp, 15 predicted proteins | sample 1542391 | NCBI WGS metagenome assembly OFOV01 (sample SAMN04958492, study PRJEB24370) | sediment metagenome | isolation source: lake sediment | place: USA: Lake Hill lake, St. Paul Island, Alaska | collected 2013
GGGGCAGGGGACACCCTAATCATCTCTCCATACAGTTTTAGACCGGACCATCCAAAGAGTTATCCTTACTGGAATGAGTTGGTCCCACTTCTTAAGACCCTGAAGTATAAGTTGGTTCAGATCGGACGGTTTGGGGAAGAGCCCTTGAAGGATATGGATGATTATTGGTGGGGACTAACTTTTAAGGAATTGGAACAGAAGATTCAGGAATGCAGATGTTGGCTCTCGGGCGATAATTTCGTTCAGCACATGGTTAATTCTGGGGATCCCATCATCAAAGGTATCGTAATTTGGGGGGTTTCAACTCCGGATCATTTTGGGTATTCATACAACAAGAACATTCTGAAGGATCGATCTATGCTCCGGGATAATCAATTTGACACCTGGAACATAAAGCGTAAAGATGAAGCCTTTGGAAAAGCCCCTGAAGTGTTCGAAATCATCAAAAAGACGCTCTGTTGATTATCTTCTAATACGATTTTTCTACTTATATGGTGTCCCATTTGGGATAGCCAAGTTAGACCACATCCACATAAAAATGAAGGGTGATGCACATGGACCAGCTTAAGTTCCAGCTCGACATGGTTTCTTTGGATTGTAATATCGCATTATCAAAACTTGAAGAGGCGAAGGCGGCAGAGCGAACGAAAGAGTTGGAGTATCAGAAGGCCAGATTTCAGCAAGATTGGCTGACTATGGCGGCGAAACAGCAGCAGGAACAGGCTCAGGCTCAACAACAAGCTCAAAAATAACTATGCCGGGTGACCTTTCAAATCCTGATTTCCTATTTCCCTTCTACTATGATCCGAAGTATGATCCTGGTACCAATCCTGTTGATTCCAGACCCCAGCATATTAACAACATGATTCAATCCATCGCCCAAACAGTTTTAGGTCACCCACTTTCAAAAGAAGATCTCATAAAAACCTATGACTACATTGATTCCCAGAAGCTTATGCAAAGGAATCCAGGGGATCAGGAATTGATGGATTGTGTTGAAGCATTTCTGAAAAAGTTAAAGTCAGCGAAGAAAGTGGCATCCAAATGGATTTGAATAAAACATTGTCCAGTTTACAGGATAAATCCAAAAAGATCAAAGAAGAGCTGAAGAATTTTCTCATCTCTTATGAAGATCTTTTCAGGGAAGTGAATGGAATTTATCTGCATGAAAAAATGGCCTCTTCATCCAACGAAGGGCTCGATGACTTTTATCATCTCCTGCAAACAATACGTCGTAATAGGGACGTTGCCGGATCCCTTTTAAGAGGATTTTATGGGATACGTCCAATGGATAAGTTCAAGTTTGTTGAAGAAGATGTCCCCGAGGAAAAACCTAAAAAGAAACCTAAACAGCCGCCCGGCGACCAGACGACACCTGTCCCCGGGTTAGATGATTTGATGACTGAGAAGGTCGAGGAACCAGCCCATGCCTAAGAAAATGCGAGTCATTACATCCGGAGGTACCGCTCCTACCATTCAACAACCGGCTCCCCGGGTCATTGTTTCAATGGATAATCCTAAAGTTCCTCGTCTCACCCAAAATGAAATGCGGGTGAGAGCTAACAAACGGTATGCTACGTCTACGACGTTCGGTGGCCTTCGAATGTCATCAGATGTGATGGATAGTGGCACCGCTCAGTTCTACTCCCCACAGTTATCTACCGACTTCCTTGAAAAACCTCAGAATCTTCGTGAACGCAGAGCCTTCTATCGCTTCTTCTACAACACCAATGAAATAGTAGGTCGGGCAGTAGATATTCATTCTACGTTGCCCTTATCAAAGCTACGTCTTGTTCCACCAAAAGGAAAGAATCCTCATCAGAATAAATATGTGATGAAGTTTTTTGAGGACATGTGCAGTGACATGAAGTTGTTTAAGACCCTTATTGAGATTGCCCATGAGTATGTTTTATTTGGGATAGCTCCTCTTTTTACTGAAGAAAACGACGACATTGAGAAACTGACAGTAGAAGAGAAAGCAAAGAAGAAGGAAGAAGCACGACAGAGAAGTGAGTATCTAAAAGAGAAATTTAAGATTCGAGATGATGATCCCCTCTATAAGGGTTGGAAGAAGATTCTTGTCCTTCCCCCGGATCAGATACAGATTCGTAAAATGCCTTTATCGGATGAGATCGCTGTTGATTTCGTACCCGATGCCCAGACACGAAGTTTTATTACCCAGGGCGGTTACGGGTATCAAGATCCGCAGGGAGATTCGAAGAAATATGACATCCCTCAGAGTTTACAAGATAAGATTCGTCAGAATGGTACTCTACCTTTGGATACCGATCCAAATACCGGATCGTTCATATATCTTCTGAACAGAAAAAAGAGTCAGTATGAGTCTACCGGTCAGTCCATCATAGAGCGGTGTATCAATACACTTGTTCTTCTGGATAAACTGCGGCAGGCCCAGACATCTATTGCTTCTCGTCACATGACACCCATGAGGATCGTGTGGGCGGAGGATCTGAGTGTTGAAGACGTGGATAATCTGCGGGAACAAGTGGACATGGCCCTGGTGGATCCGGATTACAGCGTAATTGCGAATTATGAGGTGCATTGGGAAGAGATGGGTTCGAACGGTCGTCTTTTGGATATTGATGGGGAGAATGAAGCGGGACTCAATCGGCTTATAGCGGGATTAGGAGTAACCCGGGAGATTCTTACTGGTGAGGGATCATATTCGGGTAGTAAGATTTCTCTTGAAGTAATAAATACCGAATACCTTCTTTTCCGCGAGATTTTGCAGGATTACGTGGAGAATTATCTGTTCAAGCCCATAGCTCGGAAGAAGGGTTTCATTGAGATGGATGAATATGGGAACGAGGTTGTTCTTTATCCTCAGTTGAGTTTCACTCGATTGGCTATCAGAGACAATGAGCAGTTTTTTGATAATGTCTTTCAGCTGTATCAGAAGGGGTCGGTTTCGATCGATCTCATTCTGGATATTCTTAATATTGATCCTGTGTCTACCAAGGAAAAGATTGAGAAGGATCTCTTTACAGTTAACGACAGTTTGTTCAATGAACTTATGAGAAATATCTATACAAATGCGTCAACGGCTATAGTAGAACAGACTGATGTGACTGCGAAGTTGGCTCAGTATATGAAGTTGACGATGACGCAGCCTGAGGAAGCTCCAGCGGGGGCAAAGAGATTTTCCAGTGAGCAGGCGGATCAGATGCAGAAGATGGCGAAGGTGATGAAGTATTTCAAGGAGAATCCTCAAATTTTAGACAAGGTATTTTCTAATGTGGAACAGCGTCTCGCAAAGTCTTAAAATTCTGGCTGGTAGAATTCCCTCTGAGGGAGAGGTGAAGAAAGTTTTCAGGCCGCAGCCTGAGATCAAGCCTCCCCGTCGTAAGCCGTCTACTCAGAATGTGACCCAGAGGGATAATTATTACACGCAGAAGGTGAAAGAATTTCGAGAAAATGGTGGGGATTATCAGAGGAGTCCTGATTCAGTTAAGGAATTCAGGAGGAAACAAAGAAAGAAATTCCGGGAGAATTTGAAGAAGAAAAAGCCCCTTACCGCAGTTTTGATAGATCAGGAATTACAGGCGTGGCAGAGTCTGGGGAAGAAAATTGAGCCATCTGATTTTGAATTTATTTGCGCTCGTAGAGGATTTGATGAGGAAGAGCGTCATATTTTGGCTGAAGAACTTCTTGATATGAATCTTATGTAATGAAAAGGAAAGATAAATTCTTCTACCTTTCCTTTTTTTGGGGTCCCATTTCCTTGAATTTATCTACAGTTTGCCTTTGACGGATTCATAGAATTCATTAACGCCTTCAATGAATCCCCTGATCCACAATTCATCGTTGAAAGCTGGGTCATTCTTTCGTATATCTCGGCATGTAAAGCGGAGGTCCTCGTTCCATTCCCATTCGGTTCTTTTCACAGCATCCCATCCGCTATACCCTAGCAAAGATATTTCATTCTCTATTTGTTCTTCGGCTAATCGGTTGAAGAACATCAAGTCCCCATAACCCATGGTTGGAGCACGTTTCAGTCCTTCTTCCTTTCCTTCAATTCGATAATGTTTCTCGTGCTCTTCTTTTTCAATTCTTAGCCGCTGTATCACATTCTCAGTTCCACCTGCCTTTAGGAGTTCCTGATTCTTAACAGCTAATTCGATTGCTTTTTGACATGTGTAGGAAATGTTGAAACCGTCTCTGACCATTTCCAGCCTTGCATGAAGGCTGTCTGGCACAGTGATTGAAAGCTTCTGTGCGCGATGTTCTCCGACAGGAAGAGCCATAATACGCTCCTTTTGTTGGTGTGACTGGTTATGCCCCTTCTTTAAAGATACACCAAAACATGCCTATACGCAAGTATTTTTTCAAAATATGTGCATAAATATGGCATGGAACTTGCTAATACGCATTCATGCTCTGGTCATTTTGTTTGTTCAGCTATCAGTTCACAGACCAAATCCGATCATTCTTGGCCGGTAATAATCTTGTAATTTTTAAATATTAATGAAGGAAATTATGCGCTTCATTATTGCTATATCAATAATAACTCTTCTATGTGGTTCATCCTTGGCCAAACATGATGAAGATCATGATGATGATAATAGCCATCGTCAGAAGCATTCTGTGACTGTCGTAGAACCTTTGCAAAAAACTGTGGTTATTGTTCCACCGCCTCCTCCTGTCATCCATAGACATGTTGTAAGAGGAGCCCCTCAGATCCATGTTAATTTTGCGCCTCTACCGCCCTCACCTATTCCAAGAGTAACAGTAGGCGTGCGTTTCACGGATAATCACAGAAAGGTTGTGCGAGAATATTATCGGGTGGATTATCCCAAACGTCACAAGAGACATATGGCCCCTCCTGGATGGCGGAAAAGGATCATCATAGGGCGATGCATACCAAGAGACATTATCCTATATCCCATACCTGAAGAGCTTGAAATTCAACTCCCGCCCCTGCCCCGTTTTTACGTTCGGTCTATGGTTGGAAATGGGATTATCATCAGGGACATCAGAACCGGTTATGTGGTTGATGCCTGTTTCGATGACGATTGATTTTGCCCTCTGTTTTTCCATAATAATCATTTAATACGGTTTTTTCCAGTAATCTACAACACCGGAGTGTTTTTAAATGGCCAATAAAAAGCCGTCCGATAGATCTTTGGAAATTATTGATGAACTCTTGGCATGTCTCGATAAGTTCCATGGCATACCCCTTAAAAGGGCCATAGAATCGATCGGATTAGAGGAATCAGCTGAAGAAGATTTGCATAAAGTTGTTGATAAGTCTTTGATTGAGGCGGCGTCGCTGAAAACGATGATTCAAACGTTACAGCATAAACTCACTAAAAGCCGACCAAGACCGAATGGTCGTTTTGCCAGTCAAAGGATAGTCGCTAAGTTCTTGTCGCTCAACTAATAATCTTTTAATACCGGAAGAAAATCATAATGAATCTCATACTCATAGTTCCAAAAGTGGTCAGCAAGTATGTGGCCAGTTTCCCTGAAAATACTCATGGAGCCTACCCCTATTTCAACTATGACCATCGGGTAGTGAATGAACGCGTAGAACGGTTTGACCAAAAGCCACCCTACAAGAATGCGAACGACTTCACAGACGCCGATTATGATGCCCTTGTGAATGCCGCTAAGGACAGCATAGATCATTATTTGGCTAAATACAGTATGACCGTGGCTTGTGAAGATGCCCTCCATAAGGTCATCAGATCGTTCGGGAATGGCCTTTTTGATGGGAAAGTGAATGCCAGCAGATATGAAGTTCTTCTGAATGTCCTGAAGCAGAAAGCTTCAGGAAAGATAGCTTCTGAGGAAGTTGAAGCTAAGAAGAAAAAGGCTCCTCCTGCTGATGAAGGTCAGAAGGTTAAGCCCCATACAGTCCGGGAATTGGGATTGAAGAAACATAGGTTACCTACAAGAATATCACCGTCAGAAAAGGCCCCGGCTTTCATACGAGAGAAGGGTCAAGTAGTTCTTAAAACGCCCAAAGCAAACACCCACATAGGAGGATCTGTTATGATCAAGAATGCGCAGCAGTACACTGAACAGCTGGACAAGATCGCGGAAGAGGTCGAGAGCATCAATCCCATGATCGCCCTTCAGATCGACACGATCGCCGATGTCATCGAAGGCAAGAAGGAAGCTTCGACCCTGAAGTTTGATTCGGATGAAGCATGGTACATGCAGAACCGTTTCAACTATGACACCCGGAAGCGTGATGCCGACGAGAAGTTCATGGATGACTATACCAAGAGCAATTTTGAGCAGGTCATGGGCATTCGTAAGAATCCTATGCCGATCAAGAAGGCATCAGTTCCCTATCAGAAAGTCGTTGATCAGGCTACTGCCTAACGGTCAGCTTTTTTCATAAACCTTCTCCCTGGGTTGGGCTCTATACCTTCGGACAGTATAGTTTCTATCACTCCTTCTGAGCCTGGGGAGAAGGCATTTACAAAAGGGAAACCTTCTATATGCCTTCTCTCTTTCCCATGATGGCTTCCCCAGAAGATTTCCGCCCTGGGGACCCCGTTAGAAAATTCGTGACCGAATGGAATGTCACACCCTTCTGTGGCATTGTCACGCATATTGTCCCGGCCACCAATAAAGTTTGGGTACAATGGCCGGTTGAACATTCCCAAGAAAGTCCTGAAACTCTCGTTAGAGTCAATCCTACCATCTTCGGACTTCCTTCAGTCCTGAAAGACAAAGGGTATGACTCCTATGAGAAACAGCTCTCTGAGAAGACCTACGGGAGAATTCCCAAGGGAGCTTCTGAACAGGATAAGATGGCTCTTCGTATCGCCCATACTTTTGCTACTGATGTGGTAGGAAAACTGGTGGATGATATTGTAGCGGATCAGGAACAGGGTCTGAGTGATGTGCAGACCTATTTCAGAATTTTTCCTAAATATGCCGACATTTGTTCGGATTATATCATTCAGTCATCAATCAAAAGAATATATGCATCAAAACAGGCATCAGTACCAAGAGAGAAATTGATGGATGAAGTATTATGGGTTATTGATGAGAATGGGGTAAGGGTTTGGAAGGGAGAGAAGGGAAAAAAGCCTGAAAAAGAAGATTTAGAGGATGCTTATCTTGTTGGATGGCAAGCAGGATCTAAGCCTTCAGTAGTAGCAATAATTTCTGGTAAAAAATTATCAAAAAATGATGCAGAAGAAATTGCAAGGAAATATCTGAAGAAGACTGTCTTTCATCCCTTCACAGACGCTGCGAAGTGGTGTGATAAAGAAGCAGATTATTTCTCTATGCCAAAGGAGTAACCGGCATGTATCTCTTCAAGTACAAAATTGGTGATGACACATTCTTTCGTCTTACTGAATCCGGTCAGCCTTCGAAGAAAAGTGTCTTATTTGAGGCCCCTGTAGGACGTATCCGTGCAAAGAGAGTTCAGAATGCTATTGGGATGATCAGCAAAGCATTCAAAGAACCCGATGTTGAGGAAGAAAAAGAAGAAGAGAAGAAAGCTGCTCTGGTAGAACAACTTGATAAGATTGCTTCTGAAATTCAAGAAGAGTCCCCTCTTATTGCTTTGGCCATTGATGCGGTCAGCGATCAATTGGATGGTAAAAAAGCAGCATTACCAACGAAAGAACCGGGAGCACATGATCCTCGTTATGAGGTAATTCAATGGCTCAAACCAAATGAAGTAGAAAAGACAAAAAATCTATTGAAGAAAGAGGATATTAGTCCGAGTGTTATGTGGGTTTCGGAAAAAGGAGAACTCTATGGTCAAGGAGGTAGGGGTCCAGCTATAGTTTGCAAAAAGAATTTATCTGGTTTAGAAGAAGAAGAAGTAGAAGAAGTGACGAAAAAAGAAGAAGAAATAGAGTAGCTATTTAGAAAAAGGAGTAATTTCATGCGAGTACGTCTTACAGATAGGGTCTGTTATACAGCCCGTTTAGATAAGATAGCCACTGAAGTGGAGAAAGTGGATCTTCGGCTGGCATTAGCCATTGATATGATTAGTGATCGGTTGGAATGTAGAGAATCTTCCTATAATGTATATGCTTGTATTGTTAATGCAGGATTGAAAGAATGGTGGGATAAACTAACAGAGAAAGTAAAATCTGGTCTTGGTAAAGTAATGTCCCAGTTTCAAATTGCTTGGGAAGATATGCCTAAGAGTAAAGCTGAGGCTCTAAAAATTCTTGATGAGGCTTTTGTTGCGAATCCTCCCAAAGAATTATTGAATCTTTCAAAAAACCCTCAAAAGGCTTCAGAATCAATGACAAAAGAAGCTATTGATAAAAAGGTGATTATTGGAGCTATTGTTTTTCTGCTCGTTACGGGTGCTTTAGGACTTTTGATTAATCATGTAGGTATACAGGAGTTTATTTCCCTTATAATGAAGGGGGATATAAAATCAATTCTTGCACAATTATTGGATAGTGTTATCGAGCTGGCTACTCATAGAGTACCCGGTACTGATTCGATGAAAAATCCTGTAATGAATTTTATATATGATAATTTTCCCCGTCTGAATGCATGGTTAGGGGAGCATGTTTATATGAGGTAGGTGAAAAGTACTATAAGTATTGAAATAAGAGGATCATAAATATGGCGATGTTCCGATATAGCCATGCTGCTGTAGCTCAGGTCAGTGTTACCTCCGATGATTGGGTGAATAAGGTCTACAAGAGCGCCTGCAGTGACGGTCAATGCCGTATGAAAACGGCCAAGACCGTCGTTGCTAGGTATTCCCCCGACAGATTCCTTTTGAGTCATGTTACGATCATCGCTTCCGTAGACACCGAACTCGCTAATCCCAAAGAAGCCAAGTCCGACTATTTCATCAAACCTGAATTCTCCAAGTTTGTTAATAATAATGGCGACGCCTGGTCCAAAGGAGTTATCCTCAATTCCTATAAGTCATTTATTGGTGGAGATAATTTCCTCGAACATGTACAGGAAAAATGCCTCTCAAAAGGTAAGATAGTTGATGCCGCCCCAAGAGAAATCATCATTGGTAAGGATAAGGACAACAAGGACTTATCTACAATTTACGTTGACATTTTGGTAGCTACAGATAGAAAACACGAAGATCTTGTAAAGAAGATTGAATCAAAAGAACTCCAAACACTTTCGATGGGTTGTGGGCCAGCTGGAACACGAGTGATTAATGAATCAGGTTTGTTCGTAAATATTGAAGATATTAAAGAAGGGGATTCAGTTATTACTCATGCGGGCAATATTCGGAAGGTTACTTCTTTATTTAAAAAAGAGATTGCCAATGTTCCCTTATATTCAATAACAGCAGTAGGATTGTATGATTCTTTGAAGCTTACTGGAGAACATCCAATTTTAATAGCCAGTGCAGAATCAATGCACTGCACATATTCCTATAAATCCTGCATTCGACCTTGTAAGATTAATGAAAACCAAAAACAATGTTTTTATAGTAAAAATTTACCTTTGAAATGTGCTGGCCAGAAAAAACCATGTGGCCGGGATAAGGCTACGTATTCTTATGATATAAAATTTGTTCCAATAGCAGAGGTACATAAAGGAGATTATCTTGTTAAATCCTACCCTACAGGGGTTCAGGATAATGACATTTTCACGCCTGATATGTGTCGTCTTTTTGGTATATATCTTGGAGATGGATTTATTGGGTGGAACTGGAAAGATAAAGTAAAACAGACCCCTGCCTATATTGGATTTTGTATCTCTTTAGAAGAAGTCAAACTCAAGGATATTATTCTTAATTTGTTGAAAAAAATAAGTCCCAATTCAACAGTGACTGTTAAAGATGTTCCCGAAAGAACTGGGCTTTATATAAATGTCTATGATAAGGATTTAGCATCATTATTTTTTAATAATGGAAAAGAGGGGTGTTGGACGAAAGAAATGTCCTCTTTGATTATGCATCTTCCAGTTAATAAACAGATGGAAATAATTGGGGGTATGTTTGATTCTGACGGGGGATATGAACCTAAGGATAAGAATTTATACTATACAACTGCATCAGAGAATCTTTGGAATCAGTTACATCTTTTACTCCTTAGATCTCGTATTCCTAATGCTCAGGAAAGATGTTGGAGAAAATCCACTGGAAAGAGAGCGGGGCGAGAAAATTATTGGCAGATGACTATTAATGTCCAGAAAGGTACTAATACTGTAATTAATAGCTGGAAGAATGAGAATTATGGTAAAGACCCAGGAATGAGGAACGATCTTTGTTTTTTCTATAAAAATTACTATTTGACTCCTATTACTAAAGTTGCACAGTCTGACTTCTCTGGAATGGTTTATAATTTTTCTGTAGAAGAAGATGAATCTTATTTGATCAATAATATTGCTGTTCATAATTGCTTGATAAAGTATAGTATTTGTTCCCGCTGTGGTAACAAGGCTGTGGATGAAACGCAGGCATGCGATCATGTTCGGTTCCAGAAGAACAATACGTTTTTTGATGATAATGGGACACAAAGAAAAATTGCAGAACTTTGCGGACACCAAGACGACCCCGATAGTGTCCAATTCATTGAAGCCTCCTGGGTGGCTCAACCGGCATTTACCGGTGCAGTATTGAGGGATTTTGTAGCTCCCTCTGAAGAAATAATGGCTAAGTTGGAATCCGCAGCAAAAAAGCCATCATATCAGAAGAAACCAGGGGATTACCTGAAAGCTGCTGCCTTCGCAGACATTATCGCTCAGGATCCTCCTAAAGAAGATGCTCCGGCCCCTACAGATACTGAGGATGCTCCTGAACCTCCAGCAGCAGATGCTCCTGCAGGGGATGAGCCAGCAGCAGATGCTCCTGCTGGAGAGGAACCCGCTGCTGAAGCTCCCCCCATGCCCGAACCGGAACCCGAAAGTGATCTGAAGGTATGGAAGAAAGATCTTAAGAAACAAGTGATGAAACAAATCTCCGATGAAGTGATGAAAGATCTTGCTGAGGAGAATGCCGAAGGTCCTTCAGATATTGGAACGTATGATGAGACGCTTATCAAGCCTGCATCCGCTTCTGTTAAAAAGCCTTATGAAAAGTACCTTAAAACTGAACCATTAACAAGACCTGCTGGTCTTGTTTTGAATAAAGTATGGGGAGCCCAGAAATCCTGGGATCGATATATCCAGCAGAAGACCGCAAATCTATTGGATAAGAAGTCCTACGATAAACTTCGTTATGGTGTGCATATTGCCATGACGAATAGTGATCTTACAGTTCTGAAGGATTATGGATACAACAAGAGGGAATTTCTTGCGGTCCTATCATTTATCGATGGATGTCTTAAGAAGCCTCTTCCTATGTCCATTAAGAAAACTATAGCATGTCTTGGTGGTACCAAAGGAAAAGGTCCTGTGGAATTGTGTCGCGTAATTGTTGCGGAATTGGGTAGGAAACTTACGATAGATGAAGCTCGAAAAACTTTGTCTTGGCTGAAACTCCTGGACTCTTATAATTAACTACCTGAATTCCAAATACTTAAGTGTTAACTTGTTGAACGCCAACGGTTTTAATAATCTTCTAATACGGCTTTTTTGATCGTGTAACCTTGGCATATATAGAATTTCACCGTCCATATACCTAGGAGGTACAAATGCGACAGAGGCTCAGTTGGGATAAGGAGAAGGTCTCTGCTATTATGAAGCAGGCCGATCCTTATACCATGAACCAGGATCGTAAGAATCCCCCTGCGAGCAAGTATGACGTAGGTGGACCCAGTCAGTTTGGTGAAGATCAGCATATGGCCCATCCGTGGGAAAGCGAAGGCCGTACAGAAACTGGTCATCCGGCCCCGGCCCGCGAAGCAGTCGTTCAGGCAAGAAAGCTTGAAGACAAAGCTCTGAAATGCATCACAATCGCTCAGAGAATGCTTCCCGGCGCAGAAGAGACAACTCTTGAGGATCAGGCCACTGATCTGATGTTCCTCCCCGAACGTTCCCTCATGGCGACTCTACAGCGTCAAGCCGACCTGGCAACAAAAATTGCTGCTGAGAAAGAAGAAGAGAAACCTGCGGAAGAGACACCCGAAGAAGTTCCTGCTGATAAGAAAGCCAAGAAAGAAGAAAAACCCGCAGAAGAGAAGAAGCCTGAGGAAGAAGTAGTCGAGGCCAAGAAAGAGAAACCCGCAGAAGAGATGCCTCCTGTCAAGGAAGAGATGACTCCTCCTGAAGAAGAGAAGAAAGAAGCTTCTGACAAGGATCTTCTTGACATTCTCTTTGATAATGCCGAAATGGTCATTCCGGATGCACCAAAGGTTGGTGCCAAGAAACTAAGTGGACTTGTCAAACAAGCTTCGGGTGTGGACCCCCTGGCTAATCTATGGGATGCCCCACCCGATGTGTCGAAAACTTTCAAATAAACCACGCTTGAGGAGGTGATTCTAATGGCGTCTTACAGTAATCCTACTCCAGACACCCATGTCGAAGTTCTGGAACGTCAGACTTTCAACAGTATCGGTGCGATTACCGCTCTAGGTCTGACTCAGGACAACAAAGTGGGTAATGCCCAGAAAGTCGCGAATTCGCGTCTTGCTCCTAATACCCCAAAAGGTATTCTGGCAGGTAGCGTCGTGGCTGTAGCTGGTGACACTCAAATTGGCCCATGTCTTGGTGATAGCACTCTCGCTTTCGATAAGGCGGTTGGTATTGCTATTAACAATGCATTGGGAAATCCGTATGAGAGTAGCTCAGCAATTGCATCTGGTAAGGTCGTGTATGCTCATGGTACCGGTACGGTTCTCCGTACAGATATCTATGAGACAGCGAACATAGTTGGAGGAACACTAGCGTATACAGCAGGTCAGAAGCTCTATTCGAGCCAGAATGGCTTGCTTGTTAACGCGATGGGTTACGATACAACGTTTGCGAATGCAACGTTGATCGGTATTCTCCTAACTGCACCATCACCAGCTGATCTGTATATGACAGTTCAGCTCAGAATCTAAAAGGAGGTGAGTCTCTAATGCCAGACGTTATCAGTAACGAACTGAAACAGCAGATCATCAGCGATTACATGAAAACCGCTGCCGGTCGTGCGAAGCTAGCCTCGTCGATGGTCCAACCTTTACGTTTGCGAAGAGATTACACCTCTGTGAACCGCAAGACCTTCTTGGTCGAGCAGCTCCCCGATGGTGCTCTTCCGATCTATGACAAGGACCCGAACGTGACAGCCTATGTCGTCGGTGAGGAAGGTCAGAACATTCTGGCCATCACAAAGCCTCGCCGTGTGATTTTCCCCTTGTTTGAAATTGCTAGCAATCCCGAGATCCCGTTGACCCAGATCAAAGAACGTAGGTTTGATTTGATCGAAAGGGCCCAGGACCTTGCGAAAGCGCAAATTCAGGCTGAGGAAGATACCCGTGTCTTTGAGGTTCTTGATGCTGTCGCGTTTGGTGGTTTTGACAATATCGGCGCAACAAACGTCGATGTGCCAGCCACTGCTCCGTTGACACCGTCAGACCTTGCGGATGCATTCGCGAGAGTGGAACGGAATGACCTGAGAGTAGCTCGCGTTTTCGCTAACGCGCTTGACTACTCGGATATACGCAAGTGGGGAAGGGATGTACTTGACATCGAGAGCCAGGCGACATTGCTGAAGACTGGTCTGATGGCGACCATTTGGGGTGCCCAGATCATCGTTAGCCGTCGGGTTCCGACTGGTGTCATTTACGTCTGCGCAGAGCCGGAGTTCTTCGGACGTATCCCCGTGAGGACCGAACTCTCGGTTTTGTCAGCGGATTCGCCTCAGAACAGAACAATTGGGTTCAGCTGCTTCGAGAATCTTGGAATCGGCTGCCATAACCCTCTGGGTCTCTGTCGGGTTGTGATTTCTCGATAGTATAACTCTATATTTTTCATAGAGTTAGGTAGGGTTCAGTGATTAATTTCACTGAACCCTTTTTTATTTGAGACAATAGGGTTCTTCTGAGTATTTTTAGCAAAAAGCTATGGTTCATTTGTTCATATGTCCCATAGAAATAATTTGACTTTCCTAAAAATTTATGCTATATAGGTATGAACTACACTTTTTCAGAATTATCAAAAAATGTTCTCCTGAAGTTGTATTCTGAATTTGGTTTTAGGGCTAAAGAAATTGGAGAATTGGTAGGGATCACAGAAAGTGCAGTATTTTGTCGTTTAATTGGTTGTCATAACCCGCTGGGATTGTGCAGGGTTGTGATTTCCCGCTAAGCGTAAGAATCAGTCTTAATTGATTGATAGAAGGGTCAGGTAGCAATACCTGACCCTTTTTCATTTGTGTTCTGGAGTTATATTGTTACAATGAACTATATTATAGTGACAGGATAAGGAGAAAATAAGATGCCAGCTTTTGCAGTAAATGTTGTTAATGGTGATCCCATTCTTAAGAACAAATATGGGATTTATTCAAAAATGGAATTGGAGAAGCAGTTACAAGAAGGACATTTAACTGTAGAGGAAATTGGAAAAATTTATAATCTTAAAGAATATCAGATGGTTCACATCCTCAGATCA
>OFOV01000028.1_pt1 | contig 13722 bp, 4 predicted proteins | sample 1542391 | NCBI WGS metagenome assembly OFOV01 (sample SAMN04958492, study PRJEB24370) | sediment metagenome | isolation source: lake sediment | place: USA: Lake Hill lake, St. Paul Island, Alaska | collected 2013
ACTTATTACAATCCAACCTTTGGCGGGTTACCGGACGATCTTGTCAATAAGTTAATCTACGAGCTGGGTCTTACCGAAGAGGATGTTACGGAGATTGCACGGCAGGGTAGATCTCTACCTGAGATCCGCCGGCTTGCAAACACTTTGTCCTCGGATGTCTCCACCTATATACAGGCCCGGAATGAGGGCCGGCAACTTGGGCAGAAGATGACCCAGCAACAGATTGATGAATATACCAAGCAGGGTTATGAAGCAACTGAGCTTGATAATGCTATTCAGCTCAGAGGGGTCAATGGCGAGACACAACTTATCTCCAAGCCCGAGCTGAGCGAGAGAGAAATCCTGGGTATTGCATATCGCAAAGTTTTCGGCGTCGAAAACCCCGTCGAGTATAGGCCACAGACCTACGCCATGGAGCATCAGCTCGAAGCCGAGCAGAACCTCGCCGGTGTTAGTGCTATCCGTCAGGGTCTTCCCAGAGGCGCATTCTATACTCAGGATTTCCTGGCCAACCAGATCGCCAAGGGTGGCGGCACTGACTTCGTTGAGAACCTGAACAAGTGGAACCCTGAGCAGGGAAGGATCTCTAATGCTCTATATCGGGTAGGCCAGGATACTGCCAATTCAGCAAAGTTCCAGGCTGCGAGTACGGCCATGCCTATCTCCAAGGAAGCCAAGATCGTATTGGAAGCATCCGAGTTTGCCAAGCAGTTCGGCGTCGGTGTGTTCAGAGAGGCCGGGAAAGTTGATTATCTTGCCGGAGTAGTAGCGGAGGGAAGAAAGTCGATTGGGCTAGGTCAGGATTTCTTCAGCGACGAGATTGCCAAGAACCCGCAAATCATCTTCGAGTATGGCAAGCAGACCCCGGAAAGATTGCGCAAATTACTCATGGCTCACGAGATAGGCCACGCATTGGCTACGCCCGAGACCGAGTTGGCTATGAGCGAAATCCTGAAAGCACAGACCCTTCCCCGTCAACAGTGGCTCGCGGAATGGATCGAGAGGTTCAAGGGCGGGGAAGGCTTCTCGTGGAAAACTCCAGAGCTTGAGATGGCTGCTGATGTAATAGCTTATGGTCTTGGGTATAAGTATCCTCGCCAAACCTATCTTTGGGGAAAGAGTGAAGAAACTTTAGACGAACTCGCCACCAAGGCTATTAAAAGCGCAGCTGACTTTGGTAAATTAACCGAGAGCCAGGCCAAAATCCTGATGTCGCATCTCGGCGAAGAGGTACTTGTAGACAGGATTGCCAGACGACCTTCCCCCGAAGAGCAAGCCAATGCGGCGTTCGCCTCGATAAGAGGCGGCGGCGAGTATGAAGAGCTAGATCAGGACTACATGGCTCGGCAACGGCCATCAGTAATGCCTCGGGCGGCTAGTCAACCTGGTTTAGCTCCAGATGAAGCTTGGGCTATAGAGGCTGCTAGGGCTGCACGTCTTCAGGCAGCACCTGCTGCACAGACAAGTGCTGGCACCGCATACGCTGGGGAGGGCAGAGGTATTTCTCACGCCCAAGATAGGTGGATTGATCAGGCAGCGGCTACAGTACCGATAAACTGGAAGGAAACAGCCAGGGAACTTGTCGGGAGCTATTCATTGACCAAGGTGGAAGCCAAGAGATTTCCATGGGGTCAGCAGCAAACAACTCCCTCCGGCACCCAGTTCGTCGATGAAGCAACCGGCGAGTTGGCCTTGTCTGCCGAGCAGACAGGTAGTATTGTCTCCAGAGCCACAGGCGATTTCGCCAAAGTCACATCGGGGGCCTTCAGGCAGGGCGGGACGCCGACAGAGCTATTGGCTACCGTTGTCCAGCGTACGTATGCTGAGGCTAAGGAGTTCTTCAATACTGCCTTCAAGAATGTTGGGGCCGACTTTGCTCGGACAGGGGGAGTAGAGCACACAAAAGAGCTGTACTCTTCTGTGATGAAGGACCTGACCGACAGTCTTAAGTCTTCCTTCGAGGCAGGAGGTTCTGCCGTTGGTAGCTTCCGCGCCTTGGGTCCCAAAGCCGTATACCTGGGCACCGACGTCGAGAGCATCAGAGGCTTTCTTGGACAAAACGAGCAGTACGACCAGGCTATCAGTGAACTGGGCGGCCCAGAGGCTGCGGCTGGCGGACCACCTAATATCTTCGAGGCTGGCGGGACACCCTTTAACGTGGGCGGCCAGGGTGGAGACTATAGAGGCCGTGGTAAAAGCCTTTGGGGCAGAATGGGCCAGATGGGCCAAGGATTATATGCCGCATATCTAGCTCGAAGGTTCTGGATGATGACCGCCGCTCCTGTCGGAGTGGAGATGGCAGCCTATGAGGAGATGCAAGCCCAAATTGCTCCCATGGCTGGCGCTCAGGATCTGAGATATACAGCCGGTGGCGCGACACAGGAAGCAGCCGCCTTTCAGCAGTGGGCAGGTCAAGGAGCATATCAGCAACTTGGGGGTATAACCAGCGGTATGCGGGCCGCGGTTATGGCTACGGGGGAAACCGGTGCCGGGCTATGGGCTACAGGCAGAGTAGCAGCTGGTATCGGTATCGGTACTGCGATGTTGGCTGGACCAATGGGAGGGATGCTTCTTCCGGCGGGAGTAGCCGCAGGTTTAGCTCCGTTAGGCGGTGTTGCCGCTGCCGCCGTCGCTGGTGCTGGCCTGGGTGTGTTAGCTGGCAATCTTATTGGCCGAGCCGCCAATCCTAACTGGGTAGAGCAGGGACTTGGGGATGCAGGAAGAACGTTGATGCGAGGGCTCGTTATTGCTGGTTGGTTGCCTTCTGGGAATTGGCTAGCGAATAAAGACAATCCCTTTGCCCAGTGGCTAATAGGGCCTGCCCCGCAAACACCGGCGGAGGAAATCCTCACCAAGAGTAGTACCCTAATTGCCTCAGTAACGGGCGAGCAACAGAACGTTGCAGCCCAAATCGAGACACAGTATAAAAATTTGACTGGTGGCACAGTCCGCGCGCCGGGCGACATGACCGAGACGGCAACCCAGAAGCTGATCATGAATGCAAAGGCAATGGGCGTTTCCGATCAGCAACTTCTTAATCAGGCATCGTCCTATGCCGCGGGGATGGGCTTGACGCCGGGACTGCCGGCTTTCGGCGTAGCCATGGATGTCTATCAGCAAATGAGCCCCTCTCAGAAGTTCTTTGCCGATCAGAAGAATGCTACCATTGCTCGCTATGCCGGAGAGGTATCGCCTTTCTTCTCAAATGCTATAGATGCTACCAACTTTGCTTGGCGGCAGAACCTTACGACCCAAGGCGTGACGTCTCCCTACCAATCTTTGATGGGCGCAATTAATACGGGTTACGGCGTTGATTTCTCAAACCAGGCCAACGCAACGTATGCTGGCAATCTGGCTCAGCAGTACGGTCCCCAAGCAGGAGGAATGCCTAGCCAAATCGTGAGTACCATGGCAATGGCTGCGCCTACCATGCCGTGGCAACAAGCCGCGGGTATGTACGGCCAGTACAACATGAACCCCGTTAGTGCCCAGGATTATCTCCAGTCTGTTGCACGGGCGCAGCAGTTCCAAGATCTCCTGACACCTCAGCAGTCCAATCTGCTGGCTATGCAAAACAACGCACTGCCCAATGCCTACCAAAGAGACCTCGCTCAGCAGATGGCCGGAGGCATTACAGCTAATACGGGTATGCCATACACTCAGGCTATGGGGATGCTACCTGCCAATGCAACCGACTGGCAGATGGGAATGTTACAACGGATGCAGGGCGGGGATATCAGCGCCATTTCTTATATGGCCTGGCAAGGTAATAACCCCGCCGGCAAGTGGCTGAACCAGGCCGGCCAGCCCATTTACCAAACTGACATGAACGCCTTTATGCAGTTAGGTGCAGCACAGGCCAACTTAGGCAACCAGGGCGCCATGACCGGCTTTGTGGGGGCTCCCGCCGGTGCGGCTGGTATTTCACAGTGGCTCGGCAATCAGGGCGTCAATATTCCCGGCGGATTAGCAAATGCTCTAGCTCAGGGCGGTACAATTGGCGCCGCCCAATATCAGTCTCAACAGCAACTAGGTTTCACCTTAGCCTCCATCGGTGTCGGCTATCAAGGCATAGCCGCTCAGGAGAAATATCTCTGGGGTGGAGGGACGCCCACCGCTCCCGGTGCTGGTAGTGCATGGGCCATGGAAGACCAAATGCGTGCCATGCAGAACCAGCAGCAGATGGCACAGTTTGCCTATTCGCTCCAGCGGATGGATACGTCCCAACAGTTCCAGATCCAGCAGGAACAGATCACCGGCCAGCGCATGGGCGCCGTGCAAGGTTATCAACGATGGCAGATGGGCTTCGAGCGGCAGGGAGCATTACAGCAGAGGGAATGGACGCAGCAGGACTGGGCCTACAACGAGCAGATGCGTTCACAACAGTTCGGCTGGCAGATGGAAGATGTCGATCTTGCCATAAGACAATCTTCGGGTAGAGAGAGACAGCAGCTCGTCAAGCAAAAAGGCCGCATGGCTACAACCTATGGCGAAGAGACCGAGCATATCGATGACCAGAAGAAGCGCCAGGAAGAGATCTGGTCACGAGAGGATGAACGGTACAACAAAACAAAGGCTTACTCCGAAACCTTGATGCACTTGGATAAGCAGAGCTTTGATCTTAACCAGAAGCAGCGCGAGACCTTCTACAAGATGGATCGGGATCATCTGGCCCTAAACCTGAAAGAGTATCAAGACCAGAAGAAATTACAAGATGAGATCATCACGCACCAGAGGGCGTATCAGGTCGAGCAACTCAATCTACAGAAACAGAGCTTAGGAATACAGGCGGCTGCGGCTATCTCGGCTAATACCTATCAGCAGGCTATACTCAAGATAGAGCAGTCCTATGCAACGCAGTTGGGCATTGAGCAGGAGATGGCCAAGAACGATCCCAGCTATATGCTGAAGAAGACCTCTGAGTTCTACAAAGATGTAAATGCCACGGACCCGAACAAGGTTACCTCTCTCCAGAACGCCGTAAAAAGCTTCAATGTGCTCGACGGCAACAAGACAGGGGACCTTAGGAACACAATCAGTAGTATTAACAGCCTAAACGTAGATAAGCTCCGTGAAATAGTTGGGCTTATACATGCCATTAACAGTGTGCCATAATGAATGAATATATTACCTTCGATACCTGTCGCTATGCGACAACAAGACTGTGGAGACCGGAGCCCAATGTTCCAGCAACAATCCGTAATAATCTTAATGGGACACTGGATGTCACCTTCGGTAGTGCTACTTCGTTGATATGGACAGGGGAGATTGTGGCTCGAGTAACGGATACCCGTGCCTATTATGGCACGATCACAGAGCTGAGAGCCTCCCTAAAAAAGCGGCAGACCTTCACCTTCATCGATCACTACGGTACGACTTATACTGTTGCCGCCCAAGGGCCGTTCCCCGAGAGATCTTTAATGCCGGACTGGGACAATGCCAATAACCGTATCTACGTCGCGGTTCGATTTATTGCAATGGTGACATCATGAGAGCTATAGATCAGGCCGTTATCGACGCCAATATCAGTATCCGGGAAGTGAGCAGCTATATAGATGTGCGCTACACGATGCTGAACTTCGTCGAAGATGGGGGGTTTAGTAAGGACTACGAGATCATCGACGGCAACATTGTCTTCTCGACGGACGTTACCTATAATGAGCCCGGCTACGATAGTCTTCCGTATGTCGTCATCAGAATAGCCTGCGTTAAGCAGGGCGCCAATTACTGTTTGTGGACACAGCAGATAGACGACCTGACTAACATCAACGAAGTCTATGACTGGCACGACATGAGCCTGGAGCTGATGGCCAAGTCTCATCCTGCCCTATATGGTAGCCGTGTGTTTTTTCAGATCGGCAATGGCAATATGTATTATGCTGACCTTGCACATACAGAGGATCAGCATTACCTATCGATGTCCGAATGGACTTATCTTGGCAACTCCACGTACCCGGTAGCCTTTGCACCTGTAGGTACTCATGAGTACTACACCCTGACCATAGAGCCGGGCGGCACCTACTACTACTATGGCATTATCGACTTCTATAATCTCAGCCCTTCGCAACACTATACCTGGCACGGGAGGATCTACGGTCATAATCCAGAAGTAATACCTTTCGACGCCGAAAGGGTTGGCAGCAAAGACTACATTATGTACTGCGACACCAGTGGCTATACTCTAAATGGCATTGAGTACCAAAGAACCTCCACGTCTCGCAGGACATTCATGCTAACACGCATCGGATTAACTTGGTCGGATAGCCAGTTGGTTGTACCGCTTGATATTGTTGAAGATACCTCCCAGTTCGTATTGGGCGGCCTATCAATTATCAATAACGATTACCTCATGTGCAGCGGGTTATTGAAAAGACCACAAGGCTCAGACTTCCAAGCCTACTCGATGGGGCCAATCTGGAGCATGGGTAGAGATGTCTACATCGGCACTAATGGAACTGTCTCGCGCGCGTATGCTGGCCATACCTATCCCATCGCCGCCGGTAAGTTGATCTACGACGACTACGACAAGCGGCTCTGGTTCATCGGTCTTGGGTCATTTTACTGGGCTACTGCCACCTATAAAATAGGCTACGATAATTCTACCTACAAGATTACCGTTGACGATATCCGCAACATTCGTTTTGGGGCCTCCACCAACAGCCCTTCCTCTTTGAACTTTGATGTCCCAGCAAGTCTAGTAAGCCCTGTCCTGGCCGCGAACTCTGAGGCTACCTGGTACATTTCAATTGGTGGCCATTCAGCCAAAATGGGCGTGTTCGGGATCGACAGCATTGTGGTTAGTAGAGACACTCAGGGCAAGCAAAAGACCGTATCGTGCAGGGGTAGAGCCTCGAAAGCTCTAGGGCAGTGGCAGTCGGATGCCTCCTTCGACTACTGGTCGCAGACCAAGCAGACCTCAGACCCCGCCGAGCTCTCGGAAATGCTTAGAGCTTCAGGCGACTGGGGCACTGTAATTAGTACCGGCGAGCTTTATCTCAAGGATTTGAATACTGAAGGCATCCTTTATACCGTGCAGAGGGATGCTCGAGGGGGAACGGTACAGGCGCGCTTCAAGGTACCTTCAGAGAGTTGGGACCCACGCTGGGGAGTGTGCATCAACTACTTCAATTCAGCAGGCGGAAAGACCACGACTGACGATATTGCCCACCGTGGGCAGGCATACTCATATATCGATCCCGACACGGCTCAGAACGGATTGTTTGCCATATATCAAGGCACCAGCCATCTAGTATATCTTACCTTCAGGCAGGGCGCTGTAATACACGATATGGCATGGGGGGCAGTAACTATTCCATACGATACCTGGCACTGGCTCAAGATGGAGTTTCACGAGGGATTGGTTACTGTATCCTATAGACTGGATAGCTCGACAACCTGGACGGTAATATTAGTCCATACCTTCAACTACGACAACTTCTTCCCTTGGGGGAAGTCGTATACCGGCAAGGGCGGCGTCTACTTTTTCAACCTAACTCCCTATTCTTTTACACCGGGTTTCGACGCCGAAAATTCTATCATTCCCGTTGTCCTCTTTACAAGTCCATACAGTATGCCCTTGGAAACGCCGGCAACCTATAAGGTAGACGAAGAGCAGATTACAGTAACAGGCAAGTCTCCCAATTATAGTGTGTCGGACCTGGTTGTGGCAAGTGGGCAGACCTTTGCAAGTGCCCCTCACGACAACCCTCTATGGGTGAACGGCGTCATCTTTACGCAGGACATCCCAATAACAAACGATCAGGAAATCTGTAGAACTACTGCCTGCCAGTGGGCCGGTAAATCGTTCCAGATTGAAGGCTTGACCTACTTTGCGAGCGTCTGGTTCCAAATAAAGAAGGTGGGTAACCCTACTCCTTTATACTGCTATCTCTGCACCGACGCCATAGACGATACCAGCCCCCCGGATAGGACTGCTATCTTGGCTACCGGTAGTGTAAACCAGAGTGTAGTAGGCACAACTTACGACTGGGTGGAGTTTACTTTATCCCCGGTAGTCTCCCGCTCAAACCCAGAGGGACTTTGGTTCATGTTGACAACCTCGCCCAACCCGGGTACAGAGGTGATCGATGCCAACAACTATTATATCTTAGGCATCAACCAGGACGAAACAGACGATGAGGGCGTCAACCGCTTCTGGGGTACTTCTTGGTTCTCGCATGACCCAGACTGTGCTATCCCCTTTGTGGCTTATGGTACCAGTATCGGCGGTGATGGGTATGAGGTCTATCTTGAAGGCGCCGATGCTGTTTGCAAAGCCAGGGATTATTATGATAACTGCGCTCTAATCTCAGCAGACGGAACCGTATTTCAGATCATGGATTACGACAGCACAGCGCCGGACCAATGGATACCCAAATGCACTTACATCCTTCCAGATAAGTGGGAAGACCACGTCGGTGACACGAATGAGGGAGACTGGCAGACGCAAGATAAGAAGAGAATATTCGTCAAAGAGGACCCCTCGGGAGCATTCGAGACCGGTGATAGTACGGCAATCTGGAGAGCATTGGTTGTAGGAGAGAGAGGCTATAACTCAACATTGGCCGTCGCCCATGGTCCTCAAGTCAAGGTCAATCAGTACACTGACTGCTCAATCTTGTGCGACCGCTTCGACTATTTTACCGGCGACCTAGACCTCCGCTTCGAGGACATGGTCAGGGAGATCGGCAGAAAGGCTGGTGTGGGCAATATCATTGCCGAGAAACTACTCGACCAAACTATATCTTCAGTTACTACGGGCTGGCACGTACAGGCTGATGTTGCCGCCCACGAGATCGACACCTTCAACCTGATTGCCAAGTTCGATCAAGCTTCGGGAGAGATCGGGGTAGCCTTCCATCTACAGAAGACAGACGGCAACTACCACGACGGCAGGATAGTTACCGTTTCTACCGATGCAATCAAACTCTATGCCTTTACCACTGGCACTCCTACGCTAATAGAGAGTATCCCCTGTACTTTAGACGAGAGCGCCGGGACTATCACTATCTCGATACAGAACACAGTATACACAGGCTTGCATAATATCTATTCCGTATGGAGCGAAAATAGATTGCTTGCTTCTTTCGTTGACACTTTAGATGCCGATCCTTTGATCCAACATTACGCAGGCGTTATTATCAACGGCATAGGCCAGTTGGATATAGACTGGAGCGCCCTCGATATGAGGGTAGACAACTACATCCTCGACATGGGCAAAAACGGCATGTCTTTATTGCAGTACTTGATTGGCGAGAAACATTACTGGTTCAGAGACAATCAGGATGGTGGATTGACAATCGTCCGCAACCGCCACGTCATTAACACGAGCCCAACTGCCTTTACTTTAACAGCCCAAGAGCAGATTGCCTCGAGCGATATAGATCTGGCTACAAGATTGCGTATTGAAGGAGCGGACATCGCCGAAGTTTTCGACGCCGAAAACATGGCTATGTATGGCAACTTGTTCGCTCTATTGAATATGCAGGAAGTAAACAACGCCGATGACGCTCGTAGAGAAGGCTACTGGATATTAAATGATCTACAGAACCGGGTCTTCCAAGATACATTCGTAGGTGCCTGCGACCCTCGCATAGAACCTGACGATATCATATTTATCTACACCACCGACGGTACACACGAGATTGTTGTGTACTCGATACAGATGCAAATGGACTTTAGCGATACTCAAGTTATTTTCGATATGAACTTGGGAGGTTACGTAATTGTATAAGACCAAGGCTCTCCAGCGCCTGATAAAGAAATCCATGCAGCAGTACGAGCGCTACGCTACGTCTGCTACCATTTATAGTATAGATGGACAGAGAGCCGATATACGCTTGGGTTCTTCGTCTACACTGTTACACCACATTGAAATCGTTGGCGATCCCAATCTATTAACTGTGGGGCAGGAGGCACCAATCCGATGGGTGGAGCGCGCCGGCTCATTCAGCCCCGTGCCTCAGGTCATGGCCTCGGGTAACGCTGCTGGAGATGCTTTGTTAAATGGTTACCCCGATGATGTCACCATAGAGAACACCGACTATGGTTTTACCATCAAGGACCACTCTATCCAGAAGAGCCATCTAGCTTTTGAGATATCCGGGTCTACCGGCGGCGGAACCGGTGGCGGCGGAGGTGGCGGCGGAGGTGGCGGTTGGGGCATATTGCCAAATGGGACATCTCAGTATCAAACCATTATTACGGGGGCATCGCCTTTTGCTCCGGGGTATAGTGGTTTTTTGCTTGACGGTACAACTGGCGGAAAAACAGTCTTTGCTGTTACAAATACCAAAGCATTGACATTGACAAGCACGGGGGATTTCAACATGACTGTTCCCGCCACGGGAACGGTAGCGATGCTCAATCAGGCCAACTCGTTCACACTCATTAATCCAATCACAACAATCGCAGAGAGCTGGATTGGTCCAAGTACAACCGCGGGGGTTTATTTCAAGGGCGGCAGTGTCGGTATTGGGACGGTTACTCCCGATGCCTCATATAAACTTACAGTAATTGGTGCTTCTCCAAGCGGTTTTGGTATCAAGGGCTATTCCTTAAACTACTATGGCGTCTATGGTACTTCCGTAAACCATACCGGTGTCGTGGGTCATTCCGATGCCTACATTGGAGTTAAGGGCGATGGTTACACTCATGGCGTCTACGGTGTTTCCGATTACTCAATGGGGGACGGTGTCTATGGCGTAGCTCCGAATGGTTATGGGGTTTTTGGCCAGTCTGATTACTACCGAGCTGTTTATGGTATTTCCGCAAGCGGGGTTGCTGGATATTTTAAGTCAACCACTGGCTACGGGTTAATAGTAGAAAGCGGCAAGGTTGGTTTCGGGTGTGTTGCCCCTGGTGCTATGCTAGATATCCTAAGTACAACCGAGCAACTACGACTAGGCTATGACAATACCCACTATGCCAGCTTTACCGTTGGTCCGGGCGGCAACTTAACCATAGCTCCAACCGGTGACTTTATCTTCGATCCCGCCGGCGATGATATTCTACCTAATTCAGGTTACGACCTTAACATCGGCTCTCTCCAGAAGAAATACTTAACTCTCTTTGCCGCCGAGCTATGGGTCGAAACGCTGGTAGCCCAGAACACGATTGCTACCATTGGCGGGCGCATCCTGGTTGGGCCTACAACCATACTAACAAGTGACCTTGCCCCTGCCGATACTACAATTTATGTCAAGCACAACGAGATGGCCGTTGGAGATAGAGCCTACCTGGAAGCAGATGGCAAAGTTGAATTTATTGCCATCGTTGATGGCCCTGTTGGAACCGGACCTTATCATTATGATGTTACAAGAAACCTGGATGGTTCTGGTGCCAACCAATGGTATGCAGGCGATGCAGTTTTTAACACCGGTACGACCGGCGATGGCTTTTTAGATATCTACTCCTATCGCAGTATCAAAAGCGCAACTCAGTATGGCCCAACCATCGTAGGCAATGTCCGCAACTCCGCAACTTACAATGACTGGACAGAACACTGGGCCATCGGTAATCTGAATGGCATCTATGGCTACGGCACCACTACCTACGGTGTAGGTCTTGGGAAATACTCAACCACGACCAGCTACTTGACAGCGGATGCTACCAACGGTATCCGTATCATGAGAGGTGCAATTAAGCGGTTCGGAGTGACCATTGATGGGGTCTTGACGATCAACGACAGCGATGGTGCGGCTGTGATAACGCTGGATGCCAGTACGGGCGCAGAGATTACCAAGAAACTGACGATGCCCGGTGCGAATAGCGCAATTGCGATTGGTGCAACTCCGCCGACTTCTGCCACGGTAGGGACAGGTATTTGGATTGATCGCACAGGATTATATGGACTGAATGCCAATGTTCAACAGACATACATCGACTCGACAGGTCAATTGTTTGCAGGCGCAGGTGCAGTTTGGTTGAACATTAATGGCATTTCGCTTGATGTACCTACTAGCTATAACGTCAAGAACTCTATTAAGTTCTACGAGAGCACAACTTTACGATCTAGGCTGTATTCACTAAGAGGGCAAAGTCCATACGATAATATCTTTGTTCTTAGAACAGAGGCCATTACCGGTGAGGGCTCCGCTACGGTAATAGCTTCATATTCACCATCGAGTGATACTGCTTTAACTGAGCTATATGCTAATAACAGTCTCCGCGTAGCACAAATTGATGTGTACTGCGATACAACTGGAGCTAAAATTACTGCCGGTTTTGATACTGGGACTGTACTTACCCTGTTAAGAACTGTAGATGGCGGCAATGTTGGCATCGGCACAGCGGCTACCACAACAAGTAAATTAAGTATTTGGCAACTGGTTTCTTATGCCAATAATGCAGCGGCAGTGGCCGCGGGTCTTACCGCTGGAGATCTCTATAGATATGGTGATGCGGTTGGCGTAGTACATGCATAACCGCTCAATATCATTGACAACTGTTCAATTTTGGTGTATAATTATACGATACGGAGGATATGATGAAAATAAAACTCGGGGAAATAGCGGCAGCAGTGCCAGCCATGGGTAATTTGGCTCAGATGAAGTGGCCGATCAAGATCTCTTACAGGATCGGCAAGATCTTAAGACAACTCAACGCCGAAATGGAACAGTACGGCAAATCCAGAGAAAAGCTGATACGCAAGTACGGGGTAGAGACCGGAGAAAGAGTGGAGGTCACCCCAGAGAATACGAAGGTGTTTATAGAGGAACTGAAGCAGCTCAATGAGGTCGAAGTGGAAATTCCGATCTTTCCTATAAAACTCAATGAGCTCGGCGAGGTTAACTTAGCACCCATAGACCTCGTGAATGCTTGGTTCATTTTTGAAGAAACTCCAGTTTTAGACGTCGAAAAGGTTAAGGAGTAATACGATATGGTACAGCGGCTTCCCCAATTCACGGGCAAGGGTTGTTTTCTATGGAGACCAGCAAATTCTTTCAGTGGTGATACAGTTAAGATAGCAAACGCCCTTACTGCCAGCAACACAAGCTTTGTTGCTCTCAAAATCCACAACGGCTATCTACAATACACTGAGCTGGCGCCGATCATTAGCGAGATCAGGTCGAGAGGTATAGGTCTCGGAGCTTGGGGCTATATCTATAACACCTCTGACACACAAGCTCGTAATGAGGCCGCTGCCGCCATAGCTACCTGTAAACGCTACTCACCCGACTTCTACCTGATAGATGCCGAAGGCGACGCCAAGGGACATCCCAATCAAGCGGCAATATTCTCGAGTGCGCTGAGGCTGGGCCTGCCCAATATGTCCATCGGGCTTTGCAGTTATCGCTTTCCATCCCTACACATGGAGTTACCTTGGGCGCAATATCTCAACTTCTGTGACTTCGTCGCACCTCAGGTGTACTGGAGAGGGTATGACCCCGTCGGTAACCTGACCCGCTCCAAAGCAGAGTATGCCAAGCTAACCAAGCTGCCCTATTACTTCGCCGGCGGCGATATGTACTTAGAAAAAGGCATCCGTCCCACCAACAAGCAGGTCGTGGACTTCATGACTGCTGTAAAGAACGACAAGGATATCCACGGTACATTAATGTGGGCTATGGATCAGAACGAATGCCCCGCCGATCTATGGGCAACCTACTCTGCATTTCCCTGGGATGCCGAGCTCCAGCAAGTGGTAATGGGATTAAATAAATTCCTTGACGATGCCAAAGTTGACGTTGCCGCTCGTAAGGAGTTCTACCTAGCCATACT
>OFOV01000029.1_pt1 | contig 13586 bp, 22 predicted proteins | sample 1542391 | NCBI WGS metagenome assembly OFOV01 (sample SAMN04958492, study PRJEB24370) | sediment metagenome | isolation source: lake sediment | place: USA: Lake Hill lake, St. Paul Island, Alaska | collected 2013
CCCCTTTCTATATTATAGATTTTACTATAAATAGATTATCATTTTTTATGCGTCAAAAAGATATTTACTATAGATCGTCAAATTTTACTACCAAAAATAATAATATTTTTTATGAATAAAGAAAAAACTTGACATTTATTTGGAAATGCTGTATATTAGGGTAGTTCTTTGAAATACGTGTTTGGGACGTGATTGAGTCCAACGCTCTACTGTTTGTGCTTACATACTTAGCTCAATTGGTTGAGCACATGCCTCAAGAGCATGATGTTACTGGTTCAAATCCGGTAGTATCTCCAACAGCACTGACGACTCGCGTTGGTCTCTATCACGTCTCAAATGTCGCGCCCTTTGTGGGTGCGTGGATTGAAATAGGTCTTCTCATAGTGGTGTGCCTACCTCGATACGTAGCACGCACGACTTGGATAAAGTTGTCATCCGTAAAAACGGATGATCTACATCCTTTACCGTAAAGGCTTACATTTATTTGTGGAAAATAAATGCCGGGCCTCAACGCCCGGCACATAGCATTTGCGACTCGGATGTAGGTTATCTTTATAGATATGTCGCTCTTTAATAGAGCGTGGATTGAAACAAACAAACAAAAAAACAAACAAAACACAGCATACAAAACTCGGGCATATCTTTAGAGGCGTGAGAGCAATCTTGCGCCTCTTTAAAAAGACTTTTTAAAAAATGTCGCGTCATAATAGGCGTGTGGATTGAAACAAATCGAAATTAAAAATGTATCTTTTACAGTGTGAACTTACATTTAGTCTTGGTTCGACTCCAAGTTAGCCCACGAAAGTAGGCTAGTAGTTCAACGGTAGAACAGTTGCCTATCAAGCAATCAAAAAAATAGTACGCACGACTCAGATACATTTTTAATTTAATAAGCCGGGGAAGCTTAACTGCTCTCCGGCTTTTTTATTTTCTTGATAAGTTTATTATAAAAAAGTATATTGAAGGCATGGAAATAAGATATACTATAAGTGATCTGATAGCATTAGGAAAAATAGTGTCTAAAAAACCATGGGACTTGCATAATAATTCATATGCGGATGAATACGATCTCATGCTGATGGATCTAAAAAAATCTTTACAAATGTCAGGGACTGCGGATAGAATCTCTAATGATAAGTTAGCACGTTGGATACAAGAAAATTTTCAATGGTACGGTCCGAATAACTTTAAAAGTCAAATGGTGCTTTTTATTTTTCATACGCCGTTAGAAGAAGTGCCCTTGAATATCAATGACGAGCTATTGGCACCTTTTGCTAACTGGCGGCTCCAGATCGCCAAATAATTTTTTAAAATATACTTTAAAAAGGTATAACGAAATAGTATATTGAATAACCGACAACTAAAAATAGGAGGTGCGTATGGCAGGCGTACATGTAGTTTATAACGGTCGTAATGAGGACATCACATTCGAGCAGCTCTTCACGCCCGAGCGCCGTGCCGGAGTCGGCATCGCGGATGGGATCGTACTCTCGTCCTCAAACGTGACTGAGGACCAGGTGAAGCGTGCTCTGTCTCAGTATTATGACGTAGGCGTGGGAGAATTTGATGATCACTTCGTCGAACTCAACCCGAACGGTAATGTGACCGTTCGTCCGAATACGCCTTTCGGCGGATAAACTCGGGCGTTCTGTAAAAAGAGCGCCCTTTACTAAATAATATTTATATTGGAGGCTTGAAATGGCTACTGCTACTCGGAAAAATACAGCCGCTCCGGAGAAAGAAGAAGACCTGCGGGTAAAAATCCTGAACACCTTCATGACGTGCGACCACCGAAATACCGAAATGTCAATGAAAGTGCACCAAGAGGTCCAATCGAAAGATCCTTTGTTCTATGCACACCTCGCATGCTGGTACCGTAAGAACGGCGAACTCCGAGATGTCAATGAGGTATTTTCGGCATTACTCAATGTGGACCCGTACCTCCCTAACCGTGAAGTAGGTCTGGCACTTTTCCGGGAACAAGCCCCGTTCATGAAACGGCGTATCCTGGGTTTCATCAAGGGCAAAAAAGTTAAAGTCCGTGAGAAGACCGGTAAGAAAATCAAGGTCGGTAAAAAAACCGTGGATGAAGTAAAAATCATCGAGAAAAAGGTGGGTCTCGATAAATCCCTGCCGACTGCGTTCAAGACGGAGGTCACGCGGTATCTACGCTGGCTGGAGTCCAATACGGAGAAGTTTGATACGGTCGCTATCCGTAATGCCAAAGATCTAAAGGCGCTCTATGCCTCTAACGGTCTGCAGATCAAACCGTCGCCGCGGGCGCAAGCTATCCTATTCGATAAGGAGTATCCGAAAGACAGCAAGCTGAATATTTTCGAGAAAATCAGCACAGCGAAAACTCCCGAAGAAGCTGCGAAGCTCATTGTGGAGAATAAAGTCCCGTATACCGTCGCTGTGGGTTTGGTGGAAAAGATCACACCGTCGATCCTGGTGGCGCTCATCGATGCTATGAGTCCTCAGGAGTTGATCAATAATGTCGCCTCTCTGGAAGAAAAGGGAGCGATGGACAATCCGGACGTCAAAAAGCTGATCCAGGCTAAACTGGGGAAAGCTGAGAAATCCAAAACAGTCGCCACTTTGAAATCCAAAACAGCGAAAGCTACTGGTCGTATCAAGGATGAAGAAGTCCTCAAGCAGCTTGATAAGGTAGCTGATGAGCAGGTCAAAAAGAGTGGTACTATTAAAGTCCCTACTGCGATCTTTATTGATCAGTCTGGTTCTATGGATAAAGCGATCGATGTAGGTAAGCGGTGTGCGGCGCTGGTGTCTGGTGTCACTACCGCCGATCTACATGTAGTTTGTTTTAATACGGCGGCTACCCCGATCACGTCTACGGAGAAGACTCTGACTGGTTGGGAGAGGGCGTTTGCGCCTATCCATGCCAATGGGGGTACGTCTATTGGGTGTGCCCTGGATTATCTGATGCGGCGTGGGCATGCGGTGGAGCAGCTCGTGGTTATTACGGATGAGCTAGAGAATAGTGCTCCGTTTTTCACAGATGTGTTTCCTTTATATAAAGAGCAGGTCAAAATCACTCCGCACGTTGTGATCATCAATGTCAGTGCAACGGCGCATAGCTATAGTGATCAGATTCTTCATGAGAGTCTGGATAAAGCGAAAATCACCTATGACGTATACAAGCCCACGAATTCGGATTATTACGGGCTGCCGGGTCTAGTGACTTTGCTATCTCGTAAGTCCAAACTGGATCTTGTGTATGAAATCCTGGATACGCCTTTGCTGGTACGGAGGGATTTTCGATAGCATGAACGACACAGCGCCCATCGTGACGCTAAAATATCACTGGCGGGATAGAGTTTTACTTTATCCAAAGCCAAACAAAAGGAGTCAGTATGGATAAGTTAAAAGGTCGTGTAGGAGAGTCTTATCGAGTATCTATTTTAACCATTAATGCTTGTAATGCGGTTTACTCTAATAATAGGTATGTGCTGTCAGAGGGAGATGAAAATGCAAAATTGAGATTTGGAAGTACGATTGTAAAATACGAACCAGATATAAATGGGTGGTTAATAACTTCTATGTCTTGGTTTTTTGGATATAAAACTTTTGAAGAACTTAATCGTGCATCTAAAGGATATCTGAAACATCAAGATTTAATAGTTACTTGTGTACAAGAGGATTATCAACAATTTAGTGCTAAACTGTGTCCCGTATGCATATGGAAATCCGACAAAACATTCATTGATACTCTATATAGAAATTTACCGATTTTATGGGAATCAACGGTTTTGAAATTAGCAGAGGGATTTACAGCACCGGGGCTATCTTTACAAAATGATAATAATGTTGACCGTCATTGGTCGGAATTATTTCCAATAAAATAATATGTACGAAAAATCAATTTCTCTTTTAAAGCAACATATTAGATCACTTCAGGAGTTTGTTGCAGATGCAACTGGTGTAATCACGCAATACGCCAAAGAACAGGCTTCCAATAGCATTTTCGATTATGAGCGGGCAATTGCTGCACTCAAACTAGTGGAGGGCCAAAAACCATCCACTAATACAGACAATCTGCTATTGCAGATACGGGATGTTCTCGACTGTAAGGATTGCTCAGATACTGATAAGTTAGATGGCATCAGACTGTTGCTCAAAAAATCGGCTAAGGATTAATCCTATTCTAGCCCGTTGTATTGGGTGTGCGGCAAACATTGTAAGAAATGCTTATCGTTTTTAAAATTATAGGTGGGCAATAGGAGATAATATGGAATACGACTGCCGTTTCAGACTTCCAAAAAAATGTACTCACCCTAAAGTTGTTAATGCGATCACTTTCGATTTAATAAGGAGCGAACCGTGCGGTGATTGCTCTTATAAAGAATCGCCCACTAAAAATCAAATTGATGATGGGCACATCTTACAACAGCACAGATCAAAACAACGAAAAATCGGCTAAAAATTGATTTATTATTTGTCAATAAACATAATTCAAAAGGAGCTCTGTAATGGCTAAAGCTAAAGATGTGGTAGCTGTGAAGAAGACCACGACAGTCAGTTTGCATGTCGGCAGACATGGTTCTTCAATGATTGTCCGCAGTGAAGGACTGCCTATGATTTCAGACAAAACCGAGAGAGCTGTGGAGTGGCTCGCGGCACAGGGATTCAAACCAAAAGATATCGAGTTGGTCGGTGAGAAACCTGCCAACTGGGACGCCGTGTTCGAGATTGCTCCCCCGTTGGAAAAAGCTGCGCCTGCTGCGGAGCCCGTGGCGGAACCTGTTACCGCTGTCGTTTAAAATTAATAGTTATGAGTCAAGACGTCCTCAATCTTATTAAAAAAATAGGAGAGAAAGAAACCACTCTCCCCGAGCGTACGTTCATCTCTCCTGTTTTTTCTAATCGTATGGTAGCTACTCGAGTAGAGGGTATCAATTATACGTTTTCTATTCCCAAGGCAGAGCCGGGATGGTATAAAATTCGTCCGGTCGACACGAAACGGGCAAAACTGGCGGGGAAAGCGGAGCTCCAGGATATAGAAACATACCTGAAATATTTCGATAAAATCCGTCTCGTCCTCGTCATGAAAAAAGATGATGTCTACATGGCGGTCCCCGATAAGATCAACAGGTTGGGACTCCCGCCTCAGGAACTAGTCCCGGTTTTCCTGACGGACGATACTGTTTTGGATTTCGATAGGGTCCTAGCTCGCTACGATGGCGCTAATCTGTGGTTTGAGAGCGTGGACATGGGTAATGACCCCCAGAAGGCGGAGCACCTTCGTACGAGCCTGGAAACGCTCCAGGAGCCTTCTAAACTCAAGTGTTCAGGGCTGACGTTCGAAGAGCGGCTGGCATATACCCTACGGCTCACTCTCGATCAGAAGCTAGTAGAGGATCGCAAAAAGGAGACTATTGAGGGGCATGTGGAGCATGCGGGCGGGAAGTTTTTACGGTTCGCTGAAAAAAAGGACCATATCAGTGTGACCTACAAGGTCGATGGGGAGATTTTTACCAGTCACGTATCCAAAGATCCGGCGCACCAGGTGATCGCCGCGGGTATTTGTCTGGCGGGTAATGATCGTCGGTTTGACCTGAAAAGTTTGATCACTGTGGTACGAGAGGCTAAGAAGCGCCGTATCGTGCATCATTTTAATATTGAGGATCCTGGATTTAGGGATCCCTATGCGAATCGACACGAGAATGATGACGACGACTATTAACAAAAGGAGTCATTATGTTTGAGAGAGACAATCGACATGATACTGCTATTTTGAAATGCCTTCATACTACACTCAAAGCCTTAGTACCTTATCAAAGAGATACTCTTGCTACTGTTGAAGTAGCTGATATTGGGTGTGGTTTTACTTTGCCATATCTCAATATGGCTCTTAACAGTCTCAATGAAGTACCAAAACCTTTCAATTTTTATCTTGTTGATCCGGTTTTGGGAGACCATATGAAAGAAGCTCAAGAAGAAGTAAACAAAATACAAACGCTCTATCCTGGAGTATGCAATTTGAAAATATGCCCATACACATCACAGAGATTACTTGATGAGCATTTATTCAAACAGCTTGATATTGTAATTATGATTCAAGCGGCATCTCTTTTTTCAGATGATGATTTCGATAGACTTTTACAGGATCTTCGACACTCTAAACCTCTTTTGTGTATCGTTGTCGAGCCTAATGATAAAGTCACTCTACCTATATATAAAGATGTCAAACTTCATAAAAGATCGGTTGAAAAATATATGTATATGGCTGCTAAAAAGGGATTCGACCATGTTGTTACTGAGATCCAAAACGCTCATGGCGAACCTGACGGACAGCTTATGGCAGGAATGGCATTTAAATGGTCCGATAGATACAGCATGTCTCTCGACAATCTTTTTCCTATTGCTGGAGTAGAACCGGAGACTGCTTTTTCCGAACAAACGGGATGCTGAATTAAAATGTTAGAAGAAGGTTTTGTAGAAGAGTGCTGGTTCATATATGGGCTGCGCCTGGGCCGTATTTATATGGGTTTTCTGAGATATCATTCCAGCGGTACCGTGGCGTCCGTAGATTTTGACTGGCATAAGGCTCTTTCGCCTCTTTTTATAGGATGGTATCACTCACATCCAGGGATCAAGGCGCTGACGCCTAGTGAGATCGATAACAGTACCATGCGTTCGTGGATTAAGGGCCTCGCTAGGCCCCTGCTGTGCGGTATTATATGTGCCTGGGAACAGCAGTGCTATTGTTATTACAAAAGTGGCATGAGTGAAAAAAGAGAATCTATTATATGCAGGCGACCGGTCGATGCTCAGATTTTATGGCCTTTCTTTTTTGGTGTACGTGAGGATAAAAAGATTGCTATACGAGTGTGATATGCGAAAGGATTTTATATGATTGAGCTTTTATATAAAGATAAAATTTTTTGTTATGAGGGACGTGCTGGAGTAAAAGGCGGTATGGTAGCCACATTTATTGGTAATCGAGGAATAGGAATCTGTAGTGATAAAACGAGGCCCGTTGGGTTTTTTATACAGGAGCATGAATCCCAAACTAATAATAGCACTATATGTGTACTAGTAGGTCTATCGGAATTCAGAACGGATATTTTTGAAAAGAACACATATAAAATAAATGATTTTCTCTATTGTAGCCGCCACGGTAAAATAACGAATGAATTGAAATATCGGGGCAACATTATAATTGGGATCGTGAATTACGTTACAAAGAGTCACATCGGTCTGGTGACTTGTATGGCGCGAGGGCTCGAGGGTTAAATGACGTGTATTGATTTTGACGCGTGTAAGAGCAAAAAGTGTAAAAAATGCCAGCGTAATGCTCGTATCAGAGTGTGCGCTTCTTGTGAGCGGGTGTATATAAAAAAAGGTCCGACAGGATGCCCGACATGTGGATTTGCGTCTTATGGAGCATACTTTGTTTTTGGGAACTGGATCAAAATACTCTATAAATTACTGACTAAATCTCACAGGAGAAGTGCATATGAGTCTTGAGCAAGCTTTAAAGCGTCCTAAGAACTATCATGAATTGCCTGTGCGTCAACAATGGGATATTGATAAATTTTTAGGCATTTTAGATTGGGAGCCGACTAAAGAAGAAGTCAAAAAATATCGCAAAGTAATGAAATTTAAGCTATCTAAAAAATAGGAAAAATGCCATGGATCTCAATGAAAAAAAGAAAAATTTTGCTCAGTACCTAAAAAACCGGCTACTTGCAAAAAAACTCGTCCCTGAGAACATTTTGGAGCGGATATCCGATGAGGATGTTTTGGAATCTTATCGAATAGATGCAACTACCCAAGAACCTTTTTATTCCATAGAAGAACAGAACCAGGCGCTTTTTGAAAATGATTCTTTGGAAAATACTTTTAAAGCCATCGATATTTTAACCCAAAGAAAATCTGAGAATAAAAAAATAGAAGAATTGAAAAATAAATATGGAGATAAAATACCTCCTTATGTGGCTTGTATAGCTGAATATGAAAATAAAAAAAGAAAATTAGTCAGAATATCTTTAGTCATAACTGATCTGAACAAAAATGAGATAATCCATAAAGCTGAATATTGGAAAAAAGACAACAAATCAGCGGATGACATACTCGATGAGTGGTTCTCTATTATAAAAAATTATCAGGGCTGTGTAATAATCCATGTAGATAAACCCGTTCGTCTGGAAAAATGTGGCAGTTGCGACAGTGAATATACCATGAATTTCGTTAGTTTTTTTGACTATGTAGCGATATTGGAAAAATCCCGGGATTAGTACAAATTATGAACACCCTCATCCACGAAGAAAAGTACCGGGGCGATAAGCTCTTGAAGAAAATCGCAGAATGTGAGGTCACGTTCTGTGGGGTGGGGGCTATCGGCTCAAACCTCATGGACAATACGGTCCGCCAGGGATTCAAGAAAATCACCGCGATCGATTTCGACCGTGTAGACGACCACAACCGGCATACTCAGCTCTGGGGGCGCAGGGATGTGGGGCAGCTCAAAGTAGCAGCTATAAAGACGGCTATGTTCAATAGCATGGGTGTGACGATCACAGATATCTCCCATAAGCTGGAGGCATCGAACGTCAACAAGTACCTCAAAAAGGGTATGCTGGTGATCGATGGGTTTGATAACCCTGAGAGTCGGGCCCTGGTATATGAGCATTGTAAGAAGAGTCAGATCCCTTGTCTTCATATAGGATTGTACAAGGATGTCGCGGAGGTCACCTGGAACGATGTATATAGAGTGCCAAAGGCTGTAACTGGGTTAGACGTGTGTGAGTATCCGCTAGCTCGGAACATCATTCTACTGACTATTACGGTGGCTACAGAGTGTATCATACGATATTTGGATACTGGCGTGCAGGAGAGTTATTTTATTACTCTGGGGGATTTGAAGATCCTGCCCAGATAATCTAGTATTATTTTTGGCTAAATATATCTTATAAAAGGAGTCTCATGATGAAAAAAGTATTTTTAGCTGTTTTTGTGTTGTGTTTCGTGACTTTTGCTGCGAAGAAAACCGAAGTCGTTAAGATTGTAAAATCCGATACGACCAAAACAGTGAAATGTGATACAGTGCTGGTCGTGAAAAATGATACCCTCAGAATTACAAAACTGTATGAGGATACGAGTTATTTGTTAAAATCTGATACTTTAAAAATTCCAGGCGCTTCAAAAGAGGCTGTCAAGGGAAAAAAATAGATTATTTTTGCTCTTTGAAAATATGGGCCCGTATTGGTTTCGACGTAGTGTATGAAATAATACGTGCATGCCGAGGATGATCGTTGGCCTCGTTAATCATCGATTACATCATTAACTGCCAATAAAACAGTTAATCCCGGCGTTTCCTTTGCTCTGGGCTTCACGGCCCTTTACGAACTGGCAATGCCGGTCGCAATCGCTGTCTAACTAATAGATAGCGTGAGTCTTAGTTTAGGACCCCATTAATGTGGATAGGGCAACCGAATCGTAGTAGAGAAGGGGACCGAAATGACTTCTACGCCTTTCACCTGTGAAGCTTGCTGATTCTTAGTAACAGGTTGAGAGGAGCTACAGAATCAGATAAGCATGTAGTGCGTATCATGGATTGCTTTACGGACAGGAGTTCGACTCTCCTCGGGTCCACCATTTGTCAATCTGTATCTTCGGCAGATACATGCGGTCACTGAGCAGACCAAGAAACAAAATGAGCTCAGATTATCTAATGAGATGGACGTCGGATATATATGGACCCCGTCCTGGGTATGGACTCCGACGTCCTTTTTTATGTAAGATCACATGAGATATTTTATACTATATCCCTCTCTGTTCATCCGCGTTTTTCATCGCCACTATTTTTATTTATACGTGAAAGTGCTATACCATGGATTTTGAAAATTCTGTCCATCTGGATCCCGAGCTGACCTATCGAGACATGGCTCTAATGGTTTATCAAGGCATCAACGAAGGCAAGCTGGATCAGGCGGATGTAATAAAGCTCATGGATGTCTACGCACGGGAACTCTATGAACCGCGTCCAGTACGCATACTGGCAAAAGCAGTAGGTTTTCTGTTACAGCATAAAAATAATGAAGGAATTTTTATAGAAGTAGATGGCAAACAATGGATAGTCTGTATAGAAGGAAAAGAAATAAAAATCAAAGGTCCTACACGCTACGATGCCCCAGATGGCAGTACCGTGACAGCACATGATGATGTAGCTGATGGAAAAATAGAAGCTTTTAAGCGCGGTGAGAAATTTTTGGAAGAATTGAGCTATAAAGAATAACATGTTCTCTAAAGGCACTATAAAAGAAGATGGGATAGATATAACCATCAAAAACAATCCTGGTCACTTCCTGTCTCCAGACGACTGGGATATGGTCATGAAAGCTCGTTTTGGTAAAATGTCCCCCGGTGAGTACAAAAAATGGTATCTGAATCTCATACGGGACCGGTGGAATACCCGACAGGAAGAATTCAAGGCCCTCGCCCAGGAGGGCATGGCTAAAGATATAAAACTCCTCTGCTACTGCTCCAGTCACTCCCCCTACTGCCACGCTAAAATAGCCGCTGATTTTATGAACGCTCTCGTGAAGAAAATGCGGGCTGCTAAAACAATTGCTTGATAAACTTGTTTTAAAATAGTATATTCATAGCATGGAACAAGAGACCCGATGTCCTCTGTGTGAGCGTATTATACCTGATGGGCGCTATTTAGAGAGACACCATCTAATACCACGGGCGAAGGGTGGGAAGGTAACGGAATTTCTGTGTATCGACTGCGGTAATCAAGTGCATGAACTTTTCACGAATAATGAATTGAGAGATACCTATAATACGATTGAGGCTCTGAAGAGAGATGAACGTGTGTGGCGCTGGATAAAGTGGGTGTCTAAAAAAAGAGAGTTTGGGATATGTATGAAAAAAAAGAAAAGAAAGTTTTAGTCATGGAATACTCTTTCGAAAAAAGTGAGTATAATTATTACGCCACGGCTCTGATATTCGGTAGCAGGAGTCCGAAGCTGAAGGATTTCAGCGCGTTTTCTTTAGACATATTCAAAGATAAAAATTTACATTTTTCCGAGCATAGCGGGCTGAATACTGATGATCATATGGAAATAACTCGACATCTGAATATGGGGGATGATAGATATTTTGAGTCCAGTCACTCGGATATGAGAAGCGAGATAAATAGAGTCATAACCTACGTCGATAGCGCGTTCAAATTTCATTTATCAGACTCCGTGTTTTCGGATAGTGAGTTTAAGTATTTTGAAGAAAACTGGGACGCCACCGTACAAAACAAAATAAGGACTCTGGGCATACTCATAAAATCCATATATGAGAGAAAAATAAGAGATATCCCCATACTGATAAATGAATATGAGAACATCACCAAAACGTTACTGGATCGAGTCGATTTCTTTTTAGTGGGAAAAAATGTTAAACATAGATAATTTCCTGAATCATCCCTACGTTTTCCATAGCGAATGGGAAGATTTGATCATATTTTGCTATACTAGGGGCTGTCAGTATGACCGCGCCTGGGATGACGTCACTCGAGCTGCCCGCGGGATAATTTTTAATAAAGTGACCGGGGAGCTGGTAGCTCGCCCCTGGGAAAAATTCTACAATTTACTCGAGATCCCTGCAACGTCCCTCGGCAATTTACCGGACGGTCCATTTACGGTTACTATCAAAATAGATGGATCCATGGGGATAGTCTACCCCTATAAAGACCAATACTGGGTAGCTACTAAAGGATCGTTTCAATCCGATCAGGCTAAATGGGCTACGAATTGGCTACATGAAAATATTCATATGTCGGAGTTCAAAAAAGGATGGACATATCTTTACGAAATGGTATTTAAAAAGAACAAAATTGTCATAGACTACGGGGACTATGAGGGTATGACCCTTTTAGGCTGTATCAACAATGAGACTGGTATAGAAATGCCCTATGGGGCTCTACTCGAAGAAGGAGCTCGGACGAAATCTGTCGTAGTCCAGCAGGTGACTGGTTTCAAGACCATGGAGGATCTCTATGTCTACTGTAAGACTCTACCGGCGACTCAGGAGGGTTTTGTAGTCACTTTTTCGAGCGGACTGAAGATAAAGATCAAAGGAGCAGAATACTGCCGTATCCATAAAATGGTCTCCCGCATGACTCCCCTGGCGTTCTGGGAGGCCTGGGATTTAGAGCTGAAAGACATACCCAAAGAGTACCTAGCTCAGATGCCTGAAGAGTTCCGGGAGGCTTCTGACGCGCTCTATAAGCAAATTTATAAGATACACTGGGAGCCATTCAAAAAAGCTACCCAATACTATACTGAAATGAAAGCTCTGCTAGGTAATGCCGATAAGAAAACATGGGCTTTAAAAACTAAAGAATTACATCCTAAGGAATTTTCTTCTATCATGGATCTCCACAATAATAAAGAATCCAATGTGTGGTGGAGGATTCATAAAGACTGTAGACCTACTTACAATGTGATCCCTGATGGTCTGAAAGACTCCGATCGACTCCAGCGCATCCTGCAGGAGAGCTAATTTTCCTTTAATAATCTTTGCCCCTATAGTATATTGGAGACAGAGAACCTCATTAAAGGAGCATGCCATGTCGTGGGAATATGTCATTTTGGCGCTAATAGTGATAGCGGTAGTCCTGCTGATTGTCTGCAGAGATCATCCCCTGGTAAAAAAATACTGGAAATACACCCTGATAGCGATACCCCTGGTGGTCCTACTCATTTTGAAGATAATCTCTGATATCAAAAGCAAGCCAGCACCCGATGAACCGGATCCCCTGGCAGGAAAGATACAAGATTTGAAGGATGATCTAGTAGAGGCTCAGATGACCTCCGCGGTGGAAATTGCCGCGGCTAAAGAAAAGAATAAAGAGGCACTCGAAAAACTCGAAGAAATTAAACTGATACCGGACAAAGCTGAGAGGCTCAAAAAGCTCGCGGCGATGATCGGATAGGAGCGCCCATGAAAAAGATAGCCATCGTCATAGCCCTATTGCTAGTAGCGTCCTGCACCAAGCAGATACTCAACGAGCCTCCACTCGGCTACTCTTTCATGCCCGCCTATTTGGATGTCGACAGCATCCATCCTATCGTCAGTGACGATACCAATAAAATAGTAAACTCCTCTATGTCTGATTTCGTATCTATGTCGATCGACTCCGGGCTACTCACGACTAGAACTGAAAAAAAGACGCTACCGGAGGGAGTGCTGATCAGTGAGCGGAAAGCCATGCTGTACCTGTTTTATAAGAGCTCATGGGAGCGGCAGCAGAAGGAACTCTTTTATACCAAATATCTCATGAAAGAATATTACGATAAATCCAAATCGGCAGAGATATTGTACCAGAATGAGATTCAGCGATGGAAGAAGGAAGCTCAGCGGTCGTGGCTCGAAAGAAATATGGCCTATATAGGGTTTGGGATAGGCGCTCTCACCGTCATACTCATTGATTTTTCATTATTTTATGGAGCCCGATAAAATGAATAAAGCCACGAGAGTTCGAGCCAAGGCATTCAGGGATAAGGCGTTAGCGGACATCAAAAAAGATTTTATTAAGGAAGATCCTAAAAAAGATCCAGGAC
>OFOV01000031.1_pt1 | contig 12991 bp, 15 predicted proteins | sample 1542391 | NCBI WGS metagenome assembly OFOV01 (sample SAMN04958492, study PRJEB24370) | sediment metagenome | isolation source: lake sediment | place: USA: Lake Hill lake, St. Paul Island, Alaska | collected 2013
TCATTCGCCTAAAACTGAATTTCAAAAGGGACGAATTCCTTGGAATAAGGGGAAACATTTGAATGAGGAACTCAGAAGAAAGGATCGCGAAGCAATAAAAAGGCTTTGGCAGAATCCAGAATATAGGCAACGCTCAATTGAAGCACAGAGAAGAAGACGTCTATTAGAGAAGGAGGTGTTGCACAGTGGACCTGACATATTTGCGGTTAATAGTTAATGAAAAAATACCGTCAGGTGGCTCAGAAGCTGATACATCTTTTACTGATGTAGAGTTGGTTGCAATTGCATCTCAGTGCAGTAATAGTTTGTACTTGACTGCATCTGAAGTATGGAGAATAAAGGCTGGCCTTCTTCAAGATAGAATATCGAGTTATAGCCTTGGCACCGAATCAGTTACTTATGCAGCTCTTCGTGAAGCATATGATCGTGCAATTGCTCTATCAATAGAGTATAAGAAAAAGGGTAGTGTTGATACTGACATTGCCAGAGCCTTCTCTCAAACACCTCCTGATGTATTACATTCAGAGGATGAAGATGAATGAAGTTCAACGTTTACGAGCTGATGTAGAACATATTATTAATGAAAATCCTGCTGAGATTCAGATTACAAAGAAAGCATACACTGATGACGGCGCTGGAGGTAAAACTGAAACGGTCACTACTGCTACTGAATTTACTGGAAGAATTTTTTCGACAGCCGTTAAACCTGCAATAGACATTATTCAATCAGCAGGAATACAGCATCGAAACGAATATAAATTAGTTGCTGCTTTTGATGCTGAAATAGCAGAAGCAACAGAAAATGTTAAACAAACGTTTACAATGGATGGCATTACATATCTCATTACCGAGCTTGCTGTTATAAAATATGCAGGAAGCATCGTTTCAAAGGAAGCTATGTTAATGAAGGTGAGTTAATGGCTGGTGCAAACGAAGTAAACGCTAAGTTGACTGAATATGCATCAAGAAAAGTGGCTGGACTTTACCTGTTATGTGATTCTTTAGGTAAAGAAACTCTTGAAGCAGAGGCAAAGCTGAATGCGCCTTGGACTGACAGAACAAGTAATGCTCGTCAAGGATTACACGGTGGTGCTGAGTTTGACGGCAGCGACATTGTCATTTACGTTGCACACACGATGGAATATGGCATTTACTTAGAGTTAGCTAATGCAGCTAAATATGCGATTCTAATGCCCACCATAGACAAAAATCTTGAGCATATAAGGAAAGTTGTAACTGATTATTGGGAAGGTGTCAATGAGAGCGGGGATTAGAACAAGGCTGCTTACCTTAGTTAGCAATAGAGTTTATCAGCCGTTTGCACCAACAAAGGATACTGTGAAACCCTATATTGTTATTCGATTCGGTATAGAAGCACCAAGTAACGTTCACTATGCATATCGAAAAATTGTTCAAATCTGGCCTTATGTAGAACGCGGAACGTTTGCTACTTTGGATAGTCTCATAGCACAAATTATTGAAGCTCTAAAAGAGCCGATAGATACTGTTCCTTTAACATATGAGGGAACTGTCGGTCAAGAATATTTTGACCCAGACTGGCAAGCTCTTACTCAGGGCTTGGAGTTTTCATATGCCACAATACACGATTAGGAGGTAAAAATGGCAGAACAAATTAAAAAAGGGTATTTGAGAGGCGTTAGAGGACTTCTCGTTACTCCATTAAACGCTGATGGTTCGCTTCCTTCAGTTGTTGCTGAAGTGAAGGCAACTGCGGATACCGGTTCAGGAACTAGCGCTATTACATGGACTGCAAAAGCAGGAATGGGAGTTGATGGAAATAGCATTGTCGTTGTTCTTCAGGATCCTGGTGCAATTAGCCAGCCTTTAACAGTTACAGTTTATGATAAAGCTATTTTGGTAGATCTTGCAACTGATGGAGCTGGAGTAATTACGACAACGGCTACTTTGCTTAAAGCAGCTATTGCAGCTAGCGAAGAAGCCTCTGCACTTGTAGTTTGTTCAGGTGCAGGTGCCGCAGGACTTATTGAAGATGAAACGGCTCACCTCATTGGTGGTACTGATCAGCAAGGTGCAAACTATTGGGTTAATACGCCAGAAGAAGTTGGCTATACTGCAAAGGTTGAAGCTGGTGCTGAAGACACTTTAAGAGGTGGAGATCAGGTTTTAACTTCAGTGAAAGATCCTGATATTGTAAAAGGAATAACACTTGCTATTCGTGATGCACGGTTTGATGCTAAACTGGCTGAGATTATAGATGGTGGAATACTTATAGAGGATGGAGGAGACATAATTGGATATACAGCTCCAACAATGGCTGCTCAAGCAACTCCAATTCCTTTTAGAGCGAAAGTGTACGTTCAATCATTCGATGAGACTGGTCATAGAGAAGCTTATCTCGCATATACTTTCTTTTATTGCATAGGAAAGCTTGGAAACATTACACACACTGATAAAGCTTGGGGATCATCAATATTTAATGTTGATGCAAGCGAAAATCCATCTCTAGCGACAGGTACATTCGAAAAGCGATTTGTAGCTGATCTACCAGCTGAAGCAAGCTAGTAATTTAAGCAGCAAGCTTAAAAACTTGCTGCTATTTAAAGGAGGTTGTAATGGAAGAAAAAAAAGTAATTTCGCTGCAAGAAATTGAAGTAATTGCAAAAGGTGAGTTGGTACAAATTCCTGGCTGGAAGGCAGGAACAATCATTACTGTAAGATTGAAACCAATTGACTTAACTCCTGAGCTACTTAAATTAAGAAATGGAGTACCAAATCCGCTAAAAAAGGAAGCTCAAGAAGTGTTTGAAGGAAAGAAAACAAATGCTGGAGAAGTTGGAGAGGCTCTTCTTCAAAACTCTGGAATATTGGAGCAGCTCGATGTATTTGCAAAATTAGCTCTTGTTGAACCTACGTATGATGAGATTCAAGCACGAATGCCACTCATCACAGAGCAAAAATTGGCAATCTTTGGCTGGGTGATGGGAGGTGTTCAAGATTTAATACCGTTTCGTGAAGAACCCAAATATGATGGTGGACTTGGTACTGACAGCAAAAAGCTTCGGGATAAGACCAAGTAGTTTAATAAAAGGTGTTTCAGATTATGTAGCTTATTGTTTTGATGTTGCCTGTAGTATTTATGATTTATATTTACAGCAAGGAAGGAAGCCAATAGCATGGGAGGAGAATGAACTGTGAACTTAGGTAGCATTTGGGCAGAAATACGAATTAAGACCGATCAACTGCAAGCCGATGTTGCAAAAGCACAACAGTTAATAACTGCCGCTGAAAAAAATGTTGATGCTGCTGCAAGTAAAGTCACAACAGCAGCTCAAACACAAATGGCAACTTTTTCATCACATATGGAAACTGTTGCAAATAAGATTAAGGCTACAGGCCAGAACATTTCAAAAATTGGAACTCCTCTTCTTATTGCTGGTGCAGCTATGACAGCTGCTATTGGATTACTAGTGAAGGCTGCTGCTGCAGGAGAAGTTGCAGAAACGAGACTTACAGCAGCTTTAAAAGCAACTAGTCAATATTCAGAAGAAAATGTAAAGAGTTTGATTAGACTTTCTGAAAGCATGGCAGATCTCTCAGGCATTTCGCACGATGCAATTCAACAAATGATGGGTTTTGGTTTGCAGTTAGGCTTTTCCGTAGAGCAAGTCGAAAAACTGACTCCTAAACTTCTTGATTTTGCAGCTGCTACAGGAACAGATCTTGAAACTTCAATAAAGATATCAAGAGCTGCAATGGAAGGTAATACAGGAGCTCTCTCTCGATATGGAATATACGTAGAAAAAGCAAAAGATGGAACTGTTGATTTTAATACCGTTTTGAATGCTTTTGTAAACTATGCAGGAAGCGCAAAGGCAAAAGGTGAAACACTCAATGGACAAATTGCTATTTTAAAAGAGAGATTTGATAGATTGGCAGAAACATTAGGAACAACGTTAATTCCTATAATAAAAGATTTGATTGATAAATATCTCTTACCTTTAATCGATAAAATAATTAAGCTTCCACCACAGACTTTAGAAAACATAATCAAATTTACAGCACTTGCAGGAGTGCTTCTGACTGTTGGTGGTACAGTAATGAAATTGACTGGTCTTGTATTATCACTTACTTCATCACTTATGTTGTCCGGTATTCCTAAAGCTATTATTGCTTTGCTAAGTTTAAATCCAGCTTTTATAGCAGTTGGAGCAGCACTTGCAGTTTTGACAGGTCAATTCTTTACTGCCTTTGGCGAAAAGGGTGGAATTGTAGGTGTTATGGAAGGGTTTGCAGATTTTGTAACTGCATGGTCAGGCTACATAAAAGATGCATTCGACTTTGTAACTGGAAATGCTGCAAGTGCTGCTTCAAAAATGGCTGGATATTCTGTAGGAATTTATGATCCTATTACGCAAAAGACAAAAGAATACTACGGAGAAAGTGCAACGGCTGCTAAAATGTCTCTAGATGCTCAAGATGAAATGTGGAATAAGCATAAAACTCGCGTTGTTAATGCGATAAATACTGTGCAAAAAGTAATTGTGACAACAACTCAGGCTGGAATTGATTTAACACAGAGAGCGGCAACAGTTTATGGACAGATTACATCAGAGCAGATAGATACTGAACTTGCAAAATTAGCGTTAGCTCAACAGCAAAAAGAGAGACAGGCTTGGATCAACGCTGCAACAGAAAAGCTTGCACTTGCACAAAGTGCTAAGAATGCTGAGGAAGAGGCTGCAGTTCAAAAAGAGATCCAACAACAATATGATGCTTGGCAATATGAGGATACGGTAGATTCTTTGACTAAACGAAAAAATCTTTTAGATGCAGCAGCTCAAAAAGAAATTGAGATCAGAGAAAAAATCACAAATGCCAATCAAAAGGCAACTGATTTGATAGCAAATTTTGAAAGTAATTTGACTGAATATTTAAGAGACCTCCATCAACGTGAAATGGATTTTGCTATCAAATCAATAGAGAAAGAACGTGATGCTAAACTTAAATCTATTCAAAAAGAAATGGATGCAGCTCAAAAACAATATGACGATACTATTGATAAAATTAACGGAGAAAGAGATGCAAGGTTAGGAATACTTGATGAAAGAATTGCGGCTTTGCAAAAATCACATGAATTAGAAGCTAGAACTGAGACTCGTGCTGAACTTGTGAAAGCAGTAGTAGAAGCACAAACTCCAGCAGAGAAAGCAGCAGCCCAAAAAACATTGAATAAACAAATTGCAGAGTGGGCGTATGAAGATAAGATTGAAGAATTGAGAAAAGAAGGCGATGCTGTAAGAGCATCAGCAGAAGAAAAGGCAGGTATAGCTACAAAAGACTACGAAGAGAATAAAAAAGTATTAGAAGTTAAGCTGGAAGACGCTCAGAAATATTATGACGATCAGCTAACTGCGACAACAAAGTTCTACGATGATTTAATGCTTCAAAGGAATTTGGATGCTGAAGCTCAAAAATTTTTAGCAGGAAAAACAAATACAGAAATTTTAGCGATGTTAAGAGGTACAAAAACTGAGTGGGCTGCTCTTGGTTCAGAAATTGGAGATGCTTTTTGGGGCAATTTAATGAGCGGAATAACTAATCTAAAGGACTTGTTAAAGCTCATAGGAGAATTGCCTATTGGTGGTGGACATGGTGGTTTTGCTGAAGGTGGAGCGGTTTATGGTCCTACGCTTGCGTTATTAGGAGAGAATGCAACACCAGGAAATCCTGAAATTATTATTCCGCCTGGAGCTGGTGGTAGTTCAAATATCGAGTTTTTACTTAGTGAAGTTCTTGATCAGATGAGAACACTTAACGCTAGAACAATGCCAAATGTCAGGGATGGGATTGCTGATTCAATCAGTGGTTTAGGGAGAAAGGCATGATTTATTTAAAAACGCTTTCACAAACTTATTCTTTGCCAGAAAGGACTTCGGTTTCGCAGGCGATGGATTATTTTTCCTATCATCAACCGTTCACTGATTTAAACTATGGAGACCTTCTTGGCCTAGTTCCTCAAGAGCTTACGGTTCAATTAAGACCAGAAGATCTGTCTATTCCCTTTCATGATGTAATTTATGTATCATTTGACAATGTAACTTGGCAAAAGGTTATTGCTATTAAAACTATAGATTTTGGTCTTCCTTTTAAAGGAGCTCATTATCCGCTTGCGTTAAGAATAGTTGTTTCACCATTGAGACTTGGAACTACTCACGCTTCAGGCAATAAGTGGGGCTTGGCCTCAACTACTTTAGTAAATGCTGGTAACCATGCAGCTTATGCCAAATTAATTTATAATGCGCCAAGGCTTTATTTTCCACTGGTGCAGAACTTAGTGGACTTTGCAGGAAGTTCGATTGCTTTGACTAATGCAAGCACTAAGGTTTATGGTGGCGTTAGTTATCCAGCGAATACTCCTGTATTTGATGAAGGACTTTTGATTGCAACTAACGATGCGGCAAGTTTGAATATCCCTGATTATGCAGAAGGGACTTTGCTTTTAAAAATAAAATACAAAGGACAAAATCTTAACAACCCACGAACGATTTTGATGACTGATGATTTTGAGTTGCAGTTAGATAGGATCAATCAGGTTATTAATTTACTTCAAGGTGGTGTTATAAAGTTATCAGTTATCTATTTGAATGAAGCTTATGAAAACGGTTCTTATTATTTTATAGGAATAAAGTGGGATGCGAGCAATACCTATTTAGCAGTTGCTAGGTGGGATAATCTAAATTTGACTTTTGATACTGGAAGTTTGCAAACGACAAGTGGAGCATTTGCAATTACTTTTGGTGATTCTTATTTAGGTTCTACTGGAATTTCGCAATGGCTTGGAGACTCTATTAGTGACTTTGTTCTTTTTGATTACAAAATATTTTAGAAGATGAAAGTGACAAAAGAATATTATTTAGCACACAAAGAACAACGCAAACAATATGATAAGCGATGGTTTTTAGAACATCCCGAACAAATAAGGGAACTTTGGAAAAAACATTTTAATAAACGAGAGCGAACATTTGACTTTATCCCTTTAAATAAATTCTTTGAAGGTTCAGTAGCACATCATCTTGATAAAGTTTATGTGGTTTATATGGACAAAGAAACGCATCAGGGTATCAAGCATAGCGTTTTAAAAAATATGAATATGAATGAAATAAACGCTATTGCATTTAATTATATTTAAAAGCACGGAGGTGCATTATGTCAAAGTTTAGTTTAGGAGTTAGGACAGTCAGTGCAACGATCGCTGAACCCTGTTTAGAAATTTACACGGCGGCGACTGACAGGGCTAAAATTCTGGAAATCGGTATTTCTATCGTGGCAGCAACGGCTAGTGTATTTGGATTGGGAAGACCAGCAGCAATGGGAATTACTCCAACGACACCTGTTACGCTTTTAGCAGAAGACACAGGCGATCCTGCTGCAACGGTAAAAACAGCGCTTGCTTGGGCAACAAAGCCAACAGTTCCAACAGCATTTTTAAGACGTGTAAGTCTTCCTGCAACAATAGGTGCTGGTATGATTTGGACTTTTCCATTTGGTTTGATAATTCCCATATCATTCAGTATTGTTGTTTGGAATATCACGGCAGTTTCACTTGCAGATATTTGGGTAGTTGTTGACGAGTAAAAAATGAGCAAGCTTCTCGGTACTGTCTATAAAGTTTTTCAATGTGATGATAGGATCCGCAGTCCTCTTGGTTGTAGTCTCGTGGACGTTTGGGCACAATTTACTGATGTCTTATGGCCACGAAGTAGAGGATTAAATTCTGGATATCTTTTAGAACAAATAAAATTTGCACCAATAATTGGCACAGGAGCGAGAACTTATTTAATTCCTGGAGATTCGGCTTGGCAAATTAAATATGTTTTGAATTTGAATCCTTTAAAGTTCAACGATCTTTATATTACAAACAAAACGGCAGGCGTGATTACTTTTGATGAAGGCAAGTTGACCGATGAGGATGGCAATGACATTTCTGGATTGACTTCTAGAAACCCACCGACTGATGGAGATATTGAAATGACTGAAGGACTTTCAGCAAAATGGACAGCAGAAATAAAAGACACGTATTTTCCGTAGGTGAATGATGCTACCAAGCAATGCTCCAACTAATTTAAAAGTTTATCCGATACCTGGAGTAGGCGTAGAGGTTAGAGCAACTTTCCATCAGGCAAATGGTGTAGATGGAACTTACGTGAGATTTGAGGTTTCAACCGATGATGATTTTGCATCAACTGATTATGATTCAGGCCAAGTGGCAATAACTCCGATTGCAGATAGTGCAGAAGGAATTATGGTATTTGCTTTTATTCCTGTAAGTGGGGGAACCTACTATTACAGGCTTTGTTTCTGGGATGATGTAAACTACACAATGATAACTTGGCTTGTGTGGAATGGGACAGCAGTTTCTACGACTCCGAAAGTTGGAACGATAAGACCTTTAGGGGATAGTTCAGTTGCCATTGAAGCAGTTTTTCCTGCTGCACCAGCAACGCATTTTGACAAGGTTGACGAATTGGTACATAATGATGATACCGATTATGTTCAGACCACTGTCACAACAGGTGATGGTACAAAAGACCAGACCGATTTATATAATTTAGAGGATTTATCCGATGACGATTTTGTAAATATAGATTCAATTAAAGTGAGTGCTTATTCTAAAGTTCAATGGGTAGATGTAGACAAGGTGACACTCTCTTTAAAAATAAGAACTCATGGCACAACATATACCATATACAGCTCATCTATAGAGGAAACTGCATACGCGCTAAAATCATCGGGCCTACAAACAACAAATCCAAATACTTTAGCTGCCTGGACTCTTGATGAAATTCAGACACTTATCGCGGGACCTAGACACTGGTTCAATAATCCAACAATAGGCAACTATTTGCGAACAACGCAAGTCTATGTAGAGATAAATTATAATGTTTATGTTTTTACATTTACACCTCCAGGCGACAACATTTTAAATATCGGCTTTCCCTCAGTCGCTTCAGTTGAAATAAATAATGACAAAGATAAATACACTTTTAACGTGGTTATAAGCGATTCTTATTCAAAGCCTCCAATCGTGACTTTAAATACTGATAACGGCACGGAAGTAATGAATTATGTAAAGAGAACAGGGGGAAATAGCAGTTGTTTAGAGGTTTTAGGTAGTAAAATTGCTTATAAGAATATTGGATTAAAGCCTGGAGATACTCTTGAATTTGATATGTGGGTTATTGCAGGAGCTTTCGCCTTATGTGATTTCTTTTTCCTTTGTGATGGGAATGGTGCAGGACAAATGCTTCGTCTTGAAGCAAGAGCTGGAAATTTTTCAGGTTTTGCCGCAACAGCCTCTTGGTATTCGTGGAGTGCCCCAGCAATTTGGCTTAGTGTAAATGCAGATACTTGGTATCACATTAAATTAGTTTTTGGAGCAACAATCGTCGAAGCATTTATCGATGGAGTTTTCAAAGGAACTTATGCGTTTGCTAATAATGGTGGGTACATTGCAGTTTGTGGAGATGGTGGCGTTGTGGCTGGAGGACTTTTTGACAGTATTTTTTTGAATGGTGAATTGATTTCTGATGGTACTTCCCTTTTTGAATGGACAATAAGAGGAGCTACTATCAACACCACGAACGGAGGAACGGACATTAATTATTCTTATACCTTTTCAAAAACTGTTTCATTTGAGAGAGGCGATTATGAATATCACATTGAAATAGGCAATGTCTGGACTGTTATAATCGATAGTGTAAGATTTTTATATACTTTTTATAACTTGAATCAGGATCCTAAAATAGAAATCTTTGTAGGAAATCAGAAAATAGAAACTTGGAATCACATCTTGACAGATAACATCTTGCCTGACCTTCCTGAAATTGAATTCGATTCAAGCGAGAACATACAAAGTTTTGATGTAATGGCGAGATTTACAAAGAACGATTTCAAAGAATATAATATGGAAATTCAAGGCATATCTAAAATCTCTGAAGGTTATCATATAAGAGCAAGGGAAATTGCAAATAGAGATTTGGAACAAGTCATCACATTTGCCTCGCAGGCCGTCAATTCATTGACTCTTTTAAAATCTCTTTTGCCTAATTATCTTTTTACGGGAGATTTGCCAGAGATGATTTATTTGCAGGCTTTCTTGAACGAAAAAATTCTTGATATTTTAAAAAGGCTTTTAATTCTAAATCATGCAATCGGTTACGTCAGAAATAAAAAAATATACCTTTATGATTTAGGAAACACCGATGTACTGTTTAAAATGAATGTCATAGATGCACAAATAGGTTATGCTTCTGATCCATCAGTCATTGTGAACAAAGTCAGAGAATATTACATCAGAAAAATGTATCCAGTACCAGAGAACATTTTTACAAATTACGATGCTGCAAATTGGTTGGGAACTGTTTTAAATGCAAGACAAACAGTGAATGGCGTTTTGCCTTTATCTGGAAGTCTTTATTGCCTTAAAGCGACAGGAGATATTTACAGAGTTCTTGATTTTCTATGGAGTGATTTTGACCAGTTAAATATAAATTGGTGTCCAGACGTAGCAACGACTTTTGAAATAAGACTCGAAACAGATGCAGGCAATTACAGGAGATATGTAAGAACTTTTTCAGGGCAGCAAGGTTCAGGATTTATTTTAACAAGTTCATTGCCAACGGATGTAGTAATAAAAACGCTTTCCTTTGCAGACAAATACATTAACATTATAACAGGCATAGTGACTAAGCCCTGCTCTTATAAAATTGAATTGAAATTAAATGGAAATGTCGTATATACAATGGATTGGGATTCTGCGACAGGATTATTTGGAAGAGCATTTGCCAATACCTTATGCGACACGATTGAAATAAGTTTTACAAATTTATATCCTGTTGGAACGACTTATGGAGTAGATTGTTCAAACCTTACTATCGAAGAATATAAACAAGTTTATCAGATAACAAGCACGACGAACATTGTGACTTGGCACAGTAGATATACTGGGAGTGCTGGTTTAAATTGGACTTATGACGCACCATCATTTACCTGGAGTGGAACAGCACATGAAGAATATGGAGCTGTTTCACCTTGCGTCAGTGGCGAAAGCTATGACATAAAAGTCAATCACTGTTATGTGTATGCAAGTCTGGGAAAACCCAAAGTCGGTGGAGGAATAGAGTGGACGAACTTCCATTTAGGCGTTGGGATAAGTGTCGGTATCAACGAGAAAGGGATTCTTGTAGCTGATTTTAACTGTAGTTATTCGTTGGAGGATCCTACTTGGGTAATTAATCTTGGAGCAGCAAATTATAGTTTTGATGTCAATAAAATACTAACTGAAATGGTTGGAGAATGGGTATGGCAATATCTTACTTATGCTTGGGCAGAAGTCTATAACCTTTGGGATAGCCTTTCAATTCCATTCTCTCTATTCACGACAGTGGGCGCACCTACAAATCAAATCAACACGATAAGATTAATGACGGCAGATGATAATTGGTACGATACGATTTATTGCATAAAGAATACTCCTGTACCTCAATATGTAGAAGCAGAGAACGCAGAATCAATGGCAAAGGGCATTAAATTTCAGGAACGAAAACTTGACGGCTGGAGTTCAAAAGAATCGGCACTCGCTTTTGCAAAGGCTTTCGTGAATTTGCTTGGAGAGCCTGCTGAATCTTATTCAAAACAAATGTCTATGCAAACGGATATAAACATTGGCGATATGGTGGACTGCGACGGAACGATTTTGCCGGTGTATAAAATAAATTATGATTTGAAAGCAGGCCAGATGACAGTGTTTGTGGGTAGAAGCGTAACTGATACTTTGGAATGGCTAAAAGAAACTTCAAGAAAAATTGAAGCGATTGAAAAAACAATTTATTAAGGAGGTGCAGATGAAAGCAATAACAAAAACATTAACAATAATAATTTTGATTTTATCAATTACCTTGGGACTTTTAATTTTTAAGCTCGAGTATAAACCCATAGAACTTCCAGAAGAAACAGCAATAGAACTTGCTAAAACTATAACTGTTTTAAGATCTTCTTTTATTGATGCTAAAACTATAGACAACTATGTAAAGAATACAGGATTATATGGTTATGGAAATGCTTTTATAGAGGCAGAAAAACAATCAGGAATTGGTGCAGATTATCTTTTAGCAATTGCGATCCACGAGTCAGGATGGGGAAGCAATGATTGGTGGAAGTCTTGGAATAACTGCTTCAGTTGGGGAATTACTGATTCGGGACCTAATTCTGAAGCTTATAAAGTTAAGAATATAAGTAAAAGCGATGCAATTATTTACATCGCAAAGCAGATTAAGGCTTTATACCTTACGAAAGGCGGTGCGTATTATAGAGGCGAAACATTATCGGCTATAGGTTTTTATTATGCAAGCGATGGAAGCTGGGCAAGTGCTGTTATTAATATAAATGCTAACTTTACTAAAACTCTTACAGAAGAAGTTAAGTCGAAGCAGTGGATTATGAGTGCAAGGATCCTAAATGGAGATTTACCAACACCATTATATTTCACTTCTGATTATTTCACAAGACCGATGACAAGAGAGGAATTAAGTATTATTTTGTGGAGGATACAGAACAAATAAAGGTGAATAAATTTTATTCAGGAGGTGCATGAATGGAGAAGACAGAAACAATTTCAAAGGCAACAGAGGATTTAGAAAAGGAAGACCTTGCAAGGCAGAATGAGGTATTTATGCTTAGTTACTTTACAAGAAAAGGTTTTGTTTTTAAGAAAGAAGATTTGAATAAACCAGTAACACTCAGGAAAGTTTTAGAGATGTTGCTTGTAATGGAGGTGAAATTATGAAGTTAGTAGGGATTTTATTATTCGTAGCAATGGCGGTAGTTGTCGAGACCTTGGTAAGAATTATTACGACTCTTCCGTATTTTAAGAAAGAAGCCGATTTAATTTCTTATCTAAAGTTTATTACTTCACTTGTTTTTGCACAGGCAATATCAATATCATTTGTTT
>OFOV01000033.1_pt1 | contig 11471 bp, 9 predicted proteins | sample 1542391 | NCBI WGS metagenome assembly OFOV01 (sample SAMN04958492, study PRJEB24370) | sediment metagenome | isolation source: lake sediment | place: USA: Lake Hill lake, St. Paul Island, Alaska | collected 2013
TATAAATTTGATATAGGGTATTGTAGAATTAATAATATTCTCTTAATAATGTATTACTCTACGTGTGTCACGGGGCATGAAAAATTATTTTTAGTGGAGATTTGATTTATGATGAATATAGGGCATATGAAGGTAGCGGCTATTCGTATGTACAATGAGTTTCTCATGCGTGTAGCGACGATGGAGGATGAGGGGTATAGGCGATATAGGGGGTTATTGGATTTTGTGAGTGAGTCGTTTGACAGTGGTGATAAATCTATAGAGAAGTCTGGTGCTGAGGAGGGGGAGGAGCGTACGGAGGAGAGGGAGCGTGGGGAGCGACAGCAGGAGAGGTTTGTGGGTCGTCGTGGTATGGGGGAGGCGTTTGCGCGGTGGTTTCGGGACATGTTGGAGGATTATGTGCCTGGGGGGTATACGGATGATCCCAAGGCTACGAAGGGTATGTATGGTAGTGAGGGGGTGCGGGCGTTGACGGATGATTTTTACAGGTTAGTGTATAAGGGTTTTAGTGATTTATTGCCGAAGATGGTGTCTCAGAAGTTGAAGGCTGAGAAGGTGTATGATGTGGGTCCTGGGGGTATAAAGTTTACGTCTGAGTTGATCAATCGGGTGATTACGGATGCGGTAAATTATTTCCATGAGAATCCTGATGAGATAAAGAGCGGTTTGATAAGGGCGTATACCAGGAAATTCAAGGATGAGGGGGATGTAGAGAGTAGGGATTTGGGGGTAGGGCAGGCGTTTTTCAAGCCGCGGGTTGATCAGGAGTATTTCAAGGAGTTGCAGAAGAAGAGTGAGGCTACTGGGGAGGAGGTTGAGTTGCAGGTGGGGGATGTAGATAGTGGTGTATTGAAGAATTTGGAGTCAGTGATGGAGACGGGGACGCCTGAGGTGAGGTGGCGGTGGCGGGGTATAGATGAAAACGGTATGTTGCATTTTACGATGCCGGAGTTATATAGTGGGCGGGAGTTTGTGTTGCGGTTGCCTTCGGACATTGAGAGCATACGTCCTGGGACGTATCCCATGCGTATACGGCGTGTCAAAAAAAATGGAGCGATAGTGGAGTTTCCTGAGCAGCGGCAGGAGATATATGATCGTTATATGGGTCAGGTGCGTCGGGAGGGTTTGGGGGTGGACCAGTTGCGATCATTCATCAACAATGGTTTTATCAATCGTTACGTTAGTGTATTGAGGGCAGAGCCTATAGAAAAACTCGTAGAGGATTTTGCTGGTCAGGTGACGATAGGAGGGGAGCAGGTAGGGAGTGTGGATGATTTAAAGGAGTTGGGGGAGGGTGATAGTGGTAAAGATATTCCCAAAGCGCGTGGGAGTGATAAGATAGAGCAGCGTCGTCAGGAGTTGCAGGAGGAGATAGATAAAAAGACTGAGGGGATAAAGCGTCGGTGGGAGAGAGCGCCTGCTTTACAGAAGATGTATCTTTCGATGAGTCCTGCTGAGGGTACGCGTATAGCGGACGTAGTAGCGGATCAGTTTCCTGAGGAGTCCGAAAAGGGTACGATCGGTTTAGATTCTATTTTATCGACGCGTCCGGTGGTGCATTTTATTATGCGGACGATCATGGATCCTACGACGCCCATGGGGGGTGGAGGTCGTGCGGACCCTTGGATTACGTTGACCATTAATCATATTCGTCGGAGTGCTGTACATGACCCTGTTTTATTAAAACAGTTTACTGAGTTGATGCGAGTGACGCGTGCGCGTCGGGAGAAAAAGCAGCCTGGTACTAGTACTGAAAAAGCTCCTGTTCCTGCTGCACCGGCTCCTGCGAGTCCTGTGACGGTGCAGGCTGTGGAGGAGACTCCGGTGTCTGTAGCTGATGTGCAGGCGTTTATCAATTCGATACCTGAAAATATTTTCAGGGCGCGATTTAATGAGCTGAAAAAAAAGATTCAGGACGCCATGCATAAAGCCTCCGCGGACCCTGCTCTCCATAAATTTTTCGATCGTCGTCGGTCATTTCAGGATTATATTGACCGTGGTATAGGGAGATTTGTAAATGACCTCCTTTATCTTTCTGAGTTGGATCCTTCAGACCCCGAGGAGGCCCGATACCGTAAAGAGCACGGTCGTGTTATCGGGGTGATAAATCCTGAGGAGTTGCCGCCGATAGACCCCGATACTGATGAGGGTCGTCAGGTCCTCGACCGTCAGGTGGGTGCTTTTATCAATCGTACTGTCCATAAAATGCAGCAGCCTGGTCTGACGGCGTCTACGATAGATCCATTACTCCTGAATAAAATAATAGCGCGTGCCTATCATCTTGTGACTACTGGGCAGGTCTCGTAAAAAATTCATAGTATCATAAAAGGATTTTTATAAAATGGATACCGTCACCAAGAACATCTCCGCGGTGGATACTGTGCTGGAGCGTCTGCGTGGTATGCGATTTCAGATCACACCTGAGGAGCATCAGCTCCTGGGGATCACGCCGGAGGACGTGGCCTCATTTTCTGACCCGGGACTGGAGCTGACGCCAGTGCAGATGGAGCAGGCCATACAGGAGATAGTGACGGCGGCGTATCATGAGACTCCTGCTTTTCGCAAACTCGTGACTGAGGACCAGCGTCGTGACCCTCAGCGTTTTACCGAGTCTGCCCGTCTGGTCAGTAAATTCCTCAAGCATCTCCGTGGGGCCCTCCCTCCCGAGCGTGCCGCGTGGATACATCCTGATACATTTCCTCAGGCACATGATATGGTGGAGACGGCGTTGCGGGTTGTAGTGCCGGGTAGAGCTCCTGTGGAGCCGCGTCAGTTTCCTGCGGCGGAGCCTTTGAGTGATGCAGACCTCCAGCTTTTCGGTCTCAAAAGGTCTCAGTTGACACCTGAGATACAGTGGTCGTCTTTAAAAAAGCCTATATTGTTTTTTCTAGGTCGTTTGAAGAATGAGCAGGGTCGTACGGTGAAAAACGAGGGTACTGCGAAAATGCCAGACGCACCTCGGCAGACGTACTTATTTCGATTATTGAGGGAGATTCGTGACCTCAAACTCGCTAAAAATAAATCTCTGCATCCTTTTGAGGAGCGGTGGTTGGGGCGTGACCTGGCTCAGCTCGAGCAGTTAGCCGCGGCTATTGTAAAGCGTCCCGCGTCGCGGGAGCCTATTCAGAGGGGTGATGATATTGTTGAGGTCATGTCGGGTACTCAGGGGGCTTTGACGGTGACTGAGCGTTTGTTGGCTGCTCTTAAAAAGAGGGACCTGCGAGAGTCTCTGGTGCAGTTGGGGGACGTGATTGATACGGCGTTGCCGCCGGTGTCGTTGGTGGAGGACAGGATACGGGCTATACAGGCAGCGGTAAATGATTTAGGGTTGAATCGGGAGCAGTTGTCGATGCTATTGGAGATAGATCCTGAGACGTTGAGGCATACGCCCGAGATTTCTAAAGAGAGGGTGGATGAGACTCGTCGGGAGTTAGTGACCCTCAACAAGAATATTGCTGAAAAAGACAAGAGTGAGGGTCTTTTAGTGCCGCGTCGTAGTGTGGAGCGTCGTCTTAAAAACATAGAAGATCTTTTAGCGCAGCGTCGTAATGTAGAGCGTCGTCTTAAAAATATCGAGGACCTTTCCGCTCTGGATACGTCGGCTCTTTTCGCGGCTATTTCTGAGTATACGGATACTTTATCGGCGTATCGGGCCACTATTGACCGGTCTCTTTCCAAAACGATGCAGGACGCCATCCCCAACCTCAAAGAGCTTTTAGATTACACAGGGGAGTTGTCGCGGCAGTTTGGTCGTTTGACGGCCCAGGATATTTTCAAACGTAAATGGCAGGGCCATACGGGCAGGTTATTCAGGCCCGATGAGGCCCTTGCTGAGGGTGGGTCTGAGATTTCCAAGACGGCGTCTTCTGATATAGCGGGATATTCTAAAAAGCTAGAGGCGTTTCGTGGGGGTGGGGTGAGAAAAATTCTGGATGAGTTGATGGATTTCGCGGATGATACTGAGGAGGGTTTGGAGTTTTTGAGGGACAAATTTCTCAGTATCATGGAGGTGGGTCCTGACAGTCCCCTCCACACGTCTCCCGGACACACGGATTTTCGTGGGAATCCTCTGGGTGGGCAGGGTCCTGGTCTGGATGAGATGAAAAAGAAGCTGGATCGTATACGTACTCTGGTGAAGCGTTTGGATTTGAGTCGTAAGAAGCAGGAGGCTTTGGATGTCATGCAGTATCTGACGGACCTCCCGAGTCATGTGTCTGCTGGTAAAAAGCGGCAAAAGCAGGCGTCGATAGCTGATTGTTTACGTCGTATAGCGTCGCTCATGGTATCGGGAGCTGAGGTCCCCTCCTCGCCGGGTCCCGCGTCTGGTTTTAAACCGGGTACCACCCCCAAACCCAAAGGACCTCCACCCTCGGGTCGGTCAGGGTGGATTATTTATCGTGAGCGTATCACCAAAATGGGTAAAAAAGCTCTCGAGGGATTTTTTAAAGATACTCCTCTGGTAGCGGATTTTGTAGAGCAGATGGAGAGTAGGGGTCTCAATGAGATGCTCCGTCGTGGTGGTGAGGTGGAGGCGGTAGATATCCATCCTGTATTGGAGAAAGTCATACAGGATGCGTCAGGGAGACGTGGGAGTCTCGACAATATACTCGGTACTCAGATAGCTCAGCAGATACGTACTGAGGAGGACATTAAAAAGAAAGTCAAGGAGATGGATGAGGCAGCTGCTCGAGTGAAAAATCTCCATGCTAAAATCGAAGAGACTGATAAAAAATATCTGCCTGTGCTGGATAAATATGCAGAGTTTCTGGCTCATCCTCTCACTAATATAAAACGTCAGCTGGGAGAGAGACTACCGCAGAGGGCACCGGAGACCGCTCCAGGTGAGGCTCCTCGTGCCGAGCCTCGTCCTATAGAGGTGAGTCAGGGTAATTATCAGCAGACTTTAAAAAACATGCTCAGTAAATATCGTCGTAGTATCACTGAAAAGACCGCGGCGGTGAGGGTGTTGCCTACGGATGAGTATCGCAGACAGCATGGTGTGAATCAGCAGCTCCAGGACATGAAAAAGGGTATAGAGGCAGAGAAAGATCCTGTAAAGCGTGCCCGTCAGGTGCAGCAGTATCTGCGGCTTTCTTTGGATAGTCTTGGGAGGGCCCAGGATTACCTTCATGCATCCAGACCCTCTATAGAGGCGGATCGGGCTACGATCGATAATCTGGAGGCTTATGTGGCGTCTGAGGGGGCTCGTAGGGACCCTGGTATAGCTGAGGCGCGGGCCCAGTTGAAAACTTTAAAGGATAATTTTGAGCATGAGTCTCGTATATTCAGTTTTATGACGGATGCTGTGAGACGAGTTGAGGAGAGGGTTCCGAAGGCGCAGGAGTATCTTAAAAAGGTCACGGAGGATCTTGGGGACAATAAAGTCGAGCAGTTGTATTCGGTGGCGGTAGCGCCGGAGATGGAGCTTTCTAAAGATGAGGCGCAGGAGATACGTGAGCGTACTAAAAAGCATGAGCAGGCTATAGGATTTATTATTGACCGTGACACGTATAAAAAGAACATGAATCGTATTATGACGCGTAAATTAAAGCAGGGTCCTCCTGTCGGGGAGCTCCGGTCTAAATACAGGGGTGAGGGGCAGGCTATTGCGTTACCGTCTGAGCGTGTAGAGGAGTATAAAAAGAGTGTAGAGGACATGGAAAAGCGCAGGGAGGAGATCAATAAAATCACGGTTGAGCATGACAGGTTGTATAAAGAGCAGCAGCTTTACAAAACGCTTATTGATATACATGACAAAATGAAGGCTGAGTCTGTTAGTATGGATGAAAAGGTGCAGGACCTCCGAGACATTCAGGCTAATTTGCAATATTTATCAGCTAATAAGGATGGTTTGTCTGAGGAGGTGGTCGGTAAGGATCGGGCTCTTCTTATCAGCAGGCTTACTGGGTATGATGTGAAAGAGGATAGTTTGAGTAGGATTATACAGAAGGAGGAGCGTTCGGTGGAGGATTATCGTCGTCGTTTGGCGGAGTTGGAGAGGGATGCTGTAGGATATCGAGAAAAGTTGAAAGAGGTAGAGGATCAGTTGTCTAAAGTTAAAGCTACGCCTGCGATGACTCCGCAGCGATTGAGGGAGCGGTTGATGGAGTTGCGTGTGGAGCGGCAGGGTATTATGACTCGGGCTGATATGACGATGGATCAGAGGAACAAGCGTCGTGAGGAGTTGGATAAGGAGATAGAGGCACTACAGGATCAGTTGGGTTTGGAGAAAGGGTTGCCTGATGTTTCGGAGAGAGCTCGGGGTCTTACACTTCCTGGGAAAACAAAAGTTTCTCCCTGGGATGTTCCACGTCCTCCGTCTGTGACAAAAGTTATTAAAAGGGACGCGGCGATAGAGGATGTGCCGGAGCCTGAGACGGAGTTTGAGCGTGCCGAGAAGGAGAAGAGTTTCAGGATGAAGCCTGCTCCGTATATGGAGGTTCTCCCGAAACCCAAGGGCTGGGACACTGTGGAGAAATTTTTTGATGATGCCAAGAAGGAGCTCGTTTATCTTGAGAATTTGAAAATAAAAGGTAAAGATTGGGATGATAAAGCTGTTAAAGAGATGGTAGACAGGATGGATGAGTTGGGGCGTGTCATCCCTGCGATAGAGGCATATAAAAATCAGATAGTGCAGATAGGTCCTGAGGCGGTGCCGTTGAGGGAGACGGTGACGCGTTTTGAGGATTTGATGCTCCGGTACGAGGATACTTTGCGAAAATATATGAATCAGAGGGAGGATACGCAGAATCGTTGGGCCCGGTTGCAGCAGGAGGTGGATATTCTCCAGTCGATGTTTGATCGAGAGACAGGTGAGTTCAAGGGTTTTAAGTCTGAGGAGATTGTGAATATAAAAAATATTTTCTTTCGTATGCTTTACAAGTATCTGGATACATATTGGTCTACTCGAGTGGGTAAGAGTATCAGTGTATTTGGTGAGCGTGATACGAATTGGTATGATAATGTTTATCGTACGTTCAGGAATCTCAGTCAGGTGCGTAGCAATAAAAAATTGATGTCTTTGTTAAACAGTTATAAAGAGGCCACTCAGTCTGAGTTCCCGAAGGATGCGTCCAGGAGGCCGAGCAGGATACAGGCTTTAGAGGACAGGATGGCTGATATTTATCGTGGGTATAAGGATCAGGGTATAGATCCGGAGACGAGTGCTGAGTATAAAGATTTAAAGGTCCGTTTGGATAATTTGAAAGCTCAGAAGAGTCAGATAAAGAAAGTATTTGAGAATATGGTGGGTGCGGGGCAGGCGGCTATACATGATAAAGTGGAGGAGGCTGTCAGCGGTCAGATTACTGATCAAAAGCCTAAAGCGGGGGCTGATTTGGAGAAGAAAATCGATGAGGGTGTAGATGAGACTGTGAAGATTCTTGAGGCTGATATGCCTGAGATAGCCAGTTCAGAGGCTGCTTTAAAACAGACGGAGCAGCTATTGAGTAGTGCTGAAAAGAGTCTGGGTATAGAGACTCCTGCAGAGGGTCCTTCTACTAAAACCGCCTACGATCGTATGCATCCTGATTTCGACCTGAAGATTCTGTACGGTCCGGTGATGCAGAGGACGATAGCCAATATGCTGAAAGAGCATGTATGAACGACTGGGTAGGTATTTGTGTATTTGGCGCAGAGGAACAGATGACTGCGGAGCTCATCAATCTCACGCCCCATCCCATATCTGTTTCTACACCAACAGGTATAATAACAATAGCGACTAGTGGTACTATAGCTCGAGTTGATGTTTCCGAACAACCTAGTGGAGATACTGTAAATGGTGTGCCGATAAAAATGAGAACGACAGGTGAAGCTCAAGGTATCCCTGCCGCTAAACCAGGTACATTTTATATTGTGTCTTCTATGGTTTTATCGGCGGTTACAGGTAGGCCTGATTTGTTGGCTCCTGATACTGGAAAAAATGCCAATAGGGACGAAAAAGGTCAAATCGTTTCTGTAAAATCCTTTATTCGAAATAATAGATAGACAGAGCTACTTGGCGATCATGAGTCGCCAGCGGGCGAGCTCAGGGATCGTGTTGATGTAGAGCGGGACTTCTTCGAGCGGCGTGCAATGCAGAAATCCATAGGCAGGCTGTATGTATCCATTTATTTTTTCTTCTAGCTCATGCCTATAAATAGTGACTGTTTTATCATAAATCCGTAGCATAGTATAAAATAAAAAGTCATTATGATCTATAGGCCAGATACAAATTTTAGTGAGTTCTTCTATTTCTTGTAAATTATAAATCATGTTGTCATTTTTTATCAGGTATTTTTATCATTATTATTTTGTGGGCTTCTCGTCCTTTGTTTTTCCGCAGTCCATCCAAAGCATCTCCCACGGCGACAGCGATTTCTCTTTTTTTAAATAGAGTAGCCCGTAAAGGCTCCATAGTATAGCCATGGGAGTCCACCAGATAATAAAATCCACGTTTTTTTAAACCAGGCATTTTTGAGCACACCGCCCACCGCCGCGGATCATCTATTTCTTTGATGCGACGTTTTAGCTCGCGTCTCTGAGTTTTAGTGAGAGGCCAGGTGTGTATGTTTCTAATCATTTTCAGATTCTTTTTTATAGGCTGATTTGAGTTTCAGTAAGTCTGTCTTTATGTAATTTTTATAGCATGATATTCTTTAGAGCTCACGAAGAAATTTTCTTTCTTCTGGCGCACCGCGATGACCGGTCCCCGCTCTTCGATCTCACACTGGGTTTTTATGACTATTTTTCTCTCGTAGATATGACTCATTTTTCTAGTTCCGATTCTATTTTTGTACCAAAATGTACCACGTACACCCAGTACTAATTTATCTCGAAAACTAGTCTCGAGATAGGTGAATCTACCAATGCTCGAAAAAATATCCCTCGAGCTCCGTTATAATCTCGATCCATTATCTCTCCATCAATCTTACTTTGAATAGTCCTCCGCCCACCTAAATTCTCTATAATTTCTCCAGTCCACGAAACAGTTTTACTAGTAAACGCCTCACTTACATCCACCACAAATTTACCAAACTCAAAAGCTTTGTGCTTCAAAAACTGCCTGAATCTGAAGTGCCCTAGAGTCAGCATCTGTCGCGCTGATTTTGAGTTAATTTTTCTGAGTTCTCTCCTAACCATTTGACTGACCTCAAATGCAGGTAAGAGAATAACGTCAAAATTCTTAACAAAAAACAAAGCGGCTTTATGATGTAACTCCGACACTAGGTCCCATGTTATCCTTTTCGTTAACAATGTTAAAAGATGTACTCACCTTTTAACATCTAACCAAAAGATTTGAAAGAGTTTGTTTACAGCTTAAATCCGCAAACCTTATCTTCACCGGGTTAAACAGAACCACACTATCGATTAGATCCCTGATAAAGGGACCATCACCGATTACTTTTCTAAGTGTATTTAAAGACCCACCAATATCTGCGTTGATGAGTTTCTCTACAGAGCTCTGAAAAAGCCCTCGTTTAATCCTCTTACCCAAATAAACTTTGTGCTTTCTCACGGGCTCTAATGCTAGTCCGTCACACTTAGATGTGTATGACTCCTCTTTACAAATAAGAACAATGCCTACTAGCTCACACTTGTATTTTAATATTTTCAAAAATAGTTTATGTGGTATGCTGGTAAATTTCTGATTCGAAATTTTACCAATATCGATGGAGTCTTTCCATCGCTTATTATACCCACAAACTATAGTGCCGATATTCTTCACTATACAGTAATTTACAAGAAGTCTCGTCATCTTATGAAACTGATCCCTGATAAAGAACTCTCTGTAGTTACTCAGCTCATTTGATTTTTTACGGCATGCTCCGCCTCCTTTTTTATCTCTGAAAGATCTATTTTTTGCACTGATCTTATTGAAAAACTGATTTACAGATTTAATAGGCTTACCGTCTAAAAGGAAAGACTTATCTTTAGATATGCAGGCCGCTAAATTGTTGACTCCTAAGTCTATCGACAGATAGTTACTCTGATCTAACTCAAAATTAACACAGTCTACGCTATAAACTATCTCTATCTCATACCTGTCTTTTCTTGGCAAAATTCTTATTTGTTTAAATTTGCTGAAATCTTTATCTATTTTAGGTATGCTTATGGATATGCCCTCTTCTAATACTATTTTGTTGTCTTTTATCTGGGAGCATTGATTAGTATAGGCTAATAAATTCCTGCTCCCGCGTTTTAAAAATCTAGGAGGTTTTGGTTGACCGGTAAATTTACTGGGGTCTTTCTTAAATACTTTGAGTGCCCTAAAGTAAGAGAGCCAATTTTTATCCAGCATCCTTAATATCTGTTGAGCTGCCTGTGCTTTTAGTTTTCTGTAGTTTATCTCATGCTCTAAATTCTCTGTTGCTTTCATTATCCTGTCTAGCTCATTATATCGTACCCATTTACCGGATTTATTAAATTCTTGCTTTATGGTATAGTTCGCCTGATTGTAAAGATCATTAGACACTCTGCATAGAGCGTCTAGCTCAGCACTTTTCTTTCTATAGTTAAATTTATGTACGAGCTTCATTTTCTTCCTCTAGCATTAAATCTTTTTCTACGAGTTTCAGTTTTTCTTTACGCCTGCTGGAATAAACTTTCATGGAGAAGCAGTGGATCAAGGATATTATCTCATTAAATATCTCTTTTTCTATTAATTTTTCATCGTTTATCTCATTTAAAACTATTATTTGCGCACTAAAATTCTCAAACAGGCTTTTGAACATGTCAAAGGATATTCTAGACAGTCTGTCTTTATATGTTATGTAAATTTTGCTCACTCTGTAGTTTACCACATCATTTAACAGCCTTTGAAACTCTTTTCTATCAAAATTTATCCCAGATCCCGTATCTTTGTACACATCGTTTATTATTATTCCATTTTTAGAACAGAAAGCATTTAAAACGGCTTCTTGGTTTTCTAGATCTTTTTTTTGTTTACTAGTAGACACTCTACAATAAATTGCGTTGTTTCTAGGGGCTCCTTTGTTGAGGATTTTAAAAACGCTATCCTCATTATAAGATAGCCTCCCATTAGGTAAGTTTTGGGCAGATATTAATCCTTTTTTATGATACCTGCACAGAGTTTGTCGAGATATGTTGAGTATTTTTAGGACTTCTTTTGCTTTCATACTCATATGACTATATTAAAAGGTTATTACAAACGGGTATTTGAGTGTTACGTAATTATGTGATATATTAGTGTACGTTATACACATTTTTAGATACTATATCCTTGATCTATCCTTGTGATGTGTCCTGGGTAATCCTCCACGGGGGGCATGTCACCAGACATCATTTTCTTCAGGGCATCCATGGAGAACCTATGGGCCTCAGCATGCTCGATGAGCTTTGCGATGCTCTTCTTGGCTGCTTCATCGATCACCAAGGCTCTCATGAGTCGCCTTTCGTGTATCTCACGTACACACCCAAATTAAAACAAGTCTTGCAACCAAGTCAACCAAGGTTTATTTCCTCGCTAACCT
>OFOV01000034.1_pt1 | contig 11424 bp, 10 predicted proteins | sample 1542391 | NCBI WGS metagenome assembly OFOV01 (sample SAMN04958492, study PRJEB24370) | sediment metagenome | isolation source: lake sediment | place: USA: Lake Hill lake, St. Paul Island, Alaska | collected 2013
GTGAAAGCGAGAACCACAGGAATTCCAATTTTCTCCTCGTATTATATCATTAATAGCAAAATGTTTGGAGAACCTATGGACGTACGAAGCTGGGTAACACCAAACGAGCCTGCTATAAAAGAGGTTGCAAAAGGACTTCAAACAGAAGACAAAATAGCAACGATAACCAAAACTTACAACTGGTTGGAAGAAAACTATCACTATGATATTGATGACTGGATCATTCTAAATAACGGAAGAATTATTATCAAAGGCGGGACTGATTCATGGGCTTTACCTATTTTTACTCTTGCTCAAAAACATCAGAACGGGAGTATTTATGTTGATTGCGAAGATGGAACTTTCATTTTAGTTTCACTATTAAGATCACTTGGAATTGAAACTTATGCAAATGTTGGAACCGTCTCGCTGAATGGAAGTATTTATGGACACGCCTGGGTAACGGTAAATCTAAATGGCAAAGAATATCTTCTTGAAACAACTTTAGGAGCAGAACTTACAGAATTGAGACCCGTTCCTTCATTTTATAAAACAGATGTCAAATTCAACGAAAAGGACGTTATCGCAATTACGGGTGTAGATATTAATAAAGAAATTTATCCTCCGCTTCCACCGGCAAAATTAGATGAACTAAAAGATGCGCTTAAAAATTAGTGGAGATAGTATTCAGGAAAAAGAGGTTAAGTGAACTATAACTCGGCTTCCACTATCTCCACAATATAAGTTTACTCAAGTGTGAAAAATTTCCAATTATATGAGAAATATAGACAAGTCAACGCAAAATTGACACTTGACGGTTAGATACGGGGCTAGGTTAGCGATTTGGGACAGAGTAATGGTTTTATACCTTTAAGCTTTAAGTTTGCAGAGAATAGCCGTTAATAGTCTACTTTAGAGTAGACTACTCATAAGTATCTTAATGAGCCAAGAAAAGAATGGAAATATAGGTGGGAGTAAATTTTTATTTGATAAACAAATGATAAAAGCAAAATTGTACTATTAAAACATAGAGCATCAGTAAAATTACTTACTAATTGGACTGACAAACACTTCTTTAAAGAATTTTAAGTTTACAAACTCAGCTTTATTAATGTTAAACAATAAGTATGAACCTAGAACGAAAGCAATAGAATCAGGACCAGAATCACTGTATTTTTTGTTAATCTGCTTTTAAACTTCATTGTTCTCTCCTTTTTATTTAATTACCTTCTTTAAAACTTAATCCATTACAAAGCCGAAACGTCCTCAACTTCACTTCTCCTCTTCTACAGGTATACGTTCAACTCTTATCTTTACTCCGGTTTCAAAATCTAGCCAGTGAAAGGCTATTTAATTTTGTATGAGCTTAACAGCAAAATCAATTAGGTATCAAGATGGTTTCAGTGGTAAGTAGTTCACTACAATAGTTATGCTATTCATTCAATATTTAATCTACGACAATGTTTAGATTTTTTATTTTCTTAATCTCTTTTATTAAGTAACTCTTAATTTGCTCAACTTTCTCATGTTTTTGGGCAATTTCTTTTTGCTTATCTAGATCAAATTCATTATTATCTTTAATAGGAATTGTGATAGAAATTTCCTTCATTCTTTTTATGCCAAGTCTTTTATTTGAACCCTCACCAAGTTTATAATTTGGAAGTGTTTGATTTAAAATAAAATTCAAGTATCCATAATCAAGATGTCCTTCATATTGTTTTTTTAGTTTCAAAGCTCCACAATGGGTAGTAATTGAAAATTTTCCATTTCTATAAAATACAGTTCCAACATATGTTCCATCGGTTGTCCATGTAAAATATTCTCCATCATAATCATACGTATTTATCCTTCCTATTTCTCCAAATTTTGAAGTTTGGGATGAATAAACTGGGTATTCGCCTTGATTTTCATGAATATATTTTTTAGTATATTTTGCATCGCCCTTGTCAAGTTCGAATAAGTTAGTAATAGGCATAGATACTATTTGATATCCAGCTTCAATATCCACTTTAATACTTCTTATTCTTTCATAATCTTCATTTAACTCTTTCTTAAATCTTTCTATCTTTTTATATTTAATTGCTATTTCCCTCTGTTTATTAATATCTAACTCTTCATTTTCTTTGACAGGAATATTTATTGAGACCTTCAATACTTTTTGCATAGAGCATTTAAAATTAAATCCGTAATCGAGAGACAGCAATTTATCTTGTATTACATATTTTAAAAAATCATAATCTAGTTTTCCCTCAAACTCTTTCTTAATTTCTAATAATTTAACTTTCTCATAAGGGACAAATTCATTTTTCCTATAAAAAACAAATGCAGCGCTTCCATCTTTATTCCAAGTTAGTAAATTATAATATTTCCTCCACTTGCTATTTTTTTTTACCCAACCAAATATTGAGTTTTCATCTTGACTTGCGGAATAAACAGGAATTAAATCCTCCCCTATTTTTTTGCGTAAAACGCTTCCTTTTTTTAGTCCTGAGTTTGTTGGAGGAGAATTCATTATTTGCAATATTAAAAAGGATTTTGTCTTCATTACAAGTCCCCCAACTGGCTCTTTATATCTTCAAGATGTTTCTGTATTTTAACAAGTTCTACCTTAAATTCTTCTACCGTAACCCTTTCTTCTTTTTCTAAAATGCCTAGGTTTACTTTTTCTTCTTTGCCCCACCACTTGTCTATGATCCAATATTCTTCATTTTCGAATTTTTCAATAGGTTGTATTTTGCATCTCGGATCATCCGTTTCAAAAGTTTTAGGGCTTCCCTTAAATTGATTAAATAGATTTTTTGCATTGTCCAAATCATTTTCTGCAATTACAAATCTGTTTACGTCTAATGTTTCTCCGATGTTAGATACTAAATAAGTAAAAACGGGGTCTGTTTGTTTGACATTCCCACACTCATCTTCATTGCAATCTTTCTTTGTTATGCCTAAAATATAAGTTTTCTTTGGGGTGTTAAAGAAAGTTTTTGGAGGTAAAGAAATGATGCATCTTATAAAACACTGTTTTTTAATTTCATCCCTTAAAACTTTGTTGGCAAAAACATTAAAAATACTATCAGGTAGAACGATAAAAGCAGAACCGCCTCTTTTTAAGTTCGAGATGATCCACTTTAAGCATAATCCCTCAACGCCTTTTCCGCTATTTTTATAATATTCTTCTAAACCTTCTGCCCTAATTTGCTTTCTTATTGTTGCTACACCACTCGTAATGTATGGAGGATTAGTTAGAACTAAATCGGGTTTTTCTTCCTCATTTTCAAATTTTTCTTTTAATGTTCCGAGATTTGAATCAGATAAAAAGTGAAAAGTCTCGTTAAACAATTTTGTAAATGCTTTAGTTAAATTAGGGTTTTTTTCAACTAAATCAGATAAATAGATGAGCATGTTCGCTTTTGCTAAAATTATCGTTCTTCTTTGCTCATCATTGTCTTCTCTGCCGGTGTCATAGCCTGACAGCTTTACATTTGGGTTTATTTGTCCATTCTTTGGAGAAAATTTATTTTTAAGATTATTTGAAATCTGGAAGGGTTCCAAGACAAAACCGCCAACGCCGCAAAATGGATCACAAAGAAACTTAACTTTTTCAATATCAGCCATTTCAACTATTGCTGTTACAACTTTTCTAGGAGTAAAGAACTGGCCTAACTTACTTTTATCTTTACTTTGTTTCAAAAATATTTCAAATAGTTTTGTTTTAAATTCCTTCTTTATATTTCTTAAATCACCAAATTTTGCATACTTTTCAATGGTATCTCTAAACAAAGTTGCTTGCGATAATACGGGCGCACCTTCCCTATTAACGAAAATTGTTCCATTGATAATACCTGTTCCGTCATTACCTTCTTCAAACAAATCAATTATTTTTTTTCTGCAGGTATTTGCATAATACTGTAAAACAGTTTTATCGCCTTCTGTTTTATACATGCTCAATAAGTTATCAAATCCATAGATTCCTTTCAGTACTCTGAGATCACTTAAGAATTTAAAAATAAATATTTCGACAACATTATAGAGGCATGCGGTAGGACTGTCTTTCGTGCTTATGTAAATACTCTGCCATACGCTTTTTGCCAGCGATGTTGGGTCTGTATATATTGTTGCATTGAGAATAGAATTATTAGCATTTGTATCTAATAAGATCCTTTTAATAATTTGGTATGCTTCTTTTGTATCATCGTCGAGTTTATCTGTATCTTTTTCATCTTTTTCAGCTATGAAAAATTTCTTATGTAATTTCTGCATATCGTCATTTAAAATATAAGAGTAACTTCGTTTTGTTCCTGTGGTGCTATCTATATACTCATTCTTACTGTCAGGATGATTTGGATTAATCCAATAAGTCACAATTCTATCTGTAATAATGCCTATTTTTGCTTGTAAAATCTGGCATAAGTCATTGCACTGCTGTATTGCAATACGTTTTTGCTGTTCAGTTTGAAATTTAATTGGATCTTTGTATTCTATAACAGCAATAACAGCTGGTGATAACTTATTTACTCTATCAATTAATAACCCGTCGGGTTTTCTTTTTTCATACTCTCCATAATCAATGTCAGGTATGATTTTGGCATGTTTATACTGATTGAGAGTGGTTGAATGAGTAGGAAAATATTCATAGTCTATAACTAAAACCCCTTTTTCTGTGAATCCTCTCTGTATTAATTCTTCACTTGCCATAACTCAGTTTTCTCCTTTTTTATTATAGCACTATTGATATTTTGTTTCAAAAATCTACCAAATTTTTAATCTTGCTTTTTATTTCTGCGAATTTCATGGATTTATAAATGCCCTCCATCTATCATTTTGAAAATCCTTGTAGTATCCATACTTAAGATTTTTTTCTATAATTTGCTTAAACTCGTCTCCATATAAAAAACTAAAAATAACTTCCCAAAAAGTTAAAATTAAAGAGAAGACCCACAAAGTTGAGTAATTAAAAATCTTAATTTCTTCATAAGTTTTGATGATTGGGATTATTGGCCTATATCTTAAGGATTCTGAATAATGATAAAACAAATCATAGAAATAAACATAAAAATTCACCTTACCTGCTTTATATTTTCTTTGTTTGCAAGTTTCTGTATCAGTATTGTTTGTTTTCCATCGGTAAAAAAAGAACTTAAACTTTTCACTCCTAGAACCATAACAACTTGAATTTAAAATTTTAAAGAAATCGTCATTTAAAAATTTAAAATATTGTTTTTGCATATCCCATTTTTTATATTTTCTTCTTGCAGAAAGTGGAAATATCAAATTTTTCCATCCAATTTTCACAATTTTTTGAGGTAAAAAGTCGTCTCTTATTTTTTTATGTGATACATTTGTTTTTTTTAGATCTTTATTAATAAAAATAGTGGCACATATTTCGACCATATAAAATATGGAAATGGGATTTCCAATTTGAAGAACATCTCCAGAAGTAGACCAAATTTGCCTCTCTAAACTATAAAGGAAATTTAACCATTGAATTTGCTCATTCACACTTGAACTTGGCTTAATACTTGATTTACCTTTTAACTTTTGCGTCTGAATGAAAAATAATTTTCTCTGCATTACTTTAAGGTTATTTGTATCTGATAAATCGGGAAACGTAGATTCTAAACCGCATTCAATTAAAAGATGCAGATATGAATCAAAAAAGTTTTCGATCCATTCAAATCTCTTTGCATACTCTATATTTAAGCTTTTCATCGTATCATTCTTCCACTTTATCTGTTATGTCTTCCACGTAGAAAAATTCATTTGCACCAGTTTTAAAAGTGCATCTAACATCGGCAATTGCTTTAAAGGTACTAATTTACTTGGAGGTTTTAGAGACACCGTGTCCCTCCTTTTTGTCCCCATTCTGTTTTTTATTAATTTTAACAATTGCCTTCTAAAATAATTTCATCTAAATTATCTCTAAGACTGAGGTTTTTCATAAATATTTTCAAAGACTCCCTAACATACCCTTTTATTTTAATAAGAAATTCGTAACTTATCCTTGGTGGCATTTCTCCATGCACAATTTTTCCGCGGTAATCATATGCTTTTTTGATATCTCTAGATATCTCTTTTCTTTTTTCTAATTCTTTTGCAAGGATATACGACATTCTCATTCTTAACTTATATCCTAACTCTTGATTTTCACCTTTAAGGTATAAATTTTCAAGAGAAATCATTAAGTCGAGAAATGAATCTTGAAGTATGTATGGCTCGATGTAACTTTTGTTAAAGTAGTGTATTGCCACATTAAGGTGCTCGAAATTTCCATTGTTGTATTCATTGAAAAAATTAATAAAAGAATCCTTTTCTTGGCCATTGATGGTATAAACTTTTGGCTGTAAATTCCTTTTCGACCAAATCTGGTAATTTCTAAAATGGGCAGCACTAAAGCCATATCTTTTTGCTGTGGATAAAGGATGTAGAATAAAATTATAACCAATATCGCCATCTTTATAAAGCCTAAGTATAGCTATGGCTTTCTCTATATCTGGCATTCCCCTCTGTATATATTCCCCCGGCCGTGACTCAGGTGCTTGTTGCGTAATCAAACACTCTAATATAAAATCTCCGCTAATAACCGTTGGCCATTTCTTGTTTTGTTCATCAATAATCTCTTTTTCATATGGTGAGAGCTTTCTTATAACAAAGTTTTTTCCTAATTTAATTTCATGGTTCTCACTATTAAAATTTATAAGCGGCACCAACAATTTGTACGTAAGCATGGAATTGCGCCTCCTTTGCCTTTATAAAATAACTTTTTCAACTTTACAGCTCTTAAGACGCTAGTTTTCGTTATTGCCCTGAAGATTATATTTTTATAATCCAAGTATCTGTTTTTTCTTTGCATTAAATTCTTCTTCGGTGATAATTCCTTTTTTCTTTAATTCTGCTAATTTTTCTAACTGGTCAAGGTCTAATGTTTTTATTTCACCTTTTTCCATTGAACGCATTTTTTCCTCAATTGCTTCTTTAATCTTTATAAATGCAGGTTCTTGTAGATTAATAAATGTAATTGTATTCTCATCTTTATCCGCATCCCAAATACCACCCTTGCTCTCTTGTCCTCCTCTAAAAGCGAATTGAATATAACCTGGCGTCCAACCAATTTTCTTAAATTGAATAGATGAAATCTCTTTAATCAAGATATCTTTGTCGCCTTTCAACCCTTGTTGCACTAAAGCCTTGAATCCTTTTCTTGTGATTCTGACTTTAGTTTCAAAAAGTTGGAGTTGTCCATTCCAACCTTTTGCTTCCATTAATACTTTTTCTTCCATTTGCGCCCCCTTCTTTTTAAAAAACGCTTTATAAGCCTATATTTGGCAAATGAAAAATCAAACTGATTATTTTATAAGTAAGTAGAGTTACCTGGATAAGAGCTCCCGCATCTTTCATTTTTGTGACAAAGTTTTGAAATTTATTCAACTTTTGCGTTGCATCTACTTTATTATCGCTTTCCAAATCCTTACGTATTACTTCTACTAATTCTTTCAAAGATGTATCGCTAATAATATTTTTAAGCTCGTTAAGTTTATCATTTAACCCTTTTAATTCTGTATCAGAAAAATTCTGTATATTCTTTTGAATTATGGCCGATTGAATGATATTGACATCTCCATTGGCCTTTATATTTGTTATATTCGAGGCAGTAACAATCCTCGGATATTCTTTTGATAAAGTACCAAACGGATCTTCTATACAATCGATTCCTTTTGCTGTTATATTAATAAAACCTTCGAGAATTGTGTCGTCTCCACGAAACCATTGTCCTTTAATGTAGCCATTCTCTTCGAGATAGAGTAAAAAACTTGTTATATCACCTTCTTCTAATGAGAGGATTTTTTCAAAATCCGGTGAACGAAAATGGAGATCTTCTCTCATATTAGAGAGAATATTAGCAATATCATTAATTGATACTTTGTTTAACACTTTTCCATTACATGATGAATACACAACTGCAAGCAGCAATAAGTACTCATCTCTGAGCATTCTCCCTCCTTTTACTAATGATTACTCCTTCAAACTTCTCAATACGTATCTCACTAATCCCACAATTTGAAACTCGCTTTTTCCAAAGATAAAATTATTTCAAGGGATATTTAGTAAATTGGTCATTGCCTTGTGGATATTTCCAGTAGCCTGCAATACAGTAAGAGTTATATTTTGCGTCAAAATTTTCTCCAACCGTGGTTACATCTGGCATTAGCTCTCCTTTTTTGAAAAAAAACACCGTAGACATATTACCGGAAGCTCCCCAATAAAGACCGTGTTTTGCATGGTCTTCTATGGCTTGCCAGGTTTCCGTTGTGTCCTGAAAATTATCTACTGAAACAATCCAGAGCTGATATTTTCCTAAATCCGTTTTTCTGCTATAGACTGATTCGTCATTAAATTTTAGACTTGTTTTTGATTCAGAAGCACAGCCACAAAGAAAAACAAAACTAAAAGCTAACAAAATTAAAATTACTTTTTTCACATCCTCACCACCTTTAAATAAATTTTTTTACTAAACCTGTGATGATTCCTATAACTTCAAAATTGTCAGTTATTGGCTCATAAATAGAATTTGCAGACTCAAGCCAGGTCCGTCCATCTTTTTGTCTGAATCGCTTAATCACATATTTTTCACCATCAATTCTGGCTATACAAACCTGTCCGTTTTCAGCATACTTTTGCAATCTTATTAAGACGATATCATTTTCGTCGATGCCCTCCTCTTTCATCGACATTCCTGAAACTTTCAAAACGTAGTCGGCCCCTCTCGCAATCGACAAAGGCAAATCTACACCTCCGATGATTAAGTCCTCTGGGATTTCATTTGGATTTCCTGCATGGACTTTTCCTAAAACTGACATATGTATAAAGCGTTCTGAATACATATCAAAATAATTTTTAAGACCAGGATATTCTTTTGAGAGTTCTTGCTGTGGCTCTTTCTCTTCTGAAAACTCTTCAATATCAACATTGAGAGCTTGAGCAAGTTTTTCAAGTGTTTGTCTTCTTGGAATTGCTTTATTGTTTTCGTAATCACTTATAGAGGGACTTGAAATACCACTTTTTACGCTTAATACATCTTGTGACAAGCCTAATTTTTTACGATAATACTTAATCCTTTCACCTAAACTCATAGACTTTTCCATAGTCTATCTCTCCTTTTTATCCTTCTTTATTGCGCTCCTTTAAAAAAGTTTAAACTAATTTTTAAAAATTGCAATAGAGTTTTATTTAAAAATAGAACTTAAACATAAAAAGATAAGATTTTTTTATTGATGAATATAGATTTAAAGTAATATTCTGCCACTTCAAAAAAGATTTTTAAAAATTCTTTATATTTTATGCCTTTACCCCCTTGACAAGAACTAAAAAATAGTTTATACTTTGATTAAGTAAGGAGGTACAACTTGACCAAAGAAGAAAAAATAAAACATCGAAAAGAACGTCAGGAGAAATTTAAAAAAGCTCATCCTGATTATTTCAAGGAATATTACAAAGAACTCAAGTTGGGACTCAAGAAAGATAAGAAAAGACCTGCCTTATTTAGTAGAGCATTTTTTAACAATCTAATTAGAAGGTAAAGGGGGACAAGATGAATCAGCCAAAAGAGTTCTTCATGGTTGATGCCTTTTTAAAAGGCGGAGTTAATAACTTTAAGGTCCCTGAATTCTCGGGCTATTTCAAAAACATCAAGGAACTGCAGGGCTTTCTAAGATTCGCAAAGTATTTTACCGGGGGCAGTATCACTTTAGATCTCGGCATAGCTTTCAAGTCTTGGAGGTCAATCAACAAAAAAGGAGGCCGCGATGGTTAAATCCATTGATGAAATTATCGCCAGAATGAAGACGATAAGAGAAATGGTGGAAGCCGATGAAACGAAGGCTCATGACTATTTTGGAGAGTATTATGAGCTTGAAACTGACTTAAGAATTTTAGACCATAACAATTCTGAACTCAACATTGGCATTCATGGAAAACCCTTTGGGGCCGGGCTAAAGGATTAAGGGGATCACCATGACTGTGGCAACTCTATTCATCGTGTTTGTCTTATTTATCGTCGTAGTTTGCCTTTGCGTAAAAGAGGAATAAATGGATCCCAGCGAAGTCGTGTTTCTAATCTTCTTCGACATTGTTTTAACGATTTTATTCTGCGTCTTGCTCAGGCTGATCGAACTAATCCCGTATCCTAAAATTGCCAGGTTTTTTGTCAAAATGAGACTTTATTTAACGCACTGCGCAGGACTTTAAGGAGGTGCCTATGAAGTGGGGTTAATCAGAGTTTAAAAAATAAAAATCAAATTTAAAAGGAGGTCGTTATGATCATCGGACTCAGCGAAGTTAGACGATTGCCAAGGTTAGGTAAAATCCACCTTGGAGTAAAGGAGATCAATGCCAAAGGCGTTGAATATCCAAAAGCTGTGAACTACTTCGTAGTGCCACCAGAAGTAGCGGAGGTCTATGGAGAAAAACCTACGGAATTAGACATTGTTATACCCACCGAAGATCCCAACATATTTTTCCCTCAGTTTTACAAGCAGTACTCAAACAAAAGAGGTTTAGTCTGTAAAGGCGATGGTGCTACTGCGAACAGGGTAGGAGAGAATGACGGAGAGCTTGCTGAGCTGACCTGCAATCCTGTTACGTGCGAATTCTATTTAAAAGACGACTGTAAACCAGTCGGAAATTTGCTTTTTGTGCTCCCTGAGGTTAAAGGCTTCGGCGTTTATCAAATAGACACGTCGAGCATTCATAATATCATTAATCTCAATTCTGAAATAGCTTTACTTAAAAACCTACTTGGCAGGATCTCTGGCATACCCCTTAAACTGACCAGGGAAGTTCAAAAGATCCAGCAAAAAGGAGCAATTAGAAATATTGCCCTCATACACATTAGAAGCCCTTATAGCTTGACTGAACTGCAGAACGGTAAAAAAGCTTTAGGTAAGCCTGAACCTGTTTCAATTGAAGTTCCAGATAACGACGTCCCTGAAAGTGTGCCGGAAGAAATTGAATCTGCCGAAGACACCGAACCTAATCCCGAACCTGTTTCTGAACCTATTGTAAAAGAGCCCGAAAAAGAATCTGCCGGGCCCATTAGAAAAATAGCAGCCGTCAAACCTTCTGATTCTAAAGAACTTATCAAAGAAATTTATAAATTGCTCACGTCTCGCGGGCATACGACAATTCAAGGAGTAATAACATTGCTGGAAAAAGCTCTTCCTAAACATTCATGGAAGAAGATAGATAATAAAGTTTTTCAAAAGATGTCTGTCGAGAATCTTCAAAAAGTTTTAGATTTCTTAAACGAAGAAGACGCTATGTATCTTACTCCAACAGAGGAGAAGGAGGCATAAATGGATAAAGTAACGACAGCTCAAGAACTGATGAATAAGTATGAAGAAGCAAAAGCACAATTAGAAATGTTTTTAAATCTTAACAGTACGGTGCTGGGAG
>OFOV01000035.1_pt1 | contig 11344 bp, 16 predicted proteins | sample 1542391 | NCBI WGS metagenome assembly OFOV01 (sample SAMN04958492, study PRJEB24370) | sediment metagenome | isolation source: lake sediment | place: USA: Lake Hill lake, St. Paul Island, Alaska | collected 2013
TAACTACGCTAATTAGCTGGTCATCTTCAGATATGGGAGTAGCTTACTGTCCACATTGCGGGGATAACATTCTTCTGAAAGTAATGAAGAAATGTATCAATGCAATACAGGAAGCAGAAGTAAAGGTGAGTATTTTACCTAAAGGGGTAATACGTGCGAGAGAAGAAAGCACAAAGACCGGTATTGCAGAATAGATCCACATCTACAAGGAGGCAGGGTGAATAAGTTGTCAGATGCTAAGAAGGCCAAGCTTAAGAAGCAGTTAGAGAAGCTTCTTGCAAAGCATGGCAGTGCGTATGCGGTGGCCAAGGCAATTGGTAAGTCAGCCCAAACGATCTACGAGCGAATGAGACGTTTGGGTATAGCAAGCAATGGACAAAGAGGAAGAAAACCAGCGGTGGCGGCAGTGGTGAAAGAGAAGAAACCCGGGAATATCCAGGCTCTTCTGAAGAAACTCGGAAGTGTGAAAGCTGTAGCAGAAGAACTTGGGGTAACGGTTCAAACGATATATAATCGCATGCGTTCTTCCGGGATCAAGAATGATTCACGGAAGAAGCTACGGGGAGAGCCAGAGGATGCGGCGGAGCGGAGGGCATGGTTTCTCAAGAAGATGAAGGGCAGGACAATCAAGGAAGCTGCGGAAGCCCTGCATTGCAGCACCACAACGATTGCCAACCGATTGAAGAAGACTGAAATTCGGCTTCGCAATAGCAAACTGTTTCCGGTGGAAGTGGTAGGTGCTGCGGCCACCGATGAGCAGAAGGCGAAGTATCTTGAGGGTCTTCTGAAGAAACACAAGAAAGTGAAAGCAGTGGCCCAGGAAGTAGGGACGACGGTACAGACCGTCTATGAGGCCATGAGACGATACAAGATCGTCCTATAATACGGAACACGGTCTGGGGCAGAAATGCCCTACCAAGATCGTGAGAGGGGGATGAAGGGTCGTCTTCACCCCCTTTTTCTTTTTGTAAACTTATGGAGGTAATATGCCCGCCAAAGAAAAGTTGTTGCCATGTCCCTTCTGCGGAAGTGATGCTGTAATTTGTGGTGGTGAAGGAGATAATTTTTATGTGTCATGTACAAGCAAGGTGTGTTTTTGCAGTTTAGGCGAGCGGTATTACCCTGGTGACATTCCAGCCCATATGTTTGGCGATAAGGAATCTGCTGCGTATAATTGGAATCGACGCACGTTGGGAAAAGGCACTGTAGGGTAGCTCTCCCCAAGCAAGTGGGGATTGAAAGGATAGTATGAAAGCCATAGCCAGAGTCTGGAAGTTTTCTTCCAGCTCCAATCCTGATAAGTCTTATGAGACGCTCCAGTATGAAGACGGAACTACTTCTTGTCAATGCCCCGGATGGACACGCCGAGTAGCTGCTGATGGTAGCAGAACCTGCAAGCATACTCGTTCGGTAGATATGGGTACTGCGGATACAGAATGTACCTCATCAGCTGCCTATGGTACTGTGAACTCAGTACCAGTTAAAATGCAGCAACCAGTGCAAAAAATGCAGCAACCTGTGCAAAAACCGCATGAGCCAAGTCTGGTGGGTGCTTTCAAGAGAAAAATTCTTTTGGACTCTCCTGCACAACCCGAAACTCCTAAGCCTTCAGAACTTATTCTCCCTCAACTCCTGAATCCAATCAATGATGATCAGGTAGATAAATACCTGAATGACAATGCTTGGGTCGCGGAGGAGAAGAAAGACGGCGTTCATAAAATGCTCCATAAGCGTAATGGGGAAGTTTTCATGACTAACAAAAAAGGTATTCGTGTTGCCTTCCCTTCAGGTTATGATTCGCTCCTTCATGGAATGGAAAGCGTCAGTTTGGATGGAGAAGAAATTGGTAACCGGCTCTATGCATTTGATCTGCTTGAACTTAATGGAATGGATCTCCGAGGGATGGGATATGGTAAGCGTTACGAGATGTTGAAAACTGTCGTTGTAGCTGATCATTCAAGTATTTTGCTTGTGCCTTTAGCAGTTGATCGTGAAGCAAAAAAGAAATTGTATGATCAATTGCAGAAGGATAATAAAGAGGGAATAGTTTTTAAACGTTTTGATGCTCCTTTCACTATGGGTAAAGGTCATCAAGACATGGTTAAGTTGAAGTTCTATGCCGAGCTGTCCGCTCGTGTTACTCACGGTAGGAAGGGTAAGAACTCCATAGGACTAGAGCTGCTGAACGAAAAAGGTGAGTGGGTCTTCATGGGGTACTGTACCGTAGTCCCAAGTAAAATGCCTATTCCTATAGGATCCATTGTTGAGATCAGGTACCTAAATTGTATGAAAGGTGGCCATCTTTATCAACCTTGCTATAAAGAGATTAGGGATGATATAGATCCATCTGAATGTTCTACCATACAAATTAAATACAAAACTGAAGAGGAGAATTAAATGGCAAAGAAAATATGGACTCCTTCAGAGATGGGAAGAAAAGGGGGAAAAATTTCTCGGAGGATTCTTACTCCTGAACAGGCACGAGAAATGGTAAAGGCTAGAGAAAAAAAGAAAAATAAATAATACTTGACTATCATAAGCGTTTATGTTATATTAGAGGAATGACAAAGTATCCTGTTATTTATGCAGTCCGTAATACAGTAAATGGTAAAAGTTATATTGGTTCCACTAATGATTTGTATTATAGAAAAGCGTTGCATTTAAGTCAGCTAAGGAGAGGGGTGCATCATTCTGTTATTCTGCAGAGAGCATTTAACAAATATGGAGAACGTTCTTTTGATTTTATAGTACTTGAACATGTGAAAGATTATTCTCAGATCCTACTGGGGGCTGGAAAATTTTATCAATCAGATATGATCATAGCGGAATCTTATGGGTATGTTTCTAAAATATTTGCAACGGAGTCTAAAAATTTCATAACCTGAACTGAAATACATATCTGGGTCCCATGAAAAAGGGGAGGACCGTTCCTCCCCCTTCTCGTTTTAGGGCGATGGGATTATCTGGTATGTATTATTTCTTAGGCTTGTCAAGAGCAGCCTTCACACTGTCAGGCTTTACCGTAGCAGCGGGAGAAGGAGCCACAGGAGTTACCACCGGGGCTGCAACAGCGGCGGCAGCTGGCTTCTGAACAGGAGCAGTAGCCTTTTTGTTGGTAACTGCAAGAACACAAAATACCACAGCAGCAATCACAACCAGCTCCGTTAAGATCACTTTCCAGTTCTTAACCGGCTTCAACCACGCAGTAAAGAGCTTCTTCATTACTTTTTTCCTTTGTTTAGGTTATCGTACTTCTCACTGAAATCTGGGCGGTCCCACAAAAGATCCAAAAGAATCTTCTCAGTATTCTCTGTGGATACGTGTAGGATACCCAACCCTCCCGCCTCTTCCCATGCCCCTATGTTATCTTTATTGTCATCTATTAATATGGATGTCTCGTAAGGATCTACATACTCGCACTTATTATCAGACAAGAACAACGATGTCCCAGGAATGTTATCGCTGACCCATGCGTTCTTCCCTTCTTCAGCATATCTGAAGAGCCCAGGGGAAGATAACAATACCGGATTCCATGGCTGTACCAGTTTCCATAGATCTCTTCCATCATCTCTCCATTTCATCTTTGCCCAAAAATCTACCCCTGCATCCTCAATGGCATCATACATCTTTTGCTTCTGCTCTTGAGGAGCATCATCAGCTAAACCCGCTGCGGCTTCTTCACCCAAATTCGTAACAGCCTGAGTGAAGTTTGTCAAGGTATTGTCTAAATCTATGTAGATATGGGTCATTATTGTGGGACTTTTAGTTGTTCCTTTGAGAGAGCAGGAGCAACATCTTCAATAAGTTTTTTTGCCTCATCAATCTTCTTCTCGAAATCAACCTTCTTATCTGCCTTCCCATCTATAAATTCTTGGAGGGCCTCTTTTGCAGCCTTTACAAGGTCAGTGTATTTAGTGTATAATGTAACAGGGGCCCCTTGAGTGGTATCAATCTTGAAATTCTTCAAAGGATATCGCTCCATAGTAGCGAGAGCCTCATTAATAAGATTCATAGATAGGGCAGGCTTAAACGACAGCTGATCCTTGGCCTTATCAAGTTTTAACCAGAATGGAGAATTTTTTGGGGTCAAAGAGATGATAATGAACTCAGCAACTTTCCGGAGGTGCGATACTATGGAAATCATGTTAGTACCTTTCTATGATGTGGTTGATAATGAAGACTTGAAAGTTTTAAGCGACCTTATGGATAACCGTATTGGATGTTGCTGTAAGGAAGCCTCTTGCTGTGTCGCTTTAAATTCAGCGTTAAAAGATTTTCCTGATGACCCTAAAGAAGCCTTCTTAGAATTCTTCGGGGGCTATCTTTTCTTCCTCACACATGAACAAGCAGAAGAACTTTTCAATCCCCTGCTGTCTCAAACCCTGGAGGATATGAATGCCCTTCTAACGCACGGCACTCCAGAAGAACCAAATCTGTGGCAAATAGATCTGGCCCACTGGCGATTGAAGATCGGAAAATGATATTAAACGATTATTACCAAGGAGCTAAGTGTATGAAAGACAACATCTTACTGATTAATCTGCGGTGGCTGGAGCCCTATGCAGATCGGGTAAAAAGGGAATGTCCTTCAATTCTGGTGACCGATAATTTTGAGGATATCCTGGCCCGAGCAAAGTTGGATGAGATTAACCGGCTATGTATCATCCTCAGTGCATTTAATTATTCAGGATCAAAATCAAATTGCATCCTGGCACAAGACGCAGCGGAATTGATTCACGCTGTCCGCTCGGAAATACCAATTCTCGTGTGGAGCGGAAGGAGACCCGGAGCTGACCCAGTGAAAAAGGAGAATGAGTTGTATCTGGAGAGCGAGGATTATACTTCGGCCCAGACATTTGAAATCATTCGGAGATTCTTCTCCGGCTCATTAACTCTGGAAGATGTTCCTAAGAGAAGCTTTCTTAGCTTGAACTTTTGACGGTGAGACTCGGAGTAGATTTTACAAAGCGATCTATTGCTGAACTCACCTTATCAAGAGCAGCAATAAGCTTCATGCCCCCAACTTCCTTCTCCAGAGATTTGAATACTCCCGTACGGGTGAAGTAGGTAGAAATCATTTCTAACTCTTCGTTTTCCCTCGTCCCGGTATGCACCGCTGTTGCTAACTGCTCAATCGCTTGAAAAATATCTTTGCTCTTATCAAAAGGATACTTGTACTGGGTAGAGAGTTTGGTCATCTCCTCTTTACCCTTAAAACTGAAAGCCAAGGGAAGATCCTTCTTAGGATCAAAATTACTCACCTAGAGTTCTCATCGGCTCAGTAATTAATTGCTGCAAAATCTGCCTCCCTGTGATATTGTGATTCCCACATGACTCCTGGTAATTAGAAGATTATTATCTATAAACCTTTTTCAAATTGACCCAACATTGGTGTATAATAGACTAAGGAGGTGACCTTATGTTCGGAATTCCAGGATGGAAAATCGCTTCAAAGAAGGAGACAATAACCATGTCGTTAGACGCAAATCAGTATGAGAATTTCCGTAAAATCCTGGCTGAGATTCCCGATAAGGATCTCAAGAAAGCTCCCCCTCCTTATAGGGCCCCTTCCCTTGGACTACTCAAGGACCGAAATGAAACTTCCAGTCAGAGCACTCTTGATGCTGCTATCCTTGAGGATAAGCTGGCCGAGTTTGGCTTCAAAGGAACCGTAGAACACGTTAGCAAAGGCCCCAGGATCACCAGATACGAAGTTCGCCTGGCTCCTGGGGTCCGGCTTTCTCAGGTACAAAAAGTATCTGAGGATCTCGCCATAGCCCTACAGTCCGATCGTATCCGCATCCAGGCCCCTATCCCGGGAACTTCTTTGATTGGCATCGAGGTGGCCAATGAAGTCTCCTCCAAGGTGGCTATCCGGAAATTAATCCGGGCGGTAAAAGAAAGCGATGCGGAACTTCCGATCGGGATCGGTGTGGACATCGTTGGGAATCCCAAGGTAGTGGATCTGGCAAAGATGCCTCATCTGTTAATCGCCGGTCAGACCGGTTCAGGAAAATCGGTGGGGCTCAATGTGATTCTCCTGTCCCTGCTCTACAGCAAGCGGCCTGAGAACCTGAAGTTAATTCTTGTGGATCCTAAGCGGGTAGAGATGACCTCGTATGCAGGTGTCCCGCATCTGATGCGCCCTGTGGTAACGGAACCGGCTGATGCGGTTCAGGTTTTCGCAGAGCTGGTGAATGAAATGGACAATCGTTACAAGACCCTGGCGGAAGCGAAGGTTCGGAACATCGTCTCCTACAACGAAATTGAGGGTGTGGAACGCATGCCCTATATCGTTGCGGTGGTGGATGAAATGGCGGACCTGATGCTCACGGCAGGAAAGCAGATGGAAACGTACATTGTTCGTATAGCCCAATTGGCACGGGCTGTGGGGATTCATTTGGTCCTGGCTACCCAGAAGCCTATCGTGAAGGTTATCACGGGTCTGATCAAGTCTAACATGCCTTCAAGGATCTCTTATCAGGTTACGTCCAAGATGGATTCGCGAGTGATCTTGGATATGAATGGTGCGGAGAAACTCTTGGGTAATGGAGATCTGCTCATGACCTATCCCGGCAGCACGGAACCGGAAAGGTTTCATGGGGCTTGGGTAAGCGACAAGGAGATTGAGGCGGTGTGTGATTCATTGAAAGGAGCATAATAAAATGCATCCCAAACGAAAAGTGGCGTTGCTGGTTCTGATCTTTTGGATCACGGTTATTGGGGGAGCAGTGTATCTGTTCTCCCATTGTTCTTTCTCAATTGGAGGATAAGCCAATGACCCGTCAGATTTATCGGGCACCTGAAGTGCGTAAGAAAACTGCTGCTGAAGAAGTGAGAGCCAATATTTTTACTGCTGTCCTTGCAGTGGTGATCTACTATGTCATTGTCTGTACCCTCAAGGCTCTTTTTTCTCCTCTGCGCTATCTATTTGCTTCCTCTAAAGAACTGTATGCTGAGGACGAGCAGAAGGCTCTGGAGAAAGTTCATAACCGGAAAGTTAAGAGGGGCTATCATACCACCGACGAAGACAGCATGCTGAATCAGTACATTGAGCGGTTCCAGAAGAATCCTCTGAAGTATGCCAAGGATGCTTCGAATGTACTCTACAAGGAGTGGTACGAGGCTTATCAGAATGGAACTCTTCTGGACAGCATTCTGGAATGGGCCCCTGAAGTCTATGTTGAGGACGAGAATTATGACCGGAGTCCTAATCCGGAATTCTTGTTCTATTTGGGACGGCAGGTGGATTTGCATAATCATGCAGGTTTCCGGGATCGTCATGTGTTTCTGAAGACTATCGGGGATTTCTATCCGGAGTTCACGGCGAAGCTTTCGGTGATCCCTTCCGAGATTGACGAGATGCGGGAAGAGATTACGGCGAAAGATCTGAAGAACGAGTTGGTTTCTGAGATCACAACGAAAGGAGTGGGACAGAAATTTGTTGAGAGCATTCTCAAGCAGGATTTGCCCCATCAACTGAAAAAGAATATTCTTCTTGCTAGGAAATGTTCTGAGAATAATTATTGTGTCGCGATGTTTCAGTACTGTGTAGCTACAGGATTTGAGCCGGATGAGGGGGACTTGTCCATGGCAGTGAATGGCATTCTTGAGAACATTAAGGTGGAGGAGCTGGCCACGGTACTCATTAAGGGTACTCTGAGTCAGGAAGAGGTGTTGGAGATAATGGAGATGTCAAGGAAACTTGCTTCAAAGAATGAGGGAGTGTTGGATAGGACGGAAATGGCCAAGTATCTTCTTGACAAGAAGCTTCGAGAGCGAATCACGAAAGGGGCATTGGTATGCTAAATGATTTTATTTATCATCGGAAAGATACATTGGAATTGGCCTCTGAGTATCAGGCATTCCAGTTGAGAGTGGAAGAGAAAATAGGTGAGGCCCGACTGGCTCTCATCATGCAGGATTTCTTTGTTCCAATGCTTGTTGTCCTGAATAAGGATGGAATCACGGAGACTGAGGTTGATATATCCATTCTTGATTCGGACGGACTTTCAGATCACATGAAGGGAATCTGCAAGGGCCCTGGGGTACGGGCCCTTGCTTTGATTCTTGACGCATTCACTCTTGTGCGGGATATCAAAGGTCTTGATGTTGTTCCGGATTCGATTGAGAATGAGAAGGAGACGATGGAGACGGTGATGGTGTTCATGTATCTGGGGGAGGATAAGAACTACATTCGACGGTGTCTCTATAGCAGGAGGGGAGAAAAAGGAGAAGGAAAATATTGGTTCACGGACCTGGGATGGCAGGAAATGAATGAAACCACGGGGCGGTTTGGGAATCCATTTTCTACGACGGACTCTTCCCCAACAACTTGTGGGTAGAGATGCTTGTCCGCTACCTCTGGTGTAACCCGTTCTGTAAGCCTAAGATACAGAACGGGTTACACACAACCTCTTGGGGCTGAGCGGGTTATCCGGCACAAGAATTTGACTTTTGGTTTTAAATGCTGTATATTGTGTAACAGTTGATGGAGGCTTAAATGTTTACTCTTCTTGCTTTCATTGGGATCATAGTGGTGCTCCACTATGTGGCGAAGGGACTGAAGGGGGCAGGAAATTTTCTTGTTGCCTTGAGTGGCGAGATGGCTGACCGTCTTGCGGTAATGGAAAGACGTAAAGCAGATCAGAATAAAATTCTCCGTCAGCAAAACATAAATGCTGCGGAGCAGGTTCACATCATAAAAGGAGCCGACAGTGATGCGTACTACCGCAGCAGAGTCCAAAAAGAAATCGACCAATTGTGCGAATGACTTCTGGGCCTTCTATCTTCAGAACAAAAAGCGCATAGATGACATCATCATTGCTCAGACCTACCGGTTTAGGAATGTTCTTGATCTCGATGACATGAAGCAGGACATCCTCCTGCTTTTGATCAAGAACAATTTCCTCGAATCCTACGATCCCAAACAGTCCGGGATATACACGTACCTGACCAACAAGGTTTGGGGATATGCCTGGCATCTTCACACGTTGAGTCATCCCACGCAGTGGAAGCCTTCCTATCGGTCCAAGGAAAGAAAGCCTTGGGAACAGATTCTGTTTTATGATCTGAATGGAGTGTGTGATTTGAATGGAAGGAAAAGTACTGACACCTTTTGGCAGGATAATGTTATTCCTGACAACAAGGAAGATTCTTGGGAGGCGGAGTATTCGTGTCAGGAGATTGTTGAGAGGATCAGGGGACACCTGTCTCCGATGAATCAGAAGGTTCTGGACATGTTGGTTGGTGGGATGAATGCTCGGGAGATAGGTGAGGCGTTAGGAGTGACGCCTCCGGCGGTGATGTATCGCATGAAGAAAATTCGGGTTGCGTTTCGGCACGCGGCGCGGAAGGAATTGGTGACGGCGTGATTCATATGCCCGTATAGGAAATTCCTGTACGGGCATGTTTTTTACATTCACGAAGTTGGAGGTGTGGTATGAGCAAGGGCATCAAAGGCAACTACGGTGATAGGATATGAAGAAGACTCATATCGTATCCATATCAATAAGAACCGGGCAAGGACTCGCCGAATTTTGACTCTTAGATCTGTATTATGGGTAAAGACATCTCATAGGGGATTTTTGTTTTTTAGGCCAAATTGCTGTATAATCTAATATATCGACAAGCCGACCTTTCCAGAAAGAAAAAACAAATGCCTTCACTCAAAGACCTCAAGAACGGTAAGATAAAAATTCCGTTGGTGGATAAGAAACATCTTATAGGCAAGATGTCTCGCCTGCCCGGGGGCATAGAGGTTCCTGGTCTGCTAACAATTGATCATTGCAGGATTGTGGGAAATATTGCAAAGATCTTTCGTAGGATGCTGCCCTCCTATCAGCGTCGTCATCTCCCACGAATGATAGCAGCTCTTTTCGCTATGCATGATGTGGGCAAAGCAAGTCCGGGATTTTTGAAAAGAATTTACGGGGCCTTATTGGCCACCGTTTCAAGCGTACTCCATAACATGCCTGAAGCAATGTTTTGTCCATGGCATGCAACCATTTCTGAAGCTGCTTTTCGTCTTCGTTATGCTACCCATGAGAACTGTGATCAATATGCCAAGATTCTTGGGTCGCATCACGGCTTACGAGATACTGAAATACTTCTGGATTTTTGCGACAGATATGGTGGTCCGGAATGGTCCAAGATCAGGCAAGAGTTGATGGATAAAATAGTTGCTGAGTTCGGAGAGCCCTACCTTACTAAATTGGAAGGGTATGATGCGGAGATTGTCAGTGGGTTTTTGTCAATCTGTGACTGGATTGGCTCTGATGAGCACATGTTCAGTCAGGCTAAAAAGCCCAAAGACATTCATGCTGCCACTCTCAAGGCCTTGAACAATCTCGGATGGGTAAAGACAAAAATAAGAGAGGGCCTTACTTTCAAAGATCTCTTTGATTTTAATGGGAAGGGCCCCCGTCCGGAACAACAGGCTTTCATAGACGCCGTCACCAAACCGGGTATTTACATTTTGGAATCTTGCACAGGTTCCGGTAAGACAGAAGCGGCTCTCATGGTTGCATATCTGCTTATTCTCGCTGGATATCATTCAGGAATTTATTTTGCTCTGCCAACGCGTGTGACCAGTAACAAGATCTATGAACGTATCCAAAAATTCCTGAATAAGGCCTTCGAAAAAGGCATGGCCCCCAAACTGGTGCATGGTCAGTCGCTCATTGCGCCCGTTTCCGTAGGTGATAGCGAATTAGCCCCAGGTGGAGCATGGTTCACTGCCAATCGACGTGCTCTTATGTTGCCCTTCGGAGTGGGAACGATAGACCAGATACTCCTCTCGGTTCTCAACTCCAGGTTTAATTTCGTTCGAACATTCGGTCTTGTCAATAAGGTCATTATACTTGACGAGATGCACAGCTATGATGTATACACTGGAAAACTGTCCAGTGAACTGGTGCAGAAACTAAGATCGCTTGGCTGCACCGTGATTATTCTCTCGGCTACCCTCACGAAAGAACGTAAAGAGGAACTGCTCGGAGCTTATTCTTCAAAAGATGAAAGGTATCCACTCATAACCATTAAACGGGGACATCGTGTCTATACCCGTACGGCAGGTAAAGGGGCGAAGAGAAAAGTCAGGGTCCGTAAAATTAAGGAGAATTTCCCGCTCCTTTTCAGGACCGCTCTTAGAAGGGCTAGGAATGGACAGCAAGTCCTCTGGATAGTAAACACCGTAGACCGAGCGGTTGCTATCTATGAGTACCTGAAAAAGGAGCTTGCTGAGTCGGTAAAATCCTCCTCAGTGGAAACGAGTGTTATTCACTTTCGCATACCGGCTATAATTCGCAGCCCTTTGGAAAATTACTGGGTAGGCAAACTTGGA
>OFOV01000036.1_pt1 | contig 11339 bp, 13 predicted proteins | sample 1542391 | NCBI WGS metagenome assembly OFOV01 (sample SAMN04958492, study PRJEB24370) | sediment metagenome | isolation source: lake sediment | place: USA: Lake Hill lake, St. Paul Island, Alaska | collected 2013
TTCAGTCTGCGTGGGCACCAGCCCTGCGCTGACCGGGTCGAACAATGCTGCGACGAGTCCGACCACGGAGATGTAGACGACGAGGAATACAAAAAAGTTTATCTTTCCTACCCCAAAATAATCTGCCATTCTTATTCACCTTCGTTCTCTTTATCTTTTCTGATACGAAATGTCATATCAGATTTTCCATTCGATGACGTTCCAACACCAAAGAGTTCATCATACTGCTCTTTGGATATATGACCCATGATACTTGTTCCTGGTGCCAAGCGTGCCGGTTTCTTTCCGGCAGTAACTCCCTCGTCTTTCTTTCTACCGCCTAACAGACGGGTCCCCGAGCCTCTTGATGCGAGCATCTCCTGCCGGCGCTCCTTCGATGACAACGCAGAGAGCGCGCTGCTGCTCTTCACGCTGGAAGCCGCGTGCATCGCGGTGCTGATAGGCTCCCTGAACTGGAAGATGCTGATGAAGACGAGGCTCCCGATGATGAAGACCATTATCCAGAGCGCGAGCAAGCCGATGTTCCAACTGATAAAGATGCCAGCGCCCGCGGCGATGGTGTAGATGAAACCAGGGAGGCTTATCTCCCATTTCCGCATGAACCCCCAGAGGAGTCCGACGAGGAAGACTGCGGGGAGGAACCCAACGAGGACCGCGAACCATGGTAAGCCAAGACCATCAGGCGGCGGGTTACTGCACCAGATGACGAAGTTCGTCACCCAGGAGGGCGTCGTCCGGAACGCGCCAGCAGAGGTTTTGTCCGTGTAGGCGGGCTGCGTCTCGAAATACACGTATGCGCCCATGTAATCATAGGTTCGTGAATCATCAGGGGAGACTACTCCTCCGGTGCTTATCTTCGACGCAGACCAGTTGGTCTTCTTCACGGTGTCGTCCGTGGTGATGTAGAGGTTCGACATGGTATAGGGTCCGATGGGGACCCCGAGGTAAACGTAATATGAACGGCGAGACTCGAGCGTCTTCGCCCCGACCGTGTATTGCAGCAGCCGGAACTGTGCGATGTTGGTGCCAATGCTTATTGAGGGACCATACGGCTTGAACGGAAACGTCCCCAGGATGGGGAGGTAACTGTCGACGACCGCGTAGTCCAGGATGTTGCGGTCCTTGTCACAGAGGACGACAGTGACTGGTATCTTCTTATCAGTGAAAACATCGGTATATGTAAAGGAATTTCCCGAGGAGACCGCAGCCGTGTCGAACGAGGCTCCTTTACCGATGAGGTCTCCGCAGGTGAGTTTCAGATGCTTGGGGTTCATGTTCCCGAGGAACAGGCTCGATATTTTCGTCATGACGCTGTTCTGTGTGGAATAGACGAAATTTGAGGTATCAGCCCATCCGGTCACCGGGTCATACGCGCTGCTCCGGTCGATGCTCGGACCATACGTGTTAAGGACGAAAGAATGAGAATCAAAACCTCCGAGGTTGGTCTGGAAATAGATGTTTCCGACGGTCGTCGTAAAAGTTGTCTCATATCCTTCGGTATAGAACATGAAGGTGTCACCCAGTCGCGTCCAACTGCTGCCGCCTGTGTTCCCGGCGCTGTAACACCAGGAGAGCAGTCCTTTCGTGTAATGCGGATACCCCCAGAGTCCTGTGTCCTTCCGCCAGGCTATCTTATGGCTGCTGTCACCGCCTGTCATAGTGAGGACGAGAACGTAACTCGTGTCTTTGGCGAGCCTGACGTTCGGCATGGAAGAATAAAAGGGGATGTAAAGTCCAGGGCTTGTGGTGGTGAGCATGTTGAGGAGAGAGGTGTTGAAGGAGGCGCTCGTCCAGAGAGGACTTCCGCTGATGAGCCAGTTGTCGTTCTTGTTTCCCTTATAGAGCGAGACGGAAAGATTCGCCCCTGCGGGTATCACGCCGATGCGGTAGAGTTTCAACGCAGGGTCACGGAAATCGAATACCCCGGTGACGTAGAACTCCTGACTCAATTTGTAAGTGCTGCCTCCGCCGCTGTAGACGACGTTCCATGAATCATCGCTGTTGTCTCCGCTCCCGAAGTCCCAGGAGGGTCCTTTGAAATAGTCATAGTGTTGTGTCGGCTCCGGATAGCCTGCCGCAAAGATGTAGACGCTATACTGGTGAGCGTCGAAGCAGAGGACGCCGGGGTTTTGCAACGTGTAGGTGTAGGTCGCCACCCCTGGGGTGAGCGGGATGCTCTCGACATACCAGTCGCCTTTCTTGATGGATGTTTTCGTGAACGGTCCATACCAAGGGTCGTTCATAGTAAAGGCTGCACTCGCTTGCTTGTAGTTCCCGGTCTCCCATCCGAGCCAGACGTCTTTACTGTTGAAGAGTTCCCCGGTGCTTCCGACCGCGATGTTCGCGAAATACCGAAGCGTCGGGTCTGGAACTCCAGCATTGAGGCAGACACGTCCATCGGTGCCAACGATGCCGTGGTCTGTCCAGTCGACGGTGAACGTGATGGCCGGGTTCTTCGTGAACGTCAAACGAGGGATGATGGTCGTCGTCGAATAGGCGCTCCCTGTGTGATACGCAAGCGGCTGCCCCGCTACCTTCACGCTCGTGATGGAAAACGCGTTGGCGGCGCTGCACAGGCAGAGCACGCCGAGGAACACCAGCCCTATGATAATAATCAATGTTGTTTTCATATTCATCTTCGTCTCCCTGATGTCTCATCTCGGGCGAGCCGAGACCCAAGGATTTTTCCTGCGGCCTGCCCGAACGTGGTCTGTTTCGCATATTTCGCTATCCCGCCTCTCCGGGTCCCTTCTTCCTTTATCGCTTTGCCCAACTTCGATGCCTGTCCTTTGAGGAACTTCCCTCCTTTGACGCCTTCCTGGGCGACCGGCGTGTCAGCGAAACTCGAGACGCCATACATGCTGCGATACCAGTTGAATATCTTGTAGAAGACAGCCATAAGGAGCGCGATGAGGGCGACCTCGAATATCCAGAGGGGGAACAGACCCATCGCATAGGCGATGACCGCTCCCATCTCCATGAAGAACATCTCGATGGTGAGCGGCGGGAACGTATGCGTGATGAGGATGGGTAAGATGGAGAAGAACAGGATGACCATGAGTCCGATGAACAACCCGAGACCAGGGAACATCTCATCGTATTTCTTTCCCCAGTCGTCAGCATAGACGTTTTTCGCATCGTAGAGGCTGCTGCCGATGCTGTGGAACGGGATGACGTCTCCGATGGCGAACGTGCCGAAGCCCCAGGAGACGCCGGTGAACGATTCGATGATGGTCGCGTTGTCGCCGGTGAAGTTCCCCGTGAGCAGCATATATCGACCCTCGCTCTGCGTGCTGTTCACGAGGGAGATGTCTGTGCTGTTGAAGATGTAATGGACCAGTGGCTGGTCGTTGAAGGAGACGTATTGGACCTCAAGCGTCCCGTAGAGGTCGTCGAACTGGATGGCGGACCAGTTGTAGGAGTTACCGATGACGACCCATGCCTTGTAGAACGAACGTGAATAGAAACGGCTGCTGTAGTATTCCTTCGACTGCCAGCCGTTCACGGTGTCGAGGATGGCGGTGTCGTCCTGTTCGACGAGGGCGTTGCCGTCCCAGTCGCTGACGAACACGCGATACCAGATGCCGTTCGGCTCGGTGCTCATGATGTCGAACCGGACTCCCTCATCGAGACGGGCGAGTTGACTGAAGTTCTCACGGATAGGGGTGAGGTCTGCAAGGCTGATATGGACCGGAAGGTCAGTGAGCGGGTCGCCGATGGTGAAGTTCACGACAAGGTTCTGATACCCGAAACAGTTCGTGACGTTGAGCGTGATGGTATAGTTCGTGTCATCGAACCAGACATACGGCTGGAGGTCAGCGTCGATGCTGTAGGAGAGATACGGGACATCCGTGTCGATGTAGGTGTAGAACTCGCAGGAGGTGTTCATCGCGATGGTGAACGTGGAATCGGTGATGCCGGTGAGCGTCATCGTATGGTCCGCTCCCCATTGGACCGATGTGTAGGTCGCGCCTTCGACCGGGTAGGTGATGGTGAGGTTCGGGACGCTGCCGTTCATGTTGATGGTGTCGTTCACGTATTCATAATAGTCAGTCCCATTGATGGGGATGGTGAAGCGTGCGTAGACGAGCACCCCGCCGTTCATCGTGCAGGGGAGCGTATAATACAGGCTCGTGTTGTAGGCGAGCGGTCCGACATCGAAGGGTCCGGTGTCGCTGGTATAGCCGAACTCCATCCATGAGGCGTTCGGCGAGGAGATGTTCAGGAGGACCGTGAGAGCGTTCGTCTCGACCGGGTCGTCCCACCCCTGGCTTGTCTCATTGTAACCGATGATGGTGATGGTGCTGTTGAACGTGAATAATATATCGTCGTGCGCATAGGCGTAGTCGCCTGTGCTCGCGTTGTAGTATCGCACGTAGATGGTGATGTTCCCACAGGTCGTCCCGACATCATAGTATCCTGACGCGGTATAGTTCATGCCCGGGAGCCAGGTGGAGTTATCGAGGGAGAGGTTCATCGAGGTCGCGTTCGTGCAGGAGAAGGCGAGCGTCATGTTCGGGTCTGTGGTCTTCGCTGCGCCAGCGTCGATGATGAGGGATGGTGAATGAAGAGGGGAGAGGCTTCCGAACGTATTGTAACCAGACGTCTTCGTAGACCAGTTCCTTACATAGAACGTCATGGATATATCGTCGATACAGACAGGATGATTATCGGCATCGTAATTCCCTATAAAATACATGGCGGTGCATCTATCATTTGGTGTCCGGAACAACCGATGAGCATATCCAAGGAGTGTGCCGTTCACTGTCACATTATAGGTCCCTGCTGCAAAGTCAATGGTCATCACACAGGTTATCCATGTATGTGAAGGATATGATGAAGATAAAGGTGAAAATGATGTTCCTGTCCCATTGCTGAATCCGATTAAAAAATCAGTGGTTCCAAAAGAAAAGTATGTATCAATTATTCTTCTTGTTCCATTTTTCAAATAAAAAAGAGTAAGAGAAGTCGACCCGCTGACCTTATCAGGACCGGAAACGGCGAACGAAATACTGATAGTGCGTCCCTTGTTCGTGCTGTTGTCAAAATAATATGAGCAAGTCGAATATCCGACTTCTCCGAAAGAGTTCGGATGCGTATGACTGAAGTTGTCCAGCACTCGCATGCTTCCGAAACTCTCGCTGGTGACACAGGAGAAGCCGAGATGTGGAGTATCTCCAACGGAATACGCATCGAAGTTCTGCGTCTGGGTCACCAAGGTCTGCGCCTCGACGTTCATCGCGAACGGAAGAAAAAGGGTTGCCACTAATATGAAAGTATAGAGAATAACAATCCTTGCATTACGAGTATCCTTTTTCATCAATATCCACTCCAACGGTATGAATAAGAAAAAGAAAAAAGAAAGAAGATTGGTGACTGTTGCGGGTCATTACCAAGGCACTCCTTTTTAGACAGAAGAAAAGGCAAGGCGAACACAGGTGTCCGCCGCCCACAGACTTCCGTTTTAAAGGATTGTCTTGATGATTCCGTAAACAACCCCGATAACCACGAATAAGGTTATCAAACCAATCAGGAGTATCTCGGTTGCGGTGAAGTTCGTGTCGTCTTCCATCCCGTTGATTTGAACGGCGATTATTGGTAGAAGAACGGATGCGAACAGCACATAAATCAAGACATCCAAAAGGTCCTTTACGTGAAGTTTGTGTCCTGCCATCTAAATTCACCTGCTATATAGTATGAAGTAACTGTTTAAAAGACTTCGGATTCAGTAATTGTTGTCGTCCACAGCGTTTTCGCACAGGTTCCAGAACCAGACCCAGGCGCGCTCTTTCTCCACCCGGCGATATTCGCGCAGCAGGTCGATGCACCGCAGGTATCCGAAGAACAGGGAGAGCATCATCGTCGCGTTCTCTATCGCAGAGATGTAACCGTTCCCCAGGTCCCATTCCCAGAACCGCTGTTTCTCCACATACTTCGCGTTTATCTGTTCCTCGAAGGTCTTCGGCTGATGCGGCAGCGTCGGGACCTCCATGCACATGATGATGCTGCCTATCCCAAAACAGAGCATCATCGTTGCGAACGTGAACAGAAGCCTACGGTCCTCGTGCACGTCTCATCCCCTCCCGGAACAGTTCGATGGAGAGGGCGACAGCGATGATGAGATACAGCATGCTGAAGAACAGGAAGAGTGCGGTGCCGAACCCGAACGCGTTGTTCACGAACGTCTCCCAGAGGTTGCGTGCAGGCTCGTGCGTATATCCCATGGCGAAGATGAAGAGCGTCGCGGCAATCATGAGCAGGAACCCGATGGTGCAGACGAGGGCACGCTCGAACGCGATGAAGCGCTGTTTCGCCTTCCGCTCGAGGATATGCCGCCTGTCTTCCTTCAAAGGGACGAACGCAACCGTCAGGTCACTTTGTTTCGACCCATCGCTCATCGAGTTTCCTCCCGAGTTCACCCTTCACGCGTTTGTTCAGTCCACCGCATTTTTTGCAGGGGACGTAATATTCCGAGCCTTTTTTCTTGAACATCGCGTAACGGACCGAATGCCAGATGCCGAGAAAATCCTTGCAGCCGTCGCAATGCAGCGCGCTGTCCGGGTCCATCCGGAGCATCAGGATGTCTGCCTGTCCGCGATGGGTGAAGTCGACGCCAGACTTCTGCGTGACCTCCTTGTTCTTCATGGAGACACATCTGTCTCAAGACGCTCCAGTGTTTGCAGGAGCGTCTGCATCATGCCGTCCATCCTTCGCATGTAGTCGACCATGTCCTCAAGAGCCTTCACTTTCCTAAATTCGAGTTCTTCCGTCATTCTCATCACATACTCCATACAACTCATCAGGGACACATCCCTGCAATAATGACACCGATGACCAGACCGGCCTGGATTCCGAGGAGAAACGCCAGGCGTCCTCTCTTCGGATGCTCACTGAAGCCATATCCCCCCATTTAATCATCCCCTTTCTTGAACAAGGGGTTCTGCTCCCTGCCTCGGAACATGATTATCCAGGACAGCGCGAACGCGACCAGGAAGGCGACGAGATACGCGAGCGGCTCCAGCCTTGTCCTGGGTATGAGCGCAGCCAGCCCCGAGCCAGCCCCGAACATGAGCAGGAACTTCTTCCCCAGGTCATGCCAGAGCCTACGCAGGACCTTCCGCCTGTCGATGGTCGTCTGTTTTATCATTAAAATACCTCGTGCACTCCGCTATATGGAAATCGCCTTCCATCCGCAGATGGCAGAGCGGTTTGAGCCAGCAGGTGTTGCATTTGTCTTTCGCGCGTTCACTTGCTTGCCCATTCTTTGACATGGTCGAGGACCTGCTGTTTCGTGAGTTTCCCGGTCTGATACAGGTTCAGCATCTTGTCCAGGTTCCGCCAATACTGTCCACTCGGGTCCCGCTTGTATTCATCCACCATGTTCTTCAAATCACGGCTCAATCCCATAGTTTTTCACCTCATTTTTTACTTGCGATATGCCACGATGTCGCACCGCAACTCGGGCATGAAAACTGATATTGCTTCGGGTTCTTGTTATACGCAGCCCAGGTCGCCGCAGGGACCTTGTAATCCCGGCCGCAACCGTCACATATCACGTATTGACCGCTCATGGGCTTCCCCGTCTTATATGATGTGTCCGTGGCATCCTTCACCACCAGGACCTTGATGAAACTCTTCGGGAACGCGTTATTTAGCGCGTTGACGAGAGCGTTGTCGGTTATTTCCTCGAGACTTGACATCTCCAGGAACGCACGCTTGTGGTTCAAGATGGCACCTCTTCCCCATGCTCCGTATCGCATCGCTATGAGAGGGATACCCGATGCCGTCCTTCTTTGAGAGTTCTTTCGCTTTCAGAAGGATGGACCAGGCTCCGTCGTCGATGCTTATCTGTTTCCTCACGTTTCTCACCTCACCTTTTTTAAAGATATGGAAAGCCGGAGTTCTTCCGGCTCTCCTCTGGGAGACAATTCCCTCCCCACCGTTGTCGCCTCACTCTTTCTTTCGGTAGACTTTGAAGAGTTTCATAGAACCCTTCGCCATCTTCTGGTTGTCGTAATACACGACCTTCAACCATTCGCCGATTTTGATGCCGAGCATCAGGTCGTCCAGTTGTGCGCTCCCGTGGAACCGCATCTGGGTGCCGTCGTCCTGCTCGATGCCGAACAGTCCGAAACCGAACTGGTCGCTCATCGCTTTGGAGAGCAGCGTCCCTTGGACACCATCGCCGATGTTCTCGAAGCGGAAGAAATTGGGCGATGCAACTTCTTCAAGGTTCTCTTCTGGCTTACTTATTTGGGTTTGTTTTGCCATTTTTTGTTTCCTCCTTTATTTTTCTGGCTCGCGAAATCCCAACCTGGGCGTCGTGTGCCGGGGTTTTAGAACGCGAATTGTAATATAAACTTTTGTATGGCAAAAAGCGATATACGAGAGAAATGGCAAATAAAAATACCATGACCGACTTGTGATTCCAAAAAAGTTTGGACCCAAACTTATCAAAAACAATGAGAACATATAGCACGATTTTTTCAACAACTATAAAAGTGCAGACACGTTTCAAAATAGTTACCGAGGTCGGAGGAGACGACTATGGGAAACAAAAAAGAGAGGACGACATCACAAGAAAAAATAGCCTGGCTGCGCAAAGAACACATCATCACCTACAACACAAAGAAAAAAGGATACATTGCGCCCCAGTCAGAGAGGAAAAAGAGGCTGTCAGAACACAGCATCAACAGGCTCTATGGATTCTACAAGACAAAACAACACCCAAAGAGCACGCCATTCTACGAGGTCTACGGCGAGAAGAAAAAACTCGAACGACACCTCGAACGATACCCGGAGCGAAAAATAAGCACCCCATCCGGAGGCATCACCCCAAAACACTACGTCACAAAGATACATGAAAAGACCAAAAAACACGTCGATGAACAAATCCGCATCAAATACCCAGGAGTAGACATCGAATATGGACGATGGTATCACACCCCCCAACACGTCAGAGACGAGTTCTACTACATCATCAGACCACCCATCACCAGCACACAGATAAACGAAAACAAGAGACGCATCGACACCACCATCGAACACATCATCGAGATACTCGACATCATGGTCACCCAACGCCAGACACTCTACAAAGACCATGACGCCGGAGCGCTCATCTACTACAAAGCAGGCAACCTCCAGATAGAAGACATCAAAGGATACACCCGGGCGCCCTGGACCAACATCTTTGATTTAGACCTCTTCAGAGACAGCCTCCACGACGCATTCAACGCCGCGCTCCACATCCTCTACAGACCATCAGCGACAGCAAAATCATACATCAGGTTCACCAAACTCCTCGTCTACGTCAGCACCAGCACCAAAGCCACCCAGTTCAACCTTATGAGACCACACCACAAACCACAGAAAAAGAAACGCTCCCACAAATAAGGAGCACACATGAGCAACTACAAGTGGATAGCGACGGCTCTCGCACCCCTCAAGAAAAAAAGACCCCTCAAAAAACTCGCCGTCGTCGACATCGAGACCAACCGATGGCTCGACGACACCTACGGAATGGACCCCCAGGACATACAAGCCTGGCATAACAAACCAATACAGACCTTCCTCCTCACCTTCTACGATGGAAAGACGACCCAACACTTCGATGGGAAAAACGCAATCAGGAATTTTCTCAAGATATATCTCCGAGACAGATACCGCTCCTACGTCACCTTCGCACACAACGGAGGAAAATTCGACTTCATCGCCCTCTACCACACCCTCGTCAACGACCCACAACTCGGGAAAAGATACTGGATAAAACCCCTCCTCGCACATGGCAGAATCATCGCCTTCGTCGTCCACGACCACAAAAAACATACTTGGCACTTCAGAGACAGTTACCCCCTCCTCCTCTCAAGCCTCGCCAGACTATCAGAGAGTTTCAACCCAGAGCACCACAAAATCACCATGCCAACAGGCTCCTACAACAGAAACAAAGACCAATGGAAGAACTACTGCGAGAACGACTGCCTCGCCCTCTACGAGATAATGAAGATGTTCATCAAAATCATCGACGAAGACGTCAACGGCTGCGTAGGATACACCGCGGCAAGCACCGCCATGCTCACCTTCCGGAAACGATTCCTCCACCAAAGCATCCCCACCTACTACTCCTACAACAACATCTTCCGCAACGCCTACTACGGAGGACGCGTCGAGGTCTTCAACATGTATGCCATGGAGACAGGCACACCCTACTATTACTACGACATCAACAGCCAATACCCCTGGGTCATGGCAAACCACCAGTTCCCCATCAGCATGCCCAGGAGCGTCAAATACAGAGACGCCAGCGAATGCAAAGGACGCTGCGGCATCATGGAATGCGACGTCATCACACCAGACGACCTCGACATCCCCATCCTCCCCTACAAAGACCCCATACGAAACAAACTCATCTTCCCACTTGGACACTGGCACGGATGGTATGATTTCAGTTTCATCCAAAAAGTCCTCGACTACGGATACATCATAAAACCCTACCGAGTCTACGAGTTCGAGGCAGACTACCTCTTCAAAGAATACGTCGAACAATTCTACAAACTCAAATGCGAGACCAGCGGAGCATTCAGGAACATCATGAAGATACTACTCAACTCACTCTACGGGAAGTTCGCAGAACACGAAGAACAAGAAGAACTCATCACCGACCCGAACGAAGACATCACCGGCTCCTACCCCTACGATGAAGAGTTCGGATACAGCATCCGGACCATCAAGAACCTACGACCCCACCAACTCGTCGCAATCGCAGCACGCGTCACCAGCCTCGCCCAGTTGAAACTCTACTCCTACATCGAGACCATCCAGAGACTCGGCGGACAAATATACTACTGCGACACCGACAGCATCGTCACCGACATCAGGATACCAACATCAAAAGAATTAGGAGATGTAAAACTCGAACACGAGATAATCGAAGCAGTCTTCCTCGCGCCCAAAGCCTACTGCCTCCACACCTACGACAAAGACAACGAATACAAGACCATCATGAAAGGATTCAGCCCCGAGTTCAAAGACCACATCACCCTCCAAGACTTCCGAAACGCGCTCCCCCCAAAGAACAACTTCACCCCATTCCAAGAGAAGATAGTCAGACCAGCATCCTTCAAACAGATACACGTCCGTCACCTCGACGGCTTCGTCACCATGGTAGAGACCAAGAGCATCGAGAGCATCTACAACAAACGAGAGATACTCCCAGACCTCAAGACCCGCCCATGGATGATAAAGGAATTTTAACACTCCAAAGACAAGCACTGACCCTCCAAATGCAAGCACCCCAGGAGAAAACAAAAAGAAACAGCCCGGCGCATTCAATTTTTTTT
>OFOV01000037.1_pt1 | contig 11246 bp, 8 predicted proteins | sample 1542391 | NCBI WGS metagenome assembly OFOV01 (sample SAMN04958492, study PRJEB24370) | sediment metagenome | isolation source: lake sediment | place: USA: Lake Hill lake, St. Paul Island, Alaska | collected 2013
ATGCCCAGGTTGTGCAGGATGGGAACGGAAAGACGGCGAAATTCAGCTTCTTTTTTCCCAATACGGCGAAGGGACGCGAGATTGCTACGGAATTTGATCTCGGGATTCGGGCGGAATGGTCGATTTCCTACTTCCTCAATGGGATGTTTTGCTCGATCTGTCACCAAGATTGGCTGGATTGCATGAGGACCGGGAAGAAACGCCGATGTGCCCACAGCGTTGGAGAGAAGTATGATGGAATTGAGTGTTTTTGGTACCCAGGCGTCGGAAAAATGGCGGAATGTTCCTCGGTTTATGCCGGGGCGTATGAGAAAACACGGAACGTGAATAATGGAGTCGGGTGTATAGAAAACTCCGATTTCGAGACACTTATGTCTCGGATTAGTACGGGTACATATGTTGCAGGGGCGAAGGATGTGGAGAACTTCGTAAATGAGGACCTTGGGGGCGTCGCCCCCATAGGAGAAAGTGGCTTCAGCCAGGTTGACGGCGCGCTCCAAGAAAACCAGCCAGAAGCAGCCTCTGCGGATGGTCAAAAAACTCCGATTGTAGACACAAGTGTCTCGAAACTCCCAAGCGCCGGAAACGACCTTTCTGCCGCGGGTTCTGAGGCGGCTGGCGGGGGAGTAGTCGAGCCCGCAAGTGGGTTGCTTCAAGCCACGGTAGGCGATGGGGTTGCAGCAGCTACCCCTGAGCCGATGCAGCCGCAGGCCGGGAACAGCGTGGACGGCCTTCCTATTATATTGGGCGAGCCGAACACGGCGAGCGGCGGAAACGGAGTTGACGCCTCTGCTGGTAGCGAAACGGAGGGGAGCGGCGGCGGGTCAGTAGGCGCGGGCGGCAAGGGTGAAGCGGTAGCGAACCTGGAGACTGCCGCCGTGGGTGAAGGTGCTGCCGCTGCTTCAGTGGTGGCGCCGGAAGCCACGACGAACGAAGTGAGCGCGCCGGTTGCATTGCCGAACCAGGGTGAGGCATCCGTAGCGGCAACAGCAGCGTTAGCGACCGAAGGGAGCTCCTCTTCTTCTGTTCCTGGCGTAGAGGCTGGAGCCACGGAGCCACAAGCGCCGTCTGGCGCTGCCGCCGAAGCGACCCCCCGAGTTGGTGAGAGCGAAGGCGGCTCGGCCAGCCCTGTGGCCGCTGACGTAGGGAGTCCGGGGAGCCTTGCCCCGGCGAGCGAAGGCAGTTCGGCGACCGAAGGAAGCCCCTCTTCTCTTGTGGGGACCCTCGCCGTCGTCGCACCTGCTCCAACGACCGAAGGGAGTTCTCTTCCTCTGGTCTCTTCGACCCCTATCCTTACCCTTTCCGAAGTTGCCCTTTCCTTTTCGAGTGAGGAATTGGACTCCGACGAACGTCACACCCTTTGGGACTCTTTGACTGACGACGTTCGTTCCGAATACCTTGCTGAGTTTGGTGATACTCGCGAGTGTCTTGGGTGTGGCGCGCAGGTGTCGCACTTTACCGAGTGTTGCCAGGTTGGGTATGCGCTGACTGCCCGGCCGAAGGTCGGCAAGTTCGTCGGATCAATGAAGCCCATGAAGTCTGGGGCTGCGAACAACGAGTTTTTTGACGTAAAGGGGTTCGCTGCGTTGCCTGAAGGGTCATATTATGTGGAACCGAAGTACGATGGCGTGTACATGGAGGCTCATCGCAAGGCTGGGAAGGTTTTTCTTCTGACGGAGACTGCTGATCAGGCTGTGAAGTTTCCCGGGCTTGTTGCGGAGCTCGAGAAGTTGGCTGGTGGTGATTTCATTCTTCCTGGTGAGGTGGTGAAGTACCGTGGCCGGCAGCGGCTGGGCCACGAGGACGTAACCGCCTACATGAACTCGAAGGGTGAGATGTGGGAGGACTACCACTTCAAGTTCAAACCCTTCGATGCCGTTGAATGGGATGGGAAAATTCTTTCGGGTGAGTCCCTTTCTGACCGGCGTGTAATTCTTGACAAAGTGCACCGTGGAAACCAGGTGCATCCGACGACCTACACGAAGGTCGATCACAAGGTTGACGCGTCTGACATCGAGCGCGCGATCCGTGAGCGTCAGACTCGTGAGGGTGCGATGGTAAAGAGCGCTGAAGCGCGATACACCGAGGCTGGCCGGAAGATTATGTACAAGTGGAAGCACCAGGTCGAGCTCGATGTGCGCGTCAAAGAGGCGCATCCGAAGAGTGGTGGAGGTTTCACCTACACGTGCGAGATCGGGAATGGCGCGGATGCGCAGGTGATTGGGGAAACCTATTCGACCTCGAAAGAGGCGAAGGCTGGCGACATTCTTCAGGTGAGTGTTGACCACGTGACCCTCAAGGACGGTAAGTATACGTGGTATGCGCCGAAGGTTTTGTCTGTGCGTGACGACAAGCACGAGGCGGATCCGCTGAGTGTGGTTGATCGCATTGCCGAACGGAAGACTTCAGCGACCAAGGGGAGCTCCTCTTCTTCTTCTCCTTCCGATCTGCGTGTTGAACTCGGGACCGTGGTCTCTCGTTTGAAGAGTATGGGTGGTCTGCAGGGGACCAATCTTTTCATATGTGGTGGTGTTGTCGAGCGAGGGTACTCCGAGCACGACGTTGACGTATATACGACGCGCGAACTGTCTGTGCTCGAGCGCGGTCTGATTACGGAGGCCTTGGGCCTTCCTGCAGAGTATGTTGACTTTGTGCACGGCGACGGCGAACCTGCCGGTCCGAACATTCTTGCCCTTGCGGCCGGCGAAAGCGCCGACTACGCGTGGAAGTATGCCAAGAAGTTCGTGTTGCAGAAGCATTGGTGGGGGAAGAAGGAGCATTTTGATCTGCGTTTTGGTTCGCCCACTGCGCCGCGCATGTGGGGATGGACTTGCTTCAGTGAACCCACGACCGAAGCGGGTGGCCGTAAGGCCCGTTGCCAGGAGAAAGGGTACCATGATGCGAAATGGATGGGCTTTGAGGGAACGATAAAGCCCGGTCAGCCCGGGAATCCGACGAAGAACCTTGACGCGCACATGAAGATCCTTGACAAAGGATCGTATGAGTTCGTGACGCGGAAGAAAGGTTTTCTCGAAGTGATTCTTAAGGGCGACACCTGGAAGGGTCGTTATGTTTTCCGCGAGATTGACGTTAAGAACTCTCCTTCCTCCGACTTGACTGGGGATGATGAGGACAAGACGAAGTCCGGGAAGATCTGGATTATGTGGAAGGCGAAGGATCAGACTGCGAGTGGGGATGTCAAGAAACTCGCGAGCGAGTACCGTGGCGCGCAGTTGATGCTTTGGGAAACTGAATTGTCTGAGGATTTTGCTGCACTGGAGGCTATCGAAGAGAGCCTTTCTATCCCGACTGCCTGAAGACTGTCATATGCAAATATGACCGGGCCGCCCCTGGTGCACAGTGTGCTACCGAGGGCGGCCTTTTCTTTTGGGGTGGCCGAAGGGCACCTTGTCTTGAGCGAAGGGATTAAGCACGCGTGCGTGCGACCCGAGCGGTCTGCGCCACCTTTCTGAAGGGTGGCGAGGATTGACGAAGCGTAGCGCTTGATTGCTCGGACGGCAAGCCGCACCTCGCAAATCGTAATCATTCCATATGTTGGCCCTGGCGGCTTGCTCTGGATTGTTCAGGCACGCATGTGCCTGGCTGACCACAAGCTTCGCAGTGGCGAGAGTAAGAAGAGCATAGCGCGGGGTTGTCGTGTCGGTTCGCAGGCTCCGTGTCGTGAATTGTGTTTGGGGAATTTGGGGTATACCCCTCCTTCTTGTTTGGTCATATAGGCTCAGGTTATTGGTCGATGTCGATTCGTTCCTCCGTGTCGTGTTTTTCTTGCCTATATGCGCATCCTTGCGCTGAATGACTTGGCTGCTGCTTGGCGCAACAGCGTGGAGCGGCTATGCCCGAGTGGAGTTCATGGGACAGATGCGACGCAAGGAGCTTTTGTGTTGGGCTGTGGACGTGCTTGGAGCGGGGACGGCGAAATTCCTGGTACGTGCAGCCTGCTTTATAGGGACTGCGACGGAACAGGAATTGAGCCGCCTCGCGCTTTGGACCGGGACGGCGGCTTTCATGGTAGAGGAGTGAGTTTACGAACAAGACTGAGAGGCCATGAAAGCCTGCCGCCAGGTACAAACCAGGACACGCCTCAGCCCACACCAAGTTTGAGGGCCGATGCACGCAGGGAGGGCTGCTTGTGGTCCATACTTGGAAGTTCATTGGGGCCTGGTTTATAACAGGTGGGCGTTATGCCCGGGGACTTTTGACGTTAGGGCATGACGGGGACCCGCGTGTTGTGAACCTGGCCACGATGCACAGACAAGGTTCCATAGTGAAAGTAAAGTGAAGCGGTGCGTTATCCAGTACTGGCTGGTTTCTTTTCGTGTCGATTCCCTGTGGTCCGTGTCGAGATTTTTTGCATATAAGCTTCGTGTCGATTCACTACGTTCCGATGTCGTTGCGCCTTTCTTGTCTGGTCCCCCTACTTCCTCGCTCCGCTCGCTCAGTAGGTTCCACCTTCCCCCATTATTGCCTGCATCCTTCCTGACGCGCCCAGGGGTGGGAATTATAACTGAGATGGGGATAACTGGTTTGCATAATACTAGCTATGCGATCATGACGGGTGGTACAGCGTGTTGGTGAACGAGGGGAACCAGGCTGAGACGCGTAGCATAGATCAAATGTGTAGGCGGGATGTTGCATAGCTTGTATTATGTAAATCCAAACCCCCATAGATACCCCGTGGGTGGGGCGCGTTCTTTCCTGTTGGTACTGCGGGGCTTGTCCGCGCTTGATGCCCTGTGGGCCGAACCGGAGGAGAGGACGGGGAGTGCCGACAACCGGGTGCGCCGCGCGCCCGGACTCTAGGAGCCGGAGGCGACGGTCTTAGTGTCTTCGTTCGGATCGGCTTCTGCGGGTGGTGCACGGAGTAAACACAGGTGAGAGCCCGGAGGGATAGAGCGAGTCAAGGCTGCGGGTAGGGCTTTCTTTCCCGGTAATACGGGAGCCCCTGGGGGCGGAGAGTGCATATGAACGACGCACTCACCGACTGAGTGAACGTGATGGGGCGTGGACGTGCCTGCGGGCGAATGGAGTCTGCCTGGGGTGCCGGGTTGGTAGGGACACCCCTGGACAGGCCCTTGAGACCGCTGGACTCGCCCGACCGATGACGTGAACGTAAAAGGCGGTGAATAGTGCGCGACGCGGAAGGTCATGGTGTTGTGCGCCTGCTGATAGGGACGCATGGCACGATGACCTGAAGCGTTCTTTATGCACGGGTGGAGTGGGCGGGGGAATCTGCATGCCAGTATCTCGAAGCCGCGGTCCGCCTGGCACCGGATGTGGGCGCGGCGCTGATTGGTGCCCACGCCTCGTGGGATTCTAGGGGACGGTTACGGCCCCGGTGCCCGAAGCCTTCTTTCCTGTCCCAGCCTTTCATAGGCTGGACTCTAGGGCCACGTGTGGCCCGGGTGTGGATGGAGTCTGAACCCCGCGTATCGCGGGACTCTAGGGCAGCTCGCTGCCCGGTCTTGATCTTCCAGGTGCCTTGGCACCGCATCTGGGTATTGGGGGTCTTGGCCTGAGTGCGCGGCCCATATGAGATCCATCCTTCCCCGTGAGTTCTTCGCCGCGCACCTCCGGACCAGCAGCGAAGCGATCTGGCGAGAATAGGAAGAGCGTAAGCGCGTGGGCGGGCTGCGCACTCTTTCTACCGGCCTTGGCAGCCCGCTCTTGATGTCTTGGGCAAGCCACCCATCTCAAAACCTTCCTTCCGCCAGTGATCTTCGTGGCTTGCTCCGGATGTCTTGGGCAGGCTGCGCCCGCCTTCTCTTCATGCCTTGGCAGCCTGCTCTGATCCACGGCTTCGAACGTGGCGAGTGCAGAGAGCGTCAGCGATGGGCCACCTTTGCGAAGGGTGGCGAGAGTGAGAAGAGCGCAAGCGCTGGATGAGTTGTGTTGGTCCCGCACGTGGCGGGATTCCCGTTGGTCCGATGTCGTATTGATGGTGATTCGTCTCATCGATGTGGGTAATTGTTTCGCCGGATGGTCGTTTCGTCTCACGGCCCTGCTTCGCAGAAGCCTTGTTGGATGCAGTCGCATCCCAGGCGCATGCGCGCCCCTTGTTGAATCCCTCTTGGTAGAATTTGGGGTAATACCTTCTCTCTGAATCGTCATATAAGGCGCGGGAGGCACGGTCTTACCGTGGGAGTCTTGGTGGTCGAGCCACGCCATTCTACATGGTTTGCGAAGCGCCCCGTGCAACGTAGCGGGTAAATGGTGGCGAAACACAAGCCACGTGAAGCAGAGCGAACAAGCCGGCGAACCAAAGGAAGCCAACGTAGAGCGAACCGAAGGTGAGCGCGGGCAATTTTTGCCGCCCACCGCGAGGTTGGCGGCATGGTCAGGGGACTCGGCGGCGCCAGGCGCGCCACCATCAGTGAGGAACGAACCTAGTTGACCGGGTAGTGTTGCACCCACGACTTGACCTGTGTGCGACTGATACCGAATGCCTTGAGTGCGCGGGAGAGTGTTGCCCCGTAGACGACGATTTCAAAGCCGTTTGTGAGGGTGAGGACGAATGCCGACTGTTTTGAGCGACGCATGTGAACCTGCCTTTTGTTTGCCGGTGACCCCCGGCTTTTGATGGAGGCGCAAGAGAATGCCGGGAGTGGACGCTTGGAGAGGTGGGTCCCTTTGGGGTAACCTTGGAGAGCGGCCATCCCCGGACAGAACGTGAAGCGCCCAGAAGCCGGGGGACAGTGGCAACGGTGGCAGGTGACGTTGCTCTTGTCGGTTCCTCCCACCCGGACGGCTTATTCGGCGTGGAGTGGGGCATTCCTTCCCGCCAAGTTACGGGTCGCACCTCGGGGCTTGTGGGTGCATCTTACCGGGTTGGTTTGATTCCGACTGTGGTGTTGCCCTGGTCGAATCTGTTTTGCCGCGGATATGCGCAGAGGCATTGGTCCGCGTCGAATGCTTCGCACTCTCCGATCTGGTTGATGAGACACGAGCAGAGTCTCGGTGGATTACAAAGACCGGTGAACCTGTTCCTGTCGAAGAAGTCTTGTACTGCTTGGCGTGCGGTTGGATTGGTTGGCATCTTTCTATCCTTTGGTGTGTGGCGTTCGGCCCTACTTCGTAGAAGCCTTCTCTCTTTCTCTTTCTTGACGGCCCCGCTCCGCGAAGCCTGAGTCTTTCCTTCCTTCTCCTCCTTGTCAGTCGGGGTAAGGGCCTACTCGTGCCTTCCCCTGATCTTATATAATCTACTCGATCTCTTTCTCATCTGTTTCTCTTTCCCTTACCTGACCCTGGTGTGTGCTGTGTCATTCTTTGCCTTCCTTCTCTGCCTGGAAGTGGTTGACTGCGGATACGTACATGCAATCGAAAGACCTTTGATGTGACTTTGTGAGTGATGCCGCGGCGACATGCATCATGTCTGTCATCATGTCGACAATGGCAAGCTCCAGTGTTTCCCCGGTGAGTCTGACGGTTGGGCTGGTGAGTCCTACGTACAATCGGAGTGCCTTTCTGGCGCGTGCTGCTCTGCGTTGGTTGTGTGTCATGATTCTGCCTCGTCTATGATGATGGTGAGTTACTATCTGTTCCTCTGTCATACAATTCTCTCTTTTCCTCTGCTGGTAATTGGGGTATAGCCCCTCTCTCGAAGGGTCATATGGGACGCAACTTATCTGGTTCTATCCCGCGACCTCGCACGGTGACTGCAATGGCTGCCCTATTGCCTGTTTGGCTGCGAGGCTTGCCGCGTACTCCTTTGCGATGTGCCACGCGTAGTTCGAGCGGTGCCTTTGCCAGGCGCCGACCGTGGGCGCCCACTTGAACCCAAGGGACTTGAGGTATGACCTGACCGGCTCGGGTGGTTTGCCCGGGAAGAAGATCTGTGTACGGTTGTCCGTTGCTGAGTTGACTACTCGGATGTCTCCGAACTCTGCTTCTTCGTCCGTTGCTGTGCTCAACTGCTCGAGCTGTGCCAGGCGTTGCCTACACCTTGCCAGGTTGCCGGAGTTGTTGGAGAGCTGGTAGGCTGCGAAGCCTATCCTTCCCGCAAAGTCTGGAGTGAACAAACCCTCTGCATACTCGGGCGAGAGTTGGAACTCTCCTTTCAACAGCGCAGCGATGCCCGCGGCTTTGTCTGCCTTGTACTTTCGGACTATGCGGTTGATGGCGACCATGGATTTTTGATATGCTTCGAGCTGTTCAATCTTCGAACGGAGACGCGTGACTGCCTCCGGGTCGTCGGATGATATTGACGTGTTGGACTTCAATGCGGCCGCGCTGCGGGCGTGGTGTCTGGCTGCTTCGCTCGCTTCGACCGATTTACGCATGAGTGAATCGATGCGTGCCAGGTCGCGACGGTGTCTACCTTCCGAATGGTGCCCAACGAGGATGGGCTGACCGAAGGGGATGCTGTCTGACACCTGCCTCGATGCGGAGTATGCCCTTTCGGACTCTCCTTCCCGCTTTGATATGAGATCGCGGAGTCTTTCGAGTCTGGCTGTGCGGCGTTCGTAGAAGTCTGATCGCATGGTGTGGGCCTTTCTGCTTGGGTTATGAGAAGAGTGAGAGCTGTTCGACCTTGCACGGCGCGAACTTGAGCGCGCGCTTGAGTGACTGTGTGCTCTGTGACTGTGTGGCGTACGCCCTGACTTTGACCGGGTAGACGTGGGCGAACTTGTAGACTGTGCTGCCTCCTTCCGGATGTGTGCAGTAGTAAGCCTGCTGTGAACGTGCGAGGAATACGAACTCTTGCCGTGCTGCGCGGGAGTAGAGTTCTGCCCCGGTGCCCGACAAGAATACGCGTTGTGTCTCTTTGTCTACATGCACGAAGTCTTTGTCGAGCTGGACTGGAACCTTGACGATAGAACCGCGCTGCATGGTGACTCCTATTCAATTGTTTCTTCTATCCGGATTATCCAACCCTTGCGCATGGCTACGGATGACTCTCGAATCTTGCTCTTTGCGCCTTTGATTGTTTTGCAGTTTTTGATCTCTGCGACTACTAAGCCCTGTGGTGTTATTACCGTTACGCGCATGGTGACCCCTTAGATGATGAGTGCGATGAACTCCCGCAGTGTTGCCGGGAGGTGATCCGACCGTTGCTTTGTGCTTGTTGTGAACTGTGCCCAGCAGACGGCGCATGACCAGTCGCGTTGCGGCGAGTCTGCCGTTGGTGCAAGGTACTCCGAACAGCCGCAAGCGCATGGAACCTTTGGGTATTGGATGTGGGCTTGTGTGACTGCGCGGGGTGATACTGTGCGTGGCATGGTGGCCTTTGGTTGGTGTGGATGAACCTTGAACCTTACGGTAGAACGACAGATACGGATGACCAGCCCTTGGGGATATAGGACGCCTGACCCGGGGATGGCGTGAACTCGCCGCACCAGAAGGCGTGCCCGCGTTTGAGGTATAAGATGGTTGAGTTGATGTGATAGCGTTGGGCCTTGGTGCCGGACGCGAGGAATGACCTGACCGCCTGTATGCCCTGTGGTGACGTGAGAACCTTGAGGCCCTTGGCGCTTGCCATGAGTGACCCCCCAAGCGCGACCGGCCTTTGGGCTGCCTCTGTGTTGGTGTGGGTGGTGATTGGTGCTGATGTCTGCATTCTTTCCCCCTTGGTTGGTGGTGATACTTGGGCTTGGCCTTGCCAGCCACACGCCCTACGGCCGTATAAGAAGGGCGAAGAGAATGCCTTGGCTACGGTTTGTTGGGGTTGGTGGGTTGCCCCGTGCGGGGTGGACCGACCCCAAGCAAACTGCGACCGAAGGATGGTGCTGTACTCAGTGCCAGCCTGACCGAGCACCAAGGACAGAACGGTTCTTGCCCATGGGCCGTAGGGAGTGATGATGCCTTGACGGGTATGGGGTACCGCTCTCCTTCCTGAACTGCATATGAACCGATCCTTCCCGCAATGGCATTGGGATAGAATCTATTTTGTACGCATGGCTGCGTTACAACTGCAAAGACTGAGCAGAGAGCCGTTTGATGTTGGGAAACTGCGCGTTGGGGCGTTGTACTTCGACAACAAGGTGAATGAGTTGACTCGCGTGCCTGCTACGTTCCCGTTTACGGGTGGGTTTGCCTCTGTGTTGGGTATGATTGGCCCGGAGTACTCCGTAAGGATCGTGACCGAATCTCTTGAGGCTGAAGAGTGTGACTACTTGCTTGTGTCCCTCATCTCTGCATGGTCCTACTGTTGCCTTGTGGTCTACATGAAGCGAGTGAATCCTTCCCGTCGACCGTACGTGCTGGTTGGTGGACCGTTTCTTTCCACTACTGCCGCCCTATCCCTCTGTGCTGACGCCGCCTTCTTTGGGCGGTGTGACCTGCCGCTTGATGGTATCCTTGCTGGTGGTGCTCATCCTTCCCTTTGGCGAAAGACTGAGGACCCTGAGTGTGTTGGGATGTATGAACTTGCACAGCCCGGTGTGTTGCATCCGTATGAAGCTGGGACTGGTTGCCCGCGGCGTTGTCTCTTCTGCCGTTACACCTGGTCTGTCGCTTGTACCAAGCCCGCCCTTGGCTTTGTTTCCCGTAATCGGTTTCGTCCCGGTGAGGACTTCTTTGATGCGGTTGATTGGAGACAACCTCGAGTCTTGACTGCCATTGATGGACTTACCGAACGAACGCGGTTGCTCGTAGGGAAGAACCTGACCGATGCTACTTTGCGGGTGACTCTGCTTCGTGCTGCTTCAGACTTGGAACTGCATGGGATCTCAGCGAAGATCTACGTCATCCACGCGTATCCTTGGGAAAGCCCTCCTTCCGATCTTACCAGTCTGCTCGGTGTGTTCCGTTCTGTTGATGAGGAGCTTCATGGTACACGGCACAAGCTGACGATCGCCTTGCAGTTCAATCACTTCTATCCTGATGTGTTTACGCCCATGCAGTGGGAGGCAGTGAACCTCGGGGACTTTGTTATCGGTAAGCGCCTTGTCCTTTACGATGGTCGTTCTATCCTGGTTCGGTCTACGGCATTCAACTCTACGCCCCTTGCTGCCATCATCCGAACTGTGTGCACCCGACTGAGGATGGCTGACTTGTGGGTGGTTGATCCGTTCATCGCTGCCATCACAAGACACGAGGCTGCCACTGCTACGGTGACGAGACTGATGAGCTTCTTGCCTTCGTACCTTCTATCCCGACTCGACATCGGTACGCCGATCGCAAGCGCAGTGGCACCAACGCACGATGTCATGTTTGCTCGTGCCAGTAGTTACCGTGCCTCTCTATCTTGTCTCTCTATCCTCACGTGACCACGTGGTGTTTTGGGGTAA
>OFOV01000038.1_pt1 | contig 11062 bp, 25 predicted proteins | sample 1542391 | NCBI WGS metagenome assembly OFOV01 (sample SAMN04958492, study PRJEB24370) | sediment metagenome | isolation source: lake sediment | place: USA: Lake Hill lake, St. Paul Island, Alaska | collected 2013
TAGGACCGCAGGGGATACAGGGGGTTGTCGGACCGACAGGACCAGCAGGACCCCAGGGGATACGAGGCTCGAACGGGAGCGCGTATGTGAACCATGCGCCGACGATGAACCTCACGCTCGGAGGACGCTATATCGACATGGTCAACGGCTCGAACGAGACGTTCCGATACGTGTTCAACGTCACCGTCATCACCCATGATGCGGACAACGACATCGTGCAGACGCAGGTGTTCTACCATAGGAACACGACCGGACCCTGGAAGCAGGCATCCGTGTTCTTCCAGACCAACACGACCCTGACCACATCGGTCACCTTCGACCTCGTGCAGCCAGGGAACCAGCGTGTCTACTGGGCGGTCCAGGCATGGGACGGGAAGAGCATCGCGATGGCGTATGAATATTCCCTGGTGGTGTTCCCGTAATGACGAACTTCTGGAAGGAATGGATAGAGGCTGATGAACTCGACCGCGTCAAGATAGTGAAGACGCTTCCTCCTTTCAGACGCGGCGGTCTCGCCCATTACGTGACCGCTGCACTGATGAACAGTTATCTCGTGGACCTCTACAACCACACAAAGAAAGAGGCACCGAAAGAACCGGTGAAAAAACCAGAGGCGAAGAAAAAATGAACGAACGTGAGTATCGGCTGCTGGAGCATGGGAGCCTGCTCATCGGCTGGATGATGTCTCTCGAATGGGTCGTCTTCTGCATCCTCTACGACCTGCCTCTGCGGGGAGCGAACGCGTTCGCGTTCCTGCTCATCGGTATCGCGACGATGCTCGTCAGCCTCATCACCTGGATTAAACACCGGTTCTTCGTCCAGGAGATGCAGGACGAGATAGAGAAACACCGGAACAACCCGATACTTCCGAACAACCATGGGGGATTGGAAAAATGAAATGGAGCATCCGGCAATACCGTGGTTACGATGATTTCCTCTACGGGTCCTTCGATGTGTATGTCACCGAGACGGAGATAATCATCCGCGGGAAACTGAAACGCGGCAACAACAGCCCGTATATCCTGCTCACAAAGGTGGAATGACTTGACTGATTTCCTTGGTGTCGCATTGAACGGCTTCTCCACAGGCGCGGGCGTCATCTGCGCGAACGAGGTGTATAGATGGCTGAAGACCATGAGACTGCATCGCATCCCGATGGACATCGCGGAGAACCTCATCGAGGATGTCCGGGACATCGGGACGAAAAGACCACGGAAATAATATGCCCGCAATGCGACCTGCCCATGCGCTGGAGATACGGGTTCGGATGCAGATGGTGCAGCCTCTGCGGATATTTGGAGAAACAAGATATGAGAGCGAACTGTTTGGAATGCAAGGCGATGACACTCCACGTCCGAAGAGACGATGGCTCCATCGTATGCAGTATCTGTGGGAGGGTGTTGATAGAACTATGGTAGAAATCCCAGACTGGATGAAGGACCTCCTGCCTCTCTACACCGGGATGACCATCTTCGTCATCGCAATCCTCCTGTTCGCATATTTTACGGGGTGTTTTTAGTGTCAAAAGCAGAGAACGTGGTCGTCGGACTCTACGGCTGGAAAGGCTCGGGGAAGACGACCGCGCTCATCCTGTTCGCATACCTGGAGCATGTCGACGGCTTCCGGAAGAACCTGTTCAGCAACTACAAACTCGAGTTCAAGTTCGAATGGCTCCAAGGAACCGACATGGTGGACCTGAACAACAAACTCAACGACAGCGCCATCTTCATCGACGAACTCCATGAATACGCAGACAGCCGCAACAGCGGGACCTTACAGAACAAACGGGTCTCTGATTTCTTCTTGCAGTCGAGGCATACCCGCAGCAACGTGTATTATTCCACACAGTTCAAAGACCAGATAGACAAACGAATCAGACGCATCACCGACATCGACGTCGTCTGCGAGAACATGTTCATCGACAGCGACAAGGATGGGGACGATGACATCTTCAAACTCACCATGATGGACCGCCGTCTCCCCGACATCCGCGCACGAGAACTCAAGTTCTATGCAAAACCCATCTTCAGCATGTTCGACAGCACGGAACGCATCAACCCGTTCGCGCTATCAAAACAAAAAGAAAAAGAATGGAGGAATAATGCCGGAAAGAACACCCCGAGTCGTGCCACGCCCGCGTAGTCCGTATGCGATGATACCCTTCCGGGTGAAGTTCATGCTCACCTGTTACCTCATCCTGCTCCTGCTCATCATCATACTGTTCGCCATGACAGCGCTTTCGATGTTCACCCTGCTGGAGGCGGTCGTCCTCATCCCTATCACCGTCTTCGCCTTGTTCTCCTGCGTCTACGACCTCTTGGAATACCGGGAGGAACTCTTCCAGTTGCAGACCATCATCGTGAAAAGGCTCGTCCGGCTCGGCACCCGTTTCAGAATGTGGAGGAACGACCGGTTTGATTGACGATAGTCAAGCATCGAAACGAAAACGGGGGTTTTCGTCAGATGATTAAATGGAAACGCCCCCGGCTCAAGGTGCATTCCACCGGGAACTTCATCACGGACATCACCAGGATGTTCCGTTTCCTGGGGAAACGAGGGAGCGGAGGCGGACGTCTCTCGAAGTTCTTCGCAAAGATAGCAAAGGAGATGAGGCGGGAGTGACGATTAAGCAATGGCTCTACGTCATCATCGCGCTCGTCATCATGGCGTTCCTCGCCTCCTACTTCATCCCGCTCCTCTGGCTCCCCATCATCCTCATCGTCCTCTACCTCGTGTTCACGAACGTGAGGCGTTTCTTCGTCCCCAAGGGACACCGCATCAAACACCGGATGCTGAAGGACTATCTCGTGAACAAATACGGGAGCGACGGCAAAGGGGTCTACAAGGACATGGCCGCATCGTTGCGCAGGCGTGGATACCGGTAAGACGGGAACATGATGAACGACGTAAAAGGAAGAATGTCAAAATGGAAGAACCTTCTGACACAAACATCCCATGCACGACGAACAACAGTTCGTCTGCACCGAACGAAAACTCCGGTTTTCGTAATCGGTCCCCTCATATATGGGTTCATCATCCCAGTGTTTCTACTGGTCTCCAGCGCATCTGCATCCATCATCCAGGCCGCTGACCGCATCATCTCCCAGGGAGACGAGTTCACCATCGACATCATCTGCATCCCCAGTGAGCCGGTGAAGGCATGGGAGTTCCGGCTCCATTACAACACGAGCCTCCTCATGCTCCTCGACATCACCGAGGGAGACTTCTTCACAGGATACCTCACCTTCCCCGTGATGCGGGAGAACGCGACCTACTCGCTCATCGCCGGGAAAGGCAACGTCACCACGCAGGGCGTGCTCGCATCGTTCCTGTTCAGGGCGGTCCAGCCAGGGCAAAGCCCGGTCCAGGTCTGCGGAGCGGGCGTCTGCAATGAGACGAGATACATCCCGCTCACCGTGATAAATGGTAGCGTGACCGTGACCGAGTTACGGGTGACGGAGACTATAAGAAGCGGATGGAACGGCTTCGGAGATAGCAGCCTGACGATACAGGGATACAGCACGTTCGGAAACGATGTGATACGCACGCAAGGGTGGAGCACGTTCCGATGTGAGAAAAAAGGACAGGACGATTTCTGGGGCGTGATGGTGACCATCAGCGCGGCCGCACTCGTCATCATCTACGCAGTCATCAGAAGACTCAAAAAATAGGAGGAGCGGAGGGGAGGTTCTCCGCGAAGGTGGTGAGGAGATAAAAACATCCTCCCTGGGTCAAGCAAGCAAATCAGTAAATTCGGATTATCGTTTTTCCCATTTCTCTGCGATGGCATGCGCCTTCTTGTAGGACATGTGTCGCGTGCGCATCAGATAGTTCTCGAGCCGCTCGTGTTTCACGACCTGTTTCTTGCGGGTCTTCGAGAGTTTGCTGTTCACCCATATCTGCCCGTCCGGTGGGACGACAGGGAACTCTTTCCCCTGTGGAAGGCCGTCATGCAGACCGAGATGACCGTGCATCTCACTGTCTGATTTCTCGACGACCGTATCCTTGCTCTCGGTGAAAGCGGTGCGTTCGTTCTTCATTTCTTGAACCCTGCACGATGCGCATACACGCGCCAGGCTCCCTGGATGAAAATGACTGCCGTCTCATAATAACCGTTCGCAGACAGGCTCTTCGCCTTCCGAACAGCAACCTTCTCATCATAGATGTCCTGGCTCGCAAGTTCATAACGATGGCTTTTTCCATCGGGACCTTTGAAGTTCATGTATTTCGGGACCGGTCTGTTCTCGTCATCGGACTCTTCAGGCTCGGTGTCATCGTTGTCAGTGAAATCATAGCGTTCATCCATGAGAATCAGTATCCTATGCTGTCAGAATCATGCCGGCTCTCGCAGCGTTTCCGTTTCCGTGAGAACCCCTGGAGTTGCGTATTATGGAAATCCTGCGAGGACCGTCTCTGTTTTGCCTTCCCTTTCGTTGTCTTACGTGCTTTCGGTCTCTTCACCTTCGTCCGTTTACGCGGATGAGAGGTTGTCGTGCGCTTGCGTGCTGGATGTTTCTTCTGCATGGCTTTATACTCGCCATGGAGACGTTTCAGTTCAGATTTCGCACGCTGCATGCGCCGGACGTTACGACCAAGAAAAGAAGTGGTGAACCGAGCGGATTTCTTCGCACGGTGCGCCTTGTCGATACGGTCTTTTTCCTCGGCTATCTCACGCTCGAGTTGGAGTTGCCGGGCTTTCATCTCCTCGGCTTTCTTCTGCTCTGCCTCTTCCTGCTCGCGTTGTTTGCGTTTCTCCGCGAGTTCCTTCTCGCGGCGTTCGTTGTAGGATTCGGCGGTGAAATCATATCGTTCGTCGCTCATGGTATCCTCCTTAAATGAATGACAGGGTGATGGCAAGGATGACGACCATGATGAGCACCATGATGAGGGTGGTCTTCACCTCATTGATTCCTATCCTCTTCACCGAGGTCATGTAACCCCAGATGCCGATGAGGAAACCGATGATGATGACGATGGAGAGCAGATACCCGAGAAGTCCGAGGGTCCCAGGCATGTTACGGAGCGCATGAGGACCGGTGGTGACAGATGGGTCCACTGGGTCAGCCAATGCTTCACCTGTGATGGTCGTGTCGATAAGGAAATGACCCCAGTTCGTCGCGTTCGTGTAACTCGTGTTCTCGAGGTCAGGGTTGTCAGATGCCGGCGTGCCGAATATATTTGCTTTCGTCGTCTCGTTCGGCTGCCAGTAGTCCTGCCAGATGACCGTCCTGTTCGAACCGGAATCAAAAAAGTCGATGGACAAGCCGATGACATCATTCGCCCCGTAATGAGCGCCGTTCACATACATCGCATCGAGGCTGATGTAAGCCATCCAGGTATTATATCCGCTGTCGCGGAACACATCGCTGATAGCATCATCGTCGTGCAGGTAAGCACAGGTCATCGACCCATACCAGACGCCCGCAGGTCGCTGTGTCCATCCCTGGATATAATAATCAGCGTCGTTCCCTTCGACGACATAGGAATAATCCGTCGCCTCGTAGACACCGTCATGGTCCATATCAAAACGAAGGGTCATACTATCCAAATCACTTTTAGTCCCGTCCATGGTCTCGAACGCCCAAAGTATCAGGACGTTGTCAGGGACCTCGGTCGTCGAGTTCGGGAATAGGTTCGCATACCATGTGTCGAAATCAGTGACGACCAGGGAGAGGATATGGTTGGTGTCGATGTTCGTCATCGTCCGGTCAAAAAGACCTGTGTAATCGAAATCGTTGAGGAACTCCTGCATCATGGCAGAGACGTTCCAGTAATCATCAGCACCGGAGAAGTTCATCAACAAGTTGAAGAAATAATCAGCGGTATACGTCGGGCAGTCGATATACTGCACCCCAACTGGTTCAGGACCGTAATCGACACGGGTGTCAGAGAAGATGATTTTATTGAATAGCGTTTGCTGGTCATCTAAATCCCAGGTGTTATCAGTCACCAGACCTTGATGATAAGAAGCCCAAGGGATGTCGACGAGGGTGTCAATCCACCACAGTCCTTCATCACCCGATGGGTCCCATATCTTCCATTTCAGAAAACAGTTAGCGGTGCCTTCATAACGGCAGACGCTCTTCACACGACAGAACGCAGAGAGGTAATCGACTTCACAGCCGGCGGAATAATCCGTGGCGTTACTTCTGTTCGTCCCATAGACATCCGTCGTGGAGTTCCAGTAGGAAAAAGCAGTATTGTTATACCAGACGATATATAATTTTGGTTTCCCAGAGTTGTTATGGTCAAGGTAATACAGGACGCCATACCATTCTGTCACGGATTTATAGGCGATGATGTCGCCGACACCGGTCTCCGCATCAGTGCCTTTGAAATCATAGGTTTTGAAACATTGATAAAAATTATTGCTCTCATTGATGGTCCAGTTCACACCAGTAGAGGTGCAGTTATAGGACCAGACACCAGAAGCGTTCTGACCCTTCCAGTTCGAGGCACCTGTCTCGACCCAGTCAGCAGACAATACCCCATCAGGGATGGTTTCAAGGACTGCGAGGCTGTCCGTATGCGCGAGCGCAAGCGGAACCGTCATCAGAAAACAGACCAGCATGCTAAAAAACAATATCTTTTTTGTTCTCATTCATTGGTCGACCTATATAACATATCATGAAATGATTATAAAAAGGTTCTTAAATACCGATTCGATACAAAATACAAGGGGACCAGGAGAGAGAATATTTTTTCACTCTCCTCTTTGACCACCGGTAAATCACTCTCCTGGTTGCCTTCCCATAAATTCTTTTATTCTTCGTAGCAGTCTCCCAGGTATTTCACGACCTCGGTGAGCAGGTCTTCCTTGCTATGGCATCGCAGTTCTTTTGGAGGGACCTCGCTGCGATTATCCCCCAACGGCGGGAGATGATGGGTGATGACCGCGATGAACTCGTCCCCATCGACCTTAATCTCCACGTTGCACATACGGATGGTCTCACTCATGGTTTTTTCCTCCTATGATACAGCATCATGCAGATGTTGGCGATGTCGGCCAACTCGTCTGCATCATCCGAAAGAGAGTATTCGCCTATCTCGTCCATGAGTTTCTCCTCAAGGAACTCGATGGGGCAGGTCTTCCAGGTGTCCCCTTTGACGGGGTCGTGTTTCTGCATGGTCCGCTCCATCTCCTCGGCGAACATCCGCACTGCATTACGCAATGGGCAGGGTCCGGTGAGGCAGACATGGTCATGGCCGCTGTCGGGAAGAATCATGGAAGCACCTTCACCTTGAGGCAGCCGGCCGGACCGATGTTGCCGGTCACATGCTCGATAGCACCGCAGAGGTTGTCGATGGCAGTGGCATACTCCTCGGTGTGACTCTCGATATTGGAGAGCGTCGTATTGATTTCATCGAGCCGGTCGTTCAGGCGCTTCAGGACGTCGATGAGCAGGTCTGCTTGAGCATCGTTCATGAACAGCGCCTCCGATGGACCGCGAGCGCGGTCGCCGACGCGAACGGACGATGACATAAAGGACACGAATGAGCCTGCGGGAGTTGAAGGACCCTGGCGGGGTCGTGCCCGGCGAGGATATGCTCCTTGTATCTCCCGTTCGGAGCCTCGAGTTGCAGGTCGATGCCTTTCTCCTGGATAGCCACGATGTCGTCCGTGACGTTCACCATACGGGTAGAGATACCCTTCACCACACGGTTCAGACGCTCCTGGGTGTCCATGAAGAACGTGAGATGATACCGCCAGTCCCCGAACGTGAGACACTGGAGGCTGAAGATGTTCTCCGCGATGCAACTCTTCACGAACCGGTTGTATATCTCATCCTCTGACATCCCCTGGCTGACGAGTTCCTGGACCCGAGCAGGCGGAAGGAGAAGACCGAGGACCTTCAGGAACAGTTCGCGCTCACGGCTGAAGAACATCGTCGTCTGCGCCTCATATTCCTGATAGAGTTCATACGAGGTCGAGGACTTGCTTGCTTTGAACACCATCGTGATGAACTCATCCTTCGTGAACAGCCCGGAGAACAATGTCTCCACGACGTCCCGGAACCTCTCCGGAGACATCGACGGGTATTCACCGATGAGCGCCTCATGCTGACTGTCGCCAGCGACAAGGGCTGCGAACCGGTCCTGGACATTCAGTCCAGCCTCGAAATCGTTGATGAGGGAGGAGGCTTGCTCCTCGTGCTCATGGAGATACTGACCGGCCAGGGTCCGCATCGCTGCGAAGACAGGCGGCTCCCGCCGTCTGAACTTCCTGACGATGCCCTGGAGGGTCTCTGGTGCTCTCCGTTTCTTCATGGCTGCTCCGCCTCGGACTCATGGTCCACTATCTTCCCTTTCTCAAGGGTGACATACGGGATGCCCTGCCCGAGTTTCAGGAGGATGCCTGTATGGGTCTTCACCATGAACTGGAGCGCATGGATAGCCTCGCTCTTCAGTTTCGCATCCTTCAGATGGTCGAGTTTGTAGGAGTTCATCCGACGGGTGAGTTCCACCGCCGCCCGATATTTGGAGAGTTCACGCTCCTCCGCGGTCCCAGAGAGGATGAGGAGTTTCTCCGGGATGTCGTCGATGAGGATTCCTTTCGCCCTGATAGCGCTCCCCCGTTTCGTGGCATCGAGCATGGAGCCTGCGATGCCGACCTCGGATGACACATGCTGGACGACGTCGATGACGTCCTGGTCGCTCTTCCCCATCTCCTTCGCCTGCACAGCGACATCGAGGAGTTCCGAGGAGACCTCGCCATTGAGATAATCAAGGGCGACCTTCTGCGGGACCTTGGAGAGTTTCCGGCTCGTATGATGCACGATATGACCCTCGCCACGCATGATGGTGCTGTCCTGACCGGTCTTCTGCTTGTCCTCCGCACGCTTCTCCAGCAGCCGTTTCTTGACCTTCATGTCCTTGATGATACCGCTCTCGCCAAGGTCAGCGGTCGAGATGTTCTGGCTCACCTCCGGGGAGAGACCGAGTTCCTTGCGCGCCTCGAACGCTGCCAGACAACTCTTGATGAGCCATTCAGGGAGACCTGTCTTCTTTGCCATATCCTTATGGTTCTTCCAGCCATCAGGTTTGTCAAGCCCATCGACGAAGATGTCATTGATGAAACGCTCATGGTCCTCATTGCTCACGTTCTCACGGACGAAGTTCTCTATGAGGGTCGTGAGTTTCGCATCCAGGACATCACCGGTCTGGACGATACAGGGAAGCATCGCTCCTGCTTTGGATGCCTTCCAACGACGTTCTCCGGCGACAAGAGGATGCCCCATTTTCTCCCTCGGTCTGACGATGAGGGGGATACGGATGCCGAGCGCCTCGATGCTCTCCTTGAGCCTGGCGAACTCATCCTTGTCAGCCTTCGTCCTCGGGTTCCAGCCAGACGGGACGATGTCCTCCTTCTTGATGCAGAAGACGTCATCCTTCATGCCAGAAAGTTTGGACCCAAACTTATTTTTCATGCAAACGCCTCCCCATGCTCCGGATACCGTCAGACAACGACGGATACGAGATGCCATCCTCGATGGCGAGTTCCTTCAGACTGATGAGGATGTTCCATGCACTCTCATCGACCGTCACCTGCTTCTGACCCAACCGCTTCCGCGGGAGGGGCTTCTTGATTTCTTTCTTCTTCGTCATATCATGCCTCCGAATCATAGACGGTCTTCCCGTCGATGATGATTTTGATGCTGCCAGTGGAGGGATGCACGCAGACCTTCCCCTTCATGCAGGGACACGGGCATTCGACGACATCGGCCTCCTCTTCCAGGACCCCGCCGTTCTTACCGAACGACTTGCGGGAGAAATACCTGACCGCGTTCATGGGTCCTCCTTCAAGATGGATTTCGAGTGGACTCGGATGTCCGGGCGCCGGTCAAAGACGGCCTTCGCCCAGAACTTCCCATCCTGGCAGACTGCGAGACCCTGCGCGATGGCATACTTCAGATGCACGTCGATACACCAACGCTTCAAGGACGTCAAGGGAACGAGGTCTTCCAGTTCCATCGCCGTAGCATGGGACCGGAGCACCTCCATTATCTTGTTCAGCCTCTCCGCGATGTCGTTCTTCATGATTCCACCGATAGATATTGATAGGAAGATATGATGGTATAATATATAAACATTGGCAAGTCTTTTTGTATGATACTGTCCTTATTCAGCCGGGAGCCTGCTGGCAGGAGAAGTGAAAAGGTGCCATACAGCCTCACACCGGACTCTGAAGGAAGTCTCATGCGACACAAACAAATTTCATATCAACCTTATAGACATCAGCCCAGTCGATAAGCACACCAACATCAGGACCCTTGAAGACACAGCGCTCCTTGTTCTGCCATTGCCTCTCTATCTCCTCCAAGAATAATTCAGGAAGAGAACCAAAAGCATACGGCGCTGCTTGCGACTTGAACCAGAGGGTTACTTTCCAGAGACGTTCACTCACGGTCCCTCGCCTCCCGCATACAGACATACCGCTCCGCAAAGAACCGAAAATTGAACACCTTGATGAGGGTCTCACCATCAAACACATCGTATTCAAAGAACGAGACACGACGGACACTGAATCGGCTCATCATTTCACCCGGACCTTCAGGCTGCGACCACAGTTCACACAGCGGACGTTATCGTCCTCGTTCGTCGCATAACAATGAGGGCACATCATCAGCGTGCCCCCGGGAAGTTGATGTCAGAGTTCGCTTCTTCCTGGATGTTGTTGACGATGTCCTCCAGGTTGCTTATCTTCTCATCAAGAGCGTCGATGCTCTCCTGAACCTCGTCAGCCTTGCTACTGTTCTGGAGATTCTCTGGCATGTTATCGAGCCAGGACTGGAGTTCATCACGGAGTTCTGTCGCTGTTTCGATAGCAGCCTCGATGGACCCCCAGTCCATCTTCCCGAGCGCTTCCTCAAGCCGCGCTACCCTGCTCTGTTGCTTCATAGAGATACCTGCCTGATTGCTTGCTTGTGTTTTAACATACATATTGCCTCGTATTTTATATATGGAAAAGATGTATTTAAACCTTACCATGCAAAAATACATGCCAAAAACAAGCACTGACCCTCCAAATGCAAGCACCCCAGGAGAAAACAAAAAGAAACAA
>OFOV01000040.1_pt1 | contig 10921 bp, 9 predicted proteins | sample 1542391 | NCBI WGS metagenome assembly OFOV01 (sample SAMN04958492, study PRJEB24370) | sediment metagenome | isolation source: lake sediment | place: USA: Lake Hill lake, St. Paul Island, Alaska | collected 2013
TTTTTACCGTCTACAGCTTCTACTTGGACCTGAAGGCCATTAATCTTAAAAGTTATCTGCCCGGGGCTGGTTACGTAGGTAGGTTCTCCATAACCGACGACCATTTTGTTAGTGGTAAAAAATAATCGTTGGGTAGGATCTACCTGGGGGGTGAGATTTTCGGTAACGGAGGTGGTAATATTGTTGGTATTTTCCCGGGCCCATTCGATGGCTATGCCGGGGTAGTTGGCATTTTTAGCTAAGCGAAGGAAGGAATGGAGGTCGGCCATGTAATTATCAGCCGACATTCTTATCTGGGCGGCGGAAGAATTCCGAAGGACCGCCCCATACTGAATTCTCTCTTCGTAAGGAAATTTGTTGAAAATCTTTACTTTTTTGGAAAAAGCGGGATGGTTGAGGAAAGCGTCTTCTACTTCCTTCAGAATTCTTCTTTTGGCCCCGTAGAGAAGATTATTGTACATTTACTTTTTAGAACCTTCATCATAGTTCAGAGCAGCAACCAGAAGACCTTGGGCAACTGCGTTCAGAGGACTTGATGCCATGCGAATTTCCGATATTGCAAAAGGGAACGTATCTTTTATGGTATTGAACGCAGATTTGAAGAAATCAAGGAAATTCACCGCAAGGGCGGTACCACCTGAAAGTATAATTGGTACGGCAGACGGAAGATTAATTGTCCCTTGACGTTTTGTGAATTCTCTCTTAATCATTTCAAGCTCATACAATATTAAAGATTTATAGTACACGATAAGGGCCTCTCGTTCCCGAAGGGTTTTAAAATCCTCTCCTTTTGAGGGGTCCATTAGATCAATACCCTTTTCTTTGATGCTCTGTATGCGTGCGGCGGTTGACCCCACAGCCCTGGCTGCGCTTATGTCAAGCCAATCTCCTCCACGAGCAAGACTGAAGGACATTCCTATTATTGTCTGGTACATAAGGCAAAAATTAAGCATACCACTTCCGTGAGAGATTGTCAAAGCGGAAAAATTCTCAGGGGCTGCGTTGCTATAGGCTATTGCAGCTGCCTCATTCAAAGAGACTGGTTTATAACCAAGCTGACTAATCAATTTTGAGAGCATGGCCCCGTGATAAATAACATCCATTTCCATATCAACTGCTGGAGCAGGAACAGAATAGAAACAAACTTCCGGGATTGCTGACTGAGATTTACCAAGAATACTCTCAATAAGAACCATCAAAACTTTTTCTGCCTCTAATTCCCCCGGACTTAATACTCCCCGGGATAAAGGCCTACGAGCTTCCCTATTATTGAAAAGGGTAGCCAAAACCATTGCCGCATCTCCCACAATGTAAATCTTATCCCCTGCCTCTATGAAATCCGTTTTGGACAATTTCAGCATATTTTTAACTGCCGAGTCATTATCCAGATCAAGAAACGAATTTCTGATGGACTTCAATTTCATCTCACCATTGGTATCTTGCTTAGCGGATACCAAGAAACATGTTCCAATGTCAAGTCCACATGCACACATAGAGGCCTCCCTTAATTTTATTGTGATTCTATTTTCGGATTGTCCAAAAATCGTCGGATAAATCCCTATTTTCATCAACATACTCAAATGGCATCCAAAAATAGCCACCGATTCCCCAAGAATTGCCCCATGAATTCCGAATCAGGAGCATTTTGGTTGATTGATCATACCCTACCGCACAGATTGCATGTCCGCCCAGCATCCCTTCATCCGGCGTAGGCATTCTCAATATTCCGGTATGAGCCATTTCTGTTGATTCAAAATAGTCATATACTGAAAATCCAAAGACAAAAGGATATCCATCAGCCAAACACTTCAACATATCATTGAGACTATTCAGCCTGAAATAAGCCGATATCTTTCTCGATTGAGCTTCTTGATAACACTGATCTGTAGGTTTAGTCATGAAAATATTTGGATCATAGGGCCATAGAGTTTCAGAACACACCCCATCACTTGCCAGAGTTTTAATACCATCCCTCAACATAGCACCACTATCAAACTCTACCGTACCTTCTATGGCACGCTCATTAAAGTAAACGAAAAGTCGGGATAGATCTACGAGACTGGTAGGATTATTAGTCATTTCCAAATATTCCAAATTGCCTACCAGGGCATTACTAGTACAGCTTCCGATTGACTGCTGATTCTCCACAGGAGAACATTTAGGACGGAGATCCACAGATTGAGGTAGTTCTACAGGAACAGAAATAGCATACTTGAAATCTCTATGATCGGGCAGATCCGGCAACCATCCGTACTTCATAGAAATTGTCCTTTTCAAGTAGATTTTTTCAGCCGCTGCAATGCCGCCAAGCTGCTCGAAACATCCGCCCCTGATGCTGTTCTCTCTTCACCTTTAACATTCCCCTTCAGATCCCCTGTATTGATGTCCGGTATGTATTCTGGTCCAACAAACATGGGTTTAGATTCTGAAGGAGCTTGTGACTGCCGGGGTAGTCTTCCCATCTCCTGCCTAATCGTATCCCCTATCATGGGCAGGAGCGTTTGAACCACATCTTTTACTAAATCTCCATTCCTGGGTTGTCCTGCCATCGCCTGAAAAATCGCGGTTTTAATATCCTCAGAACTGATTCCTACCGGGGTATTCTGTCGAACTATTATTGGGTCCTGACTGGGACCAACCGCAGTCCCTTTGGTCTGGTATCGCTCTATTACAGTGACTCTACCATTTCGGATTTCCCGCTGAAGATCCTTGGAGGTTTCATATTCTTGGTCGGTATAATCCTTCTGTTGACGATAGTACAGAACATCACCTAAATCATTGATTTTGATTCGTTCTGGGGAATTTCCAAGGACACGAACCATATTAGAGTAAAAGGTATTAGATGATTATTATTTCAGGACAAAAGAAAAGGCAGAGATTTAATTCCTCTTTCGAGGTAATCCCTGCCTTTTGGAACAATGATGTTCCTGACTGTTACGCTATGTTAGCCTTTCATGTAGCGATCGAGGGCATCATAATCGATAGAGGCATGCTTGCCTTTAGCCCGTTCCCTCTCCTGGGTCTCAAGACTCTCAGCCTTTTCCTGTTCAGGAGTCTCAGTTTTTTCAGAATGAGGAGCATCTGGATCAGCCTTGGCTTCGACCTTTGCATCGGGGTCGAAGTAATAGGCCTTGCTCTCATCAGTCTCTGAATAGGCCATGACACCTTCACAGGCCGGGCAGGAGATCTTATCATTGACCGTGATCTCACTGACAGTCACATCCTCAATTCCCTCGGCAGCAGTCTTCCGAGAGGCATTGATAGTGGCCAGGGTGGCGGTGTGATTGCACTTATCGCACACGAACTGAGTGACTTCTGAAGCCTCTGTCTCAATCTGATCGGCAATCTTCAGGAGATCTTCGGCAGTTTTCTTCAAGGACATACTATACTCCTATAGGAAAATGGTTTAAGTTCAAGGGAAATAGGTAAGTCGTACAGTTTCATTGTATTAAAAGATTATTGGAAATTTGTCTGATCTCTTCAGCCACTGTGGACTTTTTTGAAACCAAAGCAATAAACTTGTCCGCCTCTTTTCGATCACTATTTTTTTCACTCTCACTCAGATCTGCATAATCCGTTGCGACCTGCCGTTTCCATCGATCCACTGCCCATTTGGGAATTACAAGCGTACCGGCATCAGGACCTTCCTCACACTTAGAGAATAGGTATTTCATCCAATCAGACCATTGATCGTGACACAATTCTGCGAGTTTTTCTTTATCCATTATGCCGAACTCCTATATTTTTGAGGCAATCATATGTTAGACTCTCTCTTTAGAATGTTCCGCCAGAAGCTTCTTATGTATAGGGGTTAGTTTTTCAAATGCTTCTGTTATTTTTTTAAGATTAAACCAAAAATCATTGGAGAGTAGATGGTCTGACCCTAGGGTTTTAACCTTTTTCATTTGTTCAGCTACTTCTTTACATTCATACGAGATATATGCCCAATGTTTTAACAGTGTTTCTTCTTCCTGATCAGTAATACCTGGTAACTCATAATGAGCCGCCCTCTTAGCATAAAAATTATCAACCACACTTTTAACTCTATCATTTATTTCACGCATTTTTTCTGCTCCTTTTTACTCTCTCGGCAATTGAGAAGTAACTACCGATTGAATTTTCTGACTATAACCTATGTTCTTCCTGTACCATTTCTCTTCATGCATATCAGCCTTGCTGGCCGATAATGACACTACCGGAATACCTCTACTACCACCTGACACTCAAAACAAGGTTTCTTTACTAATTCCTTTATTATTTTTCTACCCTCTTTTTTTGCATGCAAGCAAGTAAAACAGATCTCTTTACTTTTAGATCTTTTATCAATTAACCTATTACATTCCTTGCAGTGAAACTTCTTAGCTACTACATCATTATAGTATGTAGTATGATCTTCTAAACCACACCTCTTAATATGGTTAGTTAAGGAATACTTATTCAAGAACTCTTTTCCGCAATTATTTAGTGGACATTTTATCATATATTTTTACTTGACAAATCAGAAAGTGATGTTTTCGAAGGTGACGGTCTTTCCGCGAATAATCCGATCCTTCGGAATCTCAGGTTTATCATTTATCACTGGTGAAGCGTCGGATTTTCTTTTTTCTCTGTAAAGATCAGTAGATGGAGGTACTGATGCCTCTCCTCCTGTAATCGGAATTCGATACCTAATGTCCCCTTCGTCAATATATGCAATTGTAAAGTGCTGCTGATAGACAGCTCCACGAGCACCTTGATAATTCACTGGTCCAATAGTGAATCTCTCGTTGCTCTGACGAACAATTACATCTCTTTCCTTCAGAGTAGGAAAGGCCCCGCTCCATGTTTCATAATCATAGCGTATGTGAAGTCCCATATCTAAAAGTTCAATAGCTTTTTCTGCCTCTGGGGGAGCAATTATTATGTCAATTGGTCCGAAATACCCGCCTAAAATATTCGTGCCGTAACACTGAACACAGTCATTAAAACTCTGACCATACCCATATTGATAATGGGGGCATTTTTCTCCTAAACTCTTCCGCACGAAAACTTTCACCCTCTCTCCAGCCTGTTCCAAAATGTAGCCGTTTCGTTTCATAGCTTCGCGCCATATCCAGTCGATTTCTTCTATGTCAATCGTACTCCTGAACTCCACCTCATCCAATGGAGTCTCGATCCTCTTGCTGTTATCTTTAGGATCCACTGCCACTGTAGTTGCTTTGTAGAATATTCTTTGTCCCAATACCGACAATACTGAATGTTTAAGATACCGGTAGGTAATCTTAACCTTACCATTTGGGGGCCACGGAAGACGGGGCGGAATTACCTGTTCCACAGCATAGTTGAATGTAGGTTTACTGATAAGGACTACTTCCCCAGTTTTCCCATTCAACGTAAACGCTGGCACCTCAATGAAAATTCCATCCCCATTATCTATCTCCACTTTCACATCTTCTACCCGATCGGACATTTTCCCATTCGATCCAAGAGTCACAATAGGCTTATGTTGGGCATAGACTCTCCAGTATCCATCAGGTTCTATGGAATACTTAAGGGTAGCTGTAACATCCTCGGTAACCAATTCTTCTTGGGTCTGATCCCGGTAGAACAAGACTCCTACCGGACTATCAGTAATGAGTTCATAGGGGCCATAGGGGTTCTCAATGGCTCTGTAGACATTCACTCCAGTAATCTGCAATCCATTATTTTGCGGGATGAGTCGAGGATTGTCCCATCGAATATCAGTCATCCCTATGATATAGGGCGACGTGACCATCATGTTTCTGGGGGCGAAAGGCACAGTGAGATCAGGGGCCATAGGTCTTAAGGGGTAATTGAAATCCGGCCTACCCGTTCGACTGAGTTTTCCACTGTGATATACGGGCATTTAAAAAATCCTATGAGAAATTAGTCGATTTTCTCCAAGTTTTCATCGTATGGGGTTCGCCGATCAAACCTGCTGTGGACATTACTGAAATATAGTTGATTTTTGTTTCCTTAACTGATCCATTAACTGTAAGAGACGCAGTATAAACTCCATCACGATATAAATGTGTTGGATTCTGTTCTGTGTTTATTTGGCTGTCCCCAAAATCCCAGGACCATGAAGTTGCTCCGGTAGAGAGATCTGTAAATTTTACGGGTAAATTTGCATCACCGGATGTAGGAGAGCCCACGAAATTAACCGTTGGTAGAGTTACAGTTATATAATTCGTTCTGACTTTTATTGCAGCTCCGCTATTGATAGACGATGTTACAGTATAGGTTCCTGCTGCATAGGTATGGGATGGATTTTGAACTGTTGAATGTAAAGATCCGTCTCCAAAGTCCCAGTCCCATGAGGTGGCTCCTGTGGATAGATCCGTAAAATTAACTGACAGAGGTGCGTAGCCGGATGTGGGAGAGCCAACAAAATTGGCCACGGGTAGAACATTTACAGTTATATAATCTATTTTTGTATTTGTATCCGATCCATAACCATTAGTCGCGGTCAGAGCTACAGTGTAAATTCCTGGAGTAGAGTAGATGTGCTGAGGATTTTGACTAGTAGAGGTTCCGGTATCTCCAAAGTCCCAGGCCCAAGAGGTTGGGGTATTGGTGGAAGTGTCTGTGAAATTCACTGTGAGGGGTGCAGTGCCCGAGGTATGATCAGAAGTGAAATCCGCTACAGGGGCTGGATTAACTTCCTCACCACCATCAGTGATCGTCCATGTTTTTGGACCTGTTAAAGTTGCCCTCGATGAGACAGCTGATGAATAATATTTAGAGTTTCCTCCATCGAAGGTAACTCCCGTGTTAATATTATTTGCGGCAAGATCAATTAGAATTGTTGAGTATGTAGATGTAGGAATAGTACTGCCCTCAAAGCAAGAAGTACCGTCTGTCATTTTTCTAAAATTCAAAGTAGGAAAACTCGTAAGACCTGTACAGTGCCTCCAACTTTCAGAAAAACTCGTTCCTTTAGAGGTATCCAGATGCGGAAAACTTGTAAGACTCCAACAAGTACCCCAAGCCGCGCTAAAGTCTTCTACGTTTGAAGTATCTATAAGTGAAAAATTTGAGAGCAGAGTACAGAAACCCCAAGTTTCGTCAAGACTTGTGGCACCAGAAGTATTTAGAAATGGAAAGCTGTTAAGACTCGTGCAGGCATACCAGGCACGATAAAAATTTGCAACGCTTCCTGTATTGGCGGTAGCTCCATCCGTTGCTGTTATCGTTAAATTAACGCACCCCTCAAAAGAGGATTCAAAAGTTGCCCACTCATTCGTTCCCCATTGCTTTAACTCTATTATCTTACGTCTATCTCTAATATTTTTGTAATAAATAGTAGGAAATCCACCCACTACATTCTCAGTAATAGAGATGTCATATTCCCCCACTATAGCGTACGTATGAGTTCTGTCTGCATTACTGGTTCTTATTTCAGAATTTCCGTCGCCCCAGTCAATAGTGAAATTGTAGGTATAATCTGGGTTCAATTGAAGTCTAAACTGGTTACTACCAGAAGTGCCCATATTGTCAGTCTTGACTCGGATGATCATTGGTGTAGACATAAGTTCCTGCTATCTGAAATCCAATCATTGCTGCACTTGAATATATTTATAAATAGGAAATAGAATCAGCAATCAAATAGAATTTTGACCCATATCCATGCCCATACGTAATATTCCGATCAACCACATTCCCCGTTCGATCCATAGAAAATGATGCCGTCCACGAAGTGGAAGAATCCGAAAGCAATCCCCTCTTAAAAATCCTCTGCCACGAATCAGAAATACGGCCATACATAGTAAACAAATTATCCTCAAGCTTCATTCTAAACTGCAGAGGACCCGATAACTCCCGGGCCCGATATATCACCCTGAGAATATCCCCCACCGATATCTCTGACTCAAGCCCCATCCCATTCCACTTAATCTGACTATCCTGTATGTAAAAATCAGACCCCATCTCTTGAGCCGTCCCACCCACAATATTCACCGACACATTCGAGGAATCTAACGTATAACTCAACGCAGCAGACTTACTGGACGTGTTATCTCCACCAATGTAAATGTAGTCGGTGAAAGGAAGATTTTCCACAACCCCAGTATTGCTCCAACAAATGTACGTCTGATCCCCCGTATAAAGAGTCGATGTCCAGTCACTATTGTTGTAAGAAATTATTGCCGTGTTATCTGCATTATGAACACTGAAATTAATAGGATCTATCGCCTGCCGAAGCTCTATCCCAGCTTCAAAATTAGGCCTAAACGAAAAGATCGAATCAGCCCTCGCACTATGAGACCCATCATACGTCAGTCCCAAATATCCTTCCTGAATGAATGAAGACCCATCGAGAGTCCATAGAGAATCATTGATCGTATGGTTAGGCAACAACGTAGGCGGAGTCTCAAACAAGTCCTCCAAATATCTCCCTCCCAAAGCCACATTAGTCCGATCGGGCAGAATTACCAGAGTTTTATTATCTACCCCATTGGATAATTCGTACTCTCCCGAAAGCACCATGATATTAGAAGATGATGAATCCAACAATGCTTTCTGAATGGTCCTATAAGGATTCCCATAGGTTCCACTACCACTGCTATCAGAACCATTCACGGAAACAAACGCCATGTCCCCAAGATTAATCTGAGAATCATGCGTCTGAAGCCTCAAAGTATTCAGCGCCCTACCTTCATCCACAACATAAATCACTCTTAGAATATCCCCTACACTTAATCTACCATCAGGCATCTTTCCTGCCCACGTCACACGTCCACCATCGAGAGCATAATCCGTAGTAATATCCAAAGGAGGACCATTCACCACATTGATGGAAATATTCTTGAGATCCTGCCCCATCCCACCCAAATATCCAGGTAGCGTGAAAAATTTCGCAGCAATGTGTTCCGCAGTAAGAGTCACATAAAGCATGGTGAAATTATGGGGCAAGGGGAATACAATCGTAGAATTGATAACGATATTCTGACTCCTCAAGGCCAAGAAATAAGAATCATACAATCCCCCGTCAATAACCACACTGGCATCCGCATTCAGCATCGCTCGATCTAACGTATGATACTTAGAATCCGCAGTTCCGTTATGGAGATAATCATCCCCATTCCAACCCACATAGGAAGGCCCAGAACCATGCGCTGTTCCATCAATGTACTCGTAAGCCCCTATATCATACCCGGGCTCTGAAAGCCTCCTGGCCCCTCTACGATCCAGATAGTAACGATCAAACCTCTGCGCCCCAGAACTTCTATCCGGAGAATTCAATTGGATCCGATAATCCCGTGCCCCTATATTCACATACTTGGGATCGGTGAAAATATTACCCGAAACATCGATTAAAGGTGGAGAACTGGGAAAAGCAGTAGCATAGAAATTATTGTTGTAAAGAGTGGCACTGGAATCAGATGAAACTTCTACTCCAACACTAAGATGGGTAAGATTATTCGAGACCACATTGGCGAAAGAAGAGCCATCAAGATACACCCCTGATAATCCTCCATCAATAGTATTTGAAGCCACGATCATGTTATCAGTATCATAAGCCTCAATATTCATGGTAGAATCATAGATTACATTCGAATAGATATAGGGGCTGTAACATTGGGTATCAAGAACAATGGCCCGTTTTGTCCCATGAATTGTATTCCTGAGTATTGCTGGTTCTTTTGAATATCCTGTGAAACTGATCCCCACTGAAGAATCTGAAATGTCACATTCTTTGATCTCAAACTGTTCAGTCTCTTCCGCTGTAATCGCTACGGTAGCATCAGAGAGATTAATGTTCTTTACCAGTCCTTCACAATCCCTGAAGGTTAAGCAACTTCGCTCCCAATTAGATCCGGTGGTGTCTTGGACATTAGCTGTGGTGATCAGAGGATGGGCTCCATTTGCACCCATAAGGGTCAAATTTTTACCCACGACTTCTGTGGGATTATACGTACCATCATAGAGGACCACTGTACTTGCATGTTTTGCCCAAGCGGTAGCTACAAAGAGATTTTTCAGCGGGGTGATAATCCTACCATCATTGTAATCTGAACCGTAACTGGAATCCACATAGATCTTGGATTCCGGGGTCTCAATGTCATGCATGATCCCAGAAAAGACTTTGAAATTGTCCCACGCTACATTCAGATCATTAGAGCTGACCCCATAATCTATGGCATAGATGACTCGAAGTTGATCCCCCTTGGCCAGAACAGTTTCTAATGGAGTTGGAGTCACAGGAAGAGAAGAAGAATCCCAATAAAGTCTCTGACCCATCACGTAGAAATCGGTACCGTCATATTGAGAAGAACCATTTACGATGTTCAAAGCTACACTACTGGAATCGAGGGGTACTCCTGACAAGGTAATGTATTTATTGGCTACATCGGCGGGGGTCAGAGCAAAAGTTTCAGTTTTTACGTCATTACTCGTAGAATCTTTCTCGGTCCCTAATCTCACTGAGAATTTTGACCGGCTTAATTCATTTACAGTATCAGAGAATATTGTCTGGGGACCTGCAGAACTATCTATAAACTGAAACGCGAAGGTAGTATCGGATTTATTAATACGGAAGGTTGTCGGGGTGAGAGCATAAGGGACTGCAGTTTGATAGAGGGTTCCATTAACAGAATACATTCCAAATATGTAATTAGGTTTTTTAGCCATCCCAACCCAATTTCGTTCATCCACCACAAGTTTGAGGTATGAAGTATGGTAGGGAGGCTCAGAAGAACCACAGGAGAAATCTACGTCTGTGACAATATTTTTACCGGAGATACTGAATATTGAATTGATTTGGGGGTCACGATCATCAGTAGCCGTGGTATCCATAGCCACTGTATTGTTCAGAACTACAGGGGGTATTGGTCCATACCACCATTTAGGATTCCAAATGGTACCAGTGAATTTCTCCCAGAAGAAAGGTTCTATGGGTTCGATCCATGTTACTCCTTCG
>OFOV01000041.1_pt1 | contig 10695 bp, 13 predicted proteins | sample 1542391 | NCBI WGS metagenome assembly OFOV01 (sample SAMN04958492, study PRJEB24370) | sediment metagenome | isolation source: lake sediment | place: USA: Lake Hill lake, St. Paul Island, Alaska | collected 2013
GGCATAGGCCCGGTCATCCCGGTAGGACCCGGAACAGTAGAATCTGCCCCGATCGGTCCTGTAGCTCCAAATCCGGTAGGTCCTGTGGGCCCAATAATTGTGGAATCAGCTCCTGCTGGGCCTGGAGGTCCTCCTGAGGGACCAGTAGCTCCCATAGGTCCGGTAGGGCCATGTACAGCCTGAATAGCTTCTTTTATGCTCTGAGTGGAATCGGAATCAAGAGGAATGTCTTCACCACGAAGGGCATCAGGGGAAGTATAGTCTAGCTGGATCCAGCGACGCTTAGTCTTCATCGTTTTCCTGACTTTTTGCCAAGTGAACTGTGAAGGTCCCTTGGATATATCCCATCAGGAGAGCACAAATTTAATTAGGATAGAGAGATAATATGAGTTTTGGGCTCCTGGGGAATGAAGGTTCATTCCTCTGGCCAAGATTAGTAGATTATTGCGAGAAAAAAGTGGTTACAGAAACAGAGGACTAGGGGAGGTAGGTAATACTGTCCCTCTATAATTGCGGCTTTTTGAATAAGAAATATTCAAGTAGCGTCGTGCTCTTGATACCGCCACGAAGTACAATCTTTTCTCTTCGTTCATGTCAACTGAATTCTTATGAGGCCATAGACCCTCTTCAAGCCCCACCACGAATACCCTATCAAACTCAAGCCCCTTGCTGGCATGGGCAGTCAAAAGATTCACACCTTTACCCGAATCATTCTCAAGAAACGTACTGGCCAAGATCAGATCTTCTACCGAATCAAACTTGGTCACCATATCCTGCAAAGCATTCACCATGTAGATGTCAGAATCCTTGGTCAGAGATTGCCGGTATCCTGAAGAATTCAGATACGTAGATAGTGCATCCGGGGGGTTCATGCCTTTGATTTCATCCAGAAGTTCAAGAAAGGACTTGATCACGGGCATCTCCTCTGCGATTCTTTCTACATAAGCTCTGCCCTGAAGCAACAATTGTTCCCTCTTCGCGTCCCCAAAGCCTCTTCGAGGGGTGTTAATGATTCTGGATAGGCTCTCAATATCCTGGGGATTATTACTGGCTTTTAGAGCACTCAAGAGGTCTTTGGTGACCCGTCTCTGATAAAATGGAGTGTCATTCACCACTTTGTAGGGAATTCGGTATTTGGAGAAAGTCTGCTCAAAAAGAAGGGATCTGGTATTCACCCTATAGACTATGGCCGTCTCTTGGTACCCATTTCCCATTTTTAACAATGCTTGGGCAATCTTCTCCGCCTCATCCTCCTGAGAATTAAACTCCGAGAATGATACTCGTCCTTGGGTAGCAGTCTTAGCCTGCATAGGCTTCCCATACTGCTGAAACTTGTTGGCATGGGCAATGATATCCGGACACGATCGGTAATTGTAGGTAAGGAGATGGACCGAAGCATTATAGTTCTTGATGAAATCATTCACATTCTCAGGTCGGGCACTCCTCCATCCGTAGACACTTTGCGAAAGATCCCCTACTAGGAATAAAGTTCCTTTATCATAAAGTAGTGTGATGATTTCGTATTGAATTCGGCTGGTGTCCTGTACTTCGTCAACTAAAATATGTTTCCAGACATTTCTGAAATGGTCCCTACAGATTTGATTGTTTTTTAATAAATCCCGGGCCAGTACCAGTAAGTCATCGAAATCGCACCCATTGTTTTTCTTCAGAATCTCTTGGTATTGGGTATAGACCAGCAAGTAATCTGGGTCTTCAGGAGGTAGATCTTCAGCTTTCGACTTGCTGATGGCGTTTAGATACTCATAAGGATCTCCGGCCAATTCACGAGATTTCACAATAGTCTTGATGATTGAGAGTTGATCGCCATCATCATAGATAGTAAAAGGTAATTTAAGATACGTGAATCTAACGAAGGTACGTATTATGCGTACACAGAGCGAGTGGATCGTGGAAATCTGCATTCTTGAGATGTCGATGTGACTTTTGAGGCGGGTTCGCATCTCATCAGCAGCACGATTCGTGAAAGTGATCGCTAGGATTTGTTCGGGAGGTACACCAGAGTCAAGAAGGTATTGAACTCGGGCTATGAGGCAGCGTGTTTTTCCTGCACCTGCGGAGGCATTGACAAATAATGCTGGAGATGGATCGGAAACCGCTCTCCATTGTTCATCATTGAGGCCGTATTTCATTGCTATTTGATAGTATCCTTCAGAATTTGGTAACGATCTTTTACTGTCAAATATTTTTGGTTAAATCCATAGGCAGGAATTTTTCCCAGCAGGATTTTTTGTTACAAATCCTAGGATCATCATCACTTATCAGCCATCCGGATTCAATGGGGGAATTGCAGACTAAACATCTTTCTTGACCATTCCCATGTAAATGGGAATTCCGGGTGAATTCTTCAGGATCAAAAAGGTTCACGGGGTTTCCTGACAAGAACTTTTCTCATTGCAGTATCAACCTGATCAAAAGATTCTCGTGATCCGTCATATCGAATCACCTGGGGATGTTTGAATTTCTCGTTGCTCGTGCTTGCAGGCATAATCACCAATCCTCTGGGTCTCCATTTAAGCCATCGAAGGATATACTTTGGCCAATCATCTACAAGAACCAATCCATACACCAGTCCTTTATCTCTTGTAATGGTAATATCCACATCGGGACCCAAATTCTTGTCCATCCATATTTTCTTTCCTGACCAGGCATTGGGATTTCTTTTGGGTCCTTGGGTAAGAATCATCCTTCGAAATTCAAGCTTTCCTGCTAAATGCCATATACTCATCCCCAAATGAAACGTAGGCAGATTCGTCCACCAATCAACGGAAGAACGAATTATGTTGGCCCTATTTCTGAGATATTCCGGAGCATCATCCTGAGGAACTCCTACACAAAGGGGCTCTTCAGGAGATCTCAATTTGTTAAGATCCTCGATCAGAGCTTTTTCGTAGTCACACAAAGTGCCATCTAAATCAAAAAGTACCGTTTTATCAAGTTCCATTTTTTCCTCTTATGAATCACATTCACAAATTTTCGGTGCGGTCATGATTTCAGCCCACTCAGACAAATTTCCCCAAGCGGTGTCTACTTCTTTGTAAGTCCTAATCACAACTGGGATCCTGTTGAGACCAGCTCTACAAGCTCCCCAGTATCTATGACTACCCGATAGCAATTGGATTTTATTCTCCCAAAGATACCCTATCAGAGCAGGTTTTTGTAGATCCCATCCATTTTTTCTAAATGTGACAGCAAAATTCTCTGCCTGTTCAATCCTGCTGACTCTATGTGGGGGCATACAGTCTTCAATATTTATCCATTGTATTTTCATGGTTTCTCTCATATTTCTTTTCCGGACATCAAAATAGAAATTATTTGACAATCTGCTCGTTCATCTTCTTCTGAGTAATCCTGAGAACTCCATAAAGGTTCCGAAGCGGCCACATCAGGAAGCATTTCCTCCCGGATGACAGATCCTGAACCATCAATGCTGATTTGATGAACGGAAACCATTTTTCTTCCCCTTTTTTACAGCGGATCTACGAAGTTTCATCAATTCCTGAATCTTCTCCTTGTATTGTTCTTGCAATAAAAGATCAGCCTGCATGGCCCTGATCTCTTGCTGAAGAGTCTCAATCTTTTTTTCTGTAGTGTTCACAGTGAAAACTCTTTCCACAATCTTTATCAAAATGTAAACACTTCTTACAAGAAGGTATTTCTTGGGAGGATACAATCAGAAATCCCACTACTATAAGGATCAAAGCTACAATTGCCAGGAATAATAAAAACCACATTTCATTTTTCCCGGAGAAGAACTAAAATGACATGGAGATCCTCTGGAATAGTTCTCCTGTCCAAATCCCAATAACAAATAACCGTGCGGGCTGTGTTAGGAATATTATCTACCGAGTAGACTTTTTTGAATCCTTTCGTAATGGACAATATCTTGGCAGATGTTTCAGATTTGGTGATGATGGATATTGAAGACTGAAACTCTTGACAGAGTTTTACAAGAGCAGAATCAAGTATAGGGCATGGGATATTGCTTGCATCCAGCATCACCTCATCAACAATACATCGTTTCAGATAGTCACAGGTACGACGAATACTATTGGTAGGCTCAAACCGGTAGGCAGTAGGCTTGAGTTTTAGGGAGTTCTTTATGGCTATCTGGTAACGAGTGAATCCCATTAACGCTCCACAGCATTATTCGATCCGTCTCTTTCAGAATTAGAAAACATTCTTTCTATAACTGACTGTCTCCGCATTTCTCTCTCTGCTATGTTAATCGCAGCAGTGACATCTGGGTTTTCAATCGGTTCAGGATCTTCAGGAACTCTGGGGAGTCCCCCTCTTAATCCTCTGAGAGGAGATGGAGACTGTGGGATCATCCTTTCTATCTCTTCATCATCCACTGTTTCATCCAAACTACCATATCTTCTCCTCAACTCTAGCCTTGGAGATGGTCGAATCTCGGCATCGGGATTTGCTCTGGTTATGTCCGCTGCCAAAGCTGTCCCGGCACTTCTGGGTATTTCAAGATGGAATTCATAATTCCCAGCATTTCCCTGTTGATGAAACCGAATGTTCCTAACTGGAATAAAGATCTCAAAACCATCGGGACCCCTAAGAGCCATGCTCGTGCTTCTTTTCGTTGTCTTTTTGATTTTGAAATGTTCCTTAATATCCTCTGCTATCCCATCATCAATAGACTTAACGGATTTAGTAGGAATTTTGCCAGTTATGATGTTGTATCTATCGGCCATCTGTTTTTCTTTCTAAAAAGTGACCGGGGAACACCTCAACCAAAAGATAGAGCCCCTATCCAATCCCCGGCCACCATCCAATAATCTACACTTTTTCTTCGTCAGAAACTACAGTTCCAGTACTATTCAGAAGATTCACTGGAGCATCCCCTGTGTTTGCCTCACCTGTAAGATTCACAGGGGTATTCCCAGTATCCATGAAAGTTTTCATCATTTTCACCTGGGTTCCTGATGTGTATGCCATGTCACCCGTATCAGCAGATGATACCCTCGAAGTGGCAAAGGCCCTCGAATACGACGTGCCCATGCTCCGTCCACTCGTCATATAGACATGACGATCCGCATAATTCTCATTCAGATTATCAAACATGGCCCGCATCGGAGCCGCATTATCAAAAAAGGCACTGTTTGTGAACACAAAATTTTTACCCATCTCCAGAGTCTGACGAGCCCCAGCAAGATCACCCTTCTCGGCCTTCTCCTGAGCTTCCTTCTGTATCTTTGCGGCCTCCAGAAGCATTATCTGCTTCTTCACCTCAATGTTTGGATCCTTCTGTGGATCCTTCGAATACTGAATCTTAGCAGAATCAGTAATAGTAGACTGATTCTTGGTTTCCATCTCCAGATATTCCACAACCAGGTCACACACCCTTGTCTGCCTCGCACATACCGCTTCTGTAGCAGTAGGAACATTAAGCTTCAATACTACATGCTTCTTCTCCCCATAGTAGATGTCATCAATTGTAATCACTACTTTGGAAGAAGTAAGAAGTCGGTAACCCTGTCTCTGCTCACACTTGTACTCACTCAGAAGTTCATTAAACTTCATATTGCCCGAGGGAGTAAGGGTAATCTTAAGATTCTGGGCATAGAGAGATAACAGACCTCCCAACTCCAATGCAAAGGCCTTGGTGCAATCCTCATCTTTCTGAATGTAGAAATTATTCCCTCTTCCCATTCTGGAAATAGAAGCCATCAATTCGGAATCAAAGTCCATTCCGTATCCGAAGGTGGTCATGGAGACAGAAGGATTCATTGATCCGGCAAGTGTGATCAGGTCTTGTTTGTCACACTTACCAGCCGAGGGAAGACCATCGGTTAGAAGGATAATACGGGAAATCTTCTCCTTGTCTGCCGTCACTGCACGTTCCATTGCTTCGATCATGGCCCCACTGAGATTAGTGGCACTAATGGTTTTTAGAGCCGCCACGCTGGCTTTGGCTTGCTTCTTATTCTCCATGGTCATGGGAAGGGTAGGAGTCACTGACCAGACGGTATCACTGAAGCCTATGATGCCCAGGGAGTCATTCTCGGTGAGGTGCGTGATTAGTTTATCCACGGTAGATTTCACTGAGGTGAGCTTCCCGTTGTCCATAGATCCTGAACAGTCTATGGCGAGGATTAGATGCAGGGGTAGACGTTTCAAATCAGTTTTGTCCGGGGCAGTGAGCATGATGTCCAGATGGACTTCAGACTCTTTCTCGTAAGAGATAGAATCAAAATCAAACGCTGGGGACACTTGGAGCTTGGACATAAAAAGAACCTCCGGGTTTTGGCTGCAGATTTTATTCAGAGGCTGGATTGCTGGAGGAATCCACAACTCTGAATAAAACTCATGCCTGATTTAGTAATACCAGCAGGGACCGCTTCTCTGATTACCCAAATCAGAGAACAAGGTCGGTTATACTATATTAATCTGTCAAGAACATCCTTTAAATTCAGATCTTGCGCCACATCATCTACGTCTTTAGATTCTAAAGGCACAGAAGCCTCCGTTGTAGAATCTCTTTCATAATTGGCATCGTCAAGCATTGCTAAATCTTGAGTCCTTCCCCGTAGCTGACTGGCAAGTGGCGAAACACATAAATATGCAGCATGAGCTAATTTGGTATTTTGTTCCTCTTCAGTAGGAGATTCTGGAGGTAAAACAACGGTTTGCTCCCTTACACTCCTGACGTGTAGGGGAGTAAGTTCATGAGGCTGTCCTTCAGTAAGACTTACTCTATCCTCCATTTGACTTCTTATTACTCTCCCCTCAATATTTTCCAGTACTTCTTGTTGAATTTCTGCATTAACAGGGAGCGTGTGCTCTCCCGGAACGACCCTTGGATGAACAAGACCTCTTAGGGCAGGTGAAGCTCGAAGTATATTGGGATTGGGTTCTGTAATGGTAGGGGGCGAGGAAAAATACTGTCTTAGATGGTTTCCTAAGACCTGGGCTACTACTGCTTCTCCACCCTCTTCGTGCATTATCCTTTGGATAATTTCGATTATTCTATCACGAGTTTCTGTAGTGTTTTCTGCGGAGATGTATAAATTTAACCGCTCGTTTATCATTTGTCGTAATTGTTGAAAAGCCGAGTTTTCATTGGGGGAAACTTGAACAAGTCCTTCTCGATAGACCGGCATTCTTGGTCTCTCAACCTCAGGGATCGGTAATTCTCCATTATCAATAATGTTTAGAATATCTTCTGGGGAAAGTTCGGGGTCTGGCTGAATTGCTCCTTCTGGGGCTACTTCCGGTGCTGCACGTTCTTCTTGACGTGATTCCGCTTCGCCCTCCACAATTGTTTCCCCTCTGGATCGTCTTAGTAGCGGCGGGGGTAGGGAAGTGGGGAGTGAAGAAGGAAATTCTTCCGGTAACTGAATTCCTTCAGAAGTTGATTGAGTTGTAATCCCGTGCATAGCAGCCAAGGCTCTCATCGCTCCTGGAGGCATTTCTTGTACGCCTCCTTGGACTGCGGCATCTCTTGCTGCAGGTCGTTCATGACCCTGAGGACGGGGTCTATTAAACGTATTTTCCAGGAGAGCTTCAGTTTCTCTATCGTATCCAAATAAAGTTTGCATAACTCCTATTTGTTCATTCTCAGGAAGAGAACGAAATTCAGAGGCTTTCTCCTCAAGGCTCTTGGGCTTGGGAGGTGGAGTCGGGGGAGGAGGTTTCCCTAATGTGATTGAATATCGGTCCATAACGGCTGTTTATTTTAACAGATCATATCTGGAGTTGAGTTGGATAGGAAGTTCCGGGGTCAGATGTTGAATGGTTCTATCAGAATTCCCATAATAAACACCATAACAATATAATTCATATCGTGAAGGAATTCTTTTTGCTTCTAAGCCATATTTGAAGTCATTAAGGGCCTCTTCCAGGAGATACATGAGCCAGGAAGCAATTTCTTCATTTTTATTAGGGGACGCTTCTGGAAAGATCAGTGATGCAACTTGAACGCACAGAGTAGCTTTCTGTTCTAACTCTCGTGCTGCCTGGACTCCTACATGAGATCGTTGGGCATCTGCAATATTTTGAAGAACATAAGAAGAAAGATCCCGGGTTCGTCTGAATAGCCTCCTGATAGACTCAAAAATCATACTGATTCCCTGCTACGAGTATCAGTGCCGCTTCCTAATGTTAAAAACGCAGCACTCCGGAGCCATCGTCAGCTATATTATTTTTCAAAATTGAATAACGGTCATTTTTCTTGACCGTTTTAGTTCTTGAGTCCAGTGTAGTTAATTTACATACAGGACATGACTCGGGATCATGCGGAATAGTATACCATTCTTTTGTCTGGGTCACTGAGGGAATTGAAACGGATATTGGATCATTGGCATCAATCAAACGCCAATCGTATGGATGAATATTAATAGAGGAATATGAGGGAGGAGGATTCCAAGGAGTCGGAATCGGAATGTGAACAAGGTCTATGGTTGGCAAATTCTTCTCTGGTGAAGGGCTATTAGTGAAAATTATTGATGTCTTTCCTTTTACCCCAGAATAACCAGCAAATTGGCGTTTCTTATATAACCATGCTCCTACCCGTTGATAAAAACTTAGACAAGAGGACGTATAACTATTATAAAGTATAAGGATAATCGCAATAAAAGCTGCAAGAGAAATGATAATTAGACCAAACATATAGGTTTTAGTATTGGGGTTTTTCTCCGCTTTTTTCAACTTCCCCTATCAATTTATCTATCTCAGATTGCACCCTTTCCACATCTCCATCATCGGGGATGGCCGAATATCGAGCCCTGACCCCATCCTTTTTCGTCTCGTCCCATCCAACCCATTTAAACATAAATCCCAGTTGTTCACCCATGGTACTTAATAGATTGGTTTTCTTAGACAACACATTCAATATTATTTCTGTCGTTAGTGGTTCTGGGGTGCTGGCTCCATTTGCATGAAAAGCATCATACATAGCCTCTCTAAGAGCCTGCTCAATTTCTCTACCAGAAAAATCCCGGCTATTTTCAGATAATTTGCTCAAATCAAATTTGTTAGGGTCTCTATTCAATTTTTTTAAATGAATAGAAAAGATTTCGCTTCTTTCATTAAACTGTGGTAAATTTACAAAAAACTTCTCATCAAATCTCTGAATAAGCTCGGGAGGTAAATATTGAATATTGTTTGAGGTGGCAATGGTGAATACAGGTTTTGTACAATCCTGCATCCAAGTTAAAAAAGTTCCTATGACCCTTGCCGTAACCCCCGAGTCAGAAAAAGTTGACGACTGCGACCCTGCGAAAGCTTTTTCTATCTCATCTATAAAAATACAGGCCGGTGAAATGTTCTCTACTATTTGTAAAACGCGCCGTATGTTGTACTCGCTTTCGCCGACTCTACTGCTGAATACTCTTGATGGATCAAATGAAATCGCTGGAAGTCCCCATTGATGAGCAAGAGTCTTGGCAAGTAAACTTTTTCCACATCCAGGGGGACCAATCATGAGTAACCCTTTTAATAAAGGAAGTCCAAACTTCTTCCCTTCTACGGTCCACCCACCCCAACTTTTGGTAACCCATTGTTTCAGGGTGCCCATCCCACCAATATCATCAAATGAAACTCCTGGATCCATCAAACTCAGAAGATCCGTCTTTGCAATGGATGCCTTCTTAAAATCCCGGATGAACGTCAGATCAATTTTCTTGTGAATCGTAAAGCTTTGAATATAGGCCTGTTCCACCTCAAACAACGTCAGCCCTTTCAGATTATTCACTACCTCTTCCGAAGGAGCCTGATCTCCCTTAAGCTCAAGTTTGGTGGAGACAGTATCTGAAATACCCTTCAAAGCCGTCTCATCCGGCAGATCGAAAAATACTACCTCACTCAAACGTTCCAATTCTATAGGAACACAAACGGTCTGAGAGACCATGATGAGATTCACCGTGAATTCGGTATCGAGCTGATAACGAGTCACAATGTCTTTGATCCTCCGAATAGTCTGCTTATCGGAAATGTAATTGTTGCAGTCTAGGAAAACGAAGGTCTCAAAGTAGTTGTTGGTATCGTGGAAGGTTCTGTTAAGAATGGAATCCAACACGTCTATTGTGGATAAAGGCCGTTCTTTGTCAGGAGAGAACTTTTTATCCAGCAATTCTTTGAGCCTCACCGTTCTGGTCAACGTGGTAGAGTAGACATAATAGTTTCCGTGATTATGTTTCTCTTCCAGATACTTAAGAACCTCAATGTCACTTTCACAGGTGACAAAGATGAGGGGCCGATTCGCCACAATGCATTGATCAATGCTCAGCATGGTTGGGATCCAATCTTATTTTGTCCCACATAAATTAAGGATAAGGGCAAAATTGATTTGCCCTTATCCTATTTCCTCACAAGTGTGTCGCCGCAGGATTTAATGAGTAACGTGAAGAACAATCTCTCCATTGGAGGAGATTTCTTCGCGAATCTGCATGCCCTCTTTGATGGCCCGATCACGGTAGAAATTCACCATGTACTGCTGCTTGATCTTATCCACTTCACCGGAGTTTCCACTGTCATAGGTGATTTGTCCGGTCTTGGCATTGATGTTGATGGCGTTGTAGGACCGATGAATCTCCACAACATCCTGGTTGACCTCAGTGAAGGCATGACCCAGCTGTTTAAGTGTGTCCTTCATGATCAACAGATCACGAATCTCGAACTGAACACAGACTTTACGGGACATTGGGAACCCCTTCTATTAAATGG